>Ga0181531_10000881_pt1 | contig 19573 bp, 14 predicted proteins | sample PEATcosm2014_Bin_38_FD_119743 | JGI IMG/M metagenome (GOLD analysis project Ga0181531, IMG submission 119743) | Peatland microbial communities from MTU Mesocosm Facility, Houghton, MI, USA - PEATcosm2014_Bin11_10_metaG | ecosystem: Environmental > Terrestrial > Soil > Wetlands > Peat | place... | reverse complement strand
GCTCCAGCGCCGCCGCCCGCGACACCAAATCCAACCGCTGCATCTCTTCGATAGTGGCCACCGCGGGGCCGAGCGTGATTGGATGCGCCTCATAGGTGTGACCATGGGAGAAGTAGTGATCCTCAAAGTAGTCCGCGATTGTGGTTGTGGTGGCGCATAGGCCGAGCGGCACATAGGCCGATGTAATACCTTTCGCAGTGACCAGGATATCGGGCTTTACGTCCCAGTGGTCAATGGCAAACCATTTGCCTGTGCGGCCCCAGCCGGCCATGACCTCGTCGGCAATCAGCAGTACGCCGTAACGATCGCAGATCTCGCGGAGCCGGGGGAAGTACTCCGGAGGGGGGACTAAGACTCCATTCGTGCCCACAACGGGCTCCAGGATGATTGCCGCTACATCGCTCTCGTTGCGGATCATGTGCTCGATGTAATCGGCGCAGGCGATGTTACATGTGGGGTAACTATGCTTGATCGGACAGTCATAGCAGTTTGTTTCCGGTGCAAACACAAAGCCCAACCCCTTGCCGGCCGGCTCCATGGCCCAGCGGCGCGGATCGCCGGTGGCCGCGATGGAGGCGCAGGTGGAACCGTGGTAAGAGCGATAACGGGAGATAATCTTGTTCTTCCCCGTGTACATGCGCGCTATCTTGAAGGCCGCTTCATTGGCCTCGGTTCCGCTGGGAGCGAAGAAGAATTTATTCAGACCTTCTGGCAGAACCTCAAGCAACTTGGTGCTTAGCCGTGCACGCGCTCGTGTGGCATGGCCGGGAGCGACATAGGCTAGTTCGCGCGCCTGCTCTGCGATGGCCTCAACCACGCGGGGATTCTTGTGGCCCAGGTTGACGCACATCAATTGCGAACTGAAGTCGAGGTAGCGCTTCCCCGCGCCATCCGTAAACCAGCAGCCCTCGGCGTCGGCAACGTGCAGCGGCTTCCAGGTCTTCTGGAAACGCCACGTGCCGTAGTTGGTCTGCCGCGTAATCGACGAGATCTCTTCGGAGGTAAGGGGCCTTGATTCGACAACTTGAGATTCGGGATGATCGCTCATTGCAATGCTCTCCGGCGGGTTGTTGTCACACTAACGTACTTGTGGGAAGCCCAGGTCTACCTTGCTGGCGCCTGGATCGGGCCAGCGGCTGGTAACTACTTTCGTGCGCGTGTAAAACTGCACACCTTCAGGTCCGTACATGTGCAGGTCGCCAAACAGCGAAGACTTCCAGCCGCCAAAGCTGTAGTAGGAAACGGGAACGGGGATGGGAACGTTGATGCCAACCATGCCCACCTCGACATCGAATTGAAATTGGCGCGCCGCTCCTCCATTTTGCGTGAAGATAGCCGTGCCGTTGCCATATGGGTTGTTATTGATCATGTGAATCGCTTCGGCATAGGTGGCCACTCGCACGACACTTAGCACTGGGCCGAAAATCTCCTTCTCGTAGCAGCTCATGCCTGGCATTGCGTTGTCGATGAGCGATGGCCCAAGGAAGAATCCATCCGCCTGCGTCGACGGATCAAGGCGGCCATCGACGGAGAGCGTAGCTCCTTCGGCCACTGCAACGTCAAGGTAACTGGCAACACGATCGCGATGCTCCAGGGAGATAAGCGGCCCCATCTGATTTGCGGGTTCTGAGGCAGGACCGACCTTGATGCGGGCCACGCGCTCGCGTATTGCCGTGACCAGTGGGTCGGCGACATCACCCACGGCCACAACGACGGAAATGGCCATGCAGCGTTCGCCCGCTGCACCGTAACCGGCGGAAACCGCTGCATCGGCAGCCATGGCAACATCGGCATCCGGCAACACCAGCATGTGATTCTTGGCGCCGCCCAAGGCTTGCACCCGCTTGCCATTGCGAGCAGCGGTCTCATAAATGTACTTGGCCACGGGCGTAGAGCCTACAAAGCTTACGGCCCTGATATCCGGATGCTCCAGCAGTCTATTCACCGCAACTTTGTCGCCTTGGACCAGGTTGAACACGCCGTTCGGAACGCCAGCCTCCCTTGCTAACTCCGCGAGCAGAATACTTGCCGAGGGGACTTTCTCAGATGGCTTCAATACGAATGAGTTACCACAGGCAATGGCGTTGGAAAGCATCCACAGCGGAACCATCGCCGGGAAGTTGAAGGGCGTGATCCCTGCGACCACGCCGAGAGGCTGGCGAATCTGATAAATGTCGATCCCGTGGCTGGCTTGCTCGGTGTAGCCGCCCTTGAGGAGGCTAGGAACGCCGCAAGCGAACTCTACGATCTCCAGGCCGCGCGCTACCTCACCGAGCGCATCCGGGATGGTCTTGCCATTTTCAAGGCTGATGATCTCGGCTACCCGGTTGCGGTTTTCGACGAGCAAATTGCGTAGGCGAAACATCACCTCTGCGCGCCGCGACAGCGGTGTAGAGCGCCACTCCGGAAATGCGGCTTTGGCTGCCGCAACCGCGCGGTCCACATCTTCGGCGCTGGCAAAGCCAACCTCGGCGACAATCTCACCGGTTGCCGGGTTGGTTACCGCGCCCCGGCGCCCGGAAGTTGCGGCAAAAGGCTTTCCGTCGATCCAGTGGGAGACTGCGGATACCTTCAATGTGTCGATCGCGCTCATAACTCTTTCAACCTCCTTATAACTCACGGATCCAGTCCATCGTCTTCAATGCGAGCCGGTCAAACGCGGTTACGGCGAGCTCGATGTGTTCTTCACGCGTATCTTCGATTTTGTTGTGGCTGATTCCCTTGAGTGATTGAACGAATAGCATGACAGTGGGGATGCCGGATGCGGAAACTTCAGCCGCGTCGTGCAAGGGTCCGGACGGCATGCGATGCGACTGTCCGGCTGTCTCGCCAATCGCCTGCTCGCATAAGTCAATCAGGGCGGGATGAAAGGGCTCAGGCCGGATATTCCAAATGCGCGACCAACTCACAGTGCAACCTTCCTCCACTGCAAATTGTTCGCTCTTCTCTTGCGCCTCGCGATACATCGCGGCCAGGACGCCGGCATCCAGATCGCGCTGATCGAGAGTCGCCTCGCAGCGACCAACCACCGCGGTCACGATTCCTGGAAATGTTTTGAGACTGCCTATGGTGCATACAGCGTCGGGATGCCGTGTTGCAATAGTCCGAATGTCGAGCGCCAACTTTGCGGCAGCGGCCAGCGCATCGCGCCGCGCTTTCATCGGCGTTGAGCCGGAGTGCGCCTCTTGACCGTGAAAGGTGATTGCGTGACGCTCTACTCCCTTGGTGCCCAGCACCGCGGCAAGTGGAAGGGCCATGCTCTCGAGCACCGGCCCTTGCTCGATGTGCAATTCGAGATAAGCCGCTGCATTCTTCCGCTCTTTCTGCGCATCGCCGATGGAATCGATAGAGACGCCGCACTCGGCCAGCGCGTCTTCCAGGCGGATGCCGGCAGCATCTGTGCGTCCGCGGTCCTCTTCGATGGTCTGCGTTCCGGCAAAGGCAGAGGATCCGAAGAGGCTGCGCCCGAAGCGAGCGCCCTCCTCATCGGCCCAATCGACAAGCCGGATGGTGATGGGCGGCCTGCCGTGATACTCGTCCGCTATCCGTCGCAGCACGGCCAACGCGCCGATCACCCCCAGGCAGCCGTCAAGCCAGCCTCCATTTGGAACCGAATCGAGATGGCTGCCCAGGATGAGAGCTGCGGGCGATGCTCCGGAAAGCGTGGTCCAGTTGTTGCCGGCTGCGTCATAATGTTGCTCCACGGGTAGGTCGCAAAGCTTGGACTTGAACCACGCGCGCGCTTTGAGCCACACCGGGCTCCAGGCCAGCCGCTGCGCGCCTTTCTCATCGGAAGTTAGCGTGCGCAACTCCTTCAGCAATGCAACAGCGGCCTTGGCATCAACCGGCATGGAGGGCCTCGTGCGCAAAATGATTTGCGTCGCGGCGAAGCATGCGCCCGCGTCCTGGTTCACCCACAAAGACTCCGTCGCGTACCTGCACCTTGCCGCGCACGGTAACTAATGCAGGCCGCCCTTCAATCTCAAAGCCCTCGAATCCGTTGTAGTCGTTGATACCGTGTTGTGTAGCGGAGGAGACTGTGCCGCGATACCCCGTGTCATAGACGACAAGATCTGCGTCCGACCCGACGGCGACAGTTCCCTTGCGCGGAAACAGGCCGAAGAGCTTGGCCGCACGCGTGCTGAGCGCATCCACAAAACGGTGAAGGTCGAGCGTGCCGCGCTTCACACCATAGGTGTACATCAGGTTGACGCGATCTTCGACCCCCGGGATGCCATTGGGAATTTTCGTAAAATCGTTCGCGCCGAGAAGTTTTTGCTCTGTGTCGAAAGGACAATGGTCCGTGCCAACGGTATCGATCAAGCCGGTTCTCAGCGCGCCCCATAGAATGGGCAGATTACGGCGATCGCGCAAGGGCGGTGACATAATGTGTTTCATGCCCTCGACGCCGGCGCGCTCCGCGTAACTCCTGTCGAGAAGAAAGTGGGGCAGCACCGATTCAACATAAAGCCTGACGCCGCGCAGTTTGGCGTCCACCGCGGCGCGCAGCGCAGGTGCACAGGAAAGATGAACCACATAGCCTGTGGCGCCGGTCTGCTCTACAAAGGTCGCAAAGCGGGCTGTGCCTTCGGCCTCAACGGCCTCCGGGCGGCTAGGTTCATGCCAAGCCGCGCCGGTCCTTCCTTCCGCGAGCAGCAGTTGCTGTAACTGACCTACTAACTCGGCGTTCTCGCAATGCGCCGTGGTAATGACACCCAAGCGGCCTGCAAGTTGAAGCGTGTGAAACATCTCTTCATCGTTGACGCCGAAGAAATTCTTGTATGCGAGGAAGATCTTGAAAGACGTTGTTCCGTCCCGGACGATTTCAAGAAGCTGTGGCTCCGTGTGGGCATCCCAACGCGTAACCGCCATGTGAAACGCATAGTCGCATGCGCTGTTGCCTTCTGCCTTCTGCGTCCAGACGTGGTATCCCTCAAGCGTGTCGTCCTTCCGGGAAGGGCAGCACATTTCAATAAAAGTGGTGGTTCCGCCGATCAGTGCGGACACGCTCGCCGTGGCGTGGGTATCCTTGGCAAATGTGGCCATGAACGGAAGGTGGATGTGGACATGCGGATCGATGAAGCCTGGAAAAACCAGCTTCCCGGTGGCATCGACGACTTCGGTTCCCGGTGGGACGGAGAGGCCGGGGCCGATTGCTGTGATCGTTTCGTTCTCGATGAAGATATCGCCGCGGATGCGAGACTCCGCGGTAACAATCTCCCCTTCCCTGATCAGCAATCCCATCTGAACGTTCTCTCCTCTGTTTGACCGCGGTATTGGCCTAAGCGCTTCAGTGAATTCGAATCCCCATCCGCTCTCGATAGGCCTTCATTGTCTCCCAGTCTTCTGTGACTGGGGCTTGCTGCTGCGATAACTCATTCCATGTAACTTCGCCTCTGCCGGATGGGACAGCGACCATACTTATGCAGTTGTCCACCGGGCACACGTTATAGCAGAGCCGGCAGCCAACGCAATCCTCCTCGCGAACCGCGGGCTGGGGGCGCATTTCCACTGCCTCTCGCTTGCCGTTCGAGCGCGCGTCGTAGCGGAACGGTTCGACCAACGCGCCCTGCGCCGAGATCAGGTCGATGCACTGATGCGCGGCGTCGTTGCAGGCCACGTAGCATAGGTCGCACTTGATGCACTTATCCGCATCGATGCGGGCAACTGCGCGGTACGAAAGGTCGAAGTGCTTGAACTCCGATACGCGATGCAGGCTGTGACCGCTCACATCGGCGATGGTCTTGAATCCCTTCTCGTCCATCCAGTTGGACAGCCCGTCGCAAAGATCTTCGATGATTCGAAAGCCATAATGCATCACCGCTGTACAGACCTGCAGGCTCGATGCGCCCAGCAGCAGAAACTCAGCCGCGTCAGCCCATGTGGCGATGCCGCCCATGGCAGAGATGGGAAGTCCCGACTTCGATACGATTTCGTCGGTTCCCAGCGCGGCCAGCATATTGAGTGCGATGGGTTTCACAGCGGGCCCGGCATAGCCGCCGCGGCCGCCCTTGCCGGCGATGCTCGGCGTCAGTTCCAGGGTGTCAAGGTCGACGCCAACTATCGAGTTGATCGTGTTGATGAGCGACAGCGCATTGGCTCCGGCAGCCACTCCTGCACGGGCCGGCAACACGATGTTGGTGATGTTGGGCGTCAGCTTCATGATGACCGGAATGGATGCGGATTCCATCACCCAGCGCGTGATCTGCTCGCAATACTCCGGCACCTGGCCGATCGCGCTGCCCATGCCGCGTTCGCTCATGCCATGCGGGCAGCCGTAGTTCAACTCGATGCCGTCCGCGCCCGTATCCTGGATGCGTTCGATGATCTCCCGCCATGCTTCAGGCTTGGCCTCGACCATCGCGGAGACGATGACGGCGCGATCCGGCCATGCGCGCTTAACCTCGGCAATTTCACGCAGGTTGGTCTCAATCGGCCGGTCGGAGATTAACTCGACGTTGTTGATGGCTAACATGCGCTGGCGGCCAAAATGCCAGGCGCCATAACGGTTGGAGACATTCAGTACCGGCGCGCCAATAGTCTTCCATACAGCTCCGCCCCAGCCCGCTTCAAAGGCTCTGTGAATCTGCGCCGCCGAGTTAGTGGGTGGGGCCGAGGCGAGCCAAAAGGGATTGGGGGACTTGATTCCAGCGAAGTTAATGCGGAGATCTGCCATGGCTAACTCACCTCGACCGGCGCTGGTCTTTCATCACCCTCGCGGCGATGACCTTTCGCCGGCGGCTCCAGCCTTGCAAACTGTTGATGAATCGCCGCGGCTGCGAGCTTGCCGTCCTGAACGGCCATGACCGTGGAAGCCGCGCCGGAGACGCGAATGCAGTCCCCGATTGCATAGACGCCTGGGATACTGGTCTGGAAGCTAGCCTCCACGGTGATGAACCCCTTGGCCGTCTCCAGGCCCAGCTGGGCAGCCAATGAAGGCTTTTTCTGGCCGACTGCCTTAATGATCTGATCCGCGGCAAGCACAAACTCCGAGCCTCTAACCGGGACGGGTGCGGGGCGGCCGGATGCGTCGGGAGAACCTAACTCGACGCGCAGGCACTCAAGGCCGGCGGGTAGTCCGCCCTCCAGCACCACGCGCAAAGGGTGGCAAAGAAAACGGAAGTCGATGCCCTCCTTGCGGGCAAAGTCGTACTCGTGTTCATAGCAACTCATCTCGCGCTCGGTGCGCCGATAGACCATCGTCACACGCTCAGCGCCGAGCCGCTTGGCGATGGTGGCGCAATCGACCGCGGTGTTCCCCGCGCCGATCACGATCACGTTACGCCCAACATGTAACCTGATTCCGTTGGTCTTGCTTGCTTCAATGAATGCGAGCCCGTCGACAACAGCTTCTTCGCCCATAATTCCCAAGGCGGGGGTGCTGCCCAAACCCACACAAAGCACAACTGCTTCGAATTCCCTCCGGAGACCGTCCAGACTGATGTTTGTGCCGAGTTCGAGACCGGTCTTGATCTCCACGCCCATCCTCTCAATCATGCGCGCCTCTTCAAGGGCAATCTCCATCGGCTCGCGGAGGGCTATGATGCCATAAGTCGATAGCCCGCCGGGCAAGTCGCGCGCCTCAAAGATTGTCGCTGCATGACCAAGCCGGGCCAATTCTCCCGCGCAGGAAAGCCCAGCAGGCCCAGCGCCGATTACGGCGATCGATCTGCCGGTTGGCGTGGCGTTTGCTGTCGGGTAGTTACCGTGCTCGCGGGCGCTGTCCATGGCATAGCGTTGCAGGCGTCCAATGGCAATTGGCTTGTGATCGGCGCCCAGCACGCAGGCACCTTCGCATAACTCCTGCACCGGGCAGACGCGCGCACACGTAGCGCCAAGAAGATTTGAAGCGAAGATCGTTTCCGCCGATCCGCGCAGATTGCGCGTCGCGATCTTCTTGATGAAACGTGGAATATCGATATGGGTTGGGCATGCCCGAGTGCAAGGCGCATCGTAGCAGTACAAACAACGGTCGGCCTCGACCGCTGCCGCGTTAGGCGTCAGAGCCGGCAATTGCTCGGCGAGCGCCGTCTCAAAGTTTCTAAATGCCGAAGATGCCGACTCCATCCATCGACTCCTTGCGAAGGCACTTTGTCAGGACCGCAGTGGTCCTATTTGGGAAAACCGGTTCAATGTATTCGGGCCAATGAAGGGGAAGCTTCGCCCTGCGCCAGAGTTTTCCATTTTAGAGCATAACCGCCCCCGTGCAACATGATCGTCGTCAAAGTAGTTCCCTCAACGCTGAATTCCTCCCTGAATCGGCCGGCTCTCGACGGCCTCCAGGCAATAACCGGCCGATGATCAGGTACCCCTCACTGTACGAACTTCAGAGTGTAGGCGGTCGCCGGATCGATCGGAGCGTGCAGGATGCCCAGGGAATTGAGTTGGTCGTAGCTGGTTTGCCAGCGGGCTGCGGACATATGTCCCGTCAGGTCGCTGGCTGGGTCGCCGCCGGTTACAAATCCACCGTCCCGCAGAGCTTGGGCGGTGTAGGCCTCTTGCGCGGGGTTCAGGGCTGGATTGAGCTTCAGGAGAACTGCGTTGGTGGCTGCCGGATCGCTCAGATACGTCTGCCAGCCACGTATGCTTGCACGGACGAACTTGGTCACCAGGTCCGGATGTTCGGATGCGAATTGCCGGCTCGTGAAAGAGACGCGGTATGGATCGTAGCCTGTGGAACTGATGAGCAAAGTGCGCACCTCAGCTCCGGCCTGTTTGGCGAAAAACGGCTCGCTGGTTATGAATACTTGTTGCACATAGTCGCGGTCAGCCAGAAAGTTGGCGATGGAGAGGGTCGTGGGAATCTGGCGGACCTGGTGCAGGCCGTAGCGGGAAGTTACCAGCTTAAGCCAGGTTGCCCCGGTTTGAGCGGCGATGGTGTGACCCTCCAGGTCACGAAAGTCGTGGATGGGCGAGTCTTTGTGGACCATGATGGCCTGAGGATCATGTTGCATCGTGGCCGAAACAGCCACCAGCGGCAGACCGTTTGAGGCCCACTCAAGAATCTGGTCGCTGGAGCCCAGGCCGAAGTCAGCCTTTCCAGAAGCGACGAGTTGGGCCACACTGCCGTACTGGGGCAGGGGCAGGAGTGTCACGTCAAGTCCTTCGGCCTTGTAATAGCCCAGAAGCTGGGCAGCGAAAAAGCCGCCCTGCTCCGGCTGCGGGTACCAATCAAGTTGAAGGCGGATTGGCGCAAGCGCCCCTGCCTGGGAAAGCTGTTGGTTGCGACACCCGGCAAGAGTGAACGTCAACGCGGACGCAAGCGAGAGTAAGGCAAAGGGAATAAGTTTGCTTAATCTCAAAGTTGGCCTCGCTAAACGGAGATAGCATCCGTGCATTGAACGTTACCACAGGGGTGGCGCAGGATATTCTGCATTTCGGAACGCGCAAAACTGGGCCGCAAAATGAAGCAACCGCTCGTCGCAGCCCCGCGCGGCGGCCAGTTGCATACCGCCGGCACGGCACGGAAGAGTGACCACAGGTACACCGGCCAGGCTGAATGGAGTGGTGTAGCGGAGCAGGCGCATGCGGGCCTGGCTGTGATCCGCCTCCGCAGCGAGACGCGAAACGGGCGCGGTGGGAAGCAGGACCAACTCGTGCGCGGCGAATAGTTCGTCCATGCGTGCGCGGAAAGCCTCGTGACGCCGTCGCAGGGCGGCGATTTCCGCTGTGGAGAATCTGGAGCCCCATTCGAGCCGCGCTCGAATGGAAGCCTCGAAACGGTCGAAGTACCCTGCGTGGACGCGCGCCGCCTCCCACGCCTGAATGGGGGCGAAGATCTCGAATGACTCTGCCCACCAGCCTGCGTCAATCCGGACGCCACGCAGGCCGAGGGTCTCGAGAGCCTGAACAGTTGAGTGCAATCTGTCGATGATTTCCGGCTCGGAGTCATGGAGAAACGAGTCACCGACAACAGCGAAGGTTTTGTAATCGGCGGCTGACGCAGCTCCATCATGCCCAAAAAACTTTGCCAGCAGCGGCGCATCTTCGAGATCGCGAAAGATGCAGCCGAAGGTGTCAAAAGATTCAGCCAGGTGCGAACCGCCGCGCCAGTTGCCGCGGCCGATTGAAGCGCGATAACCTGCCAGTCCGCACAGTGCGGCGGGCACGCGGATGGAACCGCCAGTATCTGTGCCGAACGCGACGGCCGCGGAGCCTTCCTGTAAGCTGGCCGCCGCGCCCGAAGACGATCCGCCGGTAAGAGCGGTGGGGTCGTTGGGTTGCAGGCAGTCGCCGAATTCCGGGTTTTCGCCGGTGATGCCGTAGGCCAGCGGATGCAGGTGAGTCTTGCCCGTGATAACGGCCCCGGCAGCGCGAAGCCGCTCTACGAGCCATGAATCTTGAATCGCATCGCCGCGCAGGTCACGATAGAAATGGACGCCGCAACTGGTGGGCGCGCCGGCCAGATCGAAGCAGTCCTTCACCGAAACAGGCAGGCCCCACAACTCGTTGCGGCCATCTCCAAACGGGCCGCCAACCCCATGTTCCATTGCCTCCGCCCGCGCCGCTTCTGTGCGGGTCCACGCTGAATTCTGCCAAAGATAGGTGTTGCGGTTGGGGTTCCGGTTGGCTCGGGCAATCGCTGCTTCGGCCAGCGCGGAGGGCCGCGTGCTCCCATCTGCCAGGGCGCTTCGCAGGCTGCGGATGTTCCACGCAGGGTTGATCATACGGAGATTGTAAGCCGCGAAAGCAAATGCCGGCGGCGCCGGATTTTTATAGCGCGAAAGACACGGAAGCTATGCTAAGTTCGAGTATGGGAGTCGCTTCCGCCGCCACCCGCAGCTTAGCCGGAAAACGGCAACGAGCCCATGGCTCAGATACAGACCTTGCGCTCGATCTAGAGCGAATGGCCGCGCTCAGGGCCTTTACGGCGCGATCTTTGCGTACTGCGCGTCCGCGTCCCTTCGGCGCCTCGATCGTCGATACGGATTCCGGTGACTTACTGTTGCGTGCACTCAATGCGGTCGCGCAGGAGTTCGATCCCAGCGCACACGCCGAGGTACGTGCGATTCGCAAGGCAACCAAGAGGCTGAAGCGGCTATCACTGGCCGGCTACACGCTTTATACGACTTGCGAGCCTTGCCCCATGTGCATGAGCGCCGCTCTCTGGTCGGGCCTGGATCGAGTGGTCTACGGCGCAACGATTGCCGATGCAAATCGCCATTGTAACCAGATTCAGATTCCGGCCATTGAAGTCGCCGCGCGCAGCGATATGTCTTGCGTGGTGGACGGCCCGATTCTGCACGATGAATGTTATGCTCTCTTCACCCATCCCCGCATGTTGCGGGCATTTAGCCTTTGGCCCACACGCAAGCGCAGTTGACTTGAGAGGTCTTACCCGTGCACGCAGGACTTGCAACTGGGCTGTCTGCGGTGATCGCCGACGCCGCCCGCGTCATCACCGCGCCGGCGGCCCTCGATCGCCTCTCGCACGACTTCTACTGGTATTCGCCGGTCTTGCGCGCGCAACTGGCAAACAAGGTCTGCGAGGTGGCCGTGCAGCCGGTAAGCCTGGATGAAGTGTTGGCTGTGTTGCGCTACGCGGGACAACGCGAAGTGCCTGTCACGGTGCGCGGCGCGGGCACGGGGAACTATGGGCAATGCGTCCCGCTTGAGGGTGGCATCGTGCTCGACCTTTCTTTGATGGACAAGCTTGAAGAGATCACAGCGGACGGCGTGGCCGTGTGCCAGCCGGGTCTTCGCCTTGGCGTGCTGGAGACGGAGGCGCGCAAGAAGGGATGGGAACTCCGGATGTATCCCTCCACCTTGGTGAAGGCTACTATCGGCGGGTTTCTTGGGGGAGGGTCGGGTGGCATAGGCTCGGTCACGCACGGCGGCTTGCGCGACTTCGACACGGTGCGCGCCTTTGAAATTGTCACCATGGAAGAAGAGCCGCGTGTTGTGTTGCACGAAGGTGCTGCGGTGCATGAGATTCTACATGCATGGGGCACCAACGGCGTGATCACGCGGATATGGTTCGCATTGACGCCGGCGGTCGAGTGGGTCCAACTAACTGCGGCCTTTGACAGCTACGAGCAGGCATTTCGCTTTACGGAATCGATCGCGGTAGATGCGACCTGGACCAAGCGGCTGGCGACCGTTTTCGAGTGGCCCATTCCTTCTTTCTTTACGCCGGTCAAGCAGGTGGTGCGAGAAGGCAAGTCGCTGGCGCTAATCATGATTGAGACCGCGCAAGTTGGCGCTCTGAGCGCGGCGGCAGGGTTGGCCGGCGGGGAAGTTACATTCTGCGGACCGTACGAGGGTCCGCGCACGCAGCCGCTGCTGAGCGACTACACGTGGAACCACACCACGCTCTGGGCCATGAAGGCCGATGCGGCGTACACCTATCTGCAATGCGGATTCTCGCCCACCGAATGCGATGAACAGTTTCGGCTGCTCCGCGAACGCTTCGGCACAGAGATTCTTTTTCATATCGAGTTCATGAAGAATGGCGATGGAGTTGTGGTTCCAGGCGCAATCCCCATTGTGCGATTTACCACAGAGGAGCGATTGAACGAGATGATTTCCTATTGCCGGTCGATTGGCGTCTTTGTGGCAAACCCCCATGTGAACTATCTGGAAGATGGTGGCCGGTTCCGTCCCGACAACATTCAATTGCGAGCCAAACAAAAATACGACCCACGGGGTTTGCTCAATCCGGGTAAGATGATCAGTTTTCGCAAGCAGGCGGTGACCCAGTGAAGACCTGGATTCCCGATTCCCGCGATTTTGCCTATCTAACCTGGATGCAGGTCGACGCATTGCCGCGTGCCTCAACGCTGTTGGTTCTGCCCACTGCGGCCATTGAGCAGCACGGTCATCATCTGCCGCTCGCTACCGACACGCTCATCAACAATCTGCTTCTGGGCAAGGCCTTGGCGCAGCTTCCACTGGAACTGCCTATCTATGCTTTGCCGCCTGTTTGCTTTGGCAAGAGCAATGAGCACCTGGGCTTTCCGGGTACCCTCTCGGTGAGCGCGCAGACGTTTCTTGCATTAGTGCGCGACCTGGGCGCCAGCATTGCGGCCAGCGGGTTTCAGAAGCTTGTCATGTATAACACGCATGGCGGCAACAGTTCGCTGGTCGATGTGCTGGCCCGCGATTTGCGAGCGGAATTTGGACTGCGCACTTTCTCGCTCTTCGGTTCGGCGGGCGCGAAGTTTGAGGGCCTGAGCGCACAGGAACGCGCTTATGGCTTTCATGCCGGCGAAATCGAAACTGCCTTCCTGCTGCATGGGACACCCGAACTGGTTCATCCCGACGAGTACACGGCGAATTACATTGCTCGTATCGATCCAGATAGCGAGCCTCCAGTACTCAAACCGGAAGGTTCGTCTGCAAACTTTGCCTGGCTGACGAAGGATATTGCGCCCAGCGGCGTGTTGGGCGATCCGTCGCCCGCCACTGCGGAGAACGGCGAGCGATGGTCAAACGAGGCGGCCGCCCGCATCGCTGCGACTCTTGTGGCCATGTACAACTTTGAGCCGCGGATTGGTGCCTGAAGATGGTTCTCAAGACAGGTCTGATCGATTGTGGCAATGCAGTTCGCCTCGAACGCGGAGTCAAATGCCCTCTCGCTGACGGCGCCGCGCTGGTGTCCGATCATTACTACCCTGCCGGCGAAGGCCCGTGGCCCACTCTGCTGATGCGCCAGCCGTATGGCCGCGATATTGCATCGACCGTGGTCTATGCGCACCCTGTATGGTTCGCGCGTCACGGCTATCACGTCGCAATCCAGGATGTGCGCGGGCGCGGTGGCTCGGAAGGCGTCTTCTATCCCTTTCGCAACGAAGGCCGGGACGGCGCGGAAACCGTCGCTTGGCTTCGCAGGCACCCGGCGTCAAATGGCCGCATTGGCATGTACGGCTTTTCTTACCAGGGCGCCACGCAACTGCTGGCGGCTGCGGAGCAGCCGGAAGGTTTGCAGTGCATCGCGCCTCATATGACAGCGGCAGACCTTTATCACGGCTGGTTTTATCATCATGGAGCCTTGCGCTTGAATTCAAGTCTTGGATGGGGCATCCAGATGTTACGCGAAGATGCGCGGCGGCTTGGATTGCGCGGCGCAAGCGACAAACTCGAGGCGGCATGGGCCAACATTCGAGCGCAGGCGACGCATCTTCCCTATGCCGACCACCTTGCGATCGCAGACTGCGATTTGCCGGCCTATGTGCGCGACTGGTTCATGCACCGCGAGCCAGGCGAGTATTGGGCCGGCCTGGACATTAGTCAACGACTGGAGCAGATCGGGATACCGGCGCTTCACATCGCCGGATGGTTCGACACTTACCTCGAGGGCTCTATCGCAGGATATCTCGCGCTGCGAAGCGGTGCGGGCAGTGAGTTTGCGCGCGCTAATCAATATCTCATCGCGGGTCCCTGGGCACACATTCCTTGGGGAGACCGAGTGGGCGATGCGAACCTTGGCGAGAACGCAAACCTCAACACGGATCAGGTCCTGCTGAAGTGGTTCGATCACTGGTTGAAGGATTCCGGAGCCTTCAGTGGCGAGCCGCGCATTCGCTATTTCACCCTCGGCCCGAACGAGTGGCGCAGTTCGAACGAGTGGCCTGCGGAGGCCAGCTTGGTGCTCTATTTGCATAGCAACGGAAGCGCCAATGCGCGCAAAGGCGACGGATCGATGACCGCGGACGCTCCCAGCCACGACGAGCCTCGCGATGTCTTTGTGTATGACCCGGAGGTGCCTGTGCTGGCGCCGGGTGGACCGCAATCGCTGAGCGGGCCATTCGACCAGTCGTTGCTTGAAATGGGCAACAACCTGCTGGTCTTCACTTCGGAGCCTGCCGCACACGACATGGAATTGCTCGGGTGCCCACGCATCCAGTTATATGGTGTAACTTCTGCCGCTCATGCGGACTTTACTGCCAAGATCGTACGTGTCACCGCCGGCGGTCGCGCCGAGTTTCTATCCATCGGCATCGCGCGCAGTGATTGGTTGTTTCGCGGAGCGGGCTATGCGCCGGACGAGATACATTTGTGGGAATTCACGCTGGAGCCGGTGGCTTTTGTACTCTTTGCCGGAGAACGGTTGCGGCTCGAGATCGCGAGTTCGGCCTTCCCCCTCTACGACAGGAATCCTTCGACTCACGTCCCGCCGCAACAAGCAAGTGTTTGGAATTGGGGGCGCTCAACCCAGCAGGTTCTGCATTCGGCCACTCATCCTTCCGCGCTTTTTCTGCGGGCGATTGGAGCCTCTGCATGGTGACTGAAATGAAGGGCTCAATTCCTGAGATTCTCCTCCACGGCGTGAGCAAGCGGTACCGCTATGCGGCCGTTGCGCTTGAAGGTGTTTCTCTAACTGTCGAGCGAGGCGAGTTCGTCACCTTGCTCGGTCCCTCGGGCTGCGGGAAATCTACACTTCTCAAATTGGTTTCCGGTCTAAGTCCCGTAAGCGAAGGCAACATCCAAGTGAACGGGATGACCCCGGAGAATGCTCGCGAACTGATGAGTTTTATATTTCAGGACGCGACGTTGCTGCCTTGGCGAACCGTGGAACAAAACGTTGGCCTGGGGCTGGAACTTGAATATGCGGCGCGGTCTGCCCGCAGGGAGCGCGTGGCGCGAATGTTGGAATTGGTGAGTCTCAGTCACGTGGCAAAACGGTTTCCGCGGCAACTGTCTGGCGGCATGAAGATGCGCGTTTCCATCGCGCGCGCGCTGGTGAGCCGCCCACGCATTCTGTTGATGGACGAACCCTTTGCCGCACTCGATGAGATGACGCGCGACCGTTTGAATGAAGAGCTGCTGCGGATGTATCTCGAGAAGGAATGGACCGTGTTGTTCGTCACGCATTCAGTGTCCGAGGCCGTTTTCCTCTCGTCGCGCATTGTCATTCTTGCCGCGCATCCTGGACGAGTGGCGCATGAGATTCAAGTCAATCTGCCCTGGCCGCGCACCGCCCAAACGCGAGAGTCGAAGGCGTATGAAGACTTGGTTACCCAGGCTTCGCGACTCCTGCGGGGGGTATATCAAACATGAAACGCCAAGTTATGCTGGCGATCAACAGCCTGATTGTCTTCGCTTGTTTAATTGGCCTTTGGCAGGGGCTGATTCAGATGAACCATTTGCCGCCTTACATCCTTCCCGGACCGAAAGCCGTTGCATCCGCGCTGCATGACCGCTTTCCGTCGCTGGTGAATTCGCTCTTCATTACCACGGAAGAGGCCGCAGGGGGCCTGGCTGCGAGCATTGTCGCTGGCGTTGCCGTGGCCATGGTTTTTGCGCAATGGCGCAGCCTGCGCGAGTTGCTTTACCCATACACCATCCTGCTGCAAACAGTTCCCATTGTCGCGATTGCTCCATTGATTATTAATTGGGTTGGAGCTGGGATATTCTCCGTAATGGTTGTCGCCTTTATCATCTGCCTCGCTCCGATCATCGCCAATACCACGCAAGGACTTATCAGCGTGGACGAAGGCTTAATTCATTTGTTTGTGATGCACAAGGCGACACCGGCCCAGACTCTGTTCAAGCTGCGTCTGCCCAACGCTCTGCCGAACTTATTCGCAGGAATTCGAATCTCCGCTGGAATCAGCGTAATCGGCGGCATCATGGGAGAGTTGTTTGCCGGTTCCACGCGAGTTGGGGAAGGTGGCCTCGGCTATGCGATCATCTACGCCAACAATCAAATGGAGACAGCCTATCTGTTCGCCTTGGTGTTTGCGGCGACCGTTCTTGGTTTCTCATTCTTCTTTATTGTAATGTTCCTTGAGTGGTTGGCCTTGCATAACTGGCATGAGTCGAGCCGCCCCCAGATAGCGGAGTAGGGAGAATACAGATGTTAAGAATGCAATCGGAAACCGGTTGGTGGTTGATCACTCATCCGGACCACGCGCACCTGGCCGGGGACTTTGCGGCCGCCTGGGGCAACGGGCAATTTCGCAAGCCTGAGCCCCGTGCTCGAGTTCTCAAGGGCATCGCCTGTCATGACGATGGCTGGAACGAGCGAGACGCTCACCCAACAATCACACGCCAGGGAAAGCCCTCGGCTTTTTCGACGGAACTCGTCGGCAAGTATTCTGCGTTCGAGGAGATCGATCTTGAGGAATATCTTGCGGTGCGCGACCGTGCCGTGCGCATCATCGCGGAACAGGACCCTTACGCCGGAATGCTCATCTCCATGCACACACACAATCTCCTCACAGCGCATGCGGATCGCTCGACGATTGCGCCGGAGGATCTGGTGCTCCTGGACGCATTTCTCGATCTGCAGAGGGATTATCAGGGCGAGCTATATGCGCTGATCGCTGCTGACGCGTCACTTTCGGCCGCTGAAAAATCCGCGCGGACGATCCAGGACCACTTTCGCCTGTTGCAGGCTTGTGACAATCTCTCTCTGTTGGCCTGTGTAGATTTTGATTCACCCGCACACCTGTTGCACCCTTTGCCGCTGAACGATGAAGGGACGGCGGAAGTGAAGGTTACCCCGATTGGGCCGCGTTATTTTCGGCTTGAGCCGTGGCCCTTCACGGATCGGGAATTGAGCTTTGCATTCCAGGCGCGCCATGTGCAGGGGAAGCATTTTGCCGATTCGAAGATTCTTGAGACGGCGTTTCACGCGGCTTCGGTGGATTGGTTGACGGTCACGCTTTCGGAGTAAGCGAGCACAAGCTCACGTCAACTGAACGGAGGCCGCGCCATGCAGCCTCCATTGCGATGCGAGACCGTCTTAAAAATCCAGGTGCAGGGCCATCTGAATCTGGCGCGGACTGCCAATGGTGTGCGTCACAATCCCCAGGCCGGATGGGCAGCTATAGAAACCGTTGACCGCGCCTGAGGTGCCGCAACCGGTGGGCAGTACAGTTGTGCCTGCCGCCGGGAAGGCGTTGTATCCCGCGTTTTGAGATACCTCGGCCCCAGGAATATCGAAGCTTGTGGTGTTAGTCAGGTTGTAGACGTCAAAGGTGTACTTCAGGCTGTACCGCTCTTTGAGTTGCATGACCTTGACCAGCGAGGCATCGGCGCGCTTCTGGAAAGCCTGGCGAAAGATGTTTCGCTGGCCGTTGGTAAAGCCGGTCTCAAATGGATCGGAGGTCGGGATTGCGCCGTTAAGTCCGCCTGCGGGAAGCAGGGGGAGGGTGAAGCAGGAGGCCTTTAAGGCTGGCATGCCTCCCGCCGGGGTCCACGCTCCCGAAGCGCCAGTCAAAGCACTCTTGGCTGTGCAGCCCGGTGCCAGTGGGACGATCGGGTTAGTAATGCCGTCTGCCGTCGAGTAATAGATGCTGCCGACCGCGCCAGAGTAGTCGATGATACTGTAGGGCTGGCCGCTCTGCATGACAGTAACACCGATCAGCGACCAACCGTCTGCAATCTTTCCTGCCAGAGTATGCTCTTTGGCGAGGCCGGGAATCTGGTAGATGTAGTTGAACGTAGTTACATGCGTGCGGTCGTAGTCCGACGAACCATAGCCGCTCCGCAGGTTCAGAGGATTGTTGCCGCTGTAGAAGAGACCCAGCCCGCTCTGTTCGTCGAGGGCGTGCGACCAGGTGTAAGAAACTCCCAGTTGGATGCCGTGGCTCATACGCTTTTCCACGTGCGCCTGGAGCGCGTTGTAGGCATCGATGCCGGCTGCCTTGTAGGAGATGGATTCGGCCGCGTAGCCGATATAGGGGACGCGCAGATCGACGTTGCCGCCCTCGTAGTTAGCCTGGTAGCCTGTGCCGTCCGGCAGAGTCGCGCCGCCGACGTTGTAGCCATAGCTGTAACTCTGCTGATAGGGACTGCCCGCCAAGGCGGGTTTCGAGGGAGAAGCAATCGTCGGTTGATTGAAGGGCACAGGGATCACCTGATGCCGTCCCACGTTGCCCACATAGCCGAGTTCGATGGCCAGGTCGTTCCGCGGCTGCCACTGAATGTCCAACGTGTAATTCATCGTGTAGGGGAGCTTGTTGGCGCGGTCGTAAACTCCGAGCGAAATCGGCTGGCCATTGTTGATAACTCCCGAAAGTCCGGAGCCGAAGTTCGTAATGCTGTAAGCGTTGGGTAGGTAATTACTCAGATCCGATGCCTTTGGATTGTTAGGGGCGGCGTATTGGAGGCTCGTGCCGTAGGGATTCTCAAGATCGCCGCCGGCGTCCGTCGGCGGTCCGGTCGGCGGAGCGAAGCCGCCGTTTCCACCGCAGGTTGGAATGTAGTACTCGTAAAGGGATTGCGATGCGGTCGGGCAGCTCGACGCGTTTACAAAAGGAAGCTGTTGATTGACGCCGAAGGGACCACCGGTGACGGTGCCGATAGCGTATCCCGGCGAGAAGTAACTGAATAGTTCGCCGCGGTCGTAGTACATGCCTGCGCCCGTGCGGATGACCACCTTGTTGTGGAATAACCCCGGCTGCCATGCGGCGCCCACGCGGGGACCGATGCCCCACTGGCGACCCGTCAGAGTTGTCGGGCTTACGCCGCTGGTGCCGTTGGAGTTGTTGCCTGCGATAATCAACCCTGTATTCTCGATCGTGTCCGACCCGGTGTTGTAGCTATACCGCTTAGCGTCGAAATTGAAGATGCGTCCATACTTCTCGGTCAGGCCGCCGTCCCAGTCGTAGCGGACGCCGCCGGT
>Ga0181531_10000879_pt1 | contig 19574 bp, 16 predicted proteins | sample PEATcosm2014_Bin_38_FD_119743 | JGI IMG/M metagenome (GOLD analysis project Ga0181531, IMG submission 119743) | Peatland microbial communities from MTU Mesocosm Facility, Houghton, MI, USA - PEATcosm2014_Bin11_10_metaG | ecosystem: Environmental > Terrestrial > Soil > Wetlands > Peat | place... | reverse complement strand
TATCTGATGCCGAGCTACAGCTGTATGGGGGTGGTCTCGGCTTGCCTGTTCGGCATCGGCATGGGGATTGCGATGGAGCGGGCGCAGGGATGGCTGGAACTGAAGCAGGCGAGCCCTATGCCGAGGGCGGCTTACCTGGGCGCGAAGCTGGTCAGCTGCGCCGCATTTGCGCTGGTCATCGTCGCGGCGCTGGTGACGCTGAGCGTGACCGTCGGCGGTGTGTCGCTGACGGCGGGCGAAGCTGTCAAACTGGCTGGTGTGATCCTTGCGGGGTCAGTACCGTTTACGGCAATGGGGCTGCTGGTGGCGTTGCTGGTTCCGGCGAATGCTGCTCCGGGAGCGATCAACCTGATTTATCTGCCGATGTCGTTCGCGTCGGGATTCTGGATGCCGATCAGCTCGTTGCCGCACTGGCTGCAGACGATTGCGCCTGCGCTGCCGACGTATCACCTGGCGCAACTGGCTCTGCATATCTTTGGATTCGCGCAGCCCGGCAGCATGTTGGTGCACTGGGAGGCGCTGGCAGGATTTACGCTGTCGATGCTGGGTGCGGCATGGATCATTTTTGCCCGCAGTGAGGCCAAGGCTTGAGTTCTTCCGATCCCAAATCGGTGCTTTTTGAGAGCTGTAACGAAGAACCGGACGCTCTGGCTTCGCTGCGAGGCGAGTCAACTGCTGTACCCGAGGCACTTTTCGGCAAGCATTGGTCGGCGGAGGCGGAAGTGGGCGGCGAAGGGCCGCTGCTTCGCGCGCAGCGCAAAAGGGGAGGCCGATTCTACGACTTCATCTGGTTGATGTACTCGGTTTTTTATCTCATCCAGCCGATCGAGCAGAACACACGCAGGGGCTGGATTGCCTTCGCTGTGGGGTTCGGCCTCTTTCTCGGAATCTACATCGGTCTTGTCTACGCTTCGTCGCAGAGAAGGCAGCTGCTGCTGCTGGCTGCTCTGTTCGTGCTCTCTGCCTGCTATTTCCCCTTCAATGGGGGTGCGGTGGGCATGTTCATCTATGTTTCGGCCTTCGTGCCATTTGTTTCGGATTCACTGGGCTTCATCGTTGGCACCTTTATTGCGGTGGCCTGCGTTCAGATCGGGGAAGGGTTCGCGCTACATCAGAATCCATGGACTTTGGGGTTGTGTACCTTCTTCTCGGTCACGGTTGGATGCGCCAATCTGATCGCGGCGCAGCGAATGAGGGCCAACAAGCGGCTGAATCTGGCCCATGAGCAGATTGCCCATCTTGCGAAACTGGCCGAACGGGAGCGCATTGCGCGCGATCTGCACGATGTTCTGGGGCACACGCTTTCGGTGGTGGTTCTGAAATCCGAGCTGGCCGGCAAGGTGCTGGAACGCGATCCTGAGCGCGCCCGCGCGGAGATTGGCGAGGTGGAGCAGATTGCCCGCAAGGCGCTGGGCGAGGTACGGGAGGCGATTCGGGGGTACCGTACTCAGGGTCTTGCGGCGGAGATTGTTCGCGCGCAGAAAACGCTGGATGCGGCGGGAGTCAAGCTGGAACTGGGGACGGAGCCTCCGCGGCTGGCGGCGGCCGAGGAAACCGTTCTTTCCTTAATTGTGCGGGAGGCGGTTACAAATATTGTGCGCCATGCGCAGGCCAGCCGCTGCCGGCTGGAATTCGCGGCGAATGGCACGGGTACGGAGCTGGTGGTCGAAGACGACGGGCGCGGCGGCATCCGGCAGGAAGGCAACGGGCTGCGCGGGATGCGGGAGCGGGTGGAGTCGATGGGCGGGCAGCTGCGCATCGACAGCGCGAAGGGAACGCGGCTGGTGATTGAAATTCCGCAGCAGGCGGTCAGCCCGTCATGAAAAAGATTCAGGTGATCGTGGCGGAGGACCAGGCGATGGTCCTGGGGGCGTTGGCGGCCCTGCTCGAGACGGAGCCTGACATCGCTGTGTGCGCGAGGGCTGCGAATGGGCGCGAGGCTTTGGTCGCGGTCGGGAAACACAAGCCGGATGTGCTGGTAACGGACATCGAGATGCCGGAGATGACCGGGCTGACGCTGGCGGGCGAGGTGCGGGAGCGGTTTCCGCAGACGCGGGTGATGATTCTGACGACGTTCGCGCGGCCGGGGTATCTGCGGCGGGCGCTCGATGCGGGGGCGAAGGGGTACCTGCTGAAGGATCGGCCTTCGGCGGAACTGGCGGACGCGGTGCGGCGGGTGCATCAGGGTCTGCGGGTCGTCGATCCCGATCTGGCGCTGGAAGCGTGGGACAGCGGGCCCGATCCGCTGACGGAGCGCGAGCGGCAAATTCTGTGGCGGGCCGGGGAGGGGAAGTCGAGCGGGGAGATTGCGGAGGAGCTGCATTTGTCCGAGGGGACGGTGCGGAACTATCTTTCCGAGGCGATCAGCAAGCTGGGGGCGTCGAACCGGGTGGAGGCGGCGCGGCTGGCGCGGGCCAGGGGATGGCTCTGAAGCACAACGTCTTTCACCGCAGAGAGCGCAGAGCACAGAGCGCAGAGCACCGGGCAGAGAGCGCAGAGCACAGAGCGCAGGGCACAGAGCACAGGGAGCGATCGGGGGACTTCTGTCAAACGAACTGCTCGATTGAGCATCGCCCGAGGTGTTGAGGACGAGACTTGTGACTCGGACGCCAGGGCCTGAAGTCGTCCCACTTAAGTCACCGCCCATGTCGACCCGATGGGGAGCTTCCGGCTGCCTCTTTTGGTGAATTTCGGCTCCGTTCGTCACGGTGCTAAAGTCTTGCAACGTTCGCGGGTACCGCGAGGGCCGACGAAATTTGGCAGCGCTCGGGGTTTCCGGCCTCGAATCAATGTCATCAGCTCACACAGATCGTGGAACCTGCGAGACCATCGCTACAGTTCTGGTGGTCGAGGACGATCGCGCGGTGCGCCTGCTTTTCACGAAGGTGCTGGAGAGCGCGGGGTACGATGTGATCGCATGCGAAAACGGTAGCCTTGGTCTGGAAGCGGCGCGTGCGCAGATCGATAAGATCGACGCGATTGTGACGGATGCCAGAATGCCGGGGATGCACGGGCCGAGGCTGATCGCTCGTATTCGGTCGATGCGCCCGGAGATGCCCGCGATCCTGGTGAGCGGCAACCTGACGGAAGCCGAGACTGACTCAACGACGGTCTTTCTGAGCAAGCCGATTTCACCCGGTATCCTGACCCGCGAACTGCGACGCCTTCTTCGCGCCAGGATGTAGAATCTGGATTCCGCTGTCCGATGTGGGGAGCGGAGTGGGGGCGCGCGAGGAAGATGATTATCGGTGTTCCGAAGGAAGTAAAGGACCACGAAAGCCGGGTCGGCATAACGCCTGCCGGAGTAAAAGCCCTCAGCGAAGCCGGACATAAGGTTCTGGTCGAGACCCGGGCGGGCGATTTATCGGCCTTTAGCGACGACGAATATCAGACCGCGGGCGCGGAGATCGTGGGATCGGCGCACAATGTGTGGGGCTACGCCGATCTGGTGGTCAAGGTCAAGGAACCGGTCGAGAAGGAGTATGTTTTTTTTCGCGAGGGGCTGGTTCTGTTCACGTACCTGCATCTCGCGCCCCTTCCGGACCTGACGGACAAGCTGTTACAGAAAAAAGTCATCGGCATCGCCTATGAAACGATCCGTGATCGGGCGGGAACGCTGCCGCTGCTGACGCCCATGTCGGAGGTGGCGGGGCGCATGTCGGTGCAGGTGGGCGCGGCGTATCTGGAAAAGGAGAAAGGCGGGCGCGGGGTTCTGCTGGGCGGCGTGCCGGGCGTACCGCCGGCCAGCGTCTGCGTGATTGGGGGCGGGATTGTTGGAACGAATGCCGCGAAGATCGCGCTGGGGATGGGTGCGCGGGTCACGCTGGTGGATGTGAATCTGAACCGGCTGCGAGAACTGGACGATATTTTCAACGGGAGAATCTTCACACTGGCTTCGAACTCGTGGAATGTGTCACGAGCGGTGCAGGAGGCCGATCTGGTGATCGGCGGGGTGTTGATTCCAGGGGCGGCGGCGCCGAAGATTGTGACCCGGGAGATGGTGATGAGGATGAAGAAGGGCGCGGTAATTGTGGACGTCGCCATCGACCAGGGGGGCTGCGTGGAAACGGCGCGTCCGACGACGCACAGCGATCCGGCGTACGAGGTGAATGGGGTTGTTCATTACTGTGTGACGAATATGCCGGCGGCGGTGCCGAATACTTCTACGCTGGCGTTGACAAACGCGACCTTCCCCTATGTTTTGCGGCTGGCGCGGGAGGGCGCGAAGAAGGCGATTCTGGGGGACGACGGGATACGCGACGGCGTGAACACTTACGAGGGAACGCTGACCTGCGAGCCTGTTGGCCTCTCGCAGAAGAAGCCGTGGAAGGCTGTGCGCGATCTGCTGGCCGGCTGAATGACAAGCAGCAGCCCTGGGGCGTGCGGTCGCCCTACTGCTCGGTAATGTGCACGGGGCGCTCCAACTGGAAGGTGAGCAGGGTTTCGGCGGGCAGGAAGATTTCGCGGTTGCCGGTCATGGCGCTGCCGGCGGTTCCTGCGCCTGCTCCGGCGAGCGCGCCGATGGCTGCGCCTTTGCCGCCGCCGGCTAAGCCGCCAACGATCGCCCCAAAAGCTCCGCCGCCGCCGATGAATCCGGCGGTCCGTTTGCCTTTACCTTTCTCAACTTGTTCCATCGTGCTGGTGGCGACGGGGTAGCTGCCCCACTTCGTCCTGACACGCTCGAGGCGCAGCTCAAGCAGAGCGCCGCCTTTGAAGTGGCCGAGCGCTTTGGCGTCAATGACGGTTCCTTCGGCGCGGGCTCCGCGGGGGATTACCGTTTGTCCGTCGACTACAACGTCATCGGCAACCGTCGCGCCGAAGGATTGACCCGGCTGGCTGATCTTCGATCCCAGGTCCTCATCGAGGCGGACGCGGATGCGCCTATTGGCGGGAATGACGACGGTGGTGGGGGCGGGGGGCGTCGCGGCCGCCGGCGCATTTGTGGAGGGGGAGGCCGCGGGCGTTCCAGTTTGATCGGGAGGGGGAGAGGGAGGGTTGTTGGCCTGCGCGGGTTGGGATTGCGAGGGTGCCGGGCTTTCTGTGCCGGTCGCCTGCTGACCGTTGTTTTTGCCGCAGCCGCTGAAGAGCAAAGTGGCGAGGCCGAGGGTCGCGAAGGATAGCGGTATACGCAGGGATTTCATAACGAAGAGGATGCTCCTATTCGGATCGAGGTTGGGCGGGCGGCGAGACCGCAACAGGCGGCGCGGCCCATCCGTCTGAAGAGATGGCAATTCACGCGCCTATAATCATCGCGTAACCGGAGGCGGGAAGTCACCTTTGACCGAATTGAGACATCGACGGGCGACCATGATCCTGCTGGCAGCGGTGGTCTTTGTGCTGCTGCTGTCGCTGATTGCGCTGAACGCTTTTAACGTTCGCTCGCTGAATCCGCACACCACGGGCGAGATCTTTCTGCTGACGTCGCTTTCTGTGCTGGTTTTTCTTCTTTTTGTAACGGTGCTGGTTCTGTTGCTCAGGAACCTGATCAAGCTGCTGGCGGAGCAGCGCAGCCAGGTGCTGGGGGCGCGGCTGCGAACGCGGATGTTCATCGGGGCGCTACTGCTTTCTTTCGTGCCCGCGCTGTTCATGTTTTTGTTCAGTTTTTTGCTGATGAATCGTTCCATCGACAGGTGGTTCTCGGAGCCGGCGTCGGAAGTGCGAGACGACTCGGCAAAAATTGCGATGGAGCTATCGCACTATGCGTCGCTGAACGCGCGGGCGGAAGCGGAGAGCATGGCTCGTTCACAGAAGTTGGCCACCGCGCTCAGTTCCGATGACCGCCAGGGGATTCTCGATGAGATGCGGGCGCACCACATCACGCTGCAGGGGGGATTCGCCGCCCTCTATCGGGATTCGGCCACGGTGGCGACGTACGATCTTCCCGAGGGGGCGGTTCGGGCGGAGGTTCGTTCGTGGCTCAACGACGGTGAGCCGCAGCAGGTGGATGCGGGGCAGACGCTGGCGAGCGCGATCCTGAAAGCGGCGCAGCGTTCGGATGAACCGATGCTGGCGGTGGGCGGGTCGGAATACGCCCTGGGATCGGCGAGCCTGCCGGGCGGAGGAGTGATCGTCGCGGGGCTGCCGATGCCGGCCGGATTGAGCGCGACGATGGCCGACCTGAGCACCGGAACCAACCAGTACTGGGCGCTCTATCGACAGCGGCGCATTATTCGTATGACTTACTTTCTGCTGCTGTTGATGCTGACGGCGCTGGTTTTCTTTGCCAGCAGCTGGCTGGCTCTGAATGTTTCGCGGCAGATGACGGGCCCGCTGGAGGCGTTGGCGGACGCGATGGACGAGATTGGGAAGGGCCACTACAGCCATCGCGTGACCGCGGAGGCGACCGCGGAAATGGCGGAGCTGGTGCGCTCATTCAATCACATGGCCGGCGACCTGGAGGAGAGCCGGCGGCTGGCGGAAACGTCGGCGCGGGAGCTCTCCGCGGCGAATCTGGCCATCGAGGCGCGGCGCCAGGAACTGGAAACGATTCTCGAGACCATCCCGTCGGGAGTGGTGACACTGGATGCGACCCGTCACATTGTTATCGGCAATCGCGCGTTCACCGAGCTGCTTCGTCTCGAAGGGCAGCCGAATCTTTCCGGGGTTGCGCTGGAATCGCTGCTGCCTGCGGAGTTCACGGAGCGGCTGGTTCGGCTGGATCGGCGGGCTCGCCGGATGGGGACAGCTTCCTCGGAGTTCGACCTGCACACTCCTCGGGGAGTGGTCAGTCTTTCGGTCACACTGGCGGCGCTCGATGCACGCAATGGGCAAAGCCGGGGGTCGATTCTGGTGCTTGAGGATCTGTCGGAATTCCTGCATGCGCAGAGGCAGGCGGCGTGGAAAGAAGTGGCGCAGCGGGTTGCGCACGAGATCAGGAATCCGCTGACGCCGATCACTCTTTCGGCCGAGCGCATTCGCCGGCACGTCGACCGCGGACTGCCGGAATCGCCGGGTGTGATTCGCAAGTGCTGCGACGTGATTTTGGGCTCGGTGGAGTCGTTGCGCACGCTGGTGGGCCAGTTCGCGGCGCTGGCGGAGTTTCCCGTTGCGCATCCCCGCTCGTCCGATTTGAATGAGATAGTGGAGAATGCCGTGATGCTTTTTGAGGGGCGGATCCACAACATCCGCGTGGAGAGGCGGCTGGATCGGAAGCTACCGCCGGTGATGGCCGATCCGGAGGCGTTGCGCCGTGCGCTGGCGAATCTGATCGATAATGCAGCTGAGGCCATGCAGGAGAGTCTGCTGCGGGTGCTCACCATGGAAACCGGCGCGGGGGAGCGGCCTGGGGTGGCGGAGATCGTGGTATCGGATACGGGCCCGGGCCTGACCGACGACATGCGTGAGCGGCTTTTCCTGCCGTGGTTCTCGACGCGGCAGCGGGGGACGGGGCTGGGGTTGTCGATTGTGGCGAAGATCGTTCAGGACCATGGCGGGTCGATCCGCGCGGAGAACAACGTGCCCGCAGGGGCGCGCTTTATCATCGAATTGCCGCTGGCGGAGGCGAATGGCGGTGAGAGCACGCCGGCCGTGACGCTGATCAGAGCGGTCTGAAATCCGGAACGTCTGAAGCTAATCCCGATGAAACAGGCTCAATGAATCACATTCTCATCGTGGACGATGAAGCCGAGATCCGCGAGTCGCTGGAAGAAATTCTGCGTGAGGAAGGGTATTCGGTGGGGACGGCGGCGACAGCCGGTGAGGCGCTCGCCCAGGCGCGGGATCCGGTGTACGACGTTCTGCTGCTGGATATCTGGCTGCCGGACCGGGATGGGCTCGAAGTGCTGACGGAGCTGCGCTCGCTGGATGCCGAAACGCGACCTGAAGTGATTGTGATTTCCGGCCACGCGACCATTGAGACGGCGGTAAAGGCTACCAAGCTCGGTGCGTTCGATCTGCTGGAGAAGCCGCTGATGCTGGAGCGAACGCTGATCGTGGTGAAGAACGCGATCGAGGCGAAGCGGCTGCGGACTGAGAACCTGGAGTTCCGACGCCAGCTTTCGCTCGAACGGCAGATCACCGGGGAAAGCGTGCAGGCGCGGGCGCTGCGGCAGCAGATCAAGCTGATGGCGCCGACAAACGGGCGCGTGCTGATCTATGGCGAATCGGGTTCAGGGAAGGAATTGATCGCGCGGGCGATCCACGCGGAGAGCCTGCGCAGGGACCGGGTTTTTATCGAGCTCAACTGCGCGGCGATCCCGGAGGATTACATCGAGAGCGAGCTTTTCGGCTACCGCAACGGCGCGATTGCCGGAGGACCGGCGGAGAAGCGGGGGACGTTCGAACGGGCGAACGGCGGGACGCTGTTCCTGGACGAAGTGGGCGACATGAGCCTGAAGACTCAGGCCAAGGTGTTGCGCGCGCTCGACGAGCAGCGGTTCGTACCGGTCGGGGCCATGCTCCCGATCTCGGTGGATGTGCGGCTGATCGCCGCGACGAACAAGGAGCTGGAAGGGGAGATTGCGAAGGGCAATTTCCGCGAGGACTTTTTCTATCGGCTAAACGTGATTCCGTTTTATGTGCCGCCGCTTCGCGACCGGCGGGAGGACATTCCATTGCTGGTGCGCGAATTTCTGCGCGGCTTTGGGCGGGAATATGGACGCCCGCGGGTGGAGATCGCCGATGATGCGATCGAGCTGCTTCGGCAGTATCACTGGCCGGGCAATGTGCGGGAGCTGAAGAACATCATCGAGCGGGTGCTGATCCTGAATCCGCATGCGCAGCGGATCGAGCGGCGTCATTTGCCCATGCTTGTACATCGGAGCGCGGCGGGCCGGACCGGGGACTTCGACACGTTACAGCAGGCGCGCGACGCCTACGAGCGCGAGTACATCCTGAAGAAGATCGACGATTGCAACGGGAACATGAGCCGCGCGGCAGAAACGCTGGGACTGGAGCGGAGCCACCTTTACCGCAAGATGAAGGCTCTCGGGATCACCGCCCGCGAATCGTCGCAATAGGGGGTTAACGGGGCGGGCTGAATCGCTCAGGCCAGGGTGATTACGGTGATCTCCGGAGGGCAGCGGAGGCGGAAGGGGACTCCGGTAGTTCCAATTCCGCGATTGACGTAAAGTTGCGTGGGGCCGCAGCGGAACCACCCCTCGACATATTTCTTCCCGTATACCGGCAGGTGGAGGGGCGGGACGAAGGGCAGGCGAACCTGGCCGCCGTGGGTGTGACCGGAGAGCATGAGGTCGACGTTATAGCGAGCGATATCGGGCAGGATATCCGGCTCGTGGGCGAGTAAGATCACGGGCTCCTTTGCAACGGCGGGGGGAATGGCGCGGGCGGGATCGGACCTATGCTCGCAGGCACTGCCCAGACCCGCGAGCCACAGACGCTGACCTTCCCTCTCGAGCGCAATGGCTCTGTTCGTCAGGACAGGGAAACCGTGGTCCTGCAGGCAGCCGGTGACGAAATGGGGACCGGCATAGTAATCGTGATTGCCCAGAGTCGCATAACGGAGCGGACAGTGGATAGCGGTGAGAATTTGCGCGCAGTGCGGCATGCAACGGCGCGCGAATGCCTTGGGCATGGGTCCGAAACTGATGAAGTCACCGATCAGCGCGACCATATCGGGGCGCAGTTTATTGATTCTGTCGACGACCTCGCGTATGAAGTATGGCTCGGTGTACTCGGCGTAGTGGAAGTCCGATACCTGGACGATGCGCATGCCACGAAAGGCATCGGGAAGACGGGGGAGCTGAACCGTATGCTCTTCGACCGTGAGTTCGTGCCGGGATACTTCGCCGGAATAGAGCGCGAGACCTCCAAACGATGCTGCGGAGAGCGTAAGGAACGAACGCCGGGTCAGACTGGGCGGAGGAGGGGAAGTCTCCTGCTGGTTCTCGACCTTTGAGGAGGTAGCCCCGGTGGGGGGCTCGACTGAAGCGGCGGGGGTCACTTTCTTATTGTGACGCGAAAAATGGGGGAATGGATTGAAAAGCCCGGATCACGCGCACCAGGGTTCACCTTTTTATCATCGAGCGCCGGTATAAAAAAGTGGGCCGCCCAATTTGGACGGCCCAGTGCCGGGTTTGCAATTATGGCTTACCAGCCGTATACGCGGTAGGGATACGGATATCCGTAGGGGTACGGCGGGGCCATGTAGACGGGACGCCGCTGCAGCTGGGGAACGCTCTGGGCCAGACGCTGCGCTTCCTGCCAGGAGACGGGCTGAACGGTCACAGCGCTGGACAGGTGGAAGTTCAGCAGGCTTTCGGCAGGCAGGTAGAGGCGAGGACCGTTGGTTCCGGCTGAAGCCGCGAGGCCTGCGCCGCCACCGACTGCTGCTCCGATGCCAGCGCCCGCTCCGCGGCCGATGAGCCCGCCGATGATGGCTCCAACGGCCGCGCCTCCGATTGCGTTGCCCGCGGTGTAGCCAGCTTTATTGGGTCCCTTGTTGGACCAGATATCGGTCGCTATCGGATAGGTTCTGCCACCCAGGTTGACGGAGGTGATCTGCAGTTGCAACTCGCCGCTGCCGCCCAGAGCGCCGGGCTTCTTCACGTGAACGACGGTACCCTGAAGCACCGCTCCCCGTGGGATGGCCAGCACGTTGCCTTCAAACACATCGCTGGCAGCCGTGGCCTGAAATACCGAGCCATCCTGCAGCTTCGAGATATCGAGAGGCTCGCTCACGCGAATCTGCAGGAGCGTGCCGGAGGGGATGGTTACCGGTCCACTGTTCTGCTGCGGAGGCGGATAGCTGCCATAGCCGCCCTGGTAGGGGTACTGGCCGTAGGCCCCCTGGGGTGGGTAAGGCGAACGGGGAGCGGGCTGGGCGGGCTGGTCAGGTGGAGGTGGGGGAGGGACTTGCTCTGTTCCCGGAGCGGCTGCGGGTTGCTGATTGTCGGCGGGCGGCGGTGGCGGAGCCTGCTGCGTATCCGCAGGAGGCGGCGGTGTGTTCTGGGCAGATTGGCCGGAGACGGCGATGTTGTTCTGGATGCCGCTGACGCCCTGCACATTGGCGGCTACTGTTTCAGCTTCCTGGCGCTGTTGGCCGGTTTCAACCGTGCCGGTCAGCGTGACGACACCGCCAGAGGTGGACGCCGTCACAGGTTGATTCTTCAGCATGGGGTCGTGGGTAATCGCACTGGAAACCGCGGCCTGCAGGTCGCTGTCCGCGCTTTGCGCGAAGGCCGCGCTTCCCGCGAGAATCCAAAGGCAGGCGGCGAGCATGACGGCGAGCATGGCCGGACCCTGGGGCACTACAAACTTCGGACGAAAGCTGTTCGTATGCATGTTGCAACTCCTTGCTTCAGACTGGACCGAATTGCTGCGCTCGTGGGTGTCAGACGCAGTGCCGTCCGAAGCGTCACTGTTCTATCCCATCAGACACAAGATTAGATGAAAAGTTTTGCGGAAAGGCCGCAGTTATAACGCGATACAATGGACCCGTGAGCGTTGTCGAGGATGTCCGGAAGGCCCTGCAGGATTTTTTGGCTCCCGAACTTCGCGCAGTTGGACGCTATCGATAGCCGGCTGGCTGCCCAGGACAAGGTTCTGGCGGCCGATGAGAAGACTGCGGAGGCTCGCCAGAACGAGATGCTTTCGCGAATCGCGGCTCAGGACAAGACCGCCGAGGCTCGCCAGAGCGAGATGCTTTCGCGAATCGCGGCTCAGGACAAGACCGCCGAGGCTCGCCATAATGAAATCCTGGCCAGAATTGAAGGGCTCAAGAACTCATTTGAAATCGACAAACGCATCGAAAAGCTGGAAAACCGCAAGCCTTCCTGAAAGCCTCCTGGCCTAAAGCCTTTGCTTCCTGTAACGCTCAATCAGCGTGGTGGTCGAGCTGTCGTGACTGCCCTGGGCCGGACCGGCGCCTTCTATTTCGCCGATAATCTTCTTCGCCAGAACTTTGCCCAGTTCGACGCCCCACTGGTCGAACGAGTCAATTTGCCAGATCACTCCCTGGGTGAAGACGCTGTGCTCATAGAGGGCCACGAGCTTGCCGAGCGCCTCCGGGGTCAGTTTATCGAGCAGAAAGGTGCTCGATGGACGATTGCCCTCGAAGACGCGATGAGGGACCAGCCAGTCGGGCGTGCCTTCTGCCTTGACCTGTTCGGGAGTCTTGCCGAAAGCCAGGGCCTCGCCTTGTGCGAAAACATTCGCCAGCAGGAAATCATGATGATTACCTAAAGGATTCAGTGTTTTGGAGAATCCAAAGAAATCGCAGGGGATAAGTCGCGTTCCCTGATGAATGAGCTGGTAGAAGGAGTGCTGGCCGTTGGTACCCGGTTCGCCCCAGAATATTGGCCCCGTTTCATAGTTGACGCGGTCGCCTGAAAGCGTGACGTGCTTGCCGTTGCTCTCCATGGTGAGCTGCTGGAGGTAGGCGGGGAAGCGCTTGAGGTACTGCTCGTAGGGCAGAACCGCGACGGTTTCCGCGCCGAAGAAGTCGGTGTACCAAACCGTTAACAGACCCATGAGCACGGGCAGATTCTTCGCAAACGGGGTGGTGCGGAAGTGCTCGTCCATGGAGTGGAAGCCGGCCAGCATGGCGTGGAAATTGTCGGGACCGACGGCCAGCATGGTCGACAGGCCGATGGCGGAGTCCATGGAGTAGCGGCCGCCGACCCAATCCCAGAAGCCGAACATGTTGGCGGTGTCGATGCCGAATTTCGTGACTTCCTTCTCGTTGGTAGACACGGCAACGAAGTGCTTCGCGACGGCTTTGTCGTCCTTGAGCTTCCTGAGCGACCAGTCGCGCGCGGTTTGGGCGTTGGTCATGGTCTCAAGCGTCGTAAAGGTTTTGGAGGAGATGATGAACAGCGTCTCCTCGGGATCGAGGTCCTGCGTGGCCTCGGCAAAATCGGTGCCGTCGACGTTGGAGACGAAGCGGAAGGTCATGTCGCGCTGGCTGTAGTGGCGCAACGCCTCATACGCCATGACCGGGCCGAGGTCCGATCCGCCGATTCCGATGTTGATGACGTTGCGAATGCGCTTGCCGGTGAATCCCGTCCATGCCCCGGTGCGGACGCGGTTGGAGAAGTCGGCCATGCGGTCGAGGACCTCGTGCACGCCGGGCGCGACGTTCTCGCCGTCGACTTTGATGACGGCTCCTTTGGGCGCGCGGAGCGCAGTGTGCAGGACGGCTCGCTTCTCCGTAATGTTGATCTTTTCGCCTGAGAACATGGCGTCGATGCGTTCCCGCAAGCCGCTCTGCTCTGCCAGTTCGAGGAGCAGGCGCAGCGTCTCGTCGGTGATGCGGTGCTTCGAGTAGTCGAAGTAGATGCCCTCGGCTTCGACGGTCAGGCGCGTTCCGCGCGCGGGGTCGCTCTTAAACAGCTCGCGCAGGTGGCGCGTGCGGATGGTTTCGAAGTGGGCCAGCAGCGCTTTCCAGGCGGGGAGGGAAGTGAGGGGAGTCTGAACAGCGGTGGCGGTAGCGCTCATAGTTTTCTCCTTGTAACGGATACGATTCGGGCCGGATGCCGCCGGTCGCGCAAATAGTCTTGCCTGGGCACAATTCCTGGACGCGATTAATTGCCGGTGGGGATAATTCCGGCGTTTTCGACCATCAGGATCACGGCTCGCTGGGGTGCGCGGGTGCGGTGCATGACGGTCTTCGGTACGACGAAACCCTGGCGCGGGGCGAGTTCGACGATGCGGTCTTCGAGATCGATGAGCAGTTTGCCTTCGATCACATAGAAGAATTCGTCGTCATCGGTGTGTTGGTGCCAGTGGTATTCGCCTTCGATCACCGCCATGCGGACGACGCTGTCATTCACCCGGCAGAGGGTTTGGTTGAACCATTTGTATTCGCAGGCGTCGGCGATGGCTTTCTCATCGATGACTTCGAGAGGTTGATGGAGGATGTTCAGGCGGGTTTCATAGGGGTAAGTGGCGACGGAATCGGCCATGGGGACCTCCGTTGGGATCGCTTCATGGTACGCCGGGAATATGAAAACTCGAAAACGGATCGTGAGACCGCGCCCGGGCACGCGCGCACGGCGGGCGGCTAATCTCCCCCGCTCGTCATGGCAAAGTCGCGCGCCGCATCCAGCAGCTTCTTCACCGATTCTTTCGAGCAGGACTCGGAATATATGCGCAGCAGCGGCTCGGTGCCTGAGGCACGCAGCAGCAGCCAGGTCTTCGCGGCGTTCGGTTTGGTTTTCGCCTCGGGATTGTCGAGCCAGAACTTGATGCCGTCCAGGGTGTCAACCTTTTCAACCGGCATTCCGGCGAATTCCTTCAGGCCGGCTTTCGCACGCGCGATGGCCGCGTTTTTCAGTTGATCGGGGATATGCAGGTCGATTCGGCCATACTGGTGCTCGCCGTATTCCTGCTGGAGACGCTCGACCAGCTGGCCGAGGGTCTTTTTCTCCTCGGCCATGACGTTGGCGATGAGCAGCGCGTTGAGCAGGCCGTCGCGCTCGGGCAGGTGCCTCGTGATCCCAATGCCACCTGACTCCTCGCCGCCGATCAGGATGTCTTCGGTCAGCATCAGGTCGCAGACATACTTGAAGCCGATACCGTGCTCGTACAGCTTGCGTCCGTAACGCGCGGCGATGCGGTCGAGCATCGAGGTGGTGTTGAACGCGCGCGTCACACCGCCGGGCCACCCTTTCCGCTGCAGAATCCACTGAAGGATGACGGAATAAATCTTGTGGGGATCGACGAAATTGCCGTTCTCGTCAGCGGCGCCGATGCGGTCCGCGTCGCCGTCAGTGATCAGGCCGGCATCGCATTTCTGCGCGACGACGACTTCCTGGCAGGCGCGAATGTGCGGCTCGATGGGCTCGGGATTGATGCCTGGAAAAAGGGGATCGGGGTTGGCGCGAATCTCGATGTAGTCGACGCCGATCTTCGAGAATATGCCGGCAAGGATGCCTGCTCCGGCGCCATACATGCAGTCGATGGCGAATTTGAATCCCGACTTTGCGATCAGGTCGAGATCGACGAAGCGCTGGATAGCGTCGATGTAGGGGGGGACGAAATTGACCTTTTCGATCTTCGCGCGATCGACGGAGGGAAGCGGCTTGCCGAGGAGGGTTTCGATCTCCGCCATGATCGAGGGGCTGCCTGAGCCGCCATAGGAGGCTTTGTATTTCACACCGTTCCATTGCGCGGGATTGTGGCTGGAGGTGATCATGACGCCGCCGGCCGCTCCCAGGCGTTTCACCGCGAAAGACAGAGCCGGAGTGGGCGTGATGCGGTCGGCCAACTTCACGGGAATGCCCGCGCCGGAGAGTACTTCAGCCACGGAGGCGGCAAAGGCGGGAGAGCCGAAGCGGGTGTCATAGCCGATACAGACGCCCTTCGCGGGGTCTTGCTTCAGCAGAATGTAGTTGGCGATGGCGGCGGCGGCAGCGCGGACGTTCGCGAAGGTGAAGTCGTCGGCGATGACGCCTCGCCAACCGTCAGTGCCGAATTTTACTGGGGACTTTTGAGACATCGGTTTGGATTCGGTCTTAGAAGAGGTAAGTCAGATGAGTTTTTCGAGTCCGCGTGCTGCCAGTTCCTTTACTACCTTGCCGACGTCCTGGGAATGATGCAAGGTTGTGATCAGCAGCGCGTCTTCGGTTTCCACGACAACCAGATCTTTGACGCCGACCAGGGCGACCAGCTTGTCCGGGGCGAAAACATAGTTGCCGTGCGCGCCGAGCGCGACGCTGCCACTCGCGTCCAGGACGTTGCCGTGCTCGTCGCCAGCGTTGCGTTCGACTCGAAACTCGTGCAGGGCGGTCCAGGAGCCCAGATCGCTCCAGCCAAATCTCGCGGGAATGCAGTAAAGGTGGGAATGATGCTCGCCTTTAGCTGAACGTGGCTCGAGGATGGCGTAATCGACGCTGATGTTCTCGCATTGCGGATAAAGCTCGGCGAAGATGCGATCGAACTCCGGGGTATCCCAGGCAGCGGCAATCTGTTCGAGCAGCGGGGCTGTCTCCGGGAGGTACTCGCGCACGGCGCCAGCGAGGGTGCGCGCGCTCCAGACAAACATGCCGCTGTTCCAGAAATAATTGCCGGCGGTTACAAATTCCTCGGCCTTTTCGCGGTTGGGCTTCTCGGTAAAGCGGCGCACGCGGAGAACGCCGCTGGCCGAGGGCTCGCCGGTTTCGATATAGCCGTAGCCGGTTTCCGGACGCGTGGGCTCGATGCCGAGCACGACCATATTGTCGCCGCCGGCGGCTAATTGGGTGGCGCGCTGAATGGTCAGAGCGAAGGCCTCTTCGTCGGCGATGACGTGATCGGCGGGGAAGATGCCGATGACTGCTTCCGGATAGAGACGCTCGATGAGGAAGGCCGCCAGGCCGCAGGCTGGCGCGGTGTTGCGGGCTGCAGGTTCGCAAACGACCTGGTGTTCAGGGACGCAATCCAGCTGGGTGCAGATGGCTCCGGAGAGGTGGGCATTGGTGATCACCCAGACGTCGCGGGGCTCGGCCAGGGGCGCGCGTCCATGGAGAGCCGTCAGGCGATCCAGAGTCCGCTGGATCATGGTGCGCTCGCCGTCGAGGGCGAGAACCTGTTTGGCGCGGTTGCGGCGGCTGCGCGGCCAGAAGCGTGTACCGCTGCCGCCGGCCAGAATGATGGGTCGAAAGTCGATCGCTGCCTCCGTCTCTACCTGAGATGCGAGCTAAATCCTAAATCAGTTTGCGGCAGGCAGGATTCGGACGATGCCGGCAGCCTGGTCGCAGTCGAGGTCCCAGCACGGGGTAGAGGAGGGGATAACAGCAAGCTGATTACGCTCGACGGAGAAGGATTCGAATCCGTCGGCGGAGATGCGAATCCGTCCCTGAACGACAAACAGTATCTGGATGCCCTGCGCGGGCGCGGTGAGAGCCAGTGCAGTGCTGGCCCCGGCAGGCCAGCGTTCGATTCTGAAGTAGCGTTCATCGATCAGCAGGGTATAGCCATCGAGCGTACGTGGTGGCACTTTGGCCGCCCTTGTCGTCAGCCGCATTGCAGCCAGCGATTTTTGGAGATGCAGCTCGCGCGCGCTGCCGTAGTCGTACATGCGATAAGTCAGGTCGCTGGTTTGCTGCGTTTCCAGAATGACCACGCCGGGTCCCATGGCGTGAACCGTTCCCGCATCGACGAAGATCATGTCGCCTTTGGCGACGGGTACCATCTCGAGCAGCGATTCGAGCGATGCGTCGTGTATGGCGGCTTCGACCTGGGGCTTCGTCACGCCTGGGCGGATGCCGAGAGCAACGTGGGCCCCGGGTTGCGCGTCGAGGGCATACCAGCATTCTGTCTTACCGCGCGGCTCGCCGTAGTGCTGCGCCAGGGCGTCGTCGGGATGAACCTGGACGCTGAGCTTTTGCCTCGGAAACAGGAGCTTGATGAGAAGTGGGAAGTCCCTGCTGGGGGTGCTCGATGCCTGCGGCGGGACACCCAACAGCGCAAATTGGTGCTGCTTCGTGATTTCGGCGAGGCTCAGTCCCCGTAACGGACCGTTATCCGCCTGGCACATCTCGCCGGTCAGCCAGACCTCGCCGATGGGTTCGCCGTTGGTGTGGTAGTCGTACCAGGGGGCGAGGTCCTGGAAGCCCCAGGGGCGTGTGCGGAAATACGGGGCCAGACGAAATGGCGGGAGGGTTTCCATGCGTATCCAGTATGCATGCTGAGACAGAGTTGCGGCCTGTGCGGCGATAGTCATCCGATAGGATTGAACACGATGGCTTCCTATCTGGTGACGGGTTGCGCCGGCTTTATCGGCTCGTGGATTACGCAAACGCTGGTCGAGCGCGGGGCGAGGGTTCGCGGGCTGGATAATTTCGAGACTGGATTCCGCGCGAACATTGGGCATCTTTCTGGCCGCTTCGAATTTGTCGAGTGCGATTTGCGCGATGCCGACGCGACCGCCCGGGCCTGCGAGGGAATCGACTTCATCCTGCACCAGGCGGCGCGGCCCTCGGTTCCGCGATCGGTGAAAGACCCGCGCACCAGCCACACTGCGAATCTCGACGGGACGTTCAACCTGCTGGAGGGGGCCCGCGCCGCGGGGGTGAAGCGGATCATCTATGCGGCGTCGTCGTCGGCGTACGGGAATCAGCCCGGGTTTCCGCGCCGGGAGACGATGGTTCCGATGCCGATCGCGCCTTACCCAGTGCAGAAGCTCGCCGGCGAGTTCTACATGAAGAGCTACTGGCAGGTATACGGGATCGAGACGGTGAGTCTGCGCTACTTTAATATTTTTGGACCGCGCCAGGCGCCCGACTCACCGTATAGCGGCGTGATGGCTAAGTTCACGCTGCAGATGATGCGGGGCGAGCGGCCGACCATCTTCGGAGACGGTGAGCAGGGGCGTGACTTCACCTACGTCGAGAATGTCGTTTCGGCGAACCTGCTGGCGCTTGAGGCTCCGGCGGACAAGGTCGCCGGGCGCGTCTTTAACGTTGCCTGCGGTGGGCGCCACACGCTGAACGAGACATTCCGGGTCCTTGCAGACCTTCTCGATTTCAAAGAGCCGGCGATCTACGGACCGCCGCGCACGGGCGATATACAGGACTCGCTCGCGGATATCTCGGCGGCGCGCGAGGCGTTTGGTTACGAGCCTAAGGTCGGGTTTGAAGGAGGTTTGCGGCGGACCGTTGCCTGGTATCGCGAGCAATACTCGGCTCGCGGGCCAGAGAGATAACAGGGAACCGGCGCCGGAAATCTGCGTAAACTAATAAGGTTCTCAGCCAGGACAGGCTTTTCGCCCAAACTCCGTGCGGGAGAAAGACGACCGAAAATGGGATTTACGGAAGCAATCCGTGTGGCACTCCAGTCCTTATGGGCGAATAAGCTGCGGACCGTGCTGACACTGATCGGGGTGGTCATCGGGGTGGCGTCGGTCATAGCGATCATCACGTTGGTGAATGGGGCCAATCGCTTCGTCGCGACGAAGATTTCGGGTTACGGGTCCGATGTTCTGACGGTGACGAAGATGCCGTCGGTCATCCAGGACGCGGAGGAATATCTGCGCGACCAGAAGCGAAAGGACATCGAGTTTTCGGACTACGAATACATCGCGCAGACGTGTACGCGCTGCCAGTCGGTGGGCGCGCAGCTTTCCTCGTCCGGAAAAGTGGTCAACGGAAAACAGTCGGCCGACAACACTACGATTAACGGGTGGACCTCGGCCATGGCGGAGATGAGCAATATTAAGGTTGCCGAGGGCCGGGAACTGACTCCGATGGACGACCAGCAGGGAACCCACGACGTAGTTGTGGGGGCGGATATTGTCGACAATCTATTGCCCAACGGCGATCCTATCGGCCGGGAGATTCGTGTGGACGGCGAGGTCTATACGGTAGTCGGCGTGGCTGAACGGCAGGGGACTACGCTGGGAAGGAGCCGCGACAACTTCGTGAACATGCCGCTGAGCACCTATATGCACACGCATGGAGAGCACCAGAGCATCACTTTGTTTGCCAAGGCCGGCACGGCGCCGGGCGCTCTGGAGGGCACGGTGGACGAAGTCAGCGCGCTAATGCGGGTGCGCCGTCACGATCGGGTTGGTCAGGAAGACAGCTTCGCGGTGCAGACCAACGAGACCTTCGCCAATTTGTGGAAGCAGCTCACCGAGACCTTTGCGATCGTGGTGATAGGAATAGCTTCGATTTCGCTGGTGGTGGGCGGGGTGG
>Ga0181531_10000878_pt1 | contig 19582 bp, 16 predicted proteins | sample PEATcosm2014_Bin_38_FD_119743 | JGI IMG/M metagenome (GOLD analysis project Ga0181531, IMG submission 119743) | Peatland microbial communities from MTU Mesocosm Facility, Houghton, MI, USA - PEATcosm2014_Bin11_10_metaG | ecosystem: Environmental > Terrestrial > Soil > Wetlands > Peat | place... | reverse complement strand
GCGGGACCAGTGCCTTGCAACAATACCCCCGGAACACAGTTGGTCGCGGGCGCACGCAATCCAACCTGGAATGGCGTGCTCTTCGAGCCACACTACGTATTCAGCCCGCAGATGATCCTGATCGGACGCTACGAAACCATCCGGATGTCGCAGCAGTCGACCCCCGGCACGGCTTCCAATCTGGGCAACATCAGCACCTACACATTGGGCTATCGCTACAACCCGTTTATGACCAGCCGTGCCGGTTTCGCGTGGCACACCGAATACAACTGGTTCCATCAGGTCGGAACTTCACCAGTTACCGGCACAAACCTCACCAGCAGCGAGTTGCTGACCGGATTTGACTTCGACTTCTAGAGAGGGATACCAATGAATTCGCGATTGCTTAAATGGATGATGTGCCCGGTGGTGATTGCTGGTTGCCTTTCATTGCCCGCTCTAGTTCAGGCCCAGGTCACCCAATACCAGGAAAAACAGTGGCTCGATACCCCGGCCGCTTCCAGCCATATCGGAAACCTCTCGGGGAATCCTCACTCCGCCGAGGAGCCCTATCGCCGTTATTGCGTCGGTTGTCATGGCGAACTCGGCGATGGCAACGGCGAGAACGCACCTTGGCTCGACCCGAAACCCCGCGACTTCACCGCGGGAGTCTTTAAGTGCCGCTCTACTCCGACCGGAACTCTACCCACGGATGCCGATCTCTTCGACAGCATCGGTCGCGGGTTGGATCGCTCCAACATGCCGCCGTGGAACACCCTCACCAACCAGACCAAAGCCGACTTGGTCGCATGGATCAAGCACTTCTCGCCCCGCTGGCAGACAGAGAAGTCCGGGCCACCGATTCAGGTTCCGCCCGAACCCGAAGTTACCGCCGAAAGAATCAAGGCTGGTCAGGAAGTCTTCGATCGCGTGCAGTGCTGGAAGTGTCACGGCGTGGAAGGAAAGGCCAATGGCCCCTCCGCTTCAACCCTCCAGGATGACTTGGGCCATCCCATTCTCCCGTATAACTTTTCTGAAGGTGGACGCTTCAAATGCGGCACCACCGACAGCGATCTCTACAAGATCTTCATGACCGGGCTCGACGGCACTCCGATGCCATCATTCTCCGATAACATCAAGCCCGAAGAGGCTTGGGATCTCGTGTTCTTTCTGCGAACTCTTCAACCGTTTCACACCAAAGCGAAAGAAATCGCCAAGGGACTTAATTTGAAACCTTACAACCCTAACGCACCTGCTCAGTAACAGGAGCAGCAAGTAAAAACAGATTCAGGAGAACTTCAATGAACAATCGTTACAGACATGCCTTCGCAATACTATCGGCTATAGTTGTCGCCGCTTTGATGGCCTCGGTCGTCGGCGAGCGCGTGAAAGCCGCGGGCGAAGGCACCATTACCGGCACGGTAAAGCTCGATGGAACTGCCCCGCATATGAAGGGCATTGATATGTCCAAGGATCCCTATTGCGTCTCCCAACACAAAGACTCCCCTGTGAAGCTGCAGAGCGTGGTCGTCGGCGACAATGGCGGTCTCGAGAATGTAGTGCTCTACATCTCCCAGGGACTCCCGGCCGCCGCTGCCAGCGCCGTCCCATCAGAGGAGCCGACCTTCGATCAGAAGGGCTGCATGTACTTGCCGCACGTCATGGCCGTGGACGTCAATCAGAAATTTAAAGTCATCACCAGTGATCAGACCACTCACAACATTCACCCCTTGCCCGCCCCGGGCAGCGGCAACATCGGCTGGAACAAGTCTCAGCCGCCGGGTGCGCCCCCGATCGAGAACAGCTGGAAGGCCGAAGAAATCGCGATCCCGGTGAAGTGCAACATCCACCCTTGGATGAACGGTTGGCACGTCGTCGTGAAAGGTCCTTACGCCATCACCGACGGCAGCGGCAATTTCACCATCAAGAATGTGCCCGCTGGCTCTTACACCGTGACCGCATGGCAGGAAACCTATGGCACCCAAACCGCAAAGGTGACGGTTGCGGGTGGTCAGGCGGCAAAAGCCGATTTCACCTTCAAGGCAAAGTAATAAAAGACGATCCTTTAGGGGCCGCCGCGGCGGTATCGCAGCGGCTCCTGAAACTCAGTCTGGCGGACTGAACGGTCCCCACCGAATGGCGAGGCCAACATGGCGAAGTTCTTTGCAGTGACGATCATCGTGATTGCGATCCTTTCCGCAATCCCCATCCTCCGGCACACTTGGGTCGCGCCCGAAGACATCTCGACTCACGGGCATTTGATCGATGAGCAGATGTCCGAGACCATGGCCGAAGCGGGAATTGCCTTTCTCGCGGCGCAGTTCATTTTGGCGATCTTTATTTGGAAGTTTTCCAATCGCCCCGCCGACGCCAAAATCAAGAGCTTCCCCGGTGGCGCCAAGGCCTTGGTCATCGCCGCTTTTCTCGTGGTCGGAATCGAGGTCCTCGCTCTGGGAGTCTTCGGTGTCAAGGCTTGGGCGGATGTCTATCTCACTCCACCCTCCGCCAACGCCATGCCAATCCAGGTTCAGGCCGGACAGTTCGCCTTCTATTTCCGCTATCCCGGTCCTGATGGCACGTTTGGTCCGATTCATCCCGAACTCATTAATGAATCAACTGAGAATTTCTTCGGTCTCGACGTCGATCACGATGCCGACTCGAAAGACGATATCGTTACCGCCGAGATGGCGGTCCCGATTAACAAGGAAGTCCACTTGCTCATGCACACGAAGGACCTCGGTCATTCTTTCTTTGTGCGTGAACTGCGCGTACAGCAGGACTTCGTTCCCGGTCTCGACGTTTCTCTTCATTTCACTGCCACCAAAGTCGGTAAGTACGAGATCGTCTGCACGCAACTGTGTGGCTTGGGACACTACAACATGAAGGCCTATCTCGAAGTGATGTCCCAGCAGGATTTCGATGATTGGCTAAAGAAGCAGGCGGCAAACCAGTAAGACTTCCTTCCGTTTGTGCATTGCATTTGCGACGGAAGCTATCTCTCGAGGTGAGGATATGCACGACATGTCAGTGCACGCGGCACATCACGCACCGACCAGTTTCATCCGCAAGCACGTCTTCAGTCTGGATCACAAGGTCATCGGCAAACAGTATTACGCCTTGGCCCTGGTCGCCGCTATGGTGGGGATGTTCCTTTCCTGGCTGATGCGTATCCACCTCGCCTGGACCAACGCCGCCATTCCCGGCCTGCAACTGCTCTCCGCCAATGGCGCGCCCGGCGGAGTGATGACTCCCGAGTACTACCTGCAGCTGATGACCATGCACGGTACCATCATGGTCTTCTTCGTGCTCACTACAGCTCCCTTTGCCGCCTTCGGAAATTTCTTTTTGCCCATCCAGGTGGGCGCCGAAGACATGCCCTTCCCGCGCTTTAACATGATGTCGTTCTGGGTCACCTTCACCGCCTTCATCGTCTTGATGGCTTCGTTCTTCGTCAGCGATGGGCCCACTCTCGGCGGCTGGACTCAATATGCTCCACTCAACGCCGTCGGCCCTCTCGCCGGCCCCGGTCAGGGAATGGGCGTCATCCTCTGGATGGCCTCGATTGCGATCTTCTGTGTTGGCCAGCTCTTGGGTTCTCTGAACTTCATCACCACTACACTTGATCTTCGGGTCAAGGGCATGAGCCTCATGCGCCTGCCGCTCAGTGCTTGGGCTTGGTTCATCACTTCCTGCATGGGATTGACCGCTTTCGCCGTGCTGATGCCCGCCTGTATCCTCGCCATTCTCGATCACGTCGCCGGAACCAGCTTCTTCGTTCCTTCGAATCTGGTCATAAGCGGACAACTGCTGCCGCACTCCGGGGGCTCAACGCTCCTCTGGCAGCACCTGTTCTGGTTCTTCGGGCACCCCGAGGTTTACATCGCAATCGTGCCCGGCATCGGTATCGTCTCCCATATCCTGCTCGCCAATATGCGACGCCCCATGCTGAGCCAACGAGTCCTTATCTATTGCATGGGCGCCTTGGCTGTCCTCAGCTACATGGTCTATGGCCATCACATGTTCGTCAGCGGCATGAATCCCTATTCCTCGCTGGCTTTTTCGTTCCCCACCTTGGCCATCACCATTCCTGCGACAATCACGGTCTTGATCTGGACATTCAGTCTCTACGGCTCCAAGCTCCGTATTAACGCGGCCTCGCTGTTTGCCCTTGGATTTATTTCGATGTTCGTCAGCGGCGGTGTCAGCGGCTTCTTCTTGGCTCAACCCTCCATCGACATCATGCTGCACGCCACCTACTTCGTCGTCGGCCACTTCCACCTTGTGATGGCCGTTGCCGCCATGTTTGGCATCTTCGCCGGAACTTACTTCTGGTTCCCCAAGATGGCCGGCCGCATGATGAATGAAACTCTGGGCAAGGCTCACTTCTGGCTCAGCTTCGTCGGCGCCTATTGCATCTTCATGCCGTTCCATTACCTGGGCATGGCTGGCAATGTCCGCCGATATTCCACCTTCGTGGATGACTACCTCCAACCTCTGATTCCGGTTCATCGCTTCATCACGGTTGCTGCCCTCTTGACCGGATGTGCGCAGCTGATCTTCCTTTACAACCTGATCCACAGCCGTTTCTGGGGTAAGCCCGCACCCGATAACCCATGGGAAGCTACGTCGCTCGAATGGAGCACGGCTACGCCTCCCCCATTCGACAATTTTGGCGGAAAGCATCCAATCGTCTATCACGATCCTTATCAGTATGGTGTCCAGAGTTCCGTGGGCGACTATGTGATGCAGGCTTCGCCCGAGCAAGTGAAGACCGAGCACGACGAGAAGTAATCCGCCAGAATCGCGGGTTGGGTTGGGTCCTTATGGCAACGACAGTTCACGAACCACCTAAGATCGATAGCGACCGCTTGCCCGACGACGGGCATACGGGGAATGGCGGCTGGAAGAACCTCGTTCCTGCCGGAGGTGGCCCGCGCCTCGCCACCGATTATTCCCCCCCTCCTTCTTCGACTGCTATCTGGGTCGTCCTGTTTGCTATTTCGATGATGTTTGCGGCCTTCACCAGTGCCTTGGTTGTCCGCAAAGGCTCCTCGCTCGATTGGCGCTCTTTTACCTTGCCGTCGATTCTTTACCTCAACACCCTGATTCTGCTTGCCAGCAGCGTGACGCTCGAAATTGCGCGTCATCGCGTTGCCGCTTTCATGAACGGCTTAAAGACTCGCAGTGAGCATCCCGCACGCTGGCTCTACGTCACCTTGGGGCTCGGTTTGCTCTTTGTCGCTGGACAGTATCTCGCATGGAAACAACTGAGTGCTCAGGGCTTGTACTTAGCCACCAATCCCAGCAGTTCGTTCTTCTATGTGCTGACTGCTGCCCATGCGCTGCACATACTCGGCGGCCTATGCGGGCTGCTCTATGTTATTCGCAAGCTGAATAACTCCACGCTGCGAAGAAACACGCTGGTTGCCACCGCGCGCTACTGGCATTTTATGGACGCGCTCTGGGTGTATTTGCTTGTATTGCTGTGGATGAAACTCTAACTGATTCGACCAATTAGGAGGCTCCGTGAGCCAAGCGGACTTGACCATAGGTGGACACTCTTCAGGCGTGATGATCGAACCGCCCTTTTCCATCCCCACCAAGAAGCTGGCGATGTGGTTGTTCATTATTGCGGATACGATGACCTTCGCCGCCTGCCTCGTCGCCTACGGCTTCTTGCGTAACGGTACTGCCAACTGGCCGAGACCGTTCCACAGCATCACCAACGTCGCCATCATGACCTTCATCCTCCTCACCAGCAGCCTCACCATGCTGATCGGATTAAAGGCCGCCCGCGCTGGGGACAAAGTCGCAGCTTTCCGTTGGATCATGATTACTGCCGCTTTGGGCATTGTTTTCGCCCTCTTACACATCCGCGAATGGATGGGCCTGATCGACGAAGGCATGACCATGTTCAAGAATCCGTGGGGCACCGGACTCTTTGGAGCTTCCTTCTTCAGCATCACCGGCCTCCATCTGACCCACGTGACCTGCGGGGTCATTGCTCTTATCGCTGTCGGGTTGCGCTACAAAGGTGGCCGGTATAACTCCGATGACATCGAGATCCTTGGTCTCTACTGGCACTTTGTCGATCTCGTCTGGATGTTCGTCGTGCCCTTGGTCTACTTATTGAACCTGAGTCACTAGTTCGATCAACTCTAGGGAGTCGAATGCTATGAACAAAGCCGAAGGGCAAACCAGTGGGATGGGAAAAGACCTCGTCATCTATGTCTGCCTTCTCGCTCTTGCCGGTCTACAATTCATCATTGCCTACCAGAACATCGATATCTCGGAGAAGTTCACCCGGATGTTAGTCGTGGCCTGCGTCGAGGCGGGTCTGGCCGTGATGTTCTTCATGCATCTTTGGTCTGAAAAACGCGCCTTTATTGTGTTCGTGCTCGTGTTCACGATTTCTGTGCTGTTGGGCATGCAATACGGCTGGACTGATAGCACTCGCATGCTGATCGGCGCGCCTTTCTCCAAGTGAGAGTGTCGCTGGTCGCGAGAGGAAGACTCCCGCGAGGCGCGGAAAGTATCTAGGAATAAAGAGATGTTAAAAATGACGTTTAAGATGCGAAAACCGTCGCTGCTAATCGCCATCGCGCTCGTTGGCGTGGCTTTGCTCGCCAGCCCTTCCCCGGCCTTCTCCCAAAGTTGCGCGCTTTGTTATACGCAGGCTGCTTCCGCCGGCGCTCGCATGATCCAGGCGCTGCGCAGTGGCATCCTGATCCTGATTGTGCCTCCCACCTTCATGTCCGTATGCATGATCTTCATCGTGAATCACAAGCGGAATCAGTTCCGCCGCGAAGCCGACTCACCGGAGGTTGGCGGTAAGTGGTAGTCACCGATTCAACTGCCCTGGCTCGAGTCGTTCCAATTAAGGGCAGTTGCTCGGCGCTGGATCGCCCGCAAACCGTGCCTTGATCCAGCTGATCTGATCCGCGGCCGATACTCCCATCACGCCGCTCGCGTCAAGATTCGGATACTTCAGAAACTCGACGCGGTCTCCTTGCTTACACATCCGCGCTACCGATTTCTCCGTCATTTCAACGGGAATCGCCGAGTCCGTCTCCCCGCTGATTACCAGCAGCGGACCCCGCGTCCGGGTCTGGCCGGGAGTATTTCTGTCGAAAAACTCCTTTACGAATTTATTGTTTTCCCAGCCCGCCCTCAGCGAATCGCCGGCAATCCCCGTGTCGGTATCTTCTATGCATTTTTGCGCCGCCCGTTGGTAGGCCGGAAGAGCAGCGTCTTTCAGCATTTCGCTGACCGCGAACTCAGGGAACAGCGTCTTGACCGTCGATGCCAACACCAGCATTCGGCTCGGAGTCCTCTGTGCGATGCGCTCATACGCTTCCTGCGCGTCTGCCAAACCAGAGGTCGCGATACTCCCCATATAGTCCGAATCGCGCTCCTGGCCCTCGGCTATAGCGATGGCGGCCATCGCTCCTTCGAATGGTCCTACGGCGATCCACTTTCTTCCAATTTGCGGCACCGCCGCGCGCGCCGCTGGCACGGAGTACATCACGTCCATGGCATTGGATCGCATGTCGACGACAGGTGGCCCCGAATCGGCGCCCAAGCCCGCATAGTCGGTCGCAACCACGGCATAGCCGAGGCTCGCGTACATCGCCAGTACCGGACCCCCGTCGAGGCTCTTCATGAGTGACGGCGCGCATTGTCGTGCTGCCCCTCTGAAATCATGAGCCCACGCAATTACGGGCCATCCTCCCGTCGGAGGTTTGCCGTCGGGAATCAGAACCACACCGGAAACCGCCACGTCAGCGCCGCTCGTCGTCCGCGAGTGATAAAGAATGCGTAATGCCGATAACTCGTAAGGAATGTTGTATTGGTTCACCGTCTCTGAGCGAATCAGTTCCCCCGGCTTGCCCGGAGTCAGGGGGCGCGTGTCGTAGAAACTCGTCAGCGGAAGGCTCGCCGCTGGGCGCAACTGTTTCGGTCTTGTTTGTGCCTGAGCAGATTCACCCAACCCCCCCGCCACCGCCAGCAGTGTCGCCGCAACCATCACAAGAAAATTACGGTGATAAAATCGCTTCATGGCGAAGACACTCATTCAAACAGTAGTCAAACAATTGCAACAGGAACGTTCACGACTGGAAGGTGAACTTCATCGCGTGAGCGTTGCGCTAACTACGTTCGGAAAAGTCTACATGTACGGCAACAAGCCTAAACCTGCCGTCCGTTCCAGAAAAGGCACGATTTCGGCGGCCGGGCGCAAACGTATTGCTGCTGCACAACGCGCTCGTTGGGCCAAGATTCGGGCCGGCAAGAAAAAGTAAGAGATTTACCACCCGATTTTCCGCCTTCGCGGCGGAAAATCGGATCCGTAATTCCCCCACTTTTTCAGCAATCACTCCCTGACTTCCCGTATTACCCCAGCCACAAATTCCGCGAATCTCGTTACGTCTTCCTCCGTCGTGTCGAATGAGCACATCCAGCGCACAATTGACTCCTCTTCGCTCCAGACATAGAAGAAGTACCGCTCTTGTATCTTTTGAATCGCCCCCTTCGGAATTTGCGCGAACACCCCATTCGCCTCTACCGGGTATGCGACCTTCACCCGGGGAATTTCCTTTATCGACCTTTCGAGCAATCGCGCCATTCCATTGGCGTGCTCGGCATTCCGGCGCCATAGATCATTCGTTAGCAGAGCCTCCATCTGTGCCGAGACAAACCGCATTTTCGATGCCAGTTGCATCGCTTGCTTCCGTATAAACGAAAAGTTCTCCGCCAGGTCCGGGCGAAAAAATACTACGGCCTCCACACCCATCAATCCATTTTTTGTTCCGCCAAAGGAAAGCACATCGACGCCCAAGTCTCGTGTCGCCTCCCGCAGCGTGATTCGCCGCGCGGCTGCGGCATTCGATATCCGCGCTCCATCCATGTGCAAGTACATGTTCCCCTGGTGCGCGAACTCCGCTAACGCCTGGATCTCCTCGGGTGCGTAAACCGTCCCCATTTCAGTGGATTGAGTGATCGAAATCACCCGTGGCTGCACGTGATGCTGATCCCCAATTCCGTGATAAGCCGCCGCCACGGTCTCGATCGCGAGCTTCCCTTCGGGCGCCGGGAGTGGCAACAGTTTGCACCCGGTGTTCTTTTCCGGTGCCCCGCATTCGTCTGTATAAATATGAGACAGCTCTGGACAAAGCACTGCATGAAAAGGGCGCGCTAAAGCCTGCAGACTCAGAACGTTCGCCGCCGTGCCATTGAAGACAAAGAAGACAGCGATGTCACTCCCGAAGTGCTCCCGAAACCTTGCTAGCGCCGATTCCGTGTATTGGTCGTCGCCATACCCCACCGCGTGTCCCCGGTTTGCCCGTGAAATCGCCTCCAGGACTTCCGGGTGCACAGTTGCGTTGTTGTCGCTCGCAAAGCTTCGGCTTGGTTTCATGACAAGACAATTTAGCAGACCCGAAAATTCTTCGGAGCCTCCGGCCCTTACAATGAATCAATATCTTTGATCTAATGGTGCCGCGGCCCCGTGCAGCCCTGGCCCGCGTTTCGAGAAGTCCGCCTTGCAATGACAGAAGGCAGTTCAACCGGCACAGGTCCGGCACGTTTTCGGGCCAAGGAAAACTGTTACGAGCGCATCTATGTCTCAACTATTCAAAAAGTCGTCTTTCGTTCTGTCGGGCGCGCTCTTAGCCGCCTTGTCATTTACCACTGCTTGCGGGAACAGCAAGGAAGCCAAAGCCGCCGGCCCCCAGGCGATGCCCGTCAAAGTCCGAACCGCCACCGCTGAAAAGGTCAATGACACCACCGACTACGTCGCCACCCTGAAGTCGCGCGACACCGCAGTTGTCATGCCTCAGGTGGAAGGGATCATCACCCAGATTTTCGTGCACTCCGGTGACCGCGTGGCTTCTGGCGCGCCCTTGATGCAGATCGATCCCGCGAAGCAGCAGGCGACGGTCAAGAGCCAGGAGAGCGCCACCCAGGCCCAGCTTGCCCAGGTCAAATGGGCGCAGCAGAATTACGATCGCGTCAGCGGACTCGCCAGCGCCGGCGTGGTCAGCAAACAGGATCTTGACCAGGCCCGCGCCACCCTTGATGCGGCGCAGGCGCAGTTGCAGTCGCTAGGTGCGCAGGTTAACGAGCAGCAGGTCCAGCTTCATTACTTCAAGGTCGTTGCGCCGCGCTCCGGAATCGTTGGCGATATCCCCGTCCGTGTCGGCGACCGTGTCCTTACCACCACGCAGCTCACCACGGTTGATCGTCCAGGCAGCCTCGAAGCCTACATCTATATTCCGATTGAGAAGACATCGCAGCTCAAGATGAATCTTCCGGTTCAGATCGTCGACGGCTCCGGCAATCAACTCGCCACCAGCCGCGTCACCTTTATCTCTCCGCAGGTGGATAACTCCACCCAGACGGTCCTCGTAAAGGCGACCATCGCCAATTCGAATGACAAGTTGCGGAACGCTCAATTCATTCGCGCCCGAGTCATCTGGGGTACGGAGCAGAAGCCGGTCGTCCCCGTCGTCGCTGTTTCCCGAATCGGGGGCCTGTACTTCGCTTTCGTCGCCGAATCTGACTCCAAGGGTGGATACGTTGTCCACCAGAAGCCGCTCCAGGTTGGCCAGATCGTCGGCAACGATTACGTTGTCCTCGACGGTGTCAAGCCGGGTGATAAGGTGGTCGTCTCTGGCACACAGTTTCTCATCGATGGTATACCTGTGCTCCCGCAGGAAAGCAGCAGCTAACAAGAGTCCAACCCAATTTGTTTCGACTTCAGCTCTGAGAGCCCGGTTCCAGGACTGAACTCTCCGAGCGAGAAACTGAGAACTCGTTACTGCCTCTTATGGTCGACTTTTTTATTAATCGCCCGGTGTTTTCTACCGTTTGCGCGCTGCTGATTATCCTTGCAGGCGCAGCTTCCATTCCGACTCTACCGATCGCTCAGTTTCCCAACCTCGCGCCTCCCCAGGTGGGAGTCACCGCGATCTACACCGGAGCCAGCTCCCAAACCGTTGAGTCCGCTGTTACGACCCCGCTCGAACAGCAGATCAACGGCGCCGAGGGCATGAAGTACATTCAATCTTCGAGCGGCAACGACGGCACGAGTTCGATCACTGCTACCTTCGACATCACTCGCGATCCCGACCTCGCCACCGTCGATATTGAAAACCGGGTCAATACCGCATCCGGCAGAATTCCCGCCGCCGTTAAGCAAATCGGAATCACTGTCGCCAAAACCTCGCAGAACTTCGTTTTCGGAGCCGGCGTCTATTCGCCCGATCGCAGCCTGTCCACGCTGTTCATGAGCAACTACCTCGACGTCTATGTTCGCGATACCCTGAAGCGCGTTCCCGGTGTGGCTGACGTCATCATCTTTGGCGAGCGCAAGTACTCGATGCGTCTCTGGCTCGATCCTACCCGCATGGCCGGCCGCGCGCTCACTGCCGACGACGTCGTCAGCGCCCTCCAGGAGCAAAACGTTGAAGTCGCCGCCGGGCAGGTCGGCTCTCAGCCGTCGATTCCCGGCCAGCAGTTTCAGATCAGCGTCCGCGTCATTGGCCGTCTTTCCGAGGCGGCACAATTCGACAACATCATTCTTAAAAGCAACGCCGATGGCACTCTGGTCCGTCTGCGCGACGTCGGCCACGCCGAACTCGGAGCCGAAGACTACAGCTCCGACCTCGATTACAACGGACACGACGCCATCGGCATCGGCGTTACGCAACTTAACACCGCCAACGCGCTGGACGTTCACAGCCGGTGCGTCGCCGAGCTGAACCGGCTTTCCAAGCGCTTTCCTCCCGGCATGAAGTATGAGATCGCATTCGATACCACCGACGCAGTGAGCGAGTCCATCCGCGACGTGGTTTTTACAGTGGGTTCCGCGATCCTCCTCGTCATCCTCGTGATCTTTGTTTTTCTCGGCGACTGGAGAACCACGATCATTCACTTCATCGCAACTCCAGTGTCGCTGATCGGAACATTTACCTTCGTCAAGCTCCTTGGCTTTTCTATTAACACTCTTACGCTCTTCGGCATCACTCTCGCCACCGGACTGGTCGTCGACGACGTGATTGTCGTGATTGAGAACATCGAGCGCCACCTGCAAGAGGGCGAGCCTAGTGCGGCCAAAGCCGCATCCGACGCTATGAAGGAAGTCACCGGCGCGGTCATCGCTACCTCGCTCGTGCTGGTCGCCGTCTTTGTGCCGGTTGCATTCTTCCCCGGCACGACCGGCATCCTGTTCCGGCAGTTCGCTTTAACCATCGCGTTCTCCATCTCCATTTCCGCCTTCAACGCTCTGACCCTCGCGCCCGCTCTCGCGGCGCTGTTGCTCGGGCGCCTTCACGGAGAAAAAAACCGGTTCTCCATCTTCATCGATCGTGTACTCGGCGTCATAACCAATGCTTATGTGCGCGCTCTCCGCGCGTTCTTGCACTTCGAAGTCGTTGCTTTGATCTTGTTCGCCGCCGGACTCGCCCTGGCTTTCTTTGTTTTCAGGAAGGTCCCCCAGGGTTTTGTGCCCAACGAAGATCAGGGTTATCTCATCGTTGCCATCCAGGCTCCCCCCGGGGCGTCACTCGAATACACGCGCAACATCGGCGCTCAAGTGACCGCGATCACTAAGAACTTCCCGGATATTTTCGGCACCTTTGCCGTATCCGGTTTCAGCTTTGGCGGTAACTCGCCCAACTCCGGCCTCGTCTTCCTCACCTTGCAGCCCTACGAGAAACGAAAAGGGGAGCAGCACACCGCAGCCGCGATCATCAATCGCTTGCGTGGCCCGTTCTTCGGAATTTCCGGTGCGATTGTCATTCCGTTCGAACCGCCTGCTGTGCAGGGCCTCGGCAATTTTGGCGGATTCCAGTACCAGCTTCTCGATCAGGGCGGCCACACGCTGCAGGATCTCGACAAAGTCACCCACGACCTCGTTCGCGCGGGTACGGGTCGCAAAGACCTCGCTGGACTCTTTACTCAATTCACCGCTGGCAATCCGCAGTTCGTCGTCACCATCGACCGCGAAAAAGCCAAGAGCCTCCACGTTCCCCTCAGCCAGATCACCGACACGCTCGGCGTCTACATGGGTTCGTCCTACATCAATGATTTCGATTTCAATAACCGGTCGTATCGTGTTTATGTCCAGGCGGACAAGTCATATCGTTCGCACCCTCAAGACATCGGCCAATATTACGTTCGCTCCGATTCCGGCGCCATGATCCCCCTGCAGAACCTGCTCGTCGTCAACCAGAGCACCGCCCCCCAGGTCATCAGTCATTTCAATCTTTTCCGCTCCGCTGAAATTGACGGCTCCGCAGCGCCAGGCTACAGTTCCGGACAGGCCATCGATGCCATGCAGCAGCTTTCCGCGAAGACCCTGCCGCAGGGCTATACCTACGAGTGGTCCGGTCTCTCGCTCGAAGAATTAGCCTCAGGATCGACCACGCTGATCCTCTTCGGCCTTGGCACACTTGTCGTTTATCTCACGCTCTCGGCGCTCTACGAGAGCTTTGTCCTCCCGTTCATTATTCTTCTCGCCGTGCCGATGGCCTTATTGGGAGCACTCTCCGCGCAGTGGATTCGCGGCTTACAGAATGATGTCTATTGCCAGGTCGGTCTCGTCATGCTCGTCGGCCTGGCATCGAAGAACGCGATTCTGATCGTCGAATTCGCCGAGCAGCTTCGCGAACGCGGCATGACCATTCTTGAATCGGCGGTTGAAGCCGCGCGCATCCGCCTCCGTCCCATCCTCATGACGTCTCTCGCCTTCATCATGGGCGTCGTTCCGCTCGTGGTTGCGACGGGAGCGGGCGAAAACGGCCGCCATTCTGTTGGCACGGCCGTCTTTGGCGGCATGATCATGAGCACGATCCTCAACTTGTTCTTTATTCCCGTGCTCTACTTGTTGATCGAAGGCTTCCGGGAACGCCGCCGCAAACCGAAAGCCGCCTAGGAAACGGATTTCGGCAGCGCCGAGTGTCCCTTGGTTGTCCCGGTCCGGTCCTTTTTTGCGCGGAGAGTTTGCGGCGCAATCACGCCCGCTCGGATTAAAATGTTGCGGACGCTGCTGCCGTCCCGGGATCGTTGAATTAAGATCTAGAATTCAGAACAACCCGGGCGCGGCTTTTCTGCGTCAGATGTTGCTGATCGTGTGGGGGCTTTCATCCTGTAGTAAGAATCGTGCGTGGGGTACACACAATGAAAAGAACGCTGCTCTCAGTTCTTGCTCTTCCTTTGATTTTCTCGATGGTGGCGATTGCCAGTCCCGCCATCCAGGACAACCAGCCCGCTGGCGATGCGAATCAGAAGAACCTTGCCCGTATTTACAAGGAAGTCCGGCACGAACTCGTGATGCTGCCGTACTACGGCGTATTCGACAACCTTTCCTACAAAGTCGATCCCGATGGCACCGTCACTCTGTTGGGCCAGGTCGCGCGTCCTACCCTCAAGTCCGATGCCGAAAACGTGGTGAAGCGCATTGAAGGCGTCACCAAGGTCGTCAACAATATTGAAGTTCTACCGCTCTCGCCGAACGACGACCGCATTCGCCGAGCTGTCTATCGCGCTATCTATACCAGCTCCGTTCTCAGCCCGTACCAGCTCCGCGCCGTGCCGCCCATTCACATCATCGTCAAGAATGGACAGGTGTCTCTCGAAGGCGTAGTGGCCACGGAGATGGACAAAAATGTCGCCGGCATCAAGGCCAATGGTGTCAGCGGCGTTTTTGGAGTCACCAATAATCTAGTCGTCGAACAAGCCAGCAAAGACGACAAGAAAAAGTAATTGCAGAGTCCTTTTCGCGGCGGGATGGGCGCTTGCCCGTCCCGCTTGAGCCCAAGGCACTGGTCTCATCATTCCGCGCGGTTACCGCGCCCCCAATCTACAATTGCGTGTGCCCGAAACACCTTCCCAGACTGGCCTTCCCGTCGCCTCCTCCGAGGAGATTGCCCGCGCCACTGAAATGCTTCGCCGCGGCCGCCTTGTCGCTTTTCCGACCGAGACGGTTTACGGACTCGGCGCTGACGCTCTCGATGCCCAAGCCGTCGCCCGCATCTATGCCGTCAAACGCCGCCCCCCCACCAGTCCCCTTATCGTCCACGTTGCCTCCGTCGAAATGGCGCAAGCGCTGGTCGAGGTGTGGCCGGAGGTGGCCGGTCAGCTCGCACAAAAATTCTGGCCAGGTCCGCTGACTCTTGTCTTACAAAAAAGGCTCCCACGCCAAGATGCATCGCCAGCCGAAGCCACAATTCCCGACATCGTTACCGCAGGCCTGCCCTCGGTCGGAATCCGTATACCCGCGCACCCGCTCGCTCTGGCTCTAATCCGAGCCGCCGGAGTTCCCCTCGCCGCTCCTAGTGCCAACCGTTTCACCGAACTCTCGCCCACCACCGCCGATCATGTCCGCCAGAGCCTCGGCTCCGAGGTCGATCTCATCCTCGATGGCGGACCCTGCGTGGTCGGCATCGAATCAACCGTGCTTTCGCTCCTTGAGCCGCAGCCCACTCTGCTGCGTCCTGGTGGAATCTCTCAGCAACAACTGGAAGCCGTGATTGGCCCAGTGGCCCTCGCGTCACAGCCAGTCGAGGGACGACCGCATCCCGCTCCCGGAATGCATGCCCGCCACTACAGCCCGCGCACTGTTCTCTATTTAGTTGAGGATGGAAAGGTGCCGCACGTCGGCCGAGGAATTTACCTGCAGTACGGCGCTGCCCCGCGAAGCTCTACCGTGGCTGTTCATCAGATGCCGCAATCGGCGCCTGACTATGCAATGACGCTTTACGATGTCCTGCATCGGGCCGATGCCAGTAACTACGATTGGATCGCCGTTGATCTGCCCCCCGCGGCTCCCGATTGGGAAGCGATTCGCGATCGTCTGCGGCGTGCCGCCGCCAACTAACAGACTCAGGCCGAATCACTTCAGCAGCCCGTACACCGCCAGAGCGCTGGTTCCCCCAACGTAGAATTTGCCGTTCGCGACCATGAAATTCGCGAAGTGAGAAAGCGCTGGAAGCGCGTCCCGTCCGCTCGGTGCCTGCGTATTGCTGTAGACCTTTACCAACGTGACCGCGTCATATGCCGCCATGTACGTGCTGTAAACCTGCCACAGAATGCCGTCCGTCGTCCCGTTGGCCGAGATCACCGGCGAATGCCCATATGTCGTATTCTTCGTTACCGCGAACGGAGTCTTGCTCAGCAAGCCGTTGGTCAATGACAGCGCTTTGATCTGCGACTGACCTCCGGAGGTGTAAATGGTGTTGTTCCAGTACACGAGAGCGCCTGGTTCTGGAGCAAATCCGGGCAGTTCTTGCACGACTTGCGTGTCTTTCGTTGTGCAAGTCGCGCAGAAATGTCCCATCTTGTCACGGTTCAAAACGTAGATCGTGCCTTCCTTACCAAGAGCGACTGCCAGGTCCGGATGTTTCCCGGCTTGCTGCGGCAACACCAACACGGGCTCGCTCATGTCCAGATCGTTCTGGTCGAGGTACAGTTCGTTGTACGGAGTAAACCAGTCCGCTAATTGGAGCTGGCTGCCATTCTGAGAGAGCTTGATCACCGATTGTCCAAACTCTGTGCCGGCCGCGAAGTCCCCGTCGGCTGTAGCTCCGTAAATGTAGCCGCTGCTGTCCGATGAAAGTCCACCACCTCGCATCCAAATTGCGGCCGCAGAGTCTCCCGGTTCATCGTCAAATGCGCCTGGGTTCCAGTGTCGAAGCGTCGTAGGCGATTACCCAGCCCGATTCGCGACTGCCACGGCATCCGTTCGATCCAAACGCGATATAGATGTTCCCATTCTCTAACAGCAATGCCGGACGGTTTACTTGCATCGCGTCCGCAAAAACGTTGTTCTGCCCATTGCCCTGATAGCTCGCCGCAATCACAACCGGACTCCCCGTTTTCTCCAAACCCGTAGTCACGTCGAGCGCGTGCAGCCGATGCACAAATGCCGATTTCTCATAGGTCTTCGCTACCACAAAAATCGTTCCTGCGACCGGATCAATCACCGGTGTCGATACGATCCCGACTTCCGTCCATCTCGTGGTCGTCGCGCATCCCTGCGTCGCAATCGGCACCGTGGTGACGCCCGCTTTCAAGAAACTCGTATGCCAGAGCGGGTTGGCGTTCTTGCCCGTTGCGTTGTCAGCGTCGAACGCATAAACGCTGTCGTGCATGGTCGCCACGTAGACGACATTGTGCACGCCCAGCTTTGGAATGGTTACGCTCGGAAGATAAAGCGCTTGTCCGATAATTGCGCCGTCAACCGGCTGTGTAAACAACTTCCCGAAATCCGTGCTGTTGACGTTTTGCGGAGTCAGTATGGTCTCATTCGGGTTGGCCCCGGTCCTGCCATTGTCGTAGTGCCACGTGGTCACGGCCACCTGCGCCCAACCCGCACTCAAAGAGCCGAAAACAACCAGACAGCAAACCGCGACCACGCGCATCCGCAAACCTGAAGCAAGCATCAAGACTCCCACCTGATTGGAATTGAAGACCCCACGGTCTTCATTAGTCGCGATCCTTACGCCGAGGGTGCGAACAAGGAGGGGGGCGACAAAACTAGCAAAATCTAAAAAACCATACCGGCCCGCGTCCGACCGGGTCAAAATCACTAGGACATAAGCACTTTAGTCTCGCAACGCTGCGTCGGCAAGACACTGAGTGGTCTAGTCCATCGAACTAACCCGAATCTAAACCCGTCCCTCGATAGAATCCTGACCCCGCGCCACCCCTGGCACGCGCACTCGAATCGTCTGCGGCACCGCCCTTAGCTTCTCCAGCAGCGCCTGGTCGCAAGCGCGATTAATGTCGTAGATCGCATACCCCAGCGCCCCCCGCGTATCGAGCACTTGCCGCTCAATATTGATGCCGCGATCGGCCAAAATGTCGTTGATCGCTCGCAGGATTCCCGGAACATTGTGATGGATGTGCATCAGCCGATGCGATCCCGGCTCATAATCCAGATGGCAATGCGGCAGGTTCACGCTCAGCAGCGAATTTCCGCTGGCGAAATAATCGATCATCCTCGCTGAAACGAACTGGCCGATATTCTGCTGTGCCTCCTCCGTGCTCCCACCCACGTGGGGAGTCAAAATCACATTGGGCAGGCCGCGGAGCGGACTCGAAAACGCGCCGCCCGTCTCCGGTTCCTGCGGAAACACATCCACTGCCGCACCTGACAGTTTGCCGCTCTTTAAATGCCGCGCCAACGCCTCGTGATCCGCTACAAACCCGCGGCTCAGATTCAGCAGGCACGCGCCGTCCTTCATTGCCTTGAACTCGTCTTCTCCAAACAGATCCTGGTTCTGCATCTTGCCGTCGACATGTAAGGTGATCACGTCCGAAGTCTCCAGCAATTCCCGGAAACTTACCGGCCGCGCATTGCCTCGCGCCAGAACATGCGCCACATCGTGGAACACAACCCGCATCCCCAACGCTTCCGCCAGGTCTGAAATCTGCGAGCCGATCTTGCCGTATCCCACGATCCCCAGCGTCAGCCCCCGCACCTCGTGCGATCCCGCCGACGATTTATTCCACACCCCGCCATGCAACTGCGTGCTCGCCTCAAAGGTCCGCCGCATCAGCAGGATGATCTCCCCCATCGCCAGTTCGGCCACAGACCGGCTGTTCGAATGCGGATCGTTGAACACCCCAATCCCCCGATCGGTTGACGCCGCTCGGTCAATCTTGTCCACACCGATGCAAAACGCTCCTACCGACACCAGCTCCGGAGCCGCATCCAGCACCGCCGCCGTGATACGCGTTTTTGAGCGCACCCCTAGAATTGAGGTTCCCCGCACCTTTTCGATCAGCTCCCTCTCCTCGAGCGCGCCCTTCAGCGACTCCACTTGGAAGCCGGCTTCTTCAAATTGCGAAGCCGCAACCCCGCTGATGTTCTCCAGCAATAAAACCTTCAAAGACCCTCCCCGATTTTCGAACCGCACAGTGGTGAACAAGAATTATAAGGGCGAGCTCCGCCCGAGAAGAGACGGATCGACTGCCCCCGCCGTCCCGCTGGGCCTCCCGAAATGTTACAAATATATGGGGTCGCCGGGACAACCACACCCGTCCTCCATGAATCTTTCCATCGCACCCCGTCATCTTTAAGACTTTGGAGGAAAACAAAATGGCCCAAGCTCTGGAGGAAGTGAAAATGGCGCACGAACTGCCCCCGCTGCCGTATGACTACACGGCGCTCGAACCGACCATCGACGAGAAAACGATGCATCTGCACCACGACATGCATCATGCCGCCTATGTGAAGAACCTCAATGCGGCCCTGGATAAACATCCCGAGCTGTATAAGAAAACTGCGGAAGATCTCCTCCGCGACCTCAACGCGATCCCCGAAGATATCCGCGGCGCCGTTCGCAACAACGGCGGCGGCCACGTTAATCACACCATGTTCTGGAACATCATGAAGCCCCACGGCGGAGGCGATCCTACCGGGCCCATCGCCGATGTCATCAAGAAAACCTTCGGCGACTTCAAGACTTTTCAGGAGAAGTTCAACGCCGCCGGCGCCGGCCAGTTCGGCAGCGGATGGGTCTGGCTCGCCGGAGACAACAAGGGCGAAGTCAAAATTATTTCCACCCCCAATCAGGACAGTCCCATTTCGCAAGGCCTG
>Ga0181531_10000877_pt1 | contig 19585 bp, 19 predicted proteins | sample PEATcosm2014_Bin_38_FD_119743 | JGI IMG/M metagenome (GOLD analysis project Ga0181531, IMG submission 119743) | Peatland microbial communities from MTU Mesocosm Facility, Houghton, MI, USA - PEATcosm2014_Bin11_10_metaG | ecosystem: Environmental > Terrestrial > Soil > Wetlands > Peat | place... | reverse complement strand
CCGAGCCTTGAAGTGATCGTCTGCGCGATGCTGCTCGTCACGTCTCTTTTGGCGTGGGGCGATAAGCGCTTGGAGCAAACAAAGCGGCGTCGCGCGACTCGCGCCGGCAAACTCTCATCGAAGTGTAACAGCAATGTTACGAATCAAAATAATTCGCCCGTCCGCCGCGCGGGCGCCGTCACACGATTGAGACATGAAATGGCAATTGTTGTCGCATCTGATTCGGAAATGAGGGGCGGTTCACGCCGCGTGCCCGATGAAGGTTCTTGTTGCCACCGACGCTTGGCATCCGCAAGTCAACGGCGTGGTGCGGACGCTCAATTCGCTGGCGCGGGCTGCGAGCAAGCTCGGCGCGGAAATCGAGTTCCTGTCGCCGGAAGGGTTCCCCTCGTTTCAGCTGCCGACCTATCCCGGTCTCCGGCTCGCGGTGCCGAGCCGGCGCGGCATCGCCGCGCGGGTCGAGGCGGCAAATCCTGACGCGATCCATATCGCTACTGAAGGACCGGTTGGTTTTGCCGTGCGCGCCTATTGCCGCCGTAACCGGCGGCCGTTCACGACGAGCTACACGACGCGCTTCCCGGAATACATCTCGGCCCGGTCGCCGATCCCCGAAAGCCTGATTTACGCGGTGCTGCGCTGGTTCCACGCCGGAGCATCTGTGACCATGGTGGCGACGCCCTCGCTGATGAGCGAGCTCGGCGGGCGCGGTTTCGCGCATCTCGGCATGTGGACGCGCGGCGTCGACGTCGATCTGTTCCGGCCTGACCGCGCCATCGAGCTTGGTTTTCCGCGCCCAATCTTCACGACCGTGGGGCGGGTGGCGGTCGAAAAGAATCTGGAAGCGTTTCTTTCGCTCGATCTGCCCGGCACCAAAGTCGTCATCGGCACCGGGCCGCAGGAGGAGAAGCTCAAGCGCGAGTTTCCGCAGGCGAAATTCCTCGGCCCGCTGGAGAACGGAACATTGGCCGCGCATCTTGCCGGCGCCGATGTCTTTGTCTTTCCGAGCCGCACCGACACGTTCGGCATCGTGCAGCTTGAGGCGCTGGCGAGCGGCGTTCCGGTTGCCGCCTTTCCCGTCACCGGACCGAAAGACGTGATCGGCAATCGTCCGGTCGGCGCGCTGGACGAAGACCTCGGCCGCGCCTGCGTCGCGGCGCTGGCCTTGTCCCGCGACGCCTGCCGTAAATTCGCACTCGACTATTCCTGGGAAAACAGCGCGCGGCAATTTCTCGGCCACGTCCAAAAAGTAGCCGGCCGCCGCGAACTGGAACCGGCAATGACAATCACCGAAGCCGCCGGCTGACAGGCGCCCCGGCGCATCACTCTCTGCAACAAAAGGATCGGACATGACCAGCCTTTCGCACGCGGAACTCGACAAGCAGACAGTCACCACGGCCTACGCGCGCTGGGCGCCGGTCTATGACCTGGTCTTCGGAGCCGTATTCGAGCGCGGCCGCCAGGCGGCGATAGCAGCGGCGGAGCGCGTCGGCGGTCGCATCCTCGAAGTGGGCGTCGGCACCGGTATTTCGCTGCCCGAATATTCGCGGCAATGCCGCCTCTGCGGCGTCGATATCTCCGAGCCGATGCTGCGCAAAGCGCAAGAGCGCGTGGCCGAGTTCAAGCTCGATAATGTCGAGGGCCTCTGGGTCATGGACGCCGAGCACATGTCCTTTCCCGATAACTCGTTCGACGTCGTCGTCGCGCAATACGTGGTTACCACGGCGCCGAATCCGGAGGCGACGCTCGACGAGTTTGCCCGTGTGTTGAAGCCCGGCGGCGAGATCATCCTGGTGAGCCGCGTCGGCGCCGAAGCCGGGTTGCGGCGCTCGCTCGAACACTGGTTCGCGCCCGCGGCGCGCAAGCTTGGCTGGCGCACGGAATTCTCCTTCGAACGTTACGCAAGCTGGGCAGCGCGCACCGACGGGATTCGCCTGGTCGAACGGCGCGCCGTGCCACCGCTTGGGCATTTCTGCCTCATCCGCTTCGCCAAGGACGAGGCAAGCGGGCAGGCGCGCCAGAACGCGGAGATGCCCCAGGCGGAGGCGCGCGCCGCGCACTAAGCGGCCGGCGGCGCGGCAATCGTTAACGTGACATTTTGTTGCTGTCATCGGGGATTCATCGAATCGCCATCTCGAGGCCCGATGACTTCATGACGGACGGGGAGAGAGAGATGGCAGGTTTTCTGGCCGCTTTGCGGACGCAGCGCTGGGACGATCATCGCTACTACCACCACAGTCGTATCAATCAGTCTCTTCACCTCGTCAGTGCCATCAGCTTTTTGTTTTCCTACGTGATGATCTTCAAGGATCCGGCCATATCGGCGCTCGCCGGCTGGCTGGTGGCGATGACGACGCGGCAATCCGGGCATTTCTTCTTCGAGCCGCGGGACTACGACACGGTCAACAATGCCAGCGACGAATACAAGGAAGAGATCAAGGTCGGCTACAATCTGCGCCGCAAGGTGGTGCTGCTGGCGATCTGGGCGCTATCGCCGCTGCCGCTCTATTTCGATCCGACTTTCTTCGGCATTTTCACGCCGGCGGTGGGTGCGGCTGAGTTCATCCGCCACGTCGCCGAAATCTGGCTTTTCATCGGCATCAGTGGTGTTCTGTTCCGTACCGTGCAGTTATTCCTGATCAAAGACGTGCAGACCGGCCTCGTCTGGGCGACCAAAATTCTTACCGACCCATTCCACGACATCAAGCTCTACCACAAAGCGCCGCTTGCCTTGCTGCGCGGCGAGTTAATCGATCGCGGCATTCATGCCGAGTCCGAATGGGACGAGGAAGATGTCGAAGAGGCGCCGCATCTGACGTGAGTGCGGCCGTCAATGTTTTGCGATGACATCAGGAAAACAAACGGCGGGCGATGATCTCCTTGAGGATCGTCCGCCGGATCGATTTGTTGGTCGTTGCTGGATTGCGCCACCACCAGCCGTCCGACCGCATAGCGCGCGCGGCGGCGACGAAGCGGTCGGCGACCGCGGCGAAGTCGGCCTCAGTATAATCAAGGCTGAAGATCAGCCGGCCGGTGCCGACCCAGCTCAACGCCAGGCCCCCGGCGCGCAGATAATATTGCAGCATCCAGTTGTAGCGCGACGGCTGCGTATAGCAGACCGTCCATATCGAAGACAGGTTGGCGACTTCGACGGGCAACGCCTCGTTACGCAGGCGCTCGTTGAGCAGGCTGGCGCGCTCATTCCAGATGGCGTCGAGGTCGCGATAAGTCGCTTGTCCCTCCGAGGTCCGCAGGTAGCGGAGGAATTCGTTCATCGCCGCCATGACGTAAGGGTGCGAATTGAACGTGCCGCGGGCGAAGCAAATATCGGCTGGGCGCTCGTCGCGAAAGCGTCGCATCAATGCGGCGCGGCCGCAGACGGCGCCGATCGGCAGCCCGCCGCCGAGGGTTTTGCCGTAGGTGACAAGGTCGGCGCGAACGCCGAAATAATCCTGTGCGCCGCCCTGAGCGAGGCGAAAGCCTACGAATACCTCGTCGAAGATGAGCGCGATATTATGCGCGGAGCAGATTTCGCGCAGGCGTCTCAGCCATTCGGCATAGGCGTCTTTATCGAAATGAGCGCGCCGGCTGCTGTCGACAAGAGCGGAATCGCTTGGCGCCGAAGCGTTCGGGTGCAGCGCCTGCAGCGGATTGACCAGCACGCAGGCGATATTGCGCCGCGAGGCGATGACGCGCAAAGTGTCCCCGGACATCTCGGCCAACGTATAGGTCTCATGCGCCGGCACCGGATTGCCGATGCCCGGCTGCACGTCGCCCCACCAGCCGTGATAGGCGCCGCAAAAGCGCACCAGATGCGAGCGCCGGGTGTGATAGCGCGCGAGCCGCACCGCCTGCATGACCGCCTCGGTGCCCGACATATGGAAGGAGACTTCGTCGAGGCCGGAAATCTCCTTCAAGAGCTCGACGTTCTCGATGATCAGCGGGTGATAGGGGCCGAGTACCGGGCCAAGCTCGCGCACACGCGCTGCGCCGCGCTCGATGGCTCCCTTGTAGAAATTGTACCCCAGCACATTCACGCCGTAGGAGCCGCTGACGTCGTAAAAGCGGTTGCCGTCGAGATCGGTGACGGTGACACCTTCGCTCGATTGCATGAAGACGGCGGAGGGCAGGTTGGCCTGCACGTAGCGGCGATACTGGAACGGCACCCGGTAGGCGTCGGTGAATTGCAAATCGGAGATGCTTTCGGCTGTTTCCGCGGTCCGCCGAATGGTCTCGGCAAAGCGCGTTTTGTAGAGCGCGGAAAGCCGACCGAAGCCCGCGCGGCGGCGCGCCGCGACGTTTGCCGGCGCGCCGTCGGAAGCGAAGAAACGCGTTTCGTCGTATTCATAAAACGGCAGGAACGCGGCGATCCGACGCGCGATCCGCGCATGGCCGGCGAGCGATCTGTGCTTGGCCTGGGAGAGGTCGAACCGCCGCCGCAGCTTCACCAGCGAGGTCGCGAGCACCGCGCCGCCGACCCCGTAGAGCGCCCAAGTTGTCGTGGCCCAGGTAGTCATTGCCCAAGTGGTTACGGGCTACGCCGTTTTGGCCGATGTCATCGAATCGGGGTTTACCCGCGGGAGTTGACACTGCCATGACGGTCCGCGCCCAGCTGCTGCGCTTCTTTGAGCAGGAGGACATCAATTTCCTCCTCACCAACCGCATTCCGCGCCGGCTTGCGACGCAGTTCATCGGCTGGTTCAGCCGGATCGAGCAGCCGCTGGTCCGCGACCTGTCGATCGGGCTGTGGCGGCTGTTTTCCAACCTCGATTTGCGCGAAGCGAAGAAAACCCGCTTCCGCAGCATGCATGATTGCTTCACCCGCGAACTCAAGGAGGGCGCACGGCCGATCGACGACCGAACGGACATTCTCGTCAGCCCGTGCGACGCCATCGTCGGCGCCTGCGGCGCGATCGCCGGGATCGAGGTTTTCCAGGCCAAGGGATTTCCCTATTCGCTCGAGGACTTGCTCGGCGACCGCGCTCTCGTCGAGGCGCATCGCGGCGGCTGTTACGTCACGCTGCGGCTAACATCGAGCATGTATCACCGCTTCCACGCGCCGCACGATTGCCGCGTCGAAGGGGTAACGTATGTCTCCGGCGATACTTGGAACGTCAACCCGATCGCGCTCAAGCGAGTCGAGCGGCTGTTCTGCAAGAATGAACGCGCCATCCTCCGGACGAGACTGTCGGCAAATGCTCAGCCGGTGACGTTGGTGGCTGTTGCCGCTATTCTGGTGGCCGGTATTCGCCTGCATTGCGTCGGCGATCAGGTCAATCTTCGCCATCGTGGGCCGAACGTCATCGCCTGCGATGCGCCGTTCTGCAAAGGCGAGGAACTGGGCTGGTTCGAGCACGGTTCGACGATCATCGTTTTCGCGCCCGCGGGTTTTACCTTGTGCGACAACGTGCGCAGCGGCGCCGTCATACGCATGGGAACGTCGCTGATGCGGTTGCCTTAGCGCCGACTAGCTCGCCGCTTTCGGTACCAGCGCGTCGTCGATCTGCCGCGCGCGCGCGAAAGCCGGACGAACCTTGAGCCGGTCCCAGTAACGTTCGAAAGCCGGACGCTTTTCGATGGTGCCGAACATCAGGCCGAAGCCGATCTGCGAGCCGAGATAGACGTCCGCCGCGGTAAAGTTGTCGCCGACCAGATAATTTTTGCTCAATACCGCCTCTTCGAGCGTCTTCATGACCCGCTCGAAGCTGCCGTAGCCGATGGTGCCCTCGCGTTCCGGCGGCACAACGAAACCAAAATTCTTGTTGCTCACAGCCGCCTCGATCGGTCCGGCCGCAAAGAACATCCAGCGGTAATAAGGCGCGCGAAGACGATCACCCGGCGGCGGCGCTAGTGCGGCCTGCGGAAAGGCATCGGCCAGGTAGGCGCAGATGGCGCCCGCTTCGGTGACGACGACTTTGCCGTGAACCAGCGCCGGCACCTTGCCCATCGGGTTGATCGCGAGATAGCCCGGCGCCTTCATGCTGGTGCCGTAATCGAGAAGCTCGGTGCGATAGGGCTGCCCGACTTCCTCGAGCATCCAGCGCGCGATGCGCCCGCGTGACCGCGGGTTGGTATAGAGAACGAGTTCATCGGCCGAAGGCCCATCGCTCATGGTCGGTTTCCCCGTTTCAACCGCCGTGCCGGCTGTATGGGTCGGCACGCGCGCGACGGCGATAACACGTCGCCGGGCGTCAGTCGGTGGTGACCGCGCGATACATTTCCGCACTATCGCGCGCGCGGCGCAAGGCCGTTGTGGTGGCGGGGTCCCGCAGCTTACGGGCGATGCTTGCGAGCGCGCCGAGCCGGTCGCCGTTGGGCGCATCCGGCAACAACAATAGGAACACGGTATCGACCGGATTGCCGTCCACGGCATCGAAGTCGATCGGCTTGCGCAGCCGCAGCAGCATGCCGAACGGCTTTTCGACCTGGTGATAGCGCGCATGCGGTATCGCCACGCCGCCGCCCACTCCGGTCGAACCGAGTTGCTCGCGCTTGAGCAGATCGGCGAGAATGCGATCCGGCAGCACGTCGACGATTGCGCCGGCCTTGTGCGCCAGCGCCTCCAAGACGCGTTGCTTGTCTGAAAACGCGGCATCCGCGATTACGTTGGCTGGCGAGAGAAATTCGGAAATCTTCATGGCGGCGACACCGGGCCCAAATTTATCGGATAATTGAGGCTGCGACGACCCGGCGGTCAATCGGGAGCGCGCATCCGATAGCCGATGCCGGTTTCGGTGAGAACAAATTGCGGCCGCTCGGGATCGACCTCGATTTTTTGCCGGAGCTGGCGGACATAGACCCGAAGATACTGGGCGTCTGTCAGATCGTCCCACAATTCGCCGAGCAGGAATTTATGCGTGAGCACCTTGCCGGCGTGCTGCACCAGGACCCGCAGCAGATCATATTCCTTCGGCGAAAGCTTCACTTCCTTGTCGCCGACTTTGACGATACGGCGAACCAGGTCGACGGAGAGTTCGCCGACCCGGAAGATCGGCCGCTCGCCGTGGGTCTGCAATTGATGGCGCAACGCGGCGCGCATCCTGGCCAGGAGCTCGTCCATGCCGAACGGCTTGGTGATGTAATCGTCGGCGCCGAGATCGAGCGCCTGGACCTTGCCGGCTTCATCGCCGCGGCTGGACAAGACGACGATGGGAACGCTCTCGTTGCGCGCACGGATTTTGGCGAGAAGATCGTGTCCGTTCGCATCGGGCAGGCCGAGATCGAGAATGATCAAATCCGGAGCCTCGTTCAAAAGCTCGAGCGCCGTCTTGGCATTGGGTGCTTCGAGGGTCTGATAGCCCTGCGCGGTCAGCCCCATGCGCAGCAGCTTGCGGATCGGCGGCTCGTCGTCGATCACCAGGACGCGCAGCGGAGCGGCGTTCATGCGGCGGTCTCCAGGCCTTGCCGCTGACGCGGGATCGGCAGGCTGATGGTGAACGCGGCGCCGCTGCGGTCGGTGCGATTTGCCGCGACGATAGTGCCGTGCAGGGCTTCGACAAAGCCACGCGAGATGGCGAGCCCGAGCCCGGTACCGGCCCGAACGTGATCGGTCTTCTGGGCGCGATAGAACTTGTCGAAGATGTGATCGAGGTCGGTTGCCGGAATCCCGCTTCCTTCGTCGAGCACGCGCAGGCATACGGATTCTACGTTGCGCCAGGTTTGGATGCGGATGGTGGTCTCCGGCGGCGCATATTTGGCGGCGTTGTCGAGCAGATTGAACAGCACCTGCTCGAACAGAACCGCATCGAGTTCGAGCATCGGCAAATCCGGCGCCAGTTCCAGTTCGACGGTATGGTGCGCGAGGATGCGGCTGGCGCGGCGCAACGCGCTGCCGACGATCTCGCCGATATCGTGCAGCGCCACATTGGGCGCGATCGCGCCCGATTCGAGCTTGGTCATGTCGAGCAGATTGGCGATGAAGCGGTTGAGCCGCTCGGATTCGTCGATGATGGTGGACAGAAGGTCGACTTTCTCGGCGGGTCCGAGCTTGTCGCTGAGGTCCCGCAGCGCTCCCGCGGCTCCCAACACCGCGGCCAGCGGCGTCTTCAAATCGTGCGAGATCGAGGTGAGCAGCGCCGAGCGCAACCGCTCGGTCTCGGCCGCGCGCTCGACGCGGTCCATCTCCTCGACCAGCCGCACGCGTTCGATGGCGAGCGCGCCCTGATCGCGCAGCGCGTCGAGGAGGCGGCGCTGGTCCGGCGTCAGCAGCGGGCCCGGCTTGTCGCTGTCGATCCCCATAACGCCGACGGCGCCGCGGCCTGTATGCATTGGCAGAAACAGACGCTTCGCGCCGGGAAGCGTATCGGAGCCGCGGCCGGCGGCATGATCGTTCTCCCAGGCCCATTTGGCGGCGGCGAGATCGGCGGCGTCGAGAATGTCCTCCGGCGGATAGCCGACGCGAACGGCAATCGTACCCTGCTCGGGCAACAACAGCACGACGCGGACCTTGAGCATCAACGCCGTCTGATAAGCCGTGGCCCACAGCACGTCGTCGAGCGTTGCCGTGCCGGCAAGCTTGCGGCTGAACGAGTAAAGAGATTCGGTGGCGCGCGCCCGGTCCATCGCCGCAACGGTCTCGGTACGGCCGCGCGCGGCGACGGTGGAAACGAGGATGGCCACGATGGTGAAGAAAACGAATGCCGCGACGTTATTCGGGTCGGCGATCGTGAATGTGTAGATCGGCGGCAGGAAAAAATAATCATAAGCAAGCGAGGAGGCGAGGCTCGCCAGCAGGGACGGCCATAGGCCGAGCCGAACGGCGACGCCGACGATCGCGGTCAGAAACACCAGGTCGACGCTCTTGACGTCGAACCACGGCTGGATCGCTTCCGCGCAAACAAGCGCCAGCGCCACGGTCAGCAGCGAAAGCACATAAGGCCGCGGATCGAAAGCGGTCTCGCGTTCGGCCGCGCGGATGGTCTTTTTCGGTATCGGCTCACCGGCGATGGTGTCGCCGGCGATGACGTGGACGCTGATATTGCCGGAGCGGCGAACCAGATCGTGCACCACGGAACCGTGCAGGATCTCGAACCAGCGCGTGCGCTCGGATTTGCCGATGACGATCTGCGTCACATTATTGGATTGCGCATACGCAATCACGTCGGCGGCGATATCGCCATCGGCGGGAAGCGTGATGGCTTCGCCACCGAGTGCCTCCGCGAGTCGGAGCGTATCAGCGACGCGGTCGCGCTCTTCCTCCGTGAGCTGCAGGCTTCGCCGTCCCTCGACGTACAGCGCTACCCAGGGTCCGTGCAGGCGGTCGGCCAAGCGCTTGGCGTAGCGCACGAGCCCGGCGCAGCGCGGATCGTCGCTGATACAGACGAGGATGCGCTCGCCTGCCGCCCAGGGACCCTTGATGGCGTGCGCCTGCATTTCCGTGAGCAATTGCTCGTCCACCCGCTCAGCGGTGCGGCGCAGGGCGAGTTCGCGCAGCGCGGTGAGGTTGGCGGGCGAGAAAAAATGCTCGAGCGCACGCTCGGCCTCCCGGGGAACGTAAACCTTGCCCTCTTTCAGCCGCTGGATCAGATCGTCCGGCGTCAGGTCGACCAGCTCGACGGCGTCGGCGCGGTCGAACACCGCATCGGGCACGGTCTCGCGCACGCGCACATGCGTGATCTGCGCCACGACGTCGTTGAGGCTCTCAATGTGCTGGATGTTGACCGTGGTATAGACGTCGATGCCGTGGCTCATCAGCTCTTCGACGTCGAGATAACGCTTCGGATGGCGGCTGCCTTCGACGTTGGTGTGCGCCAGCTCATCGACCAGCGCGATCTGCGGCCGCCGCGCAATGATGGCGTCGAGGTCCATTTCCTCGAGCAATTGCCCTTTGTATTCGACGTGCCGGCGCGGAACGACTTCGAGGCCTTCCAGCAGCGCTTGCGTGTCGCGGCGGCCATGAGTTTCGACGAGGCCGGCGACGACATCGTAGCCGTCTTTCTTGCGGGCATGCGCCTGCTGCAGCATCTCGTAGGTCTTGCCGACACCCGGCGCGGCGCCGACAAAGATCCTGAGCTTGCCGACCCGGCCTTCTTCGCGGCGTGCCGCCTCCAGCAGAGCTTCGGGCGAAGGCCGATGTTCGGTGTCGCGCCGTTGGTCGGCCATCAGCGATCAGATCTTTCGAAGTTTGCGTTCTCCGCGCTAGCCGGCCGATAGCCGGTCGAGCGCAAGATTGAGCAGCAGCACATTGACGCGTGGCTCGCCTAAAATTCCGAGCGTGCGATCCACGACGTGATCGCTTACGAGCTGGCGCACTTGATCTTCGGTCAACTTGCGCGCCTTGGCAACACGGGGAACCTGGAAGTAAGCGGCCTCGGGCGATATCTCGGGATCGAGTCCGCTGCCCGATGTGGTCACCAGATCGGCGGGTACCGAAGCCGAAGGATTCTCCTTGCGCAGTGCTTCGAGATCGCCCTGCACGCGGTCGATCAGCGCCTTGTTGGACGGCGCGAGGTTGGATCCGCCGGAATTCGCGGCGTTATACGGCGCCGCCACGGTCTTGGTCGAATCGGCAGGATCAGGCGCGGTGGTCGCCGACGGCCGGCCGTGGAAATACTTGTCGCCGGCGAATTGCTGACCGATGAGCTCTGAGCCGACGACCTTGCCGTCGCGCTCGATCAGGCTGCCCTGCGCGCGATAAGGGAAAATGACTTGAGCGATGCCGGTCATCGCCAGCGGATAAACCAGCCCGGTGATGAGCGTCAGTGCAAGGAGAACCACGATTGCCGGACGGATTTCGCGCAGCATGGAAATGTCCTCAGGCCAGATGCAGGGCCGTGACCACGAGGTCGATGGCCTTGATGCAGATGAATGGAACGATCACACCGCCGCCGCCGTAAATCCACAGGTTGCGGCGAAGCAGCGGCGCGGCGCCGATCGGACGATAGCGCACGCCTTTGAGCGACAGCGGAATGAGCGCGATGATGATCAGCGCGTTGAAGATGATCGCCGAGAGGATGGCACTCTGCGGTGTCGCCAGTCGCATGATATTCAGCGTCTGCAGCTGCGGGTAGAACGCGACGAACATCGCCGGGATGATGGCAAAATACTTCGCCACGTCGTTGGCGATCGAGAAGGTGGTCAGAGCGCCGCGCGTCATCAGAAGCTGCTTGCCGATCTCGACGATCTCGATGAGCTTGGTCGGATTGGAATCGAGGTCGATCATGTTGCCGGCCTCGCGGGCGGCCTGGGTGCCGGTATTCATGGCGACCCCGACGTCGGCTTGCGCCAGCGCCGGCGCATCGTTGGTGCCGTCACCACACATGGCGACGAGCTTGCCTTTGCCCTGCTCGTCGCGGATCAGCTTGAGCTTGTCCTCGGGTGTAGCTTGCGCCAGGAAATCGTCGACGCCGGCTTCGGCCGCAATCGCCGCGGCGGTCATCGGGTTGTCGCCGGTGATCATGACCGTGCGGATGCCCATGCGGCGTAATTCGGCAAAGCGCTCGCGGATGCCGCCCTTGACGATGTCCTTGAGATGAATGACGCCGAGGAGCCGATTATCCTTGGCGACGGCGAGCGGTGTGCCGCCGGATTTCGCGATCGCGTCGGCGATCGCCGTTACTTCCGCTACCGTCTCGCCGCTGAGATTCGGGCGCAGCGCCTGCACCGCGCCACCGGTGCCAACGACCGCGGGCGATCGGCTGAGAAAGTTCAAGATCGCATCGATCGCGCCTTTGCGCACCCAGGAGGTGCAGACTTCGACGCCGCTCATCCGGGTCTGGGCGCTAAAGGGAATGAAACTGGCGTGCAAGTCAGCAAGCTCACGGCCGCGGATGCCATATTTCTCCTTCGCCAGGACGACGATGGAGCGGCCCTCGGGAGTCTCGTCGGCGAGCGACGCCAATTGCGCGGCGTCGGCCAATTCCTGCTCGCTGACGCCGCGCAGCGGCTTGAACTCCGTCGCCTGGCGGTTGCCGAGCGTAATGGTGCCGGTCTTGTCGAGGAGGAGCGTGTCGACGTCGCCCGCGGCCTCGACGGCACGGCCGGACATGGCCAGTACGTTGAAGCGGACGAGACGATCCATGCCGGCGATGCCGATGGCGGAGAGCAGCGCGCCGATCGTCGTCGGTATCAGCGTCACGAACAGCGCCACCAGGACCACGACCGATCGTGCTGCCGGCATAGGCGACGAAACTCGGGATCGTGGCGGTGGCAAAGACGAAGATGATGGTCAGGCCGATCAGCAGAATATTCAACGCGATCTCGTTCGGCGTCTTTTGCCGCTCGGCGCCTTCGACCAGCCGGATCATGCGATCGAGGAAGGTCGAGCCTGGCGCGGCGGTAATGCGCACGCGTATCCAGTCGGAGAGGACCTGCGTGCCGCCGGTGACCGCGGAGCGGTCGCCGCCGGATTCGCGGATGACGGGAGCCGATTCGCCGGTGATGGCGGCTTCGTTGACCGAGGCCATGCCGACGATCACCTCGCCGTCCGACGGAATGATGTCGCCGGCTTCGACCAGCACGATGTCGCCGACCTTGAGGGCGGTCGATGGAATCACGCGATAACTCTGTGAGTCGCCCGCCTCGGTGACCAGCTTGGCGTGCGTCTCGGTGCGCTGGCGGCGCAGCGTTTCGGCCTGCGCCTTGCCGCGGCCTTCAGCGACCGCCTCGGCGAAGTTGGCGAACAGCAGCGTGAACCACAGCCACAGGATGATCTGGAACTCGAAAGCGATGTTGGCGCCGCTGGTCACGAGATCGCGGATCAGGATCACCGTTGTAAGCGCGGTGACGATTTCCACCACGAACATCACCGGATTCTTCATCAGCGTGCGCGGATTGAGCTTGACGAAAGCAGAGCCGATCGCCGGTATGACGATCTTAGCATTGAACAATGCCGATGCCGGCACGCTCTTGCGCAAATTCGACGATTCCATCCCGGTAGCTCCGAATTAGTTCGCTGAAAACGTCGTGCCGGCACTGATCGCGAGCTGCTCGACGATCGGTCCCAGCGCCAGTGCCGGAAAAAAGGTCAGCCCGCCGATGATGACGATCACGCCGACAACCAGACCGACGAACAACGCGCCCGTGGTCGGAAACGTGCCCGCGGAAACCGGCACCGACTTCTTGGCGGCCAGCGAGCCCGCGATCGCCATGGTGGGGATGATCATCCAGAAGCGGCCGACGAACATCGCCACGGCGCCGCTGAGATTATAGAACAACGTGTTGGCGCTGAGCCCGGCAAACGCCGAACCGTTGTTACCGTCCTGCGAGGTGTAGGCGTAGAGCACTTCGGTGAAGCCGTGCGGCCCGGGATTGCCCATCGCCGCGACCGCGGACGGCACCAGCATTGCCACCGCTGTCCAGCCGAGAAACATCAGCGGCAGGACGAGGATAGCGAGCATCGCCATCTTAACTTCCTTCGCCTCGATTTTTTTGCCGACATATTCCGGCGTACGCCCGACCATCAGGCCGGCGACGAAGATCGCGATGATGACGAAAAGCAGCATGCCGTACATGCCGGAACCGACGCCGCCGACAATAACCTCGCCGAGCTCGATATTGATGAGCGGGATCATGCCGCCGAGCGCGGTGAAGGAATCGTGCATGGCGTTCACCGCGCCGCACGACGCCGCCGTGGTGACAACGGCGAACAGCGCCGAACCGATGATACCGAAGCGGACCTCCTTGCCTTCCATGTTGCCGCCGGTCAGTCCGAGCGCATTGAGCAGGTCGTTGCCGTGCGCCTCGGCGGCGTAGCAGGCGGCGACGCCGCCGATGAAAAGAACGCCCATGACGGCCAGAACCGCCCAACCCTGGCGCTGGTTGCCGACCATGCGGCCGAAGACGTTGGTCAGCGCGGCGCCGAGCGCAAAAATCGAGATCATCTGTACGAAGTTGGACAGCGCGGTCGGGTTTTCGAACGGATGCGTGGCGTTGGCGTTGAAAAAGCCGCCGCCATTGGTGCCGAGCATCTTGATGGCGATCTGCGAGGCGACCGGGCCGAGGGCGATGGTCTGCTTGGCGCCTTCAGGCGTGGTTGCGTCCACGTAGGGCCCGAGCGTTTGCGGAATGCCCTGCCAAATCAGGAACAGCGCGAACGGCACGCAGATCGGGATCAGGATGTAGAGCGTGCAGCGGGTGATATCGACCCAGAAATTACCGACAGTGCGCACCGAGTGCCGGGCGAAACCGCGGATCAGCGCGAGCGCGAGCACGATGCCGGTCGCAGCCGACAGATAGTTCTGATGGGTAAGTCCAAGCATCTGCACGAGGTAGGACATCGTGCTTTCGCCGCCGTAGCTCTGCCAGTTGGTGTTGGTGATGAAGCTAACGGCGGTGTTGAACGAGAGATCCGGCGCTACCGCCGACTGCTCCGCCGGATTGAACGGCAACGCGGCCTGTGCGCGCATCAAGACGTAAAGAATGAGCAAGCCGCCAGCGTGGAAGATGAGCATGGCGATCGTATAGGTGACCGCGTGCTGCTCCTGCCGCTCGTCGACGCCGGCGATTTTGTAGATCGCCCACTCGACCGGATGCAGAACGGGCGTGAGAAAGGTGCGCTCGCCGGCGAACACCAGGGTCATGTACGCACCGAGCGGAGGCACGATGGCGACGATGATCGCGCAGTAGAGCAGAATCTGGACCCAGCCGATAAAAGTCATGAACTTTGTCCGGTCAGAATCTTTCGGGCTTGAGCAACGCGTAAGTCAGGTAGACAAGCAACCCGAGCGTTACGAGGCCGGCGAGCGAGTAATCGAAGATCATGGCGGCACAGCCTTCAAAACAGATCGCAGGCGTAGACGTAGCCGATCGACAGCGCGAAAAAGACAAATCCGATCGCCAGCATCACGAGGTCGAGCATGACCATGCTCCGTGCATTGGTTCGGTGCCGCAAGCGGCAACGACGAGTTTAATCTTCAAGCAAACAACGTCGTGCGGCCGGGACATTGACTTGCATCAAGAACGTAGAAATTGACGCCCGATCCGCGGGGTTTAGCTGTCATCCTTTGCATAGGAATTCGAGACGAACCAAGCGAAAAGGGTATAGGAATCCCATAAGAATCGGCCGCGATGCGAAGCGTGTCGAGCCGATAAGACGTTGAGATTGCGTCGTAAATTTCGTGAATGCAGCCGCCATCAGCTTCGCCCGACATTTGCTCCGCCACGGCGATTTCGGCCGCCCGATGCGCCCTTTCCGTCTTCAGTTCCCCATTATGCCGGCTTTATGACGGGAAGCGCCGCTCCGTCTCGAATTCATATGCGATCGAGAGCACATTTCGCGGCAGAAAAACCGATAACAAGGAAAGACCTCGATGAGCGTCGTGAAAGACCTTCATCTGCGTCAGCGCCGGCAACCCGATCCCGCGGGGCCGGCCGGATTTCCGGACAGACCCAATTCACGCATCCTCAGCGATGCCATCCCACTCTACTTCATCGCGCGTAACAAGAACGGCTTCTGGGTGGTGCGCGAGGCGGCGGGACAATGCTGCGGCGTCTTTTTGTTCAGGCGGTCCGCGCTCGCCTTCGCGAGGAAATGCAGCGCACCGGCCGGATGCGCGACCATGCTGCTGACCGAAAGGTTCGAGCCCGGTGCCGACAGTAAAGGCAATGCGGTCGTCGTCTGGCTGGATGCAGCTTTGCGCAGAGCGCTGCGGATTTGGCCAGGTCATGCTCACGCGGCGGCGGTCGGGACAGGGTCAAGCCAAGTCCTGAGTCATGTCCTGAGCAACGGCAAGGGAGCGCGCCGATGAGCGAGGCAAACCAAACCGAACCTCCCGCTTGGTCGCGCCCGCCGCTGTTCATGATCGGCCAGGACGATCACGGCAATTGGGTGGTTCAGGATCTCAAGGGAAATTGCGGCGGTCTCTTCGTCAACCGCGACGCGGCGTTTCGCTACGTGCGTTTCGAAAACGGAAATCGGCCGCAGGCGGTGGTGTTGGTCTCGGGAGTTCTCGAACTCGATATGATGCGCAAGCCGCCAACGCTGCCGCTTACGGATTTCGTCGCCGATCCCGAGCGCTCGCGCCGGATCGCGTGAGGCATTGCGATGAATGTTCCTGGCATCGTGGAATACTGGCGGAGCCTGACGGCGGCGATCTTCGATCGCTATCACCCGGAGCTGCATTATATGCGCGGGCCCGGTCCGAAATGCCGCGAGCGGCGCAGTCCGCTAATGGAACGGCCATAAACCGCGCAGGAAACCCTCTTCCTTGTCCTTTTCCGGCACCGCTTCGGCCTGCCCGGTGCCGACATTCAAAATCTTCTCCGCCGGGGGCGCCGTGCGGTTCCACCAGCCGCCGCCGAGCGCCTGATATAAAGCGGCTGTGTCGCTGAGGCGGGCGGCGCGCGCTTGCACGACTTGAATGACCGCCTGCAAATACGTTTGCTGAGCGGTCAACAGGATCAAGACGTTCGCGTAACCCGTCTGCATCTGCTGCTGCGCGAGATCGAAGCTGATCTTGGAGGCGCGCTCGAAATCGCGCGCTGCCTTGAGCGCATCGGCATCGTTTTGCAGGGCTCGCAGCGTGTCGGCGACGTTCTGCACCGCGCCGATGACGGTGCCGCGATAGGCCCAGGCGGAAGCGTTATAGTTATCCTTGGCCTCCTGCAGCTCATGCAGCAGGGTGCCGCCGTCGAACAAGGTTTGCGCGGCCGTGCCGCCGACGGACCAGAACAAGTTCTGCGGCGCCAGCAAGCCGGCAAGCGCGGTGTTCATGTAGCCGGCATTGGCGCTGATGGTGAAAGTCGGAAGAATATTGGCGGTGGCGACGCCGACCTGGGCGCTCACCGAGTGCAGTTGTTCCTGCGCCATGCGCACGTCCGGCCGCTGCTCGATCAGCTGCGACGGCAGACTGACCGGAAGGTCGGTCGGCAATTGCAGGCTGTCGAGCCTGAACGTCTCATGCGGTTCTTCGCTCGGATAGGCGCCGGCAAGCGCAGAGAGCAAATCGCGGTTTTGCTGCAGCGCCTTGCGCAAAGGCGGCAGCGTCGCCCTGACCTGGGCGAGGGCGGCTTCCTGCAGAGCTACGCCGTTGCGGTTGGCGTAGCCGGTATCGAGCTGACGCCGCATAATATCGAGCATCTTGGTATTGATGGAAATCAGCTGGTTGGTGGCGTCGATCTGCGCGCGCAGCGAAGCTTCGGTGATCGCCGCCACCGCGATGTTGGACACGAGCGTGAGGTAGGCCGCCTCGACCTGGAAGCGCTGGCTATCGGCTTGAGCCTTTAACGACTCCACCATGCGGCGATTGAGCCCCCAAATGTCCAACGTATATGACACTTGCAGCTGCGCAGTATGCAGAGCGTAGATGGTCGCGTTCGACGACGGGACCGGCGTGATCGCGGTGGACGTCCGGTTGTAGGTCGGATTGAAATTTGCGTCGACGAGAGGAAAATACCGGCCCTCTTGAGCGTAAACGGCCTGGTCCGCGGCGCGCAGGGTGGCGATCGCCGATTGCAGATTGGGATTGTTGTTCAGCGAACGCTCGATCAGCGCGTTGAGCGCGGGCGATTTGAACATCCGCCACCACTCTTGCGCGATATCGCGCCCCTGCACGAAGCGCTGCGCGCGACCCGTCGCCGCATCGGTCGACGACGTCTGCGGCGCCAGCGGCTCCTTCGTGTAGCGCCCGACCTCGGGGGCGGCTGGATGCAGGAAATCCGGACCGACCGCGCAGCTCGCCAACAGCATCGCCGCCGCGAGAGCGCTGGCGCGAGCGTACGACTTCTTGAGCGGTGGATTCGACATATGCAACGACTGACACGTATGCGAAGCGGGAAAACTATACCTGGTCGTGGCCAAAGCCGTAGCGGCCAAGACTTTTGTGACCAAGACGTTTGCGACTAAGACTTGGCCCTAAACCGACACGACGAACAGACCTTTGGCCGCCGGCATTATCGACGAATTGGCGCTGATTGGCTGTGCTCACCCCGCCACAGTGTGGGCGATTTAGCGTGGCTTTGCACTGATATCTTTCACAGTCTGGATTTCACGACCATCCGCGTCGAAGAGCTCAAGCGACGCCGGCCGAGCGCAGGAGCCGCGATATTTAGTTGAGAAGAGGCCGCAAAAAATAGTGAATTAGTATCGCCATGATAAACTGCGATGAGTCGCGCAGTACGGCGGGATTAGTTCGAACCCTTCTAAATCTACAATCTGTCCGAGTTCTATGATTGGCGCGGACTTTGTGATTAATGACAGTAGACGGCGATGCCGCGTGATGGCCATTTCGCGGCAATCCTGACGACTGTGGATACGCTTTTGTCGATGTTTCCTCGCATAACCAGCAACCGCGCGAGGGCGGCAGTTGTTGTCGCGCTTCTCGCCGTTGCGGTCGTCGCTTATTGGGCTTGGCCTTCCGGCGGCCGCTCGAAATCGGAAGCAGCAACGAGCGCCAACGCGCCGAGCGCGACCGCGCGCGATCGTGACAGTATCGAGCTGTCGGATTCGCAGCTCGCTTTGGTTAAGGTTGAGCCGATCGAAGACCGCGAATTCCCGGTCCAGAAGGAGGCGGTCGGTAGCATCGACTTCAATGAGGATATGGCGGTTCAGGTATTCACGCCCTACCAGGGCCGCATCATCGCCCTTTATGCCGCAATCGGCGACGACGTGAAGAAGGGCCAGACGCTTTTCACGATCGACAGCCCAGATCTGCTGCAGGCGGAATCAGCCCTGATTGCGGCGGCGGGTGTTCTCGACCTGACGACCCGCAATCTGGCGCGGCTGCGCGAGCTCTATAAGACGCTTGCAGTTTCACAGCACGATCTCGAACAGGGAGTGTCCGACCAGCAGACCGCCGAGGGAAACCTGCGTGCGGCCCGGGATTCAGTGCGGCTTTTCGGCAAAAGCGATACCGAAATCGATCGGATCGTCGCCGAGCGAACGGCGGATCCGACTCTGGTCGTGCCGAGCCCGATCAGCGGCCGCATCACGGCGCGCAACGCAGCGCCGGGGCTGTTCGTTCAGCCCGCGAATCCGCCGCCGCCTTTCATCGTCGCCGACATCAACACGATGTGGATGCTGGCCGACGTCGTCGAAGCGGACAGCCCGGCTTTCCGGGTCGGACAGCAGGTGCAGGTCAAGATCAGCGCTTTTCCCGACCGCTCGTTCGAAGGCACCATCACGACCATCGGGTCGACCGTCGATCCGAATACCCGCCGCGTGCTGGTTCGCTCGGAGATCAAGGATCCCGAGCACCAATTGCGCTCCGGCATGTTCGCGAATTTCACCATCACCGTCGGCTCGCCGGTCCGCTCGCCGGCGCTTCCGCTTGACGGCGTCGTGCGCGAAGGCGACGGCACGATGAGCGTATGGGTTACCGCCGACCGCCGCCGTTTCACTAAGCGGACGGTCAAGATCGGCGAACAGCGCGGCGGTTACCGGCAAATCCTCGAAGGCGTGCAGACCGGCGAGCTGGCCGCAACCGATGGCGCCATCTTCCTCAGCAATATGCTGGCGATCGCGGGCAGCCAATAATGACGCCGCTCACACAGCCAGACGTTTGGGATCGAGGTGTGCCGTGCTGAAGGGCATCGTCGCATTCGGCCTCACCCGGCGCGCGATCATCCTTCTGGGACTTCTGGTCTTCGTCGCGGCGGGTCTCGTCGCCTTCAGCAAATTGAATATCGAGGCCTACCCCAATCCCGCACCCGT
>Ga0181531_10000876_pt1 | contig 19586 bp, 16 predicted proteins | sample PEATcosm2014_Bin_38_FD_119743 | JGI IMG/M metagenome (GOLD analysis project Ga0181531, IMG submission 119743) | Peatland microbial communities from MTU Mesocosm Facility, Houghton, MI, USA - PEATcosm2014_Bin11_10_metaG | ecosystem: Environmental > Terrestrial > Soil > Wetlands > Peat | place... | reverse complement strand
CCACGCCGCGCCTGTGCCGGCGGCGTCTCCATAGCCGCCCGATATGGCTGTGTATGCCGCATCCGTAGTCGGAGACAGCGCGACCGAGACTCCCTGCAGCGAAGCGCCCGCCCCCCCGCTGCCAACCAGTTTGGCCTGCTCTGTCCAACTGACGCCGGAGCGTGCAAATACCCAAGCCGCGCCGGGATTACCGCTTCCTCCACCCCCGCCGATCAACGCGATGTTTCCGTCCATGGACAACGCCGTGGCGTAGCCCGCGTAGGTCGCTCCCGAGGCGCCCGCAGCGATCAGTTTGCCGCCTTGCTGCGACCAAACTCCGCTCGAGAGCGCGAATACCCACGCCGCGCCGGCGTATTGATGGTCCCCGTACCCGCCCACTAAGGCCGTTGCGCCGTCCCCCGACAATGCCACCGAATAGCCTTGGTAGGCAGTTGTGCCAGTGACGCCCGTGCCCACCAGCTTCGATCCCTGCTGGGTCCAACTGGTGCCCGAACGGGTGAAAACCCATGCAGCCCCAATGCCGGCGTCATCCAGCGGGCCGCCTATCAATGCCGTGCCGCCGTCCGACGAAAGGCTCACCGCGGCGCCTTGAGAGGCGCCGCCGGACGCTCCGCTGCCCACCAACTTAGGGCCTTGCTGGCTCCAGACGGCGCCTGCCCGGACGAACACCCACGATGCTCCAACTCCGGACGCGTCGCCGTCTCCACCCAGCAGGGCCGTATTGCCGTCGGCAGACAAAGACACCGCGATACCCACTGACTCGTTCGTGCCGGCGCCGGTGGGAACCAACTTGGAGCCTTGCTGCGACCAGACGCCGGCGGCGCGCGTGAAGACCCAGGCAGCGCCGGTACCGGAGTTGTCCGTGTACCCGCCGACTAGCGCGGTATTGCCGTCGGCCGATAGGGCCACCGAGATCCCGAAGGCCGGGTCTCCGGCCGCGCCTGACGGAACCAGCTTGGCGCCCTGCTGTGCCCAGCCGCCCGCCGAACGGGTAAACACCCATGCCGCTCCCACGCCGCCGTGGTCTTCGCTGCCACCGGCCAGAGCCGTGTTGCCGTCGGCCGACAGCGCCACGGAACGGCCCTGGTATGCGGCGCCGATGGCACCGGAGCCCACCAATTTGGGTCCGTCTTGAAACAATTGGCCATATGCGGGGTTGAGAGCGGTGGCCATGACGACGCAGACCACGCTGGCGAGGCGCCAGACTGATTGCATGACTTCTTAGAGGCGCGCGCGCCGGATTTTTCGCAAATTTATCTTGTGGTGGGGCAGGACTCCAGTCCTGCAGGCCGACGTCCACGTCGGCCTAATGGTGCCCGCCCGCTTACCTGCCCCGCAGGCGGTCAATCTCGCGGCGATTGCGCTTCGATGGCTTGCCGCCTCGCAGCCCTTCGAACTGCAGCGTGGCTTTGCGCTCTTCCGCCACCTTCGCGCGCAACTCCCGGCTGGCCTCCGTCTCACTGTAGAGCAGCCGCGCGGCCGCCGCCGGCCCGCGCATCTCGCTGAGCGCCAGCACCTCCACCTGAAAATCGCCGCTTTCGTTCTTCACTCGTAGCCGATCGCCGGCGCGGACCTCGCGCGCCGCCTTGGCGGTTTGTCCGTTGGATTCGATTCTACCGAGTTCGCATGCCCGCTGGGCGAGCGCGCGGGTTTTGAAGAAACGGGCGGCCCAGAGCCACTTGTCCACTCTCACGCCGCCCATTATCCCATTGCCGGCCCGGCTTTCCGCTACTGGAACATAGCCGTCACCACATTGGACGCGTTGCCGGCGACCGTGACTGTAATGTTGAGCGTCCCGCTGCCGGCCAGACTTGTGGGCAGCATGACGTTCACCTGGTCGAGCCCGGTAAAGCCGGGGGCTGGGCCGGCGTAGGTTACGGGCAGAGTCTGGGTTCCGATGGTCACCGTCACATCGGAAAGAGCGGCGCGATTCTGAATGCCGGTGCCGAAAAGAACCAGCGCGCTTTCACCGGAGTTAACTTCCAGGGGAATGGCCGTGCAGCCTCCGGCCGCGCAACTGAAGATATCAACCATAGTCTGCTGGCCACCCGATTCGTTTGTGACTAGTTGGGCAGCCGCCACGCCCTTCCCGGTTTCGTCCGCAGTAAACAGGCTGGGAGCCACCTGGTTCAGCACCACGGGACTGCTGAGAGGGCCGGAGGGCGTGTTGATGGTTATGACCGCCGGACCCAGACTGGCGTTCGCCGGAATCTGTGCATTGATCTGTGAGTGGCCGGCGTAAAACAATGGCAGCGCCGTTTTAACGCCGGTGGCGTCGGTGACGGAAGCGCTGGCCCCCGCCAACGTCATCGGCAGCGGCTGCGCTTCGGCCGATTCCGAGGACGCCGCCATGTTGGCGCCGTAAATGCTCACGATGGAGCCTGGCGCCACCCCGCCCGCGCCGCTGTTCCACGCGGCTGAAAGCGTAGTTGCATTAACCGGCAGAATGGCGGCGGCGTACCAGAGCCCCAGGGGGGTATGCGTGCCGGAGCTCAGTGCGGCGGCCTCGGCCGTTATCTCCTGGTCGGTTAGCTCGGCCCCGGTCAGCGTGGAAGTCTGGCTGTAGTCCAGGTTGGCGAGGAAGAGTTCGCTCTCGAAGGGAGACACGTATAAGAGGTGATTCAAATACCCCAAATTGATCAGCTCCCCAAGAAACTCGGCATCCTGCGCGTCCCAGAAGCTGTAAGCGTTGTACGGTTCGACCTTGGCGAATAAATTGATAATACCGAACTCACTGAGCCCCGCCAGTTGGGCGTTGGTCAGCTTATGATCCCACGCCTCCGAGATAGCCGTGCCCTTGCCCGCCGCGATCGCCATACTCAGGTAAGTCTGGGCATCGTTCAGATAGCCCATATTGACGGAAAACGAATGCAGGTCCAGATAGTCTATGCCGGTAGGCAGCAGGGCCTGGACATAGGCCGACCCGTCCTGCTGCCAGGCGCCGCAGCCGGCGCCGACCAGCGGCTTGCCGTTGATTCCGCCGCCCCGCAATACGGTCATAATGGTTGAAATCTCGGTGGCCCACTGCTGTGGCGTGTATTCGGCGCTCAGGCCCAGAAGCTCGGATTCGGTATCCGGCTCGGAGCCCAGATTCATCCAATCCGGCTGAAGCAACTGTGCCACATTCAGCGCGTTCTGCCCCCGCGCCGTGTCGAACTGCGCCGTCGATAGCGAGCTGTAATAAGCGCTCAGCGGCAGATCCGTCACCAGGTCTGGGAACACCACGAACGACTCGATCAGCACTTTCATGTTATGCGCGCGGATCGCCGCCATCACGCCCTGATAAAAGGCGAGAACCGAAGCATAGTCTTGCGGATCGTTGTTATACGTATAGAACGGCTGGTAAAGGATCGGAAACGACACGGCGACGGTGACAAATTGCACACCCAGCCCGGACAAGCCGTCCAACTCACTCTGGACCTTAGTCAGTGCGTCTGGCGCCAAAATGCCAGAGAGTCCGATATTATCGTTAGCGGCCAGCAGTTCGGTGCCGAAAGCCGTGGGTGCCTTCGCGCCGCTCCATTGCGAGCTGACCGTGTTATTGAAGGTGCTGATATCACCCTGCATCTCCGCGCATGTGGCGGAGTAGGCGCCCGGCGCCTTGGTACACTGTGCCGCCGCGCGGTTGGCGGCGCACAGCGAGAAAACAATCATGCAGAAACAAATCTGTCTCATAACACTTTGAACACATCTGGAGGGTCGAATGTTGCTCCGATGTTGACAGCCCAAGCCTCTTGTAATGCCGATTCCAGCACCGGCAGCTAACAGTGGAAGTGTAAATTCGCGCATTAACTTAACCTCGCGATTCACCATAGCACTTCGTTGGCCAAACAGATTATTCGTGCGGCACGTAACGATTGCATTCAGTTATAGCTCTTTGACGGAGTAAGTGGGGCAGACCTCCAGGTCTGCGCGGGTCCTCCAGGACCCGCCCTCAGCGGGTCTGGAGACCCGCCGCAGGCGTGGACGCCCGCCCCACACCAGCGGACGGAACCATACGAAAAAGCTCCCGCGACGTTGGTATAATCAAGCCTCCAAGATGGACGGCCCGACCTTAACCTTGCTCCTGGTGCAGATCGGCTTGGTTGTAGCCATACCGCTGTGCATGGCCAAACTGCTCGAGCGGCTCGCGCTGTCGCCGCTGGTGCTGGAATTGTTATGCGGAGTCGTGCTGGGGCCCACCGTTTTCGGCATGATCGCACCGCATCTTTTCGCCCGCGTCTTTCCCCCTTCCGGCCTCGCCACCCAGGCCCGCGAAGCAGTTACCGAGCTGGGATTGCTGCTTTTTGTGTTCATGGCCGGGCTGGAGTTACAGCCCAAGCGGCTGCGATCCCTGGGCGCGCCCATCCTGTGGTCCAGTTTCCTGGGCATCCTGGCGCCGCTGGCGCTGGGCGTCGGTGCGGTGCTGTTGTGGCCGGAGTTCTGGCGTAACAAGGCGCAGAGCAATGTGCCCCTGCTGGCGTTGTTTGTGGGCACCATCCTGTCCATCTCCGCGCTGCCGGTGATTGCGCGCATTCTGATGGATCTGAATCTGATGAAGACCGATCTGGGCGCGATCGTGATGTCCTCGGCGATGCTGAACGACCTGGCCGGTTGGGGGCTTTTCGCGGTCATCCTGAGCAACTTCGGAGGTGAGGGCCATTCCGGCCGGAACTGGTGGGGCAGCCTGGTGGCCGTGGTGCTGGTTTTTGGATTGATTCTGAATCTCTCCAACAAGAGAATACAGCAAGCCGTGGGTTGGTTGAATCTGCCGAAGGAAACCCTGCAACTGAAACTGACTTTCCTGGTGTTGACTACCGCTGCCATTCTATCCCAGGTGGTAGGCACGCACGCCACGCTAGGCGCATTTCTGGCCGGCGTGGCGCTGGGACGCATCCCGGACGCGCGCCGCCTGGCGCACGAAAGCTTCTATCGCGCCACTGCGGGGATTCTTTCCACGTTCTATTTCGTTTCCATCGGGTTGAAGGCCAATTTCGTGGCCAACTTCGATCTGGGGCTGGTGGCCTTCGTCCTGGTGGTGGCCTGCGCGGGCAAGATCGGCGGCGTTTTCCTGGGCGCCCGGCTGGGCGGGAAGCAGCCGCACGACGCGCTGATGGTGGCTCTGGGGATGAATGCCCGCGGCGCTATGGGAATCGTGCTGACCACCGTCGCGCTGGATTACGGGCTGATCGATCAGCGCATCTTCGTGGCGCTGGTGATCATGGCGCTGGCCACTTCGGTGTTAAGCGCGGTGGGCATCAAGCACCTGCTCGGTCCAGGCGCCCCGCCACCCAGCCAGCCGGAGAAAGAATCCGAATTGCTGCCCTACGCCTGATCGAGGAGCCCGTTAACCATCCGCAACCTTATCCTTCGCGGACTAACTTAAGCCCACTTGCCCCCCACCGAACCGGCCGACTATGATTGCTACAGAATGAAGACGCCACGTAATCTCTCAGGGCGCGGACGCCGCGCGAACCAACGGGGTCAATCGGCCATCGAGACAGCGCTGCTGCTTCCCTGGCTGGTCTATTGCGTAGTTGGCGCTTTTGACCTCGGAGTATATTCGTACGCCATGATTTCGGCTGAAAGCGCGGCCCGGGTGGTTGGCATGTATGCTTCCTCTTCGGCTTCCGTCGCATCGAATCCAACCTTGGCCTGCTCGTACGCGCTTGCCGATCTCAAAGACTCTCCTGGCGTCGGCAGCACCAGTTCCTGCTCGTCGTCCGGCGCGGTTAATGTGACGACCACGTACCTGGCGAGCGGTGCGGATGGCTTACCGGCGGAGCAGGTCTCAGTCACCTACAAGCCATCGCTGGTTATCACCCTGCCGGGCCTGATCAACGGCGGCCTGGCGATCACGCGCACCGTGGAGTTCCCCATAAGGTAAAGGGAGTCGAAATATGAAAACAGTCCGCAAACCTACAAGTGGCAGCTCGGTGCTGGAGTTCACCTTAACCTCGATTCCGATCATGTTTGTCATGATCGGCATAGTGCAAATGTCGATCGCTATGTGGAACTACCATACTCTCAACGAAGCCGTGAAGGTAACCGCGCGTACGGCCGCCGTAAGAGGAGCCGATTGCGCTTCAACGGCCTGCGCCATGACGGTCGGCGGGATCACCCAGATGATCAACACCCGAGGGATCGGGCTGTCGTCCAGTTCGCTGGACGTTACCCTGACCGATGGCGATGGCTCGCTCACTTGCAATCCGGTGAGTACGTGCACCAGCTCCTCTACGGTCTGGCCCCGGTCCGGAGGAAACTCCGTGGGTCAGGTGATATCGATTTCCGCGACTTACCCTTTTAGCGGTCCGCTGGCCATGTTTGCGCCCGGGGCTGGCCATTCTGCGTTCGCGCCGCTAACATTTTCCGCTATCTCACAGCAGGTCATCGCGTACTAATTATGACTACTTCTATCGATCGCAGGCGTGGGCAGTCTTTGCTCATGGTGACGCTCGCGTCAACCATGATTTTCGGAGCGTTGGCGTTGGCCGTGGACTTGGGCTGGGCGTATTTTCGCAGGGAAACCACGCAAGCCTCGGCCGACAGCGCAGCCCTGGCGGCGGTTCGAGCGGCCGTGCAAACTTCTTCCAGCGGTTTCACGTGCGGCTCCAGCGGCGTCTGGTGTTCAACGACAGCCACCGCCTGCCCGACCACGACCCCGACTTCGGCTAGCAACAGCTACGACAACGCCTGCATGCTGGCTGCGGCTAACGGCTTGTCCGGACAGACAGTCACCCTGCAGGCCAACACCTCAAGCTCGGTACCCACGGTCTCGGGGCCGTCCGTTGCGTATTGGGTGACGGCCCGCGCCTATCATACCGCCACATCGTGGTTCGGCGGTCTCATCGGCGGCAACTCGCTGACCGCCAGCGTCCGGTCATCGGCGGCGGCCATTGCCAGTTCGGGTGGCGGCGGGTGCATCTATGTGTTGGATCCGTCCGCGGCGAATTCATTCCTGGCCGGAAACGACTTTCAGGCCAAGTTTGGCTGCGGCGTCTACGTGAATTCGAGCGCCAATGGCACTTCGGCATCCACTGCGGCAATGGAAGTTACCGGGAGCGCGTATATCCAGACCCCGTCCATCAACGTCGTGGGCAGTTACCATCAGGATAACGCGGGAAGCACCAGCGTGACTCCAAGCACGGGGACCGGCGTAGTTGCCGATCCACTATCGGCTTTGCCCTCCCCGACGCCGGCAGGGAGCTGCCAGTCCGGAAACTTCACGTCGTGGCAACCGAGCGAATATACTCCCGGTCCGGGCACTTATTGTGGCTTTACGCTCGGAAACGGAATGAACGCGCAACTGAGCAGCGGAACCTATATTATCAACGGCGGAACTTTTAGCATCCAAGGCGGGTCGACGCTCACGGCTACAGGTGGCGTGATGATCTACCTCACCGGCGGCGCCACCATGAATATCGCCAACGGAACCAGCGTTACGCTGAGCGCGCAGACTTCGGGCACTTATGAGGGAGTGCTCTTTTATCAGGACCGAACCATGACTTCACCCGGTTCGAGCACCATTGCCGGCGGCGCCAATCTGAACCTCACCGGATCGTTATATTTCCCGCACGCCTTGTTGAACATCAACAACGGCACCAGCACCAGTATTTACTCCGGGGGTACGACGACGGCCATCGTCGCCGATATGGTCGATTTTCAGGGGGGCGCGAGCGTCTTCACCGCAGCCACCAGCACCTCCCAAACCGGCATTACCGGCGTTTCCTACACCGTGTATCTCATCGAGTAGTGGGGCAGACCTCCAGGTCTGTCAGGATGGGCTTGCGGCCCACGAATAGTGATGAAAACCAGGCTGGAGGGCGGGCAATTCTGCCCGCAGCCGGCTTTTTAGCCGGCTCCAGCCGCCTGGAAAGGCGGCTGCGGCCAGGATTGGCCGCCCTCCAATTTCAATGGCTTACGGTGGGTTTTCGACTGTGCGCGGGTCCCGTCACACGCGCCAGAACCAGCCGCGGCGGTACATCCCGTACGCGATCAGCCACAACAGCAAGGTATAGGCAATCGCGTACAGCAGCGACGCGTTCACCGGCGAGGCCAGCGGAGTGAAAACCGCGTGAAACAACGGACCCCGCCAGTGCAGGGCGGAGAGGGCTTCGTCCAACAGCTCCGAAATCATGTAGACCGTGATGGCGTTCATCCCCATGATCGCCAGCGGCTTCACGGCGCGTTTGAAACCGAGGCCGTCCACCAGCCAAAGACAAGCGGCAAAAACGGCGGAGTCCAGTCCCGCCATTAACAGCGCATACGAGCTGGTCCAAAGTTTCTTGTTGATCGGCAGCCAGATACCGGCCACCAGTCCCAGCGCGATCAGAATACTGCCTATCAGGAACAGCCACCGGGCCTGCTCCCCAATCTGACGGCGCGCGCGCAGAACGCGGCCCGCCAGAATACCGAACAGCGCCGTGGCGATGGCCGGGAGGGTGCTGACGATACCTTCCGGGTCCCAGGTTTTGGTTTCCGCATAGTTGTGGCTGCCCAGCACGATCTTGTCGATGTAGTTCGCTAGGTTGTGCCCCATGGCGAGATCGCCCGCGCCATAGCCGGGAACCGGTACCAGCTTCATCAGCAGCCAGTAACCCGCCAGCAGAGAGACGATCCAGATGATTTGGCCGCGCAAGCCGGTAGTCAGGAAAATCGCGGAAGCGATCAGGTAGCAGACCGCGATGCGCTGCAGGACGCCGGGCAATCGCTGGGTGGACAGGTTCAGCGGATAGGCGTAAACCAACAATCCGAGCGCATACAGAATCGCGGCCCGCCGCAACACCTGCGCGAACAAGCCGCGGCGCGCCATACCCGCCTCCATGCGCTTGCCGAGCGAGAGGGTGATGGCGACTCCCACAATCCACAGGAACGACGGGAAGACCGTGTCGGTGAGGGTCCAGCCGTTCCATTCGGCGTGTTCGAGCGGCGCATAGGTGTGCGCGCCGTCGCCCGGGTTATTCACGAGCACCATGAGCGCCATGGTGGCGCCGCGGAAGACGTCCAGCGAGACAAGTCGCGGGGCGGCGGGTTGTGCCGGCGGATGCATTTATGCAAGGTAGCAGGAATCGTGGCGCAGGCAACTCGTGGCGGCGCCTGTCAGGCTGGGCCGGAGAACACCACCTCGCGCAGGGTGTGCACCAGGATGTAGGTGTCCAGGCCACGCGAGAAGTACTTGATGTAATAGAGATCGTATTCCAGGCGGCGGAGCGTATCTTCGGCAAGGTTCGGTGGGGTGTTGATCTGAGCCCAACCGGTGAGGCCCGGCTTCACCACATAGCGTTGGCGGTAAAACGGAATACGCTCCGCCAGGACGCCGGCGAATTCGATCGGCTCGGCGCGCGGGCCCACGAAAAACATCTCCCCGCGCAGGATGTTCCACAAGCGGGGCAGCGCGTCGAGGCGCCAACGCGCGACGAAGCGCTGCGCGCCATTCCGGCCGCGCGCATCGCCGCCTGCCAGGCGGAAACTATAAAGCGGGAATGGCCGGCCGCCCAGCCCCGCGCATGTCCGCCGGTCGAGAAGCGGGCCGCGCGACGAGAGTTTGAGCAGCGCCGCCGTCAGCAGCAGCAGCGGCGCGGAGAGGACGGCCAGGATCAACGCCAGCACCCATTGGCCGAGCGTTTGGTAGACCAAACGCTGCGCGCGCGGGCGGAAGTCTCCGGAGAGGAGCATTTCCGAGGGGCGCAACTCGTCCAGCCGGACGCGCCCGGATAGCCGCTCGAAGGCTGCGGAAGCCTCGTCGATGGCCATCCCGCCGTAGCGCAGTTGCAGCAAATCCGCGATGGGCATTTGACTCCGGCGCTCGGCGAGTCCTACGACCAGGCGGTCGGGGGCGGCCTCGGCCACGATCCGCGGGAGGGCGCCGATCGGCCCGAGCAACGGGCCGGCCGCCGCCGGGGCGGCTTGGGTGTCGCCGTCGTCGACATAACCGACCACTTGTAGGCCGAGTCCCGGATGAGCGCCGATATAGCCCGCCATTTCCGACAGCGCGGGGCACATGCCCACGAACAGGATACGTTGCGCGCCCACCACGCGCAGCACGAAAATGCTGTAGGCCACCCGCCAAGCGAACAGCACCAAAACCAGGGCGGCGCAGGCGGGGAGCATCAAGCGGAGCGATAGCCGGAAGGCGTCGTTCACGTAGCCCAGCAGGCCCTGGGCCAGCAGCGCAATGCCCATCGCCAGGGAGAGTTGTTGGAGGAGCAGCACGCGCGACTTCACATAGAGGTCGACATACAGATCCTGGAGGTACAAACCGAAAAGGATGCTGGCGCCCGCCAAGGCGATGCGGAGCAGGCCGTTATCGGATAACAGAAACACCATCGGATCGACGTTCAGGAACAGGAACGCGGTCACCAGGAAACAGGATACGACGATCAGGATTTCGGAGAGGAGCAGGGCCAGCGCCCCAACGGGTACAAAGATTCGGGACAAACGACCTATTGTAGCTGCATTGGCGGCCACAAGCTGCGAACTGCGATAATTGAATGAGTTGCATGGATCGTTCCGCACAGCCGCGCTCCGTTTACCTGGACCACCACGCCACCACCCCGCTCGATCCGCGCGTGCTGGCGGCCATGATGCCGTATCTCACGGGCAAGTTCGGCAACGCGGCCAGCCGCAACCACAAATTCGGGTGGGAAGCCGAGCAGGCGGTGGAAGACGCGCGCAAGCAGGTCGCGTCGCTGATCGGCGCGTCGCCGCGAGAGATCGTTTTCACCAGCGGAGCGACCGAATCGGACAACCTGGCGATCAAGGGGGTGGCGCAAGCGTCCGCCGGCAAGGGCGATCACCTGATCGTCTGCGCCATCGAACACCAGGCCGTGCTGGACGTTTGCCGCAGGCTGGAGCAGGAGGGCGCGCGCGTGACGCGGCTGCCGGTGGAGCGCGACGGACTGGTGGATCCCGCGGCGGTGAAAGCGGCCATCGGCGAGCGCACCGTGCTGGTTTCGATCATGTACGCCAACAATGAAGTGGGCTCCATCCAGCCGGTGGCGGAGATCGGCCGCATCTGCCGGGATCGGGGCGTGCCGTTCCACAGCGACGCGGTGCAGGCCGTGGGAAAGGTGCCGGTGAATGTGGATGCGGACCACATCGACCTGCTCTCCATTTCGGCGCACAAGATGTACGGGCCCAAGGGCATGGGCGCGCTCTACGTCCGGCGGGATCCGCGCGTGCGGTTGACGGCGCAGATGGATGGCGGCGGCCACGAGCGCGGGATGCGATCGGGTACGCTGAACGTGCCGGGCATCGTAGGCTTGGGCGAAGCTTGCGCCATCTGCGGGCGGGAAATGCGGGAGGAAAGCGCGCGGCTGCGGCGCCTGCGCGACCGCTTACGCGCGCGGCTGGATGCGGAGCTCGATGAGGTGTCGGTCAATGGCAGCTTGGAACATCGGCTGCCGCACAGCCTCAACATGAGCTTCGCTTATGTGGAAGCCGAATCGTTAATGATGGGGATGAGCGGCGTGGCGGTATCCAGCGGTTCGGCCTGCACGTCGGCCGTGATGGAACCGAGCTATGTGCTTAGAGCCATGGGCGTTGCGGACGATGCGGCGAACAGTTCCATCCGCTTCGGGCTGGGGCGGTTCAATACCGAAGACGAAGTAGACTTTGCGGCGGAGAGCGTGATAGAGGCGGTCAAGAAGCTGCGCGAGCTTTCGCCGCTGTACGAAATGACCCGGGAGGGAATATGGTTCAAGTGACGGAGAAGGCTTTACATCGGATACGGCAGATCATGGCCAAGGAGGGCGTGGACGGCGGCCTGCGGCTGGCGGTGCAGGGAGGCGGCTGTTCGGGAATGTCGTATGTATTCAAGCTCGAGACGAAGGAAAAGGCCAGTGATCATGTATTCGGATCCGGCGACGCGAAGGTGCTGATCGACCCCAAGAGCTTCGTCTATATGGATGGCCTCACGCTGGATTATAAAGAATCACTGATCCAATCCGGATTTGTGATCGATAATCCGAACGCGGCGAAGACCTGCAGTTGCGGCACGTCTTTCTCTCCGGTTGAGCCGAATTAGTGAATGGTTTCGCTGGCCTTCCGGGCGCTGCGCAAGACCAATTCCTCCAAATCCAGGAGATGCTGTGGCTCGAATTGCTGCCGGGACCACTTGTTGGACGGCGCCAACTCGATCCCGACGAAGTAGCCGATCTCCCGGTAGACGCAGTAGCGCACAATGCCCGACAGATTCTCCCCGGGGCAGTGTACGTCCACGGGCGTGCCCAGGGGCACCGGTATCTCGAATTGAAGACACATCCCGGACGGCGAGATGTCCTCCAGCAAGGCGGTGGATTTGCAGGCTCCGCCAGCCTGGTCCTTCCAACAGACATCTACCAGGTCGGCGCATAGCATCCGAATCTCAGCGCGTGGTCGCTGCATGTCCCTTCTATCGGCTGGAATGGCGGATAGGTTTAGCCCCCACTCAGAGAGCGGTTTGGGAGGTGGGCGCGGTATCTTCCTGATCTTCCTCGTCGGAGGGCGGCTCGTTCAAGTGGTAATAATAGGTAACCGCGCCGCAAGCCAGCGAAAGCGCGATGACGACGGAGACCCATCTGAGCGTGCGGGCATTCCACGCGCGCTGGCCCGCGGCTGCGGCTGCGGTGGCCTTCACCGCGGCAAACGCGATGCCCGCGCCGAGGCCCAGCTTCCAGTACCACGCCATGAGGTCCAGATGGTACTGCCCGCCAACCTGGCTCCAAACGGTATAGGTGGCGATGAGGGCAATCAGGAACTCGATCGCGTAGAGGAGGCGGAGCACCCTACTAGGGTATCCTGAAAACAGATGCCCGCGCCGCTACTCTCCGTGATGGGCGCCGGCAAGTCGTTCGGCGCAGCCCCGCTGTTTTCCAACATCTCCATCCATATCCGCGAAGGCGAGCGGCTGGGATTGATCGGCCCCAATGGCTCAGGCAAGTCCACGCTGCTGAAGATCATGGCCGGAATGCTGGAGCCGGACACGGGCACGCGAACGGTGCGCAAGCTGACGCGCATCGGATACGTCCCGCAGGAACCGGAGTTCGCGGCCGGCATCACCGCGGGCATGGTGCTGGAAGCGGCGCTCCCTGCGCGGGGCGAGCATGGGATGGACGAGGCGGAGCGCGCGGCCGCGGTGAGCGTCACGCTGGGAAAGGCCGGCTTCGCCGATGGGAGCGCTACGGTGGAGTCCCTTTCCGGAGGGTGGAAGCGGCGGCTTTCGATCGCGCGCGAGCTGATCCGGAATCCCGACGTGCTGCTGCTCGACGAACCTACCAACCATCTGGACCTGGAAGGAATTCTGTGGCTGGAGGCGTTGGTGGAGGCCGCGCCATTTGCCACGGTGATAGTCAGCCACGACCGCTATTTCCTGGAAAATGCCGCCACGGAGGTGGCGGAGATCAATCGTGCGTATCCCGACGGGATGTTTCGCGCGGAAGGCAATTATGCCGATTTTCTGGAACTGCGCGAGGCTTTTCTGGAGGCGCAATCGGTCGAACAGGCGGCGCTGGCCAACCGCGTGCGGCGCGAGGTGGAGTGGCTGCGGCGGGGTCCCAAGGCGCGCACGGGGAAGTCCAAGGCGCGCATCGATGCGGCGCATGAGCTGATAGGCGAGTTGGCGGAGGTTTCGGCGCGCAATGTGAAGTCGGCTACGCGGATCGACTTCACGGCTTCCGGGCGTAAGACCAGGAAGCTGATCCAGGCGGAGGGCATCTCGAAGGAGTTGGGCGGGCGGCAGTTGTTCCGCGATCTGACCTTCTCGCTTTCGCCGGGGATGCGGCTGGGCCTGGCCGGACCCAACGGCAGCGGCAAGACCACGCTGTTGCGCGTGTTGAAGGGCGAATTGGACGCCGACGCGGGGTCGATCGAGCGCGCCGACGGGCTGCGCATCGTCTATTTCGACCAGGGGCGCGAACAACTCGATCCGGCCGCCCCATTGCGGGAGGGACTGGGCGCGCACGGTGATAGCGTGATCTATCGGGACCGCAGCATGCACATCGCGGGTTGGGCCAAGCGCTTCCTGTTTCGGCCCGACCAACCGGACACCCCGGTGGGCCGATTCTCGGGCGGCGAGCGGGCGCGCATCGTGATCGCCCGGCTTATGCTGCAGCCCGCGGAAGTGCTGCTGCTGGACGAGCCGACCAACGATCTGGACATTCCCACGCTGGAAGTGCTGGAGGAAAGCCTGACGGATTTTGCCGGCGCGCTGGTGCTGGTGACGCACGACCGCTACATGCTGGACCGCGTGTCGACGGTGGTGCTGGGCCTTAATGGCGATGGTGGCGCGGAGGTGTACGCGGACTATTCGCAGTGGGAGCGGGCGCGGGCGGTGAAGCCGGTGCGGGCGCCGAAGGAAAAGGCGGAAGCCGAGCCCACCGCGCGGCCGAAGAAGCTGGCGTATCTGGAAGCGCGCGAGTGGGAGCAGATGGAGCGGCGTATCCTGGAGGCGGAGGAAGCGCTGGAGGCGGCGCGCGCGGCCTTGCACGCGCCGGAAGTGGTCTCCGATGGGCTGGCGCTGCAGCAGCGATTCGCGGAGATGCAGGCGGCGGAGGCAGCGGTCGAGAAGCTGTATGCGCGGTGGGCGGAGTTGGAAGGGAAGAAGTCAGGAGACAGGAGTCAGGAGACAGAATGACACGTAGCGTCATGGCGATCATGTTCGTGGCGGCGGCCGCTTTTGGGCAGGAGTACGATGTGGTCCTGGCGAATGGCCGGGTGCTGGACCCGGCTTCCGGCCTGGATGCGGTGCGCTACGTCGGGATTCGCGGCGCGAAGATCGCGGCGATTTCCGAGACGCCTCTGCCAGGCCGAACGGTGTTGGATGTTGCCGGATTGGTGGTGGCGCCGGGCTTCATCGATCTGCACTCGCATGGGCAGACGCCGGAGAACTACCGCTTCAAAGCCAGGGATGGCGTAACCACCGCGCTCGAAATGGAGGTGGGTGTTTCGCCGGTGCCGGAGTGGTATCGCGCCCGGGAAGGGCAGGCGCTGATCAACTTCGGCGCCACATCCGGGCACATTCCGGCGCGCATGGCGGTAATGCACGATAGCGGCACGCTGCTGCCGCACGATACCGCCAAAGGCGCCGCCACGCCGGAGCAGCGCCGCCAGGTCTACGAACTGGTACGCAAGGGCCTGGACGATGGCGCGCTGGGCATCGGCATGGGGATCGCTTATGTGCCGCTGGCAACTCGCGCCGAGATTCTGGAACTGTTCGGGCTGGCGGCCGAGCGGAAGACCGCGGTCTACGTTCACATACGGAATGGAGGGCCGGTCGAGCCTGGCGTGATCGATGGGATGCAGGAGGTGATCGCCGACGCGGCCGCCACGGGCGCGGCACTGCACGTAGTCCACATCACCAGCATGGGTCTGCGGGAGACACCGCTGTGCCTGCAAATGATCGCGGGCGCGCGGCGCCGTGGGTTGGACGTGACCACGGAGATGTATCCCTACACGGCGGGCATGACCGACATCGGCTCGGCGGTTTTCGATGAAGGCTGGCAGGCGAAACAGGGCGGCATCGGCTTTGGCGATTTGCAATGGGCGCTGACGGGCGAGCGGCTGACCGCCGAATCATTCGCGCGCTACCGGCAGCAGGGCGGCATGGTGGCGATTCACTCGATCCCCGAGGAGGTGGTGCGGCAGGCCATCGCCGATCCTCTGACGATGATCGCGAGCGACGGGATTCTGGATCATGGAAAAGGGCATCCGCGCGCCGCCGGAACCTATGCGCGGGTGCTGGGCCGCTACGTGCGCGAGCAGCATGCGCTCACGCTGATGGAGGCGGTGCGCAAGATGACGCTGATGCCGGCGGATCGGCTGGGCATTCGGACCAAGGGGCGCATCGCGGTGGCTGCGGACGCGGATATCGCGGTCTTCGATCCCGCGCGGGTGACGGATCGGGCGACCTTCGAGAATCCGGCGCAATATTCGGAGGGGATTGATTACGTGCTGGTGAACGGGACTTTGGTGGTCAAGGGTGGAGAGTTGGTGGACGGCGTGGCGCCGGGATTGGCACTGCGGCGGTAGTCGAACAGGCCCTGCCACTTGCGGAGGATTAGTTCAGCAACGTTCAGCGCCAGGGCCAGCGCCAGCAGGAAGGGCCAGAGATCGAGCGTGGCCGGAATGGCCCGGCCGGTCGAATCGAAGATGGCATTCAGCGGCGGATTGTAGCGCCCGCCGGTCGAGTCGGCGACCTGGTGCAGCAACTGGTCGTTCGCGCCGTATTCCAACATTTCGTCCTCCTGGCGATAGAAGCCGACTTCCGGAAAGGCGCGCGACTCGGCCAGCGGCCGCACGCGAAACAGCCCTTGCCGGTCGCCGATGGGCAACCGCGCGCGATAGTGCCCGGCGGCTATCTTGGCCACCTTTAGCGGCGATTGGAAGCCATTGGGTCCGAAGGCGTAGATATCCGGGATGGCGGCCGGCTCCGCCACGTTCCGGCCCAGGTGGTAATCCACCACCAATTCGTTGGCGGCGCGGTCGAACTCCGCGGCGGCCTCGCTCGATTCGGCGTGCGGCAAGAGGTCGCGGAAGATGTTGGCCCACAGCTTGTCGAATCCGGACCAGGCGACCCAGCTTGCGGCCCAGCGGTTCTTGGCGTCGGAGGTGAAGACGGCGGCGCGGCCCAGGCCATACTGCCAGCGCACCAGCAGCGGATCTTCGGGGCCGGCGCGGAGAATCAGGTCCGTGGTCGGCCGCGTCAGGAAGCGCACGTAGCCGCGCAAGGGTGGCGGAGTCTCGATGCCCACGCCATCCAGAATCTCGGCGCGATTTACCACTTCCGGATGCACATCTTTCTCCACGGCCGTGGAGCCGGTGTGCTCTTTCACGTCGCGCAGCACAATCTGCTCGAGGCCAGAGGGGTCGTTCAGGAAATAAGATTTGCCATCGGCAAGCTGGGCCACTTTTTCGAGGAAGGCGCGGTTCACGTCCTGGCCCAGCCCTACCGTGGAGATGGTGACGTGGTTGGCCACGGCATCTTTCGAGAGCGCCATGCTGTCGCCTTCCTCGGAGATGCCGTCGGTGAGCAAGACGATGTGCTTGTAGACGGCCTTCGAGGTGAGGATCTTGCGATAGGCCTCCGTCAAGGCGGGGGCAATCTGCGTGCCGCCATCGGGCGTGATGCCGGAGATCAGCCGCTTGATGGAAGTGCGGTCGTCGGCGCGGCGCAGCGGCACGGACCACTGGAAGGAGTTGTCGAAAATCAGCACGCCCACCTGGTCGACGGGCCGCAGATGCTCCACGACGCCGACGGCCGCCTGGCGCGCCAGATCGATCTTCTTGCCTTCCATGGAAGAAGACTTGTCGATGATCAGCACGACGGCGGTGCCTTCGGGCGTGCGTGGCGGAGCGATTTTGGCGGGGAGGGTACGCTCCAGGGCGTCTTCCTCCTTCTTTTCCACGTAGACGTTGCGATCGCCACCGATCCACAGCAGGCCGCCGCCCTGCTTGACGAAGGCTTCGAGCGCCACCTTGCGGGGCAATGGAATACTTTGCATGTCCCAGTTATTGAAGATCACCAGTTGAAAATTATCGAGCGAATCAGGCGGTCCCGAGGGCGCCCGCTCGATATCGAATTGATTGGCTTCGAGGGTGTGGATGAGGTGCTGTTCGGCGTCCGGAGGATCGCTTGAGACGAGCAATACGCGCGGCCGGCGCAGGGTGAGGGCGCTATCGAAATGCGCTTCCCCCAAGCCAGGGGCGGCGATGCGGCCGGCCAACTCGATGGCCCCGGTCGCGCTGACACTGGCGTGCGCGCGGAATTGGTTCGCGCCGGCGGCCAGGCTCACGCGGCTGGCGCCCAGCGGCTTGCCTTCGGCGGCGATCTCCACGGTGGCTTCGGCAGCGCGCGGAGAATCGAGCGTGATATCGACCGGAAAACGCTCGCCGCTGAAGACTTGAGCGGGCATACTCACGGATTCGAGAACCAGGCTGGGGCGCGGCTTGCCGGCGAGCGGAATGATGTCGATGGGCACGCCCCTTTGCTGGGCTTGCCAGACGGCGCGCGTGACGCTGCCCAGGTTCTCGTTGCCATCGGATATGAGGAGAACGCGCGGCACCAGGCCGGCCGGCAGAGTGGCCATCCCATCGCGAATGGCGGCCTCCAGATTCGTGCCGTGCGAGGTTTGGCCGGGGCTGTAAGCCAGTTTCCAGGCTTGCCCGGCGCGCTCGGCGGGCGCAGGATTGCGGGGGGCGCGCGCGAAGGGCAGCACCTGCGTCCAGTTGCGCCCGCGGCCGCGCTCGACCGTGGTGGCCGCGGCGGAGGCCGCATCCAGATCCGGCTGGGAAACACTGGCCGAGGTATCCACCAGGATGGCCAGGGCGACTTTGGACTCGTAGAACGTGAGGCGCGGCTCGGCGAGGGCCAGCAGGATGGCCGCCAGCGCGATGGCTTTCACGGCCAGGCCGACGCGCCGGGCCGAGTTGCGCCATTCCCAGGCCGCCCACACGAGGGGCGCGAGGGCGAGGGGAAGGAGCCAGGGGTGAGCGAAGGTCATAGGGAGGTTTCTTTCTCGCGGCTGGGGCCGGGCTCGGGTTTTCGGTTTGGCTTGGGCCATGCATGACCGATTCGCCCGCACTTTTCGCACGGCTCTTGCCTTAGCGGGCGCGTCAAATGGTACCTTGCTCCGCTTTCCAAATGGATTCGCTTGGGATCCGGCAGGCCGCTGCCTCCGATCTTACCGCTGCTGGTAATGTACCTGTGAAGACGAGCGCGCTCCGCATTCGTCGCGTTGTCGATCCACGAAAGTTCTTGGGTCTCTACTACGCGGTTCCCGTTGTAATCCGTAAACTCCTTAAAGGTCGTATCGGTTCCCTCCCGGCTCCGGCGCCGAATTTCTTCTCGCCAAGCATTCGCCTCGATTTTGGCAAGCAGCCCTTCTTGCCGAAAAACCTCGCACAAATGCAGTGGGCATAGGCGTATAATGGGCAGGGGCGGTTGGCTCATGCTGCATTCCGAAGAGATGGCGGATCAATTGAGGCGCTGTGCCGATGGGAAAGTATCCATTGACGACTTCGAGGAATGGTTTGCCTCGAATTCCTGGAACGTCCACCAGCAGCCGGACAAGCACCTGACCGACGCGGTGTTTCGAGTTGAGTACCTGGTTTCATCGCTGAACGACGGGCGTCTAAATGCGCCAGAGGTGCTTCGTGAATTTGCAGCCCTCGCCACGGGCATGACGTACCAGCGCCGAGATAGCCAAGAGCGAGCCCACCCGATAGCCAGTTAATCCTTCGTGACAGATGAGCCGCCGGAGTCTCGCGGGCGAGTAGCCGGCTTTGCACGATACTTCACCGTGATGGTGGCGTGCAAGGGTCACGAAGCCTTCCGCATGACTGCCGGCCGGGGGGCGATGCGCGCCCCGCGGCGGCGAAAACGGCCGTACAGAATCCACTCGGCCAGCAGTCCGGCGCCGCCCGCCAGGGCCAGCCACTGCCACAGATCGGCGGCCTCGCCCAGGGGTGCGGCGAACTTAGGAATACCGCGCCGGGTTTCAGGGGGAACATCCCACTTGGATTCCCCGAGCTGCGGCAGGGTCAGCGAGTAGACATACTCGCGATCGGCGGCCAGCACGCGCACGGTGCCGGCCGCGCCGCTGAAGAATTCGAGCGATTGGCCGCGGAGGGTG
>Ga0181531_10000875_pt1 | contig 19610 bp, 15 predicted proteins | sample PEATcosm2014_Bin_38_FD_119743 | JGI IMG/M metagenome (GOLD analysis project Ga0181531, IMG submission 119743) | Peatland microbial communities from MTU Mesocosm Facility, Houghton, MI, USA - PEATcosm2014_Bin11_10_metaG | ecosystem: Environmental > Terrestrial > Soil > Wetlands > Peat | place... | reverse complement strand
ATGGTGAATTTGGCCTCATTGAGCAGGCTGGGCGAAAACAGGTAGGTGTGCGCGAGATTGAACACGTAGTCGTGAAAGTCGGAGACGTCAGGGAAGCCCGGCACCGTAGCGAAGTCGTAAGGGGTCACCTCATGGGCGCGATCCCATCCTAGGGTTAGAGCCAGTTTGTTCTTGGGATTCACATCGAAATCGAACTTCGTGGTCAGTTCATCTTCGTTCAGGTTCAGCGGTTGCTGCGATGAGATCTGGCCGCTGGCGGAAGTGGGAATCAAACCTGCCTTAATGTAATTCTGTGCGACGCTGTTGATTTTGGCGGGATCGATGATTGCGTTTGTGGGATTGCCTCCGCTGGGGAGGAAGTAGGGGTTGGCCTGCAAGAAAGCCGCAACGTTCGGATCGGCCTGTCCATTATTCGCCTGCGAGAAGTTACCCTGAAGTTCAGCGGGCGTGTAGGTCGGAATATTGGGCTCGCCTAGATCCTGCACTTGAGTCTCGCCCTGATATCCCACGAAAAAAAATAAGCGGTCTTTTCCGCTGACGATCTTGGGGATTGTGAGTGGGCCACCAAGAGTGCCCCCGAACTGATTGCGCTTTAAGTCGCTGCGCGGAAGCCCGTTCTGCTTGTTGAAGTAGGAGTTGGCGTCGAAATCGTCGTTGCGCAGAAATTCAAAAAGTCCGCCGTGAAATTCGTTGGATCCGGATCGGGTAGCGACCGACACTACTCCTCCGGAATTTCTGCCGTACTCTGCGGGATAGTTGCTGATGAGAATCCGAAATTCCGCGACCGTGTCAGGATTCGGAGTAAAGACGGCATTATTTGCCAACAGATCGTTATTGAATCCGCCATCGAGCAGATACGCAACCGAGTCGGCGCGGTTGCCGGCAACGTTGTACGTACCCACGCCATTGTTGGTGTAGTCGGAGTCCGTCGGCACCACGCCCGCCTGTAACGGCGCGAGATCGCGGATGTCGCGTCCATTCAGCGGCGCATTGCGAACGACATCGGCGGTGACAACCGCTCCGAGGGTTGGACTCACCGTATCGACCGATTGCGCTTTACCAGAGACCTGAATCTCGATCGGGGTCGCGCCCACCCGCAGTTGTATGTTGAGGCCCCGATCTTCACCCACATGCAGCAGGATGTCGCGAAACTCGGCAATCATGAACCCCGGCTTTTGCACCGTGACCAGATAATTTCCGGGTTGGAGTAGCGGGATGGTGTAGTAACCGCTTGCGTTGGTAGTGGTATCGCGCTTGAGTCCCTGATCGAGGTTAAGCAGGGTGATGCGAGCATCATTGAGCGGACTGCCCCGCTGATCAGAAACCGCTCCGGACAGCATCGCTCGCTGGGCCATCGCAGGGCACGATAGCGCCAGACACACCGCAAGCAGAATGAACCGCCGAGGCGTCAGGGTCAATGCAATCTCGAAGGAGAACTACACGAACTCGGAGTGCAACATTGCTGGCTCCAGCTCTTGAGTATCAGCAAGATAACACAGACGGAAGGCGTAGAGTCAGGTTTTTAGAGGGAGGGACACAGAAATTACAATTGCTGCGCTTCTGATCGATTAGCTGCCCATGCGATGCAGCAGGGCAATCAGCCGGGCCAGGCTGGGGTTGGCGTCTTTCCCGGGGGCGGCGACGGTGAAGAGCGAGCGAACAAGATCGTTCTGTGCTTCTGCCATATGAAGCAGCGAGTCGGCGTCTAACTTCGCGAGGTTCGGAGAGCTGGGATCTACCGGAGCGCTTGCGTCCGCAATCTGCGAGAGTAATTCCGATTGGCGCTGCGCTAAAGTCGAAATCCAGCGGCGATGATCGCCGCGGATCTGATCAATAAGCACCAGCGAATCAGCAGGCAGGCCGCTCGTCCGCGTAGGAGAGAACTCCGATTCCAGCCGCTTCAAGGCCCACGCATGCAGGAACGTCTGCCGTGCGGTCACAACCACTTCGTTCGAGAACACGGAGACTTGCTTTTGCGTGTCTTCTTCGGCTTCGCCGGGCCGCGCAAAGTGCTGCGTCAGACGGGCATACAGCGGAGTCTGGGTGCTCGACATATCCGCCATGCTGGCCGTGTTCGACGAACCCGCGTCCGAAGCAGCTTGAATAGAAAATTGGTCAGGCGGATTGTACAACTCCGCGCCAGTCTTGATGTCGTGCGGCGTATAGACTTCGATGTGAACGTCGCTACCGACCGTCCGCAATGCCTGGCGAATCGCGTCGCGGCGAGCGGCACTGTCGACGAGGCCCTGCACCAGAAGTGAACCATCCGACATGGGGAAAATGTAAACTTCCTCACCCAGGCATGCGTCCACTTTGTGCAAAGCGGCGGCGACGGCCACTTCACGCACGGTCGCTTTAGAATTCGAATATGACAGCGGCGTAGGTTTCGTCAAAGCCGGCAGCGATCGAGGATTGGAGGTCGCAGCGTGAGTGTCAGTAACGGGCGGGAACAAGCGCGCCACTTCTTCGCTGCGAGGCTCGATGCTGGAGGAAGTCCGGGTGAAGCGGTACTCGGTTTCGGCTTCGCCTCGTCCGAATACGACGCTCATCGCGCTAGGAGCGTAGTCGCTCGCACTGACCTCCAGCAGAGCGCGGCTGATTCCCGAAGGATCGCCGGCGGCAAACTCGTAGCGCACTTCGTAGGCCGCGCCGATATGGCTGGCCTTGGACGAAACTCCAGCCTGACCCGCCGCCAACGCGCGGAAGGAGTCGGCCGTGAGATCCGGAGTCCAGCCGGCGCTTTGGATGTAGGAAGCCATCTGCAAATCGTCCGCTTCGAAGAGCGTCGGCCATACTTTGCGCGAAGCACCGCTATTTTTCGCCGGGCTCGTCGCGATTACCGCCACTTGGGACGGGCCGCTGACAGACTGCGTTCTTAAATAAATCTGTGGCGCCGCGGAGTCCCGCACGAACTCGATTGTGCCCAGCGGCTTTGTAACTTTTCGGCTGGACGAAACCCTCTCCACCCGTACCGAAGTTCTGCGAACCTGGCCTTGCGCTGGCAGATGCGCGGATTCATACTGCTCGGCACGAGCCAGGATCGCATCTGCTGAAACCCGCGTGTTGAGTACATCGGTGAACATGACCACAAGCAGACATGCGACCAGGCCCACGGCCAACGCCGCTTGGCGGCGCGCTCCCAATGCTCTCAGACCATGGCCAACTCCCGCTGCCCACGATCGAGCCTGGTCGCGCAGAGACACCGCTTGCATCTCGGAAGCCTCGGCATGGCGCGACAAACGCTGGCGGAATTGTTCCACCCGCGATCCGGCGAAAGCCGACTCCTCGGGCAGCACCAGTGCGCGGACTTCCAGAAATCCTTCAATACTCTTTTGCAGATCGGTCATCAAGGCGCGGCAAATCCAGCAGCCTTCAAGGTGCAGGGAGGCAGTTTCGCGCTCGTCGCGCGGCAACTCGCCGTCGAGATAGGCGAGCGCCTGCGCCTCATTCAGGTGAGGAGCGTTCTTCGGGAAACGGTTTGAAACTGAATTCATCACGCTGCACTTCTAACTTTCTTCAATCCGCGCGCCAGATATACGCTGACGGCTTTATGACTAATTCCTACAACTTCGCCAATCTCCTGATAACTCAAGCCTTCCGAGCGCAGCATCAGGCACTGACGCTCGCGCTGGTTGAGAATTCCGAGGAAATTGGCCACTTGCTGCTGGCGGATAAGCTCATCCTCGCTTGAAGATGCTCGATCCGACCGGCTGCGATCCGACAGCCACCCTGCCAACGCGGCCTCATGCGAACCCTTGCGCCGCACCTGATCGATGGCCAGGTTATGGACCACCCGATAGAGCCAGCTCCGTACATTCAATATCTCAGCGTTTCGCTTCAATTCATCAAACAGCTTTATAAACGCCATCTGCACCAAGTCTTCGCAATCGCCACTGGAACCGGCCACATGGTACGCGTAGCCAACGAGGGAGGGCCGAAGGGTGGTGTAAAGATCGACTAGAGTCTCTTCGAGCTTTTGGCTTTTGCGCGGAGTATCGGCGTGTTCCAGCCCAAAAACGCGGGGCAAGTTAAGGATGCCTTCACGATCCATTTTGGTTTCGTCCGACCCGGGCTGCCCGCGCAACAGTGGCTTTCCTGACTGGGAATACAACCTAAAGACGTGTCAAGGTCTGTATACACTAACAGGGCGCAAATTGGCTATAGGAAGGTCGTGGGGGGGGCGGATCGCCCCCCTCAGATGCCAGGAAAAACTTTGCAGTCTACTGAAGGCCGCTCTGGGTCAGCTTGACGGCGCAGAAGTTACCGGACCCGCAGGGGGTCGTAGTCCCTGTGGGAGGAGCCGCCTGGGTGCCAAAGTAGATGCTGGCAGCCTGCGGCTCGAGGCTGACATTATCCACGGTAAAAGCGCTCGATCCGCCCCAATAGCCGGTGGCGGAATTGGTGGGCGCGGTCGTGCTCGAGGATATCCGAGTATTCACATTCCATTCGGTGATGAGGTTGGCTCCCGTTGTCACCCCTAGCGCCCCAGTCCCCACAAACAGTCTGTCGGTCGTACCATCGAAGAAGTCCAAGAGCGGGGAACAAACTCCCGCGGGATTGGAAGCGCCGTTGATATTGGTGTTGTTCGACATGGCTGGCGTAGTATTCATCAATCCATTCGGTGCGCTGAAAGACAACGCATAGAGGCTCGGTTTGGTTCCGCCGGTCTGGTCCCCGCAGGCATAGAGCGTTCCCGAACCGCTCATCGGACCATTGGTCCAGTAGTTGTTGTCGAAATCTCCATCCAATAGAAAGGTATTGCCCGATAGAACGGGTCCAATCGAGGCCGTCACTTGAGAGCTGAGGTTGGTCAGTATTTGAGAGACCGCGGCGTTCGCATTACTCGCATTTGCGCCAGAAAACTCATAGATAAACCCGTCAGTGGAATCGAGATAAGGGGCCAGGATCACCGGGTACTTATTCGTGGTATTGCTGGCGATTGTGATGGAAGCCGGAGAAGTCGCCGTGAAGCCGGTGGCTCCCGGAGTGAATCCGTAAAGCTTCAACCCGTCCGAAATGTACACGGTATTGTTGACCTGATCATAGATGGGCGATGTCAGGTAACCGGCACCGCCGGTGGTGACCGTGGTGCAGTACTGCAACGTCGGCGTCCCTTTGAAAACTCCGGTGATGCGGTAAAGCCGCGTCGTATCCGCCACGTATGCAACATCATTGTTGTAATCGATGTAAGGAGACGCATCTCCGTCAGCATCAGATTTCGCGGCGCATCCAGTTACAGTCGTGTTGCTATAGGGCAAGCTGACCACGGAAGAACCTGATCCCACAGCTGCCGCATTGGTCGCAGAAGTTCCCTGTCCCGCCTTCCAGGTGAGAATGTTTAAGTTCGCGGGATTCCCCGAATCGATGTAAGCGACCTTGGTCCCGTCCAGCGAGAGCACCGGCGATAGGGTTGAGCCCACCCCGTTGATCGCATAGGCCCACATCACGGTTGCGGAGGTGTAATCCGTCGTGGGCGGCGATTGAGCTCCGTTGGGGCAGAAAGAAGAAGAGGTACCGGTATACAAGTTGTTCAAGGCAACGATGCTGGCCTGACCGCCGGTCGCCGCCGTGGTGGTATCGATGGTAAACACCACGAAGTCGGTCGTGCAGTTGGCGGTCGTAATGTTGCCGTTGGTGCTGAAACTGTACTTTGCCGGAGTCTCCGCGATGGGCATTCCACCCTTGGATCCCAACGAAACCGCCCAATCGACGCGCGATTCTCTTGGATGGATCGGCCGCGCAACCGGCACAGGGTAGTGCGGAAACAGCACTTGCGAACGTAGACTCCAATTGATCCAGCTACGGACATCGTGGGATGCGGCGCGCATCCGCTCGGGCGAGCCGCCATTGGGGAACATGATGTGACGCGTGCTCCAGTCCTGCGGAATGCCCTGATGTTCCTGCTGGGCGGCGGCGAAAGGCGCGCTGCCGAGGGCCAATAGGGCCAAAGTTGAGAGATACTTCGCAATGGATCGATTGAAGAGTTTCATTAAATTTGCCTCATCAAACCCGGCGCAGTCCGACACGCTGGGTGTGAGAAATAGAGAATTCCCGCTTCAATCATCCCGCAAATCTTAGGAAAATGCTGCTTACCGAGGTAACTTGGGATTCCCGGTTCAGCGAAGCGAATGGCGTCAAGATTGCCCGACTTAGTGCACAGCCGCTTGAATTTGAACCAGCCCGGCGGCCGCTCCCAGCCGCAGCATATTGGCGCTCGCGATCCCGGTGCGCTGAAAGGACTTTTCGCAGTCTGCTGTGGACGGCCCGCGCATGTTGCCCTCCATAAATGCCAATCCGGGGCAGCGTGTACAACTCCCAACATGAGAGCAGGTTGAGCACGTCGGCAGGTCTTTGGCGCGAATACTTCTGACTTCTTTGAGCTGCGTCGAATCCCGCCAAATCGCCAGGAAGCTTTGCTGCCTTAGGTTTCCGCTGGGCAAAGGAAACTGCACGCATGGGAAAACATCGCCATAAGGCGAAATGTAGCAGGCGGTATGTCCGGCGCTACAGGGGTAACCTTCCATCACGCTCTCATCGGGCGCAAGCGGGGGGGCGCAGAACTCCTCCACATTTCCCACCATCGCAGGATTGCGAAATGTTTCGTTGAGTTGATTGCCCGAGATTCTCAGCGCGAGCACATTCCGGTTGCCATCCATCATGGGCGTGATGGTGGGATCGACCGTGTAAGCTACGCCTAGCTCTCGCGCGAGCGCGACGACTCCCGGACCGTCGGAGAAATTTCCTTTCATAAGCACATTGGCGATAGTGACTTTCAATCCTTGCGAGGTTAGAAAGCGAATGGCATCGAGGGTGCGGCGCAGCGATCCCGGCAACTTTGTAATCGCGTCGTGAACCTCGTGCCGATGCGAATAGACGCTGATCTGAATTTGCTCTACTCCGAGGTCGCGCAGGCGCCGGGCCTGGGATTCACGAATCATCACCGCGTTGGTCTTCACTTTGACATTGAACTGCAAAGACCGAGCGTAGGCGACAATGTCGAAGAAGTCGCGGCGCATCAGGACTTCGCCGCCGCTGAGAGTAAGGAAGAATACGCCCGCATCGGCTAACTGATCGAGGATGGGAGTGATCTCCGACAGCGTCAGTTCGCCATGATCGTCATGATCGAGATAACAGTGAACGCAGCGCTCGTTGCAGCGGTAGGTGATGTCAAACTGCACGCTTAAAGGCACGCCCAGGGTCAAAGCCCGTTGGTTCATCTCGGACATTAAGCTCATGAAGCAGCCGCCAGCGGCTGATCGGAGACCAGCAGAATGCCATGAGGCGAAAGTTCCTTCACGAACTGTTCCGCATCGGCGAGCGCTTGGGCACGGCTCACATCGAACTCCTCGCACAGGCTGGCCGCAATTTTCGACAGCGGAGTCTTTCCGTCAGCGGCTTGCCAGATCGCAGTGGCTACCCGGTTGAGAGTAAAAAATGTGGAGTCGACTGCGGACATGATCATCATCTCTTCACCCAACTTGCGGGCGGCGATGGATTTGCTTTGCGCGATGTAGGTCTCGCTCATGACATTGCAATCAATGCGGTCCATTAAATTGACCCGATTATCTCCCAAACATCCGCCTCAGGCCTAAACATCAATGTGCGGACCGGAACCATGTCCACCAACAGGCGGACGGAATCGAAGACGCCTTCGACCAGCCGCGTATCTTCCGCGAAGAAGAGGACGTGTCGCATCAGACTTCGGACAGCGTCGATTTTCGCGGTCGGCATCACGCGGTTTTCTTTTCCCTGCTCGAGCAGGTAAATCACGGAAAGTGGAGCGCTGACGTTCTCCCCGGACTTTGCCAGTTCGCCAGCGAACGGTGTGCCCCATGCGCGGTACGCGTTTTGGCCGCTACCAACTTCATTCCTTCGAACGTAGGAAATTTCGTCGGTGAGCAAAGTCGCGTCCCGCGGAGCGAGACGCGAGATCGTCGTTTTCCCGGCGCCAGAAATTCCCGCAAACAGAAATGCCTTGCCGTGGCGAATAGCGCTGGCGGCATGGATTAATAAACCGCCACGCGGTGCCAGAAGTACGCTGTGCAGAATGCGCAGAACTGAATCGATCGAAAAAGGATTGCAGGTCTGTGTGATGTGCCCCAAACTCGAGACTGGATCCCAAGTCGCGTGAAAGTCGCCGCGTCGAAACTCCCACACGCCTTGTCGCAAGGCAACCTCCAGATCTTCGTCTCTCCCTTCGATCGGCGACGGAAGCGCGGGTTCATGAATTTCGACCTCAAAGCTGGCTTGGGGGCTTGCTGCGGGGAAGATGAAGCCCGCGTAGCGTGCGCGCAACAACTCCAGGAACGCTTCATGCCGGCTGCAAATGGAAACTGCGACTCCGCCAATCTCGATGACCAGTGAGTCAGAGGTGGAGTTGCCTCGCGGCGCGGGCGAAGTCGCGATGGCGATGGCACTCATTCTGCAATTGGCCTCATGGAATTCTGGCGGGCCATTTGCCAGCTGTGAAAGCGGAGCACGGCGCTCCTCAGCAATGAAGAGTGGCAAAGCAGCAGGCCCAGTCCGCGAGCAAACAGTGTGAGCCGGGCGATCTCCCTCATCTTGCCGTTTCGCTCAGCCGCTGTAACTCTTCCCACCAGGTGATTGCACTCGAACGGGGGATCGCAATGCAGCAGAGCGTCTCCACGCGTAATCCACTGCGACGGATGGTCACGATTCCGACCTACCAAACGGTGCACAAAACAGCGATCGTCACGGACCGCGAGAACAATCTCGCCCGGAAGCGGAGCCTCTCCCACCCCCTGAATACTCAGCGAATCTCCCGGCCAGAGTGTGGGTAGCATGCTTTCACCCCAAACCTTCATTCTCACGAGACCGCCGGCGCGGAGCGCCTCGATGACCAACCCCAACCGTTCGCCGCTGCACTCGCTCAAGAATTTTTTCGATTGAACCGGCATGTGAACTCTACGGGCGAAGTCTTGCCGCAAGCCAGTGCCATGGTCTCGAATACGGCCTCACTCCGGAAACTGGGCTTTTCATACGGTTTGCGAGATCGAGTTATGTCGCGATCCGAGACAATGTTGGCTTCGGGTCGCTCCTTTTCGTCCATGCCTTGAGAGCTCCTCATCGTATCGGGGGAAAAACTACATTGCCGCCTCCCCGCGTTCGGAGGACGATACCAAAATCATACCCACTATTTTGCGATTAAGGATTGTCTACTCAGTGACATGGCCAAGTTCTTATTACGCGACGCGAGAACGGCTTTGACTCGAAGGAGAATTAAAATAGCCGATTTTCTTGCGCAGAAACGTTTTTTGCACTTCATGCAAATCCGTAAGTGTGGACTTCTCCTAAAAGGAGTGTAATCGAGTTGTGACGCAAAAAAGAGTCTGCATTATCGGAGCCGGCCCAGGCGGACTAGCCGCAGCGATGCTACTCGCCAAGGCCGGATTGAAAGTCACCGTGTTAGAGCGTCTGCCCCGCGTCGGAGGCCGGACTTCCACCCTCGCCGAGGACGGCTTCCAGTTTGATATCGGCCCCACCTTTTTTCTATATCCCCAAGTCTTGCAGGAAATTTTTTCTGCTGTGGGCAAGAATCTGGCCGACGAAGTCCCCATGGTGCGGCTCGATCCTCAGTATCGGCTGATTTTCGGTGCGGGTGGCGAACTTTCGGCAACGCCCGACTTAGCTCGCATGGAAGCTGCCATCGCGGAGCTTTCGCCCGTCGACGCCAATGCTTTCGGTCGCTTCTATGGGGATAACAAGCGCAAGCTCGCGGCCTTTTCTCCATTCTTATCCTCGCCTTTCTCCAGTTGGAGAGACTTGGCCAAGCTCGACATGATGAGGCTGCTGCCGATGCTCAAACCCTGGCGATCACTGCATTCGGACTTGAGCAGCTATTTTAAGGATCCCCGTGTGCAACTCGCTTTTTCTTTTCAGTCGAAATATCTGGGCATGTCGCCCTTCCGCTGCCCTAGTCTGTTTTCTATCCTGTCCTTTCTGGAATATGAGTATGGTGTTTTCCATCCCATCGGCGGATGCGGCGCGGTCACTCGCGCGATGGCGCGAGTCGCGCAATCGCTGGGCGTGGAAATTCATACCGATCATACTGTCGAGAAGATTGAATTCAACGGACGCGAAGCCAAGGGTGTGTATACCAAGGACGAATATTTTCCCTGCGAAAGGTTAGTCATCAATGCCGACTTCGCCCGCGCCATGACCCGCCTTGTTCCAGACAATCTTCGCAAGCGCTGGAGCAATAAGCGCATCGCCCGAAAACGCTTCTCGTGCTCGACCTTCATGATGTACATGGGCATTCGTGGGATCTACGATGACGTCAGTCACCACACGATCTACATGTCGAAGGACTATGAACAAAACCTTCATGACATCGAACGCAATCACGTGCTGGGAGCAGATCCTTCTTTCTATGTCCAGAACGCCTGCGTGACCGACACGACACTCGCGCCGGAGGGCATGAGCACGGTCTACGCGCTATTTCCGGTCACACATCAGCATGAGAATGTCGATTGGAACACGCAAAAAACGGTATTCCGCGCGCAAGCCCTGCAACAGTTAGCGAAGGCCGGATTTGAGAATCTCGAAGATCGCATTGTGTTCGAGCGCATCGTCACGCCGGACGATTGGGACAGTCAATTTGAATTGCACTTAGGCTCGACCTTCAGTCTGGCGCATAGCTTCCGGCAGATGCTACATCTGCGTCCTCGCAATCGCTTCGAGGATTTGCAATCGGTCTACCTGGTCGGGGGTGGAACTCATCCGGGAAGTGGCTTGCCGGTGATCTTCGAATCCGCGCGCATCACTTCGCGGCTTCTTCTCGACGACCTCGGCGTAGGTGCCGACTGGTTGGGGCGGGGCGCCAATTTGTTGCCGATCCTGGCGGAGGCGGCATGAGCAGCGCATTGGGTACCGCGCAACTTGCGACTTTGGCGAATGAGACGGCGCTGGCGGGAGCGCTGCGCCGGACACGTGCCGCCCAAAGAGATTGGGCGTTGCGCACTCTTCGCGAGCGCTGCGCAGTCTTGCGGCGGCTGCGTTCCGCAGTCGCATCGCACTCCGCCGAACTGGTCGAAGCAGTGCAACAGTCGCGCCCTTCTGAAGACGCCGAGATTCTTGTCTCAGAAATCCTGCCCCTGGCCGATGCTTGCAAGTTCGTAGAAAAAATGGCGCCTGATTTACTCCGCTCAAAACGACTGGGCAGAAAGTTTCGTCCGCTTTGGCTGGCTGGTGTCGAATTAGAAATTCGCCGCGAGCCCTTCGGAGTTGTTCTGATCCTCGCGCCAACAAATTATCCCCTCATGCTTCCCGGAATCCAGGCGATTCAAGCCTTAGCGGCGGGCAATGCGGTTTTGCTGAAACCCGGCGTGGGCGGATCGGCTGCGGCGAAAAAGTTGCGCAGCCTCGCCATAAACTCCGGCGTCGACCCTGATTTGTTTGTGGTGCTTGGAGAAAGCACCGAAGAAGCGCAAGCCGCGATCTCCGCCGGCGTAGACAAGATTCTGCTCACGGGCTCATCGCATACAGGACGCGCCGTCCTGGCTGCCGCAGCGGACAAACTCACTCCTGTTACGGCGGAACTCTCGGGCTGCGACGCCGTTTTTGTTCTGCCTGGCGCCGACCTCACTTTGGTTGCGAAGGCTTTGCGCTTCGCTCTCGGATTGAATCAAAGCCAGACCTGCATGATTCCCCACCGCATTCTTGTCCATTCGAGTTGTGCGGACGAACTGTTGCGTAAGGTACTCGAGACCACTGCGGACCTAAAAATTCGGCTGAGCGCTTCAGCCGCGAATACGCTCCGACACCTTCTCGACGAAGCCACGCGTGACGGTATCGAGCCAGTGGCGGGACACCTTGACGCAGACAGCGTTTGTTCTCCGTTAGTGTTCCGCGATGTCCCCGCGAGGTCGCGGTTCTGGCGAACCGATGTCTTCGCGCCTCTGCTCGCGTTTCACACGTTCAGTCGCATCTCGATGGCCTTGGAAGCATATAAGGAATGCCCGTATGCACTTGGAGTTTCGATTTTCGGGGGGGACGCGGAAGCGCGAGAATTGGCAACGAAAATCAACGCCGGAGTCGTGGCGATTAATGACATCATCGTTCCGACAGCGGACCCACGATTGCCATTGTCCGGTCGCGGCGAAAGCGGCTTCGGGATCTCGCGAGGAGCTGAAGGGCTACTTGAACTCACGCGCGTGAAAGCGATTTCAAAGCGTAAATCCGGTTATCATCACCTCGATGGGCGCAACGAAAACGACGCAGCCATGTTCACTGGATACCTACGAGGCGCGCACTCTGGAGATTGGCGCAGTCGCTGGCACGGCATGAAAGCAGCGATGGCCGCCGCCAAATCCCGCATGAAGGGAACTAAGTAATGGCGAGCACAGAAACCGTTGGCGTAATCGGCTCCGGACTGGGCGGTCTGAGTGCGGCCTGCACGCTGGCTGCGCGCGGCTATCAAGTGAAAGTATTTGAGCGCAGTTCCTGGATCGGCGGCAAAGCTGCAGTGCTCGAACAAGACGGTTTCCGCTTCGATATGGGGCCGACGATTTTGATTCAGCCATCGGTGCTGCGCAAAGTTTTCTCGGAAGCGGGCGAGAGCATGGACGATCTGCTGCCCATGGTTCGACTTGAACCCGAATGGCGCTGCTTCTTCGACGACGGCCGCAGGCTCGATCTGGTCAGCGACGTCGAGTCGATGAGCACATCGTTGAATCACTACAGCACGGGCACCGGTGACGGCTACCGCAGCTTTTTGGCTGACTCCGCCAAGCTGCACGAAATTTCCAATCGCTGGTTTTTTTGGAAGCCGATCGATTCCATCTGGGACATGATCGATCCTAAGTCGATCACCAAGTTATCGCTCTTGAAAGATGTCCGCGACATGCGCCTCGGACAGACCGTGGGCGGAACCATTCGGTCGTTCGTGAAAGACCGCAACGTGGCGCAGATGCTCGATCATTTCGTGCAATACGTCGGCTCAGCGCCGGACAACACGCCCGCTGTGCTCTGCGCCATCGCCAACATGCAGACTAGCGAGGGCATCTGGTATCCAAAAGGTGGCACGGGCGCCGTTCCCACTGCGCTGCGCCGCTTAGCAGAGAAGCTCGGCGTCGAGTTCCGCGTGAACGCGTCGGTGCGAAGAATCATGCATGATGGAATTCGCGCCAGTGGCATTGAACTCGACGGCGGCGAACATATCAGCCTTAGCGCCGTCGTCTCCAACTCGGACGCGATTCGCACCCACACCGAGCTCATCGCAGGCGACATCGGAGAGAAGTTTTCTCGCAAGAACGCCGAACCAGCGTGCTCCGGCGTCGTCCTCTATCTCGGACTCAACCGGCGCTACGATCACCTGCTGCACCATGATTTCGTCTTCTCGCGCGATCCCCACGAAGAGTTCGACTTCATTTACAAGCGCGGCGAACCCGCGCCCGATCCCACCTGCTATTTGTGCGCGCCTTCCGCCACCGATCCGAGCGTGGCGCCAGTTGGCGGCGAAGCGCTCTATGTTTTAGTTCATACGCCCTATCTGCGATCCCATCACGACTGGGCGAAGATGCTGCCACCGTATCGCCAAGTGATTTTGAACAAGCTGAAAAAGACTGCCGGCCTAGAAGACATCGAAGAACGGATCGTCTTCGAATCATTCCTGACGCCGCAGGATATCGACCGCCGTTACAGCGTTCTGAAAGGTGCAATCTACGGCATCGCCAGTCACGGACGTATGAACGGCGGTTTCAAGCCCGGCAACGCCAGTTCGCTGCTGCAAAATCTTTTTCTATGCGGCGGTGCAGCTCATCCCGGACCTGGCATGCCGATGGTGGTGATGTCCGGCTGGATCGCGGCCGATGCGCTCGACCGCAGCGGAGCGGTCGCGAGCACGCCGAGAGGGAATAAATGGGTAGCAGCCGATTAGCGGTCGCGCACGACGCCGGTGGTCATTCACAAGAGCTCAAGCATTCGTCCGTCCGCGCCTTTAGGCACGCGCCTCCGAAAATTTCTCCGTTGCTAATGCGATGGTTCTTGGCCTACGCTCCTTACTTCGCTAGCAAGCACCTGCATTCGGTGCGGGTTTCGGGCGAAGAGAATTTACCAGCCGGCGACGGCCTCCCGCTCGTCATTTACATGAATCATCCCAGTTGGTGGGATCCCATGATTGCCGCAGTGTTGGCGCGTCGCTATTTTCCGGCGCGGCAACATTACGCGCCCATCGACTCCGAAGCGTTGAAGAAATATAAGTTTTTCGCGAAGCTGGGAATGTTCGGCGTGGAAGCCGGGAGCTTCGCGAGCCACCGTAAGTTTCTGGATATCGGCGAACAGTTGCTCCAACAACCGAACTCTGCTCTCTGGGTCACCGCTCAGGGGCGCTTCGCCGATCCTCGGGAACGCCCGCTGCGCCTGTCTTCCGGACTCGCGCATTTGCTGGCGCGTATCCAGACTTTCGCAGTCATCCCAGCCGCGGTCGAGTACGCCTTCTGGGAGGAACGCACCGCCGAAGGCCTGATTCGCTTCGGCAAGCCCATGCTGGGCAACGCACATCTCGCGCCCTCGGCATGGATGAATTCCTTGACCGATCAGCTGGCACGCACCATGGATCAACTCGCCGCCGACTCCATCGCGCGCAACACTGCACGCTTCACCACAATCCTGTCGGGCGGCGCAGGCGTGGGCGGCGTCTACGATATCTGGCGCAGCTTCAAAGCGCGCCTGCGCGGACAAACCTTTCACGCGGAACACGGAGAGAAATAAGTGCCCACGACGCTGATAACGCTCGCAATTGTTTCGGTGGCAATGGCTTCGGTGGCTGCGATTATTTTTCTTCGAAACGTGTCCGTCTACCGGCCAGCGCCGGAGCCGGCTACCCATCTTCCCGCCATCTCGGTGTTGATTCCTGCTCGCAATGAAGAGAGCAACATTTCGGCAGTACTCGAGTCGGTGCTGGCCAGTCGTGGCACGCGCCTCGAAGTGCTGGTTGGCGACGATCACTCGGACGACCGCACGCCGGAGATCATTAAGTCCTTTGCTGAACGCGATCCCCGTGTAGGTTACGTGTCCATTCCGCAACCGCCCGCGGGATGGAATGGCAAACAGCACGCCTGTTCGGTGCTGGCTGGTGAAGCAAAACATGACGTGCTGTGCTTCATTGACGCGGACGTACGCCTCACCCGGGACGCACTGGCGCGCACCGCGACTTTTCTCCAGCAGTCGCGCGCGGCTCTGGTGAGCGGCGTTCCCTTCCAACAGTTGGGATCATGGCTCGAACAACTCCTGCTTCCGCTCATTCACTTTGTGTTGCTGGCGTACCTGCCTGTTGACCGCATGAGGTCATGCACCAAGCCCGCTTATGCCGCCGGTTGTGGACAGCTCTTCATGATGAAGAAGAATGCGTACCATGCCGCAGGCGGCCACGCTGCGATTCGCGAAACGCTGCATGACGGCATACGGCTGCCTCGGGCCTTTCGCGTTGCGGGATTCCGCACCGACCTCTTCGATGCCACCGACCTCGCCACTTGCCGCATGTATAGCGGCGCGCGCCAGGTATGGTTGGGATTGGCAAAAAATGCAGTCGAAGGGATGGCGGCTCCCGCACGTATCGGAATCTTCAGCTTCTTGCTGCTGGCGGGTCAGGTGCTGCCTTTCATCGTTCTAGCCATCGCGCTGCGGCTAGGTGACTATCATGCGGCGCGGCTTGCGGCTCTTGCGGTGATGCTGTCGCTCACTCCGCGACTGCTCGGCGTCCTCCGCTTTCGCCAGCCTTTATGGTCTGCGCTTGCCCAGCCCTTCGGTGTGATCGCACTCCTCGCCGTGCAATGGTGGGCGCTGTTACGGCACGTGCAGGGGAAGCCTGCAAGCTGGCGCGGCCGCGCCTGTCCCGTCGTAGCCTCGGGAGATCCCAGTTGAGCGCCGCCGCAAATCCCGATATCGAGAACGGCCTCGGCCGCTATGCCATTGGCGAAAAGATTCGCCACCTGCGTCACCGCAAGCGCATGCGACTGGTCGAACTGGGTAGCCACAGCGGACTTTCGGCGTCGCTGATTTCGAAACTGGAATCCGGAAAACTGGTACCCACTCTACCGACGCTGCTGCGGATCGCGCTGGTTTTCGAAGTCGGCCTGGATTTCTTTTTTTCCGATGAAGCTCGCGACCACGGCGTCTCCATCGTGCGGGCGAACGAGCGCATGCATTTTTCCGAAACCATGGGCGGCAAGAATCCGATCTACGAGTTCGAATCGCTTAATTACCGAACGCCGCAACCGCACTTCCATGTATTTCTAGCTTGGATCACTCCAGCCAACGCGGGCCGTCGCCATGAACACGAAGGCGTCGAATTCGTTTATGTCATGCGCGGCGGCCTCGAACTGCAAATCGAAACCAGTCGTTATGTGTTGCAGGAAGGCGACTCGATTTATTTCGACTCCATTCACTCCCACGGATACACCCAGGCCGGCGAAGAAAAATGCGCGGTGCTCACCGTAATCAGCGGCGGCAGTTGATCGTCGCGAACTCCGGTACGATAAAGATTAATGCCAGCCTCTGACGCTTCCGCAACTTTAGCCCGCAAACCGTCGGAAGGATCGTGCCTGGTGGAGTTGCGCAGCGTGTCCAAGAATTACTTAGAGGATGCCGCGCCAGTGCGCGCGCTGAACCAAGTGTCACTCGAAATTTACTCTGGCGAACTGGTCGCCCTTGTAGGCCGCAGCGGATGCGGCAAGTCAACGCTGCTGAACCTTGCGGGCGCAATGGATTTTCCGTCTTCCGGCGAAGTTTTGATGGAGGGCGTCTCCACTTCATCGCTCGATGATGCGGCACTCACGCGCCTCCGCCGCGAGAAAGTTGGCTTCATCTTTCAAAGCTTTCAACTGCTGCACACTCTATCAGTCGCCGAAAATGTCGAGTTACCGCTTCTCCTTGCAGGAGCGAGCAACGCGCGCGCAAAAGCCCTGAACATTTTGCAGTGGGTGGAACTCGACGCTCTCGCCGATCGCATGCCGCACCAACTTTCTGGCGGGCAAATGCAGCGCGTTGCAATCGCACGCGCTCTCGTCCACAACCCGCACCTACTGCTGGCCGACGAGCCCACAGGAAACCTCGACAGCACGACCGGCGACATCATCCTGCAACTTCTGCGCAGAGTCGTAGTCGAGCGCCGGACCGCAGTGGTGATGGCCACGCATAGTGCCGAGTCCACCAGCTTCGCCGATCGCGTGATCCATATGCGCGATGGCCGCATTGAGAGCATTGCGCAACAAGCCGTGGGTCAACCGGCATGAGTGCACCATGCCCCGCTTAGAATTGTTCTTTCGATTGATGGTGCGCCCGCTCTTCCGCGAGCCGGTGCGCACCGCACTGACCGTGCTCGCGGTGGCTCTGGGCGTCGGCGTGGTCTTAGCCATCGACCTGGCCGGAGACGCCGCTGCTGGATCGTTTCACTCGTCACTCGAAACTCTGGCCGGAGACTCCAATCTTGAAGTTACTGCCTCGGGCGGAATTCCGCAGGAACTCGTAGGCAAGCTCGCGATGCTGCCTTATGCGATTCGCGTGCGTCCCCGTATCGAGGACTACGCGACGGTCGTTGACTCGGGCGAAACTCTGCCCTTGATCGGACTCGATTTGATCGCGGAGGCAAATGATCACACTGCGAATATCGATACTTCCGCTGGCGATGCCGGCGACATCTCCAAGTTGAACGATCCGCGCAGCGTATGGGTTGGATCGCGCCTGCACGTTAAGCCCGGAGACACACTGAAACTCTTACTCAACGATGAGACGCATGACTTCGTAGTGCAAGGCGTCTTTGACGATTCCAAAGAAGGCGGCAGCGCCATTCTCATGGACATTGCCGCGGCCCAGAAAGCATTGCGCAAAGAAGGTCGCGTGGATCGCATTCTTATACGCGCTCCGGACACACCTTCACTCGAGGAATGGCAGACCCGGCTCGCAGCGGCGCTTCCGGCGGGGATCGCAATCAGCCCGCAAGGCAGCGGCACCGAAGAAAATCGCAAAATGCTCGCCGCCTTCCGCTGGAATTTGCGCATCCTTAGCTACGTCTCGCTCGTGGTTGGAGCGTTTCTCATTTACAACACGATCTCCGTATCCGTCGTGCGTCGCCGCTCCGAGATTGGAATTGTGCGCGCACTCGGCGCAACTCGTGCGACGGTGATGGCAGCATTCCTCGGCGAGGCTGCGTTCTTCGGCGTGGTCGGCGGATTGCTCGGCTTGCCCCTCGGTCGCATCATGGCTTCGGGCGCGGTGCGACTGCTCGGCGCCACCGTGGACGCGCTCTACGTCAGCAGCCGCCCCGGCAGCATCGCCCTGACTCCGGGATCGGTAGTCGCTGCATTATTCATCGGAATCGGCGCAGCAGTCATTTCCGCGATCTCGCCCGCTCGCGAAGCTGCATCTGTCGCGCCCGTCGAGGCCATGGCTCGCGGACGCCGCGAGTTCCTCACGCGCGTTCATCAGTGGCGCGATCTTGGAATCGCTTTGACTCTCGGAATCGCATCGGCGGCCTCATCCCGCGTGCCCGCCATCGGCGGAAAGCCGCTGTTCGGATACCTCTCGGCAATCCTGCTGATCGCCGCATTAGTCTTCGCCGTGCCCGCGCTGGTCAGTGGCGTCGGAAACGCATCCGCGAACTTACTTCAGCGCATTCTCGGGGTGGAAGCGCTGCTGGCCTCGCGCAGTCTCGTCGGATCGCTGCGCCGCACATCCGTTCTGGTGAGCGCTCTCGCCACCGCGATTGCAATGATGGTGTCGATCGGCATCATGGTCGGCAGCTTTCGTCAGACCGTTCTCATTTGGATGGATGACCAACTTCCCGCTGACCTTTATCTGCGCCCGGCGGGCGATCCCGCGTCGGATCGTCATCCTACGATCTCTCCGACGCTGGCGGACAAAATTGCTGCACTACCCGGAGTCAAGGCCATCGACCGCTTCCGCGCGTACGAAGTCAGCTTTCAAAATACTCCGGCGACGCTCGCGTCCGCCGATCTGAGCGTGATGTCGAAATTCCGCCGCAGCGATTTCGCCTCCGGGCGACCGCCTGATCAAGTTCTCGCTGAACTCAAGAACGCTGACACTGTCATTGTGAGCGAGCCGTTTTCCAACAAGCACGTGGTCTATGCCGGTGACACGATTCCACTTGCACTTGGCGATCACAAAGCATCCTTCCGCGTGGTCGATGTTTATTACGACTACGGTAGCGAGCGCGGCGTCATCATCATGGATCGCGCCACTATGCTGCGCTACTTACCCGATCCCACGCCATCGAATCTTGCAGTCTACGTCACCCCGGGATTCGATCTCGAAGCTGTTCGCACGGAGATCGAACGCGCATGCATCGGCAGCGACATTCTGGTCGCTTCCAATCGCGATCTGCGCACCGAAGCCATCCGCATTTTCGATCAGACCTTCGCTATTACCTATGCGCTCGAAGTCGTCGCTATGGTGGTTGCTGTGATCGGCATCGCGGGAGCGATGATCGCGATGGTCATTGATCGCCGCCGCGAGTTGGGCTTACTGCGCTTTCTGGGCGCATCGAAGAGTCAGGTCCGGCGACTGATCCTAGTCGAGGCTGGGCTAATCGGACTGCTCTCCAATTTCGCCGGCGCATTTCTGGGATGGCTGCT
>Ga0181531_10000874_pt1 | contig 19620 bp, 19 predicted proteins | sample PEATcosm2014_Bin_38_FD_119743 | JGI IMG/M metagenome (GOLD analysis project Ga0181531, IMG submission 119743) | Peatland microbial communities from MTU Mesocosm Facility, Houghton, MI, USA - PEATcosm2014_Bin11_10_metaG | ecosystem: Environmental > Terrestrial > Soil > Wetlands > Peat | place... | reverse complement strand
TTGCGCCCCCAGATCTCGACGGTCCCATCGAATTGGTGGTCCTGTCGGTCAAACAGAAGTCTGCGCGCTGCCGCTTGTTGGGCGGCGACCGAACCTTCACTTTCCGAGCCGGCCGGCTCTGGGACTTAGTGCCCGGAGAGATCGCGGTCATACGGCCCGCGAAGCAGTGGATTTATGCGGGCAATCCCTATCTCTCCGGCATAATCGAGTCGACTCGGCTTGATGCCCGGGCATTGAGGTTGGTCCCGCTGCGACTGGAGGAGCGGGGCCTTTGGAATCCCGCGGAACACTATTGGGGCGAGGAGGGTGAACCGATCGAGGACTGGGCGAAGCCAATCATCGCCCGCGGTCCGCGACCGGAGTTTGAGATGGAGCAGGTGCTGCCGGGGGCGGACTCTGATGATCCGTTTTCCGACCCGATCGGGGAAGCCAATGACCGCAAGGACTCCGGTGATCGAGAGGGCGCATACAAGTTGCTGATGGATCTTTGCCACACTGATCTTCGTTGCCTGGACGCCCACTCGCACCTAGGCAATTTCGTCTTCGACCACCGACCCCAAGACGCCGTTCGTCACTACGAGGCGGGGCTTCGAATCGGCGAATTATCTCTCGGCGCAGGGTTCCACGGCGTACTGCCGTGGGGTTGGATCGACAATCGGCCGTTCCTACGATGCATGAATGGCTTCGGGCTATGCCTTTGGCGCCTCGGCCGTTTCGACGAGGCTGGGTGCGTTTTCGATCGTATGCTGTGGCTGAATCCGTCCGACAACCAGGGCGTGCGCTTCCTGATCAATCACGTGCGGGCGAAAGCCCCCTGGGAAGGCAGCCGATGACTGGCTGCCCGGATACCTGCGAAGAGAGAACCGAGCACGTTTGCCGCGTGTGCCGGCGTTGGCTGCAGGCGTCGCAAGCGACGCCGATTTACCACCTCGACGTAGTAGAGCGCCATCGGGAACACAATTTCTCTCCTGCGGGCCGCATCTTAACGGACAGCAGGAAAGACAGCAAACTAACTTAATCGACACAAAATGAAAGGCGCTGAGTAGAATCCCAGATTCTACCCCTATACTCTGGTCCCGCATTAGATCGCCCGCCCAACACTATGATTAAACGGCGGATCTGCTTGTTTAAAATCTCAGCTTCAAGCACTAAGAATTCCTCTGTAGCTGGGTGATTGGGTGGGTGGTTTCCAAAGCGAAAACAGATATCTTCCCAATAACTCCCTGGCTACCGCACTGATCACCCATGACCCGCAGCCATCAGACGCGGGACATTAAGCCTGATCCCCCAGCTGCGCTCGCTGGATCTGTGCGGGACTCAGACAATGGCGAAGGGCGCAGCGCGCGTAGACTCAACCATGCGGCCACGACGCCCACGCTAACCCCGACGATGGTATCGAGCATGCGCAGGACTGGCTGTATCCAGGCCTGCCGAGGACTGATGGCGGCGACGACCATGACTACGGTCGTCGTGATTCCAGTCGTAACGATGTCATCGGAACGACCGATCAGCGACATCGTCATGGTCCCGATTCCGATCAGCGCGGCTAGGCCCCACAAATGGAATGGAAACATCAGCAGGTAGACCAGGCAGAGGACGAAACTAACTGCTGTCGAGGTCATGCGCGACAACGCTGCACCAATGCTTTGCTCGTAGCTGAACCGATACACAAACAGCGTGGCAATTGTCGCCCACATGCCTCCCAGAAAATCGTCGTCTCGCGAAACGGCGATTGAGTGTCCGAGGATGTGCGTGATCAGCCAGTAGCTGACCACGCACGACGCAGAGAGTGCGACACCGTGGATGATGGCGATCTTTGTCTGGCACCAGCCGGGAAACATTCTATGCACCTTTCGTATCCTCCCGCCTCGTGAGCCTCAGGCCGCCTTAACTGCGGGCGCCGTGACAGAGGTGTATTCAGGCTTGTAGACATGCTTGCGAATGAACGCAACCATGTCGGCGGGACGCTCCACGCGAGCAAGGCCCGAATCGAAGATAAGCTTCGCCACGCGAGCGGCGGTCTGAATCTCAGATTCGAGAATGTTCGACTGTAGAGGAAAGAGCAGACCCTGCTTAAGCATTTCGGATGGCACCTGATCGGCGACCGCATGTGCGGACTCAATGAACATCTGGTCGGTGACGCGAGACGCCTGCGTTGCGAACACCGCCATTCCGATCGCCGGAAAAACATAGAAGTTGTTGGCCTGTCCTGGCAGGAAAGTTCGGCCGTCCAAGCGAACCGGGGGAAATTGCACGCCGGCCGCATAAATTACCTTCCCTTTCGACCAGGTGTAAGCTTGCTCAGCCGTGCACTCAGCATGATCTGTCGGGTTCGAAAGCGCCATCACCACGGGACGCTCGTTGATGCGCGACATACTCTCGATAACCTTCTGAGTGAAGAGGCCGCCAACGGTGCTGACGCCAATAATAGTTGTCGGCTTAATGCTCTCGATCGCCGCGACAAAATCGCGAGTCGGTGCATGTGGGTGAGCGTACGGTGTCTGGAAGTCGAATAGGTCTTTTCGGCTGTCTTCCAACAATCCGTTGACGTCGAACATGTGTACCTTCGACTGAGCTTCGGCAAGCGTCATGCCCTGCTGCGACATCGCGGAGCAAATCAGGTCGGCGAGACCAATGCCGGCTGAGCCCGCCCCGAGAAACAGGTATTTCTCATCCGTCAGCTTTGTGCCCTTCAGCTTGGCCGCATTGATCATGCCCGCTAGTACGATTCCCGCCGTGCCCTGTACATCATCGTTGTAGATACAGTACTTCTCGCGGTAACGCTTGAGCAGGCGAATGGCGTCGGAACCGGTCCAATCCTCGAAGTGGATGCAACACTTCGGGAATACCTCCTGCACCGCTTCGACGAACTCGTCGACAAAGGAATACAGTTCCTCCGTGGACGGACGCGTCTTGCGCATCCCCAGGTACAGGGGATCGCGAAGGTACAGTTCGTTGTTCGTGCCAGCGTCAAGGTACATGGGCAGCAGATATTGCGGTGGCACCCCCGCGCAGGCGGTGTACAGTTGCAGTTTCCCTATGGGAATACCGGCGCCGTTTGCGCCGAGGTCTCCGAGTCCCAGGATTCGGCCACCGTCGGTCACGCAGATGAACCGAACGTCTTTCTCCGGCCAGTTTTTCAGAACATCCTTCACTCTGCCGCGCCGCGTCATCGAGAGGTACATGCCCCGGGCTTGCCGATAGATGTGTCCGAACTGGAGGCATGCCTCGCCGATCGTCGGGTCATAGACGATTGGTAGAAAGCGCACGGGGTCCGACATGACTGTGCGGTAAAACAGGGTTTCATCGTGATCGAGCAGGTTGACCAGATAAATATAGCGGTCAAGATCCGTATGCTTCTGACTGAGCTGCAACAAAACGCGCTGCAACTGCAAGTCCTCGGTTTCTGTCGCGTCTGGTACCAGACCCACGAGGCCGAGCGCCTGCTTTTCAGGTTCGGTGAACGAAGTCGATTTGTTCACGTTTGGATCCTGAAGCACTTCGATTCCGTGTTTTGATGTGGTTGACATAATTACTACTCCTTTACAGTTTGTTGGTTCGGAAATGAAATCACGCCCGCGGTGATCGTTGTGTTTCGGTTATCACTCCATACCTCACCTAAGGGGACCGCCAGAGCGGCAAGCATGACTGGCATGGCCAGTGCCGCGAGTTGTGAATGGACTTCAAGGAACGCGCCCGCGGCTCCGCCGATCACGAATCCGGCGACACACGGGAAGATCGCCTTGGTGCGGTGTCGGGCTTGTGCCAGTTCGTTCAATTCGCCCCTTCTGCGGACGAGGGTTGCCAGATCGACCGCTAGCTGCGTGGTATTTGTGGTCAACACGGCGGTTGAGGGCGAACCGGGCAACGCAAGCTTTACGAGAGCGCCCTGCGTCGCCATTGCCGCGACACCCAACATGCCCGCCGCTATCGCTAGAGCGCTGCCGGGGTCTGCGAAGGGGCCACACGCAATTCCCAATCCAAGGAAACCTCCGAGGAACGCCAGCTGCAGGATGAGCAATGTGCGCCGCGACGCACGAAGGTCGCGAGGCGTTCCGACCGCTAGCGTCACCGCACCCAAGACGGCAACAAAAACGGGCACCGACAGCAGCGGCCCGGCTTGGTTAAAGCCGCCGGTAACATAATGCGCCGCCAGCACCACGAGGTTCCCGGTGATGTGCGCAGTAAACAGTCCGCCGAGCGCAAGAAAACCGATCACGTCGACCGCGCCGGCTGTGGTGCTTAGAACCGTCGGCAATAGCCAGTTGATACTCATAGGCATGGGCAGCTTTCTTACGACATCGGGAAGGCACGCGACGCGCCAATCTCGCTAGGCCTGCGAAAACAATTGGATGCCCCAGCCCACGGCGCTAAACTTACATAGGCGCCGTGTAGTGCCATTGGACATCCTGTTCGAATTTCGACTCTAGGGGAATCGCGTCCAGAGGTCTCGATTAGGCCGCAGCTAACGAAAGCCCAAGGCCCAGTGCCGGTAAGAGAAACCAGAAGGAGGCAGTTCACCAATCCTACGGCGTGCATAACTTCTTCTCCTTAGAGTTCCAACTTGGTTCTAAATCCGACGACGACAGCGCGTCCCCCCCGGCCTCCTACGTTGTCGTAGAACTGGACTACCGGCTGTATCAGCAGTGAACGAATTAGAAAGAGTGAGTTGATCTCAACCCCCCGTTCGTCCTTCCAGGGAGGAGCGCCTGGCGACAAAAACTGCGAGCTAAGGCCGTTTTGGACATAGCCTATCGATATGGTGTTGTGAATCGGCAGGGACAGGGGCTCGTTGAATCGAAGGCCGGCGGTCATCAGCCGGTTGTTACGATTGACATCTGACGGACTCCAATCCAGGGCGAAGGTCGCATCCAGTCCCTTTGCTTCCCTGGGGTCGTTGCGCCAGAGAGCCTGGCTGGCCATCCAATACAACAAGTAATCTCCAGACCGTGACCGGCCGTTAGCCGGGTTATTGAAGGTCTCCGGGTTGTAGGCTGCTCCGAACTGATAGAGTCCCGAGTAGCCTTTTCGGGTGTCCACGTTGTCGAACGCCCTCACGGAGGAAGCGTTCTTGCCGGGGCTGAAGCCGATCTCAGAGACATTCATCGCAGTTCCTCGAAACTGCGGAACAAAGCCCGTGGGGTTGTGCGAGAACGGAGCGTGCTCGGCCGCGAGCACCATCGACTTCACGTACATATGGCGCAGCGGAGAAACTCGAATCTCGGCCGCCGGCGTGGATGGAGGATCGAACGATTCGAAAGTATTAGACACGTTGCCCAATGCGTATCCCATCGGCTCGAAGATAAAGGACGCCGCATAATGCTGGGCTCCGTAGAAATCCTGGCCTGCAAATTGGCCGGCGCGGACGACAATTTGGTCGTGCCGCCAGCGTTTCTCAAGCCACCAGGAATCCAGACGAAACGTCTGCTGGCTGGACATGCCGCTGGGGCTGGCGATCAAGCCCAGACGTTCGCCCAGGTTCCCACCCCCTTGCCACAGGCCGGTGGCATGGAAGTACGTGCCATCCCAATGGAGCAGCGCGCCGAGGTCAATGTCCACGGTTGCGCGGACACGGTTCCAAATCTCGAACTGCGAGGGCGGACCGCTTTTAGATCCCCATAAAGAGTCGCTGATGTATTGGACATCGAGGTTAACGCCTATCTCGCCCAACTGGCCTCGGAGTCCGCCCCAATCCCCTAAGAGATAGCCTCGATCCTGTTCGGTCGTTTCGTGACGATCGGCGCCACCAAGAGTTTCTTGCTCGGCGGTCTGAGAGCATGCTGATCCCGCGATCACGAGGAGACCGGTCATGAGGACGGGAACAACCTTCAGCATGGGAGTTTCTGATGACAAGGCGCGGTAACGTTGGGGCTTGGCCGGGCTGTCACTCCGTCTTTGCCACATACGGCTCCACCATTTTGCTGGGGTCGACAACACGGTCAAATTCCTGCTCTGTAACAAAGTCCAGTTTTAAAGCCGCGGCTTTGAGCGTCAGGTCGTTGTCCAAAGCGTAGTGTGCGATCTTCGATGCCTTGTCATAACCGATAACCGGTGAGAGCGCCGTCACCAGCATCAACGAACGTTCCACATACTCGCTGATCTTCTTCAGGTTGGGTTTGGTCCCTTCGATCAGGAACTTGCGAAAATTCGTGACTCCATCGGTCATGATCGCGATGGCATGGGTGATATTAAAGATGATTAGGGGCTTGTAAACGTTCATCTCCAGATACCCGCCGGCCCCGCCAAACCCTACCGCTACGTCGTCGGCCATTACCTGAACAGCGATCATAGTCAGCGCTTCACATTGGGTCGGATTGACTTTTCCGGGCATGATCGAGGAGCCCGGCTCATTTTCCGGTAATACCAACTCGGCGAATCCAGCGCGAGGGCCACACGACATCAGGCGGATGTCATTGGCGATCTTATATAAAGAAACCGCCAGAGTTCGAAGAGTGCCAGAAAGATGAACCAGGGCGTCGTGCGCGCCTTGCACAGTGAATTTGTTGGGCGCTGTTGCAAATGGCAGACCGGTAAGCTTCGCGATCTCGATCGCCGCTGCTTCGGCAAAGCCTGGCGCTGAGTTGAGACCAGTTCCGACCGCCGTGCCACCCAGCGCTAAGCGGTATACTCCCGGAAGCGCCGACTCGATCCTTTCCAGATTGTCCATCAACATGCCGACGTAACCCGACCATTCTTGGCCCAACGTCAGCGGCGTCGCATCCTGCATGTGGGTGCGGCCGATCTTTACAATGCCATTCCACTCCTGCGCCTTGTTATTGACAGCGTCGCGCAGGGCTGTCACGGCTGGAATCAGGCGTTGCTTGACATTCACTGCGGCTGCGATATACATGGCCGACGGAAACGTATCATTCGAGGACTGAGCCATGTTCACGTGATCGTTCGGATGCACTGGCGTTTTACTTCCGAGCGGCGTGCCGGCGAGCTGGCAGCAGCGATTAGAGATGACTTCGTTCACGTTCATGTTGAACTGGGTACCGCTGCCTGTCATCCAAACATGCAGTGGGAACATGTCGTGATGCTGACCAGCGAGAATTTCGTCGCAGGTCTGAACGATCAGTTTGTACTGCTGGTCGCCCAGTCGCTTACTGTTGTGGTTGGCAATCGCGGCGCCCTTTTTCAAGACCGCATACGACGCGATCATCTCGCGTGGAATCAGATCCTTGCCAATGCTGAAATGTTCCAGGGAACGTTGGGTCTGTGCACCCCAAAGCTTTTCGGTAGGCACTTCAACGACACCAAGGCTGTCCGATTCCTTTCGAAAACCTTGAATTGTGATTTCCTCGCCGGTTGTTATAGTCACGATGTTGTCCTTCCTTGAAAGTCTTCGCAGCAAGGCGACCTTGCGTGCCATTGAGTAAGCACAAACGGTTCCACTCTTCCGGATTCCGGAAGTTTGCGTTCCCGCGGTGGTACAATAAGACTTCTCTGGCAAACAGGTTGTCGCCACCGCATTTAATGGGACGAAGTGATGCGCATCTGTCGAACACGAAGTCCAAGGACGCTACACCCGCTATCCGGTTTGAGTTGGTCTCGGGCGCGACATTCATTTGAATTGGCGGGGAACAACCGTTGGCGAATAGCGGGTGCGATCACCGGCGACAGCGGTGGTCGGTAATCCTGCGAAATGGATTGTCCGGTGGTCGTTGTATCTTTGCCGCTAAGCGTGGGGAAGTGACTGATCCTGCCTGAGGCGCGTGCGTACCTGCGGGAAGGCCAACCTGTCCCTGCATAGATCCGAGCTTTGCTTTTCCGCTTCGTCCATCAGGATGGGCGGCCTCCATTTCAAATGGTCGTGGACCCCTGCTCTGCCTTTGCGATCTCAAAACGGATAAGTAGAAGGCGGCGCGCACCCCGCCCAGCAGCGGATCCGGACACGGCGGCGACTCGACAGCCCGCGGTTTGCTTTAAAGAGATACAGGACATGGGCGATTCGGAAGCCAGTTTTCGCAACCAGAGCCATTTTCGCGGGACGGTGGGCGAGATGAAGGGGCGCGGCGCTATTTTCTCAGAAATGATGGCTGGAATCGGTCACTACCAAAGAGAGCCTCGCGTAGTCGATCTCGAATGGCAGTTGACTAAAGAGCGCGAGCATCACAGGAGCCAATATCTTGGTCGTTAGCCTTGTGTCCAAGCAAAGCGGATATCAGATCCTGGGTTAACAGCGATCACGGCGAGATGCGTCGGTTCCAGAACTGCCCACATCAAGAACAATGTGGTCCAGCGGGGTGAATGTGTGACGCGCAATGAAGAGCAGGGCTGCTTCATACTGGCTGCGCAAAAACAAAAACTCTTGCCATTGCGCCTCTTTGATGGATGCCGGCTTCAACGCCATTCCTGCTAACGAGAAGTGAGCCAACACGGCTTCGTACTTTTCCCTCGATGGACGTGTTGTTCCCTGCTCACTAGCCGGGCTGGTTCGCCCGAGCGCGTCGGCGATCGCCAACAGCGCACGTGTACCCGTCCGGACGCAAATCCTAGCAGCTTCCACATCTTGATTCTCGAACGACGAAGTCGCAAGAGCACCGGCATCAAGCACTGCGGCCGCAGCTACGACCCACGACTGGCCACTCTGCACCGAAGGCGACATGCTTAGCATCGGTAATACCGAGTGCGTGTCGCCGAGCATACGGAACCAATCTTCCCAAGCTTCCCATACATCTCTCATATTGTCTGCAAGGCCCGTTTGTTGGCACCATTCGAGTATTCTCGCTCCGTTTGGCTGATCGCCAACGCGAACATACAGCCATGCCGTCTTATCCTCCCGTGCCCGGATCACCGCCTGGTAGCCGGGAATGAAAGTAAAGAGAAAGACCACGATGCCGAGCCCTAGTGCGCCTTCCGGAACCGCAAGCCACTGCCCCGCGATAGTGGTTGGGGTCGCAAAGCCAAGAGTATTTAGGGCCGATCCAGAGGCGAGCAATGCCTGGTGCCAAGTGTCCACGGCTCGAGTTCCCCAGTACAAGAGAGTGAAGGCCGCCATCGCTCCCAGGAAATACACGACAGTCAGCGAGAGCATGTAGACGGGAAAAAACCAAAGCAGGACGGGATGCGTGGTTCGAGTGTCACGGTTGACTCCAAGTCGCAGGTCCACCACTGCGTATATTGCACGACACGTGACCTTGGCAAAGAAGTCCCGGGAGTGGCGATTCATCAACGCGATTCGAACCATGGATCGCAGAATCAAAAAGAGAAGCCACACTCCTAAAATCGCTATGAAAACGTGTGCCAATGTGGACTCCGGGGAGCAACTGATCTACGCTCAGCCCTGCAGCGCTTGCTGTAGCGTCCTTTCACGCTGCCTCAGGTACCTCGTGAGTATTAGCATGGAGCTTTCTCGTTGAGTTCGATTGATCAGCTTTTTCCTGACAACTTATACAGAATTCGGCCCAAGGGACTGCCTTCAAACGCTTTGGAGAGATGGGCTCTTCGCAGCGCAAACAGAAACCGTACGAACCATCATCTAAGCGCTCCATTGCCGAGCGAAGTTGACGAGTCAGAGCGGCTCCGCGATGGAGATTCTGCATCGCAATTTCTCGCTCCGCGGCTTGCTGGGTCATATCAATGGGATCCGCGACTTGCTGGATTCGAATCGAGTCACGTAATCCGGTGGTTGCGACAGCCTCGTTAATTTGTGATTTCAACACTTGTCGAAATAATTCAAGATTGCTCTGCATGACGGTTTCCTTTTCTTCCAAGAAGCGACCCGGAAGAGGTCGACGCGCTCTTCTGAACTGCAAATCGCATGCCAAATCACCGGCGCTTGCAGAATCAGGAGAACCAGCAGTTCCGGACGACGCACTTAGTGGGGGGCGAGTAGCCACGCTCGGAATTGCGCGTCAACGTGGAGAAACGAGATCCTCATCTTCGACGATCGCCCGACGCTGCATTCCGTACATCCGGCTGACATGGCCAACCGCCTTGGCAGAACTCTCGAGTCGTCCCTCTCGCTATATTGCAGTCTCATTCCGCACGAGGGGAGCAGTCGGCAATCCCGCATTGGGCGCCGTCAACATCTCTCAGTCGAACGTGATAACCCAGCGCCGGCTGCGCTCGTACATCAGATATTAATTTCGGTCTCGCCGTTCTAAGCGCGGCCGTCCCGAGTCTCATAATCTTCGGCTCAAAAGAGGCATCCTCGACCGTTCAGTCTCATCTCGAATTGCGGTGAGGAACCTCTAGGTTTTGGTAGCGCACCGTGACACTGGAGTCGAATCATGGACACCTACATCGGGAAGGAACTCATTCAAGGTCAACACGCTGCGAAGAAAACGCGCTTGGGCGGGTTGGCGCCGGGATTGCTTTCCTTGTTCCCAGGAAATACAGCATGCCGACGCTCACAGTTGCAATACCTTCGTCGCTCGATGCAGCAGCCCGGGATACCGCGGGACAGCGCGGGACTTCACTGGACGCTATTGTCAGCGAAGCGCTGGGCGAATATCTCAACTCGCAGCGCCATCGCATGTACCAGATCTCTACTTCGGCTGCTCTGGTAGGAGGTGCCGACACGGGCGCCGTCTGTGCCCGCATTCTGCTCGAACATGGCGATTTCGGGCTCGGTACTTTCGAGAACCTGGACGGCGAGATGGTTATTTTGGACGGGGCAATCTACCAGGTCCGGGGCGATGGAAGCGTGAAACATCGCGAAAACGATTTTCAAATCCCTTTCGCAGTGGTGACTCGCTTCCAGGCGGAGGCGGCCTTTGAATCAGAAGCGGTCCGCTGTTTGAAGGATCTTGAACTGGCTTGCGATCCCCATCGCGAAACGGCCAATCTCTTCCATGCTTTGAAAATCGACGGCACCTTCGAAACGGTGCACGCCCGCGCGGTGAGTGGGATTGCGCCGGGGACAAGGCTGGTGGAAGCTGCCAAGAAGCAAAAGGAATTTCACTTCAGCAATATCGAAGGTACTCTCGTATGCCTCTGGTCTCCGAGCTATTCGAGCGCATTCAATGTGCCGGGATATCACTTCCACTTCATCTCGAAAGATCGCACCCGAGGTGGTCACGTATTGGACTGCAGCGCCAAAACCTTGCGCGTTGGTCTGCAGATGCTTTGCGAATATGACGTGCGCTTGCCTGATCAGGGATCGTTTCTAACCACCGACCTCAGCAACGATCCGGCCGCAACTCTTGCAAAGGTCGAATAAATCAAGCCGAAAGGATCAAAAGGATGAATTACGAAACTAAAGCTACGAATGGCACCGCGGTGGCAGTCGAGACACGCGAAGCGCAAAGAGCCATGACCGGGGCCGACATAGTTGTGGAGACGCTGGAGGCGCGAGGTACTAAACATGTATTCGGCGTCTCCGGAGCAAAGATCGATAAGATCTATGACCGCCTGCTCGATTCCAGCATTCAGACCGTGGTCTGCCGTCATGAGCAGAACGCAGCTTTTATCGCTGGCGGCATAGGGCGCTTGACGGGAAAGGCCGGTGTCGCGCTGGTAACCTCAGGTCCGGGCGTCTCGAATCTAGTTACTGGTTTGGCCACCGCGAATTCAGAGGGCGACCCGATCGTCGCCTTAGGAGGCGCTGTGGCTGTGGCCGATCGCCTCAAGTCACTGCATCAGACTTTGGATTCGGTGGGCTTGTGCAAGCCGGTCACGAAGTATTCCGCGGAGATCGATTCTCCTGCGGCTACCGCGGAAGTGCTTTCGGCGGCATTTCGCGCGGCTGAGTCCAACCGTCCTGGAGCGGCCTTCGTCAGTCTTCCCATTGACGTAGTGAGCGGCGAAGCACAGTGCAGGCCGATCCAGCTTTCTGCCTTCGCCGAGCAGGGCCGCGCGGCCGAGCGGTCTCTCCAGGAGGCTGCTCGTCTCATCAACTCCGCAAAGTCTCCTGTGATCTTCCTGGGATTGATGGCGAGCAAGCCAAAGTGTACTGTTGCGATTCGCACTCTGCTGAGCGCAACGACGCTGCCGGTGGTCGGAACATTTCAGGCAGCCGGCGCCATTTCGCGAGAGATGTTTCCCTATTACGGCGGCCGCGTGGGACAGCTAGCCAACCAACCCGCGGATGCTTTGCTCGATTCAGGCGACGTCGTCATCACGATTGGATACGACGCGGTTGAGTACTGGCCGTCCCTTTGGAACAAAGGCAGGAACCGGGAGATCGTCCATATCGACGTAACTCCGGCAAATATCGAAAACGACTATTCTCCCCGCCGTCGAGCTTATTGGAAGCATTGAAGAGACACTCGCCGCGTTGTCGGCGCTGGTCCATCGCCCTACGCTTGCTCCGGTGTCAGCCGATTTGCTGCAATTGATCGCACATGACAGAGAACGGTTGATGGTCGAGGCGGCCGCAAAGTCCGGCGTTCCGATTCACCCAATGCGCCTGATCAGCGAACTTCAGAAGATATTGACGCCTGATGTCACGGTCTGTTCGGACATGGGAACGGTCAGCATGTATCTGTGCCGCTACCTGTTCAGCTTTCGTGCGCGGCAGTTCCTCATCAGCAATGGCCAACAGACGCTCGGAACAGCGTTGCCCTGGGCCATCGCTGCGTCCCTCGTCCGCCCGCACGAAAAGGTGCTCTCCATATCGGGGGACGGCGGTTTCTTATTCTCGGCGAATGAGCTCGAGACCGCAGTCCGGTTGCGCTCTCACATTGTTCATATGATCTGGATCGATGGCAGCTACGATATGGTCGCCGCGCAGGAACAAATTAAGTATCGCCGCACCTCGGGCATTACGCTTGGCCCTGTCGACTACGTAAAGTACGCCGACGCCTTCGGCGCAACCGGCTTCCAGATTCAACACCCGGACGAAATAGCACCAACGCTGCACAAGGCTTTCGACACGCCAGGTCCCGTGCTCGTCGGGGTGCATGTCGACTATCGCGACAGCGTAAAGCTGTTCGAAGTTGCGCACCAAGGCAGCATTCAGTGATTTAACGATCAGCGCTTATGACATTAACAAGACAAAAGGAGTTCCAACATGAAAACCATGACTCTCGAAACTAACGGCAACCCTGAACTACTGACGCCCAAGAAGATCCCCGCGCGGGCGCGCAAGCTCGCCTCGGAGGCGATCGGAATCGACAGTCACATCGACACGGTTCAACGCGTGTTGGTGATGGGGGAAGACCTGGGCAAACGCTGGGACGTAGGTCACGTGGACATTCCACGGCTTCGTGAGGGCGGAACGCACGCGCCGTTCTTCGCATTGTGGGTTCCCGTGTATTTTCCTGGGGCGGAGGCGGTACGCCGGACGCTGGACCTGCGCGATGCGATGCAATCGATGCTGGACGCACACCAGGACGAGATGGAACTGGCGACCACGGCGTTCGATATCAGGCGGATCGTGAAGGCGGGCAAGATCGCGGTGTTTCTGACGGTCGAGGGCGGCCACACAATCGACGACGATCTGCGGGTGCTTCGAATGTATTACCAACTGGGCGTGCGTTCCATGACGCTGACGCATTCCCGCAATAACAACTGGGCGGATTCGGCGACGGACCAGCCGGTGCACAACGGGCTGACCGATTTCGGCAAGGAAGTGGTCCGGGAGATGAATCGGCTTGGAATGCTCGTGGATGTCTCGCACGTCGCAGACAAGACGTTCTACGACGCGATCGAGGTCACTTCCAAGCCGGTGATCTGTTCGCATTCGTCGATGCGCGCACTTTCACCTGTTCCAAGGAATGTGACGGACGAGATGCTGCGGGCGCTCGCCAAGAACCGCGGCGTGGTCGGCATCAGTTTCGGCGAGGGTTTTGTCAATCCTAAGGACGCGGAGGCGCTGGAATCGGCGATCAAAACGGAGACCACCGCCCCGCTGCTGACCGGGAGGGCGCTAGACGACTACGCAGCGGAGGACGTCCGGACGCTGTTCGGGCACCGGGTGAAAGTTGCGGCCACAGTTGAAGACGTGGCCAATCACATCGACCACGCCGTGAAGGTTGCCGGTATCGATCACGTGGGTATCGGCAGCGATTTCGACGGGGTCTCGGGGCCGCCGAACGGATTGGACGATGTTTCAAAGATGCCGGCGCTGATCGAAGTGCTGCTGGAACGTGGTTACACCGAGCGCCATGTGAAAAAGATCCTCGGTGAGAATTATCTGCGAGTGATTCGCGAAGTCACGGGAAAGTAGACCAGGCAGGAAAGAAAAGGAGATCCATCAATGAATTCCCAAGCGCAGGCCATCGGCTTCACCAAGGGCGCGCCGTTCAGTAACGGCTACGTCTCGGGCGATACGCTCTACATCGCAGGCCAGCAAGGCCCTGATTCCAACGGCAAGGTGACTGGCACAGATATCAGGCTGCAAACAACGAATGCTATCGCCGCGGTACGACAAGTCGCTGAAGAAGCGGGCTTCCAGATGTCTGACATCATCTCGGCGACGATCTATATCACCGACGTGAACGACGTCCCCACAATGAATGAGGTCTACAACGAGCTAATGCCAGATCCCAAACCAGCACGAGCCGCTGTGCAAGTTGCGGGTTTGATCGGCGGCGCGAAGATTGAGATTTCAGCCATCGCAGTAAGGCGCTAGCTGGAAGAGGTCTCTTTGATCGCCCCCAATGGTGCATTCCAATAGCTGAGAATGGGCGGCTGCTCAATTCTTTTCTCGTAAGCGGCGTCGCGCTGCGCGTCTATCCCAGGCCGATGGGCAGGAAACGCTGAGCGGTGGCGATAGTCACGAGCTCAGTCGTCCCGACGCCCGTTATCTTTTCGGTTACTGGGGACGGCGCGCGGTCGGCTGGAAGGGCTGGGTGTGGTAGATTTCGATCTGCACTAGATCGGTGATTCGTTCTGAAACCTCAAGGGGGAACAGCCCGGTCGCGCCAGGATCTTCAAGAGGCCATTCATGCGCGGGATGCGTCATCACGGCCGTCGGAGACGCGCCTCGCACGGCCAGACGGAACAGCGAAATGGCCGGTGTATAGGTGACGCTGAAAATCGGAAGCGAGTAGCAGAAAGTGAACCACGGGCGGAGGCCCGATCAAGGATGGACCGCGCCGATCATGCGCTTTGGCGATGAACCTAACCGCAGCGATGGCCGGTCGTAAAGCCGGGAACCGCCAGGATTAGCGCCACCTTGGGCGGGTCAGCGGCGCATCACCAAAACTGCGATGACTACGAGATGGCCTGTAACGTGGGCGGTGAACTAGCCGAGGCTCAGGAAACCGATCACGTCCACCATACCTGCGGTCGTGCCGAGCAGCGGAGGACGCAGCCGGTGCAATCGGCTATCTGCGAATGGCCTTTCGCGTACGGCCTTGGATGCGGATTGCTCAATTGCGGGTTGGGGTGCTTAGATGTGCCATCTTCCGCCTCCATTCAAGACCCCGACCGCGTCGCGTTATCGCCGAGGCCATCGATGGCTAACTTCGGCAGAATGAGGCCAAACCCCATCGCCAGAATGATCGTGACCGCCGTCATAGCATTCGCGACCGTTGCGCCCGACAGCTCTGAAGGCGCATTCGAGTCGTGGGCAAGCTGTGTCAGGCCGCTCGCCATCCTGAACAGAAAGACACCTGGAATCATCGATACGACCGAGGCAAAGCCGATGGCCGCGAACGGCATATGAGAACGGCGGGCGATTGGAGTAAGGATGATCCCGACTACCAGACAGGCAACGAATGCGCCGGTGGCAGCGCCGGCGCCACCTGCCAGTGTCCACCACCTCAGAGCATGAGCCAGCATGCCGACCGCCACTGGCCATCCCAACATACGTAACGGCGTGGAAAAGAAAATGCTGTACGCGGCCACGGCCGCGCCCGCTGAAATGACGTCCAGCCACAAAGGTACTGCTCGTCCCGGCCCATCCACGGGCAAGGTTACGCCGAGGATGCCCAGCCCGAGCAGTAGCCCGATTGCGATCGCTGTAACGACGAGTCCGGCGAATATGAGGCGAGCGGTGCCCAGACTGACGCGGGCCGCGCTAAGGTCCATCATGCCGTTGAGGAAATGCGGCCCTGGTACCAGAATCATGCATGGGCAGACCGCGACCAGGCGCAAAGACGAACTCAGGTTACAGCGCGTTGCTAGCGCGCCAATCATGCCGGCGAGCAGCGCTGCACAGAGCGGCTGCAGAAACGCATTCGTGCTGTGACGCGATATGACGCGGCGAAGCACGGCCCCAGCCGCCGAGCTGGCAACGATAAGCGCAATCGCGCCTAAATGCTCGACCCCGAAGATCACCGATAGCGCAGCGGCGCCTGCTGCGGCGGCAAGCGCAAACAGCCAAGTAGGGGCCGGTGGTCGGTGTGCAATTTCCTTGACCATCTCGACTCCAGCAGGCAGCGAAATGCGGCCGGCGTCGAGCTTGCCGATCGCTCTCATCGCGCAGGCGACGCGGTCCATGTCCACGCCAGTAGGGCTGGCCGCCACGAAGGAGGCCAGCCGAGCGTGACCGTCCGTGGCCAGAATCTGGACACCTTCCCAATCGGCAATGATCGTGCCTCCGAGACCAAGGCCCTTGGTGAGCCGTTCGGCTGCCGCAAGGGTCTGGTTCGTTGACTGCCCATTGGCGTGCAATACCCGCGCGAACGCGAGAACGAGATCGGACCGTTCCAGAAGGGAGCGACCCCGAAGTGTACCAATTCCGGAATCGTCGGAGGCCGCGTCCACCGAGCTGTCAGGCCGCGATTGCGACATAAGGTTCTCCTAACCAAACGTGAATGAGAAGGCCTGGACACCGGGGTCCAGGAATTCGATCTCAAAAGTCCGCCCTTCCACTCGAGTGTTTTGCCGGATGAGCTGGTACAGACGATACTCTCGAACCTCGCCCGCGCCGTCAGAAGCGGAGTCCACCCCATGATCGACGCCCGGCGCGACGCCGTTCAATGTCACCTTAAAGCGAACGGATTTACCGTTCTTCGCTGGGCCCAACACCATATGTAGGTCGCGGCTGTGAAACCGGAACACAATTTTGCCAGACGCAGCCTGAAGCACGGCACTCTCGCCGCCGACGTTCCACGATCCGCCCAATCCCCATTGATTCAATGCGGGGTTCGTAGGCGAAGTGTAGTTCTTTCGTGCGTCATGAGCCTGGCGCTCGGGCGATGCGAAGCGCTCAGCCTGACGATAGCCTATGTAGGTTTCGGGAGATTGCACATCCGTGCTGGGCGCCGCCTCCACTCCACTGGCGGAAGTGCTAACGATGCTGTCGCCCAAACCAGTCGCTCCATTTGTTTTCAGAAGCTCCTGGATCACACGCTCGGATTCGCTGTATTCACCTTCTCCAAAATGGTGATAACGAATTCGTCCCTTGCCATCGATAAAGTAAAACGCGGGCCAATATTGGTTGTTGAACGACTGCCAAATTCTGTAATCACTATCCATGGCGACCGGGTAAGTCACCTTCAGATCGCGCAGCGCCTGCTCTACGTTCGTACGCTCTTTCTCGAACGAGAACTCAGGTGTGTGTACGCCGATCACCACCAGGCCCGCGTCCATGTACTTCGCCGCCCAGCTCTTCACATACGGCAGTGGTCGCAACGAGTTGATGCAGGAGTAGGTCCAGAAATTGACCAGCACGACTTTCCCCCGTAGCGACTTGCCGCTCAAGGGAGCGGAGTTGAGCCAGGCCACAGCGCCGCCCAAATCGGGCAGCGGCCCTTCGTCGGGAAGGGCGCGCTGGGATTCCTCGGCGTTCACTGTCGGATCAGGATTCGCTAGCCACGCGGCCACGCGAGCCCCGCTAGTCGCGAGCATCGAGGTTTTAAGGAAGCTCCTGCGGTCCATAGTGCTATCCCGCGAAGCCGCCGACGTCGACCACGGCTTGGGCAAACGCCTGCGGCGCTTCTTGAGGCATATTGTGCCCGACGCCGCCGGTGATGAGGCGGTACTCATATTTGCCCGAGAACTTATTGCGATACGCCGTACTGGGCGCGTGGATTGCACCGTTGGCGTCGCCTTCCATGGTAATCGTGGGCACGGTGATGGGAGAAAGTGCTGCCAGCCGCTTTTCCAGGTCGTCGTATTTCCGCTCTCCGTCGGCCAGGCCAAGCCGCCAGCGATAGTCGTGCATCACGATGTCAACATGGTCGGGGTTGTTGAAGGACGCTGCTGTGCGGTCGTACGTAGCATCGTCGAAATTCCACTTTGGCGAAGCCTGGTGCCAGATGAACTTATTGAACTGGTCAAGGTATTTCGCATAGCCGGCCTTGCCGACTGGGGTAGCGAAATAGTACTGATACCAAAACAGGAACGCGGGCTCGGGTGGGTACGGCACCTGGTTGCCCTCCGGGCTGCTGATCAGATAGCCGCCGACGGAAACGATCGCCTTGCAGCGTTCCGGCCAGAGTGTTGCCATGACGTCCGCCGTGCGCGCGCCCCAGTCAAAGCCGGCGACGGTAGCTGTCTGGATCTTGAGGGCATCCATCAGAGCGATGATGTCGAGGCCGACGGCCGACTGCTGGGCGTTCCGCATCGTTTCGCTCGAGAGAAAGCGCGTCGTACCGTAGCCGCGCAGATACGGGACGATCACCCGGTAGCCGGCCGAGGCCAGCAAAGGCGTAACATCGACAAAGCTGTGAATGTCGTAAGGCCAGCCATGCAGCAGAACCACCGCGGGACCATTGGCGGGGCCGGCTTCAGCGTATCCAACGTTCAGGAGCCCGGCATTGATCTGCTTCAGCGAACCGAATGAGGTGTTCGTCCCGGGCCTGATCTGGGGCACTTGCGCAGGGCCCGTCTGGCTGGATTGTGCGTCCGCGGAGCCGATTGCTACGAGTCCGGCGGCAGCAAAAGCCCCGGTCGCATTGCGCAAAAAGCGGCGGCGATTATGATTGAGTTCTTCGGACATTTTGATCGTACTCATTGGTGAATCTCCTCTGGTTGATTGATTAGTTGGGAAGCGACCACGTTGGTCACGACGGTAATCGCGACATTGATGTTGCCGCGTGTGGCGCGGGAATACGGGCAAACCTCGTGCGCTCGATCCACGAGGTCTTTGGCAGCATGGTGTTCCATGCCGGGCAGGCTGACATTGAGACGGGCGGCGAGGCCGAAAACGCCGTGCGCTGTGCCGAGATCAACCTCGGCGTCAATGGCCGGGTAGGCCGGGAGCGCGACCTTTATTTTGCCGGCCACGATCTTGATAGCCGATAGGAAGCAGGCCGACCAACCGGCGGCGAATAACTGCTCTGGGTTGGTGCCGGCGCCCGGGCTACCAGGAGTCGACAGCTTGATGTCCAGGCGGCCATCCGAGGCGTGGGAAGCACCGTCACGGCCACCGGTGGTGTGGGTATTGGCGGTATACAGAACTTTTTCGATTTTCGTCACAGTGGGTTCCTTTTCATGAAACTGTTCCTTGCGTGATTTTGGATTCGTTCTTTTGAGCCACTCTTGGATCGAATCTCGGGCCACGCCGGCCTCCCGCATTCGTGCGTGGCAAGACCGGCGAGAAGCCATTTGAACTAATGCAGTGATCTGAACGCTGCTCGCATCTCAGTACTGAAGAGTTCCGGTTGCTCCCAGGCCGCGAAGTGACCGCCCTTGGCGACTTCATTGAAGTAGTAAAGCGACGGATAGGCCTGCCGTGACCAGCTTTCCGGCGCGCGATAGATCTCGTGCGGGAACACCGTGATGGCCACCGGCACTTTGATCTGATTGGTCTTCTGTGCCGCGGCGCTGAAGTTGTTG
>Ga0181531_10000873_pt1 | contig 19625 bp, 18 predicted proteins | sample PEATcosm2014_Bin_38_FD_119743 | JGI IMG/M metagenome (GOLD analysis project Ga0181531, IMG submission 119743) | Peatland microbial communities from MTU Mesocosm Facility, Houghton, MI, USA - PEATcosm2014_Bin11_10_metaG | ecosystem: Environmental > Terrestrial > Soil > Wetlands > Peat | place... | reverse complement strand
CCCATGTAGCCTGATTCGACGTGCGTCACACCGGTTAAACGCTGAAACACCGCTTCCGTGCACCAGAAACATCCACCGCCGAAAACCGCTGTTTGCTCTTGAGCCATAGTCCTTAGATGCCAAAGGCCGTCGAAAGTTACGATTTCACCGCCGCCTGACAGCGTTCTAACCTATTGAAGCTCGACCGATACGACATCGCCATCACCCGACCCCATCCCTTCTCTGTGCTCGCGGTAGTTGATTGCCACTTTCTTGTTCTTCCACGCGCAAGAGAACTCGTCGGCCCCGAATACCACCACGTGCCTGCTGTCGGCGACGTGCAGTTTTAGGGAGCGGCCCGGCACAATCACGTTCAGCAACGCTTGGGGAGCTGCCGAGCAATCGACAGCGGCAAGATTTCCTTTGACGAACTTTACGGGCGTTGGCGCTGGCGGCACATCGGACGACTGCGCCCCAGTCGGCTTTGCGTCGGTCGGAATGCCGGCCTCTTTTCCCCTGGTTAGTCCCTCCGAGGTGGGCGCGCCATCCGCCGGCCGCACCTCCATCCGCGGTCCAAAAGCCTTACTCTGCTCTTTGAAATTCTGCGCCTGGACGAGCGCGGCTGCCGCAGCGCCCGCGACTTGCGGATTCCCATTGGACGCCAAGGATCGCAATACGGCGATGGCTTCGTCCGGTTTGCGATTTGCCAGATAAATGCTGGCAAGATTCATTTGATAATTCTCGTTGCGGGGCGACAATTCGACTGCCTTCCTCATCGCCGCCAGCCCCTTCTCGGGCTCCCCGCTGAAGGTCTCCGCATAGCCAAGCAGAGAGTATGCATCGGCCAGCTTCGGGTCCAGCGCGATGGCGGTCTCCAGTTCCTTTTTCATTTCTCCGGACTTGCCACTCTTCCCGAAACCGTAGCTCTGTCCCATCAGCAGCGCATTGTAGTAATGCACGCGAGGATCTTTGCTGTCGCGAGCAGCCGCGCGTTGGAAGTATTCGCTCGCATGCTGCAGGTCATGTTTTCGCAAATACACATAACCCATGCCCCGCAACGCCGCGGCATTCTCGGGATCCGCCTTGAGCACATCCTCAAACTCGCTCTGAGCCCGATCCTGGTGGTCGAGGGAATGCGCGTCGATGTCGGCAAGCACCGCGCGCGCATCCGCTTGGCTGACAGGCGCTATGGCAAATTCTGAAGCCACAATACTCGAAGAGGAAAGCGGATAGTAGCGAAACCGGTTACTGTTCAGATAGTCTCGCAGGCTCTTATCCAGTTGTTCTGGTGTCATGCCAAATGCCGATTGCAGCGCTTCCTCGACGGATTTTTTCTGCGTAATCCGCGCGTCGAAGTAGTCTGCCAGTTTCAACACCAGCTTGTTGTCATAGATGTAATGGACAAGCAGGCCAGATTCCGCATAAAACGTATTCCGGTGATCGCCGCTTTCGTTATAAGTTTTGGAGTACTGCTGCACGCGCAGAAGGTCGGCAACGCGCATCATCCCCATTTGATGGAGAACGACGTAAGTCTGCTCGGGGATCTTACCGACGCGCACCTCTTTGTTATCGACCTCGATACTTGAGAAATACTCGGCAAATCCTTCTTCAAACCAGGGATCGGCGCGCACCGATAAATTTCCGTTCATCAGTTGGTGGGCATATTCGTGGAAGACCACCGACCAGGGATTTTCGACGCTCATGTCGAGCATGATGAACGTGCGGTCGTCGCCGCCCTGAAATAAGCCCGCGTCCTCGGTCGGCTTGCCATTGAAAAGTGGTGACATCTGCCGCATTTCCTTGCTGTTTCGAAAGGCCACGATCTGCAACGGAACCGGCAGATTCACATGCGCCTTAGTCATGAGAGTTCCAAACGCCGCCCGCATCTGCTCGAAATGCAACGCCACATCGCGCCCCCGTTTTTCTCCGGCGTCGGTGATGACTGAGAAGTTCGGTGACTTGACTTCCACCCATTGCGGATCGCCCGCGAAACTTTGCGTCGGCATAATCAGGCAAGCCAACGCAAAGGAGGCTTTGAGGAATCGCATGTTACCCCCGAGAAACAGCGAAGATCATACCTCAGAATACGGCGCCTGCAGCCGCGATTCTGCAGCCGCGAAGGCCAGATGCTTACCTCGGGGACAAAAAGGATTTAGGAAGAGAAACAACTTACACAGAGACTGTAAAAGAAGTCTCCGTGCGAGTAACTGGACGGTATAACGTATCGCGCTCGATCGGTTTGCGCCCAGCTTCTTCGATCAGGCGCACCAGATCGTGCCGCCGCAGCCCTTGCGGAGTCGTCGCGCCAGCGTCATGGTAGATCTTTTCCTCGACCACGGTGCCGTCAATATCGTCGGCTCCAAACCGCAGTGAAATCTGCGCAATCTTCGGCGTCATCATCTGCCAGTACGACTTGATATGCGGAAAGTTGTCGAGCACGAGGCGGCTGACCGCAATCTGCTTGATATCCGTCATTCCAGTAGTCGTGAAAAGATGCTGCAGCGGCGTGTTCGCCGGATGAAACGCTAACGGAATGAAGGTCTGGAAGCCGTGAGTTTCGTCTTGCAAAACGCGCAGCTTGAGCAAGTGATCGACACGGTCTTCATCGTTTTCGATGTGGCCGTAGAGCATGGTGGCGTTCGATTTCAGCCCAATATGGTGAGCCAGACGGGCCGTATCGAGCCACTGATCACCATCGATCTTGTGATCGCAGATGATGTGTCGAACGCGATCGGCAAAAATCTCCGCACCGCCGCCGGGCAACGAATCGACTCCCGCTTCTTTCATCTTCTCCAGAGTCTCGCGGATCGAAAGCTTCGCGCGTTTCGCCAGGTAGGCTACTTCGACCATGGTGAAGGCTTTCATGTGGACCTGCGGAAAGCGCTCTTTCAATCCGGAAACGAGATCGAGGAAGTACTGGAACGGCAGGTCCGGATGCAGCCCTCCGACAATGTGAAACTCGGTCACCGCCTCCGTATAACCCGACGCCGCTGTCTGGAACGCTTCCTCCAAGGCCATGGTGTACGAGCCTGGACTGTCCTTCTTGCGTCCAAACGCGCAAAGGCGGCACGCCGCTACACAGACATTGGTCGGATTGATATGCCGGTTGACGTTGAAGTACGCCGTGTCTCCATGCATCCGCTCGCGAACCGAGTTAGCCAGCCAACCGACGGCGAGGACGTCGCCGGTCTGGTAAAGAGTAAGCGCGTCGGCCCCGTTCAGGCGTTCGGCCGCCAGAACCTTCTCCTTAATCGGAAGTAGGCGGGGGTCGTCGGTCTGAAATGGGTGCGCGGTCGGCATCTGCTTAATGATAACCCAGCCTTAGTCGTGGTCGTACCTTTAATCGTCGACGTCTTTCGAGTGCAGGTAAGCTGAGGAGATTCAGGCCACGCCTGAGACGCTCATCACCGGAGAAGAAGATCGGCTGCAACAAATATGAAAAACACTGTCGAGATCACTCCGTTCATCGTGAAGAATGCGGCATTGAGCTTACTCAGATCATCGTGCCGGACCAGTCCGTGCTCGTAGAGCAACAGGGCAGCAACCGCGCACACTCCAACCATCGCCAATTTTCCCAGACCGAAAGCGATCACCAGAGCAAGTAGTAATCCAAGCATCACGAGATGAAAGAGGCGAGCGACAATCAGCGCATTCCTGATGCCCAGGTCACGCGGCAGCGAGTGCAGGCCGTGACTACGGTCGTAATCGTAGTCCTGGCAAGCGTAGATCACATCGAATCCCCCGACCCAAAAGGTGACCGCAGCCGTGAGCAAGAGGATCCGCGGATCCAGCGAGCCGCGAACCGCAATCCAGGCGGCTGCAGGCGCAATGCCCAGGGCGAATCCTAAGAAGAGATGCGACCAGCGTGTAAAACGCTTGGCATAGGAGTAAAGGAGCACGACCGCCAGTGCCACGGGAGAGAGCCACAAAGTCAGCCGGTTCAGCTGTGACGCCGCGAAGACAAAGATGCCGCTTGAGACCAGAACAAAGACGCTAACGAACGAAGGTGTCAGTTGTCCGACCGGCAACGCACGCGTCGCAGTGCGCGGATTCGCGGCGTCAATCGACGCGTCGGCCAGGCGATTGAAAGCCATGGCCGCCGAGCGAGCCGACACCATCGCGACGACGATCCATCCCAGCTGGCGCCAGGCCGGCAAGCCTCCAGCGGCCAGCATCGCTCCGCAAAGCGCAAACGGCAGCGCGAAGATCGAGTGCTCCCACTTGATCATCTCCAGCGTGATCTTAAGATTTCGGAAAAAACGCACGGGATAATTGTAAAGCAAACGAAATGCGACCGGGCACACGCCGGCAATTGATCATGGTTTACGGCTCCGCCACGAGCGGCACAAAGCGGCACCCCTCGAGACCTTTCGCCTCTGCGGTTCCGTTGACTTTTCGAATCAGTTGCAACTCCTGCGCCGACGGTGGACCGACAGGAAGGATCATGCGTCCACCTTCGCGCAACTGTTCGAATAGGTGTGGTGGTATCTCGGCGGTAGCGGCAGAAACCAGGACGGCATCGAACGGGGCATGTTCGGGCCAGCCCAAGCGCCCGTTGCCGACTTGAATCTTTACATTGTTGTATCCGAGCCGAGCCAGCCGGACTCCGGCCAAAGATGCGAGTGATGCATGCCGCTCGACCGAAAATACTTCGGCGCAGAGCGTCGTCAGCAAGGCTGTCGCATAACCCGAGCCTGTGCCGATCTCAAGCACGCGATCACTCGGCTGTAGTTCAAGGTGCTCCAGCATCACGGCAACAATATACGGCTGGGAAATGGTTTGCCCCTCGCCCGCGGGCAGTGGACGATCGTCATAGGCTTGTCCGCGAAACTCTTCGAGCACGAATTCGTGGCGCGGCACCGATCGCATGGCCTCGAGCACTCGAGGATCGCGGATCCCCCGCGCCACTAATTGCGCGCTCACCATTTGCTGTCGCTGCTGCTCGAAAGAGTCGAATTGATAGGGGGAAGCCATCACTCGCTGACAACTCCCTGCACCATCTGCTGGACAACCAAGAATGGCGGTCGCCGCGGTGTTTCCTGGATCAATACGGGCCGATGATCCCGCCAATACTACGCGCCGCCGGTACTTTGCGCTGTGATCTGTTCTCTTCCGCTTGGATCATGTCGAGATACTTGTAGGCTGTACCTGTGTTGAACAGCACCACTTTGTCCTCGGCGCGCAGGAACCCGTTGGCACGCAGCTTCTGGTAAGCCACGAGAGATGCGGCGCCTTCGGGGGCGGCAAATACACCTTCGGTGGTCGCCCAGATTCGAGTCGCGGCAAGAATTTCTTCATCGCTCGCGGCGACGGCCGTGCCCTGACTCTTTTTGAGGATATCGAGAATCAGGTAGTCGCCGTAGGCCTTCGGAACACGCAGACCGGCCGCAAACGTCTGCGCCCCCGTCCACATTTCCGATGCGCTCTTCCCTTCTTCCCACGCTTTCACAATCGGCGCGCAGCCTGCGGATTGCACGGTGATCATTTTCGGACGCTCGGAGCCGATCCATCCCAACTGCTCCATTTCTTCGAACGCCTTCCACATGCCGATCATACCCACGCCGCCCCCGGTCGGATAAATTATGGCATGCGGCAGCTTCCAATCCAGTTGCTCGGCGACTTCGTAGCCCATGGTCTTCTTGCCTTCGACACGGAACGGCTCTTTCAGTGTGGAGACGTCGAACCATCCTTCTTGCTGCTTGCGGTCGGCGAGGATGCGGGCGCAGTCACTGATCAGTCCGTTAACTAACGTCACGTGCGCGCCGTAGTAGTCGCACTCCATGCGATTGGCTAGCGGCACATCCTTCGGCATGAAGATGTACGCTTCGAGATGGCCGGCAGCGGCATAGGCAGCGAGCGCGCCGCCCGCATTTCCCGCCGAAGGAACAGCGAGTTTCTTTAGTCCGTAGTGACGCGCCATGGTCACGGCGGCTGACATGCCGCGCGCTTTGAATGATCCGGTTGGGTTCAGGCCCTCGTCTTTGATATAGACATTTGCATGCTCCCGGCTGGGAAGCATGGGGGTAAATCCTTCGCCGAGAGTAACGGGCACAGCGTCAGGTAAAACTTCGGAGTAGCGCCACATGTTAGCTACTCGGCCCAAAAGACTTTCGCGCTGTAATTTCCCTTTCAGGCTGGCAAGGTCGTAGCGGACAAAGAGCACACCGCCGTCTTTGGGGCAGATATTCTGTGGCTGGTCGGCAGAGAGATGTTCTCCACAGCGTGTGCATTCAAGGAAAGAAATTCGCATCGATTGAAGAATAGCACTCGAACCTCTTCCATCTTGCGAACGATGAACCGGTCCCAGCTGTGGGACAGCTAAGCCGGGACGCGCTTCAGGAACTCGCTGGCCCGTCGAAACCATGGGCGTTCGCGTCGCCGCAGGTATCCGGGCATGTTGGGCTTTTTATCGAGCACCTTCTGGGCCCACTCACGGGCTTCGTCATTGTGACCTTCCGATGCCAGCAGACTCGCGAAATTCAAATACGTTTCTGACAGGGTTGAAGTAATCGTCACCTGCCGAAACAGGGCTTCGGCTTTTTCCTTCTGCCCGGTCTGCGCATAGGCATGGGCTAACAATCCTGCAGCGCGATGGAAATCGTAATCAGGCTCGTTGCTCACGACTCGCTCTAGATCAGGCAACGCGCCCGCGGCGTCACCTAACTGAATCGCGCACACTCCACGACGATAGAACGGATCGGGCGTGTCAGCGCGCGCGGCGATCGCTTTGTCGAACGCGGCTCGAGCCTCGGTGAGCCGGCCATCGTCCATGTAGAGATCGCCGAGCTCCTCGTAATTCCCGGCGGATGGATTGTCGTGGATCGCTGCTTCCAGTTCGCGAATGCGCTTGCGTCGCGGGAAAACCTTGAAGGATTGCCCCAGCAATCCGATGTCAGGCAGGGCTTCGACCAGCAAGTAAATAATGGCGCCGAGCGGGCCCAGAAACAGAATGATAAAAATCCAATAAGTATCCGGACGGCGCCGGATGAAATGCACGATCGCCAGTCCCTGCAGAATGATGCCCCAGGGATAGAGCAGGTAGCTGAAAAATCCCATACGGTAACCAGGCACTTCGGCCTAGCGTGAGATTACACATTTGTGGAAGATGGAGAAAGTGACTACCAGGATGGCGACGGCAGGTGCAACACGTTGCTGTCGCGCTGAACACGCGGTGCGCCCTCGCGAGACGACAAGGAGTGTAGATGTCGAGCACAAAAACGAGTCAACCAAGCGACGTACAGCAGATTCTGGCCCTGCATGAGGCCGGAGACAAAGCTCTGATGAGCGCCGACCTTGCGGTCCTTGGCCGAATCCTTGCCGACGATTACGTGCAATACAACGAAGCTGGCGAGTCTTTCACCAAGCAGGAGGTATTGAACAACTTCAGGTCCGGCGCGATTCGCTATCCGTCGATCGTTTCGACCGGACGGAAGATTCGGTTGTTCGGCGACATGGCGGTCGTGCACGGCTCCGAGTCAGACATCGTCGAAACAAACGGCAAGCAATCGTCCGTGCGTTACGTCTACCTCGACGTCCTTCGGAAGCATGATGGTGAATGGAAACTGGTAGCGTCTCAGCTGGCGCGTCCGCTGGGGTAATCGAGCGCCGTTTTCAGCATGCCAATTGCAATTCTGGCGGAAGCGCCAGCTCTTAATCAGGTTTCTTTGACCCGCAGCCGGTTCTGCCAGTGCGACCACAGGAACCATACGATCCCACCGATCAGAAACACTCCAATGACGGCGTCGAATTTGTGGAAATATTTGCCTAGCGAACGCCAGTTCTCGCCGAGCTTCATGCCGAAATAGGCCAGCGCGAAACACCACGGCCACGACCCGAGAAAGGTATACACGTGAAACTTGCCGCGCGGCATGCGGGCGATGCCTGCGGGCAGCGCGATAAACGTCCGAATTACCGGCAGCAGGCGTCCGACGAACACCGCCATATATCCCCACCGGAGAAAGAAACGGTCGGCCCAGTCCAGTTCACGCCGCCCCATCAGAATCCAGCGCCCGTAGCGTTCAACCAGAGGTCGCCCACCATAACAGCCAATTTCGTAGGCGAAAAGCGATCCCAGATTGCACCCGATCGCGCCCGCTGTTGCCGCCCAGATCAGCTTCATGGCACCCGTAGAGACGAGGTATCCGGCAAAAGGCATGATCAGTTCCGAAGGCAGCGGAATGCACGCCGACTCAATCGCCATGAGCAGCGTGATGCCAATGTAGCCGGTCGCAGCTACGAGAGAACTGATGAACACGAAAAGTACGGTTAGGATTTTCTCGGTCATGCGCTCAGAATGACGCGAAGAGAAGTTGAAGATCTCTCGCGGCGCCAGGTAATTCGAAAACGTTGTAGTGGCACCCCAGAAAGACTGTCAGCGTCGACACCATCAGCAAGTTCAGAACGCACCTTCCTGGGTGAAACTGAAGCCGGGCAGCGTCACTCCATCGGCCGCTTTTGCCACTTTGACCTTCACCACCGGCGCGTCGGGCGCAGTTACTTCGGCAGGGCGCAATACCGCATATTGCGTAAAAACCTCGCTGTAGACTTTGGTGACCAGGTGATCCTGCCCTGTCGCGTCCTGGCGCCAGACTTGCCCGAGTTTTATGCTTTTGACGGCCACAGGTTTCCTTTAGCTTCCAGACTACTCATGGGCCATGGAGGCGTCAATTACAGCGGAGTTACCTTAGTTGCGGAGCTGCGTCGTCACGGCGGGGCTTTGTTACCATGAACGCTGGTGTCAGGAGGAATCCGATGGCTCGCGGAAACATGCCGCGTCGACCGAGTCGCAGCGGACGCCAGGATGGGGTCGCAGCGCGTGGAGTGAAGACGACGAAATCATCGAGGTCATCCATCCAGCCAGTAAGGAAGAGTGCCCCCTCGCGTCAGACAATCCGGAAACTGCCCAGGTCCGGCGACAGAGCCGCCGGGGGTGTCGCAAATAGGAAGCGCCTGTCCGGATACGATCCGATCGCTCCCGAGCGCGTGCGCGCCATCATTGCCGGCCTCGACGAAATGTACCCCGGCGTAACCTGCGCCCTCACCCATCGCACGGCGTGGGAATTGGTCGTAGCTACGATCCTCTCCGCGCAGTGCACGGACGTCAGGGTAAACATGGTGACGCCCATCCTTTTCCAGAAATACCCGACGGTTCAAGAGTTCGCGGACCTCGACCCGGAACAATTGGAGCCAGACATTCGCTCGACCGGTTTTTTTCGCAACAAGTCGAAGTCCGTGGTGGGCGCGGCTCGAAAGATTGTTGCGGACTTTGGTGGCAAAGTGCCGGATACAATGGACGAACTGTTGACGCTGCCCGGCGTCGCCCGTAAGACCGCAAACGTGGTCCTCGGAACCTGGTTCAAGAAAAATGAAGGTGTCGTGGTCGACACTCATGTCACGCGCATCTCACGCCGTCTCGAGCTGACACGACATGAAGACGCGAAGAAAATTGAAGAAGACTTGATGCTGATTGTTCCCCGTGACCGATGGACCGATTTCTCTCACGAAGTGATCTGGCACGGGCGCAAATTGTGCGTGGCGCGCGGTCCAAAGTGTGCAGATTGCAAGATTGAGACCCTGTGTCATGCTGCGGACAAAACCTGGTCGACGGTGGAGGTTCATCGCGGCGCGCGGCCTTAGAAAATCGTCAGGTTTGGTGGAGACTCGGGCTCTGCTGGCCGTCACTTTCCGGTGTAATTCAGCTCAACCACCGTGCAATCATCGTTGAGCGGCGTGCCTCCGCAAAAATCAGCGACCGCCGTGAAAACGTCCTCCATCGACTTACTTTTTCCTGCGACTTGTTCGAGGCGTTCACTGTCGAACATATCTCCACGGGCGTTTTCAGCTTCCGTAACGCCGTCCGTCACCAGAATCATTCGGTCCCCCGGCCGCATCTGGCAGCGGTCGCTCGAATAGGTCGCGTCAGCCAGCAAGCCCACCGGTAAATTGCCGTGGGCGGGACGCAGCACGTCGTTACCACAAATCCATACCGGTGGAACGTGACCACAGTTGACGTACTCCAAATCGCCATCGTTGCGCAGCCGGGTGATAATCATGGTCGCGTACTTCTCACCGATGTGTTTATAGGTGAAGAAGCGATTGACGGCATCGACGATCTCGACCAGCGGCATGCCTGAGATCAGCTGCGAATACACCATCCCCTGGAGAATGGACGCCAGCAGCGCGGCGGAAACTCCTTTGCCGCTGACATCCGCTAGAACCACCGCCAGACCCTGGGGCGTGTTCACCGCTTCGAAGAAATCGCCGCCGATTTCCTTACATGACATATTGCGGCCGTTCACCCGGGCAAACGGAACTTCGGGGAGCGTGACCGCCAGCAAGCGCTGCTGAATGGATGCGGCAATCGATAATTCCTGCTGGTAACGGCGGCCGGCTTCCTCGGCCTGTACCAGGCGCGCGTTTTCGATCAACTGCGCTGCTTCTGTCGCGATTGCGCGCAGAATATCGTGGCTCACACTGGTGATATCGCGGGAAGCGAAGCGCGAATCGACGTAAAGCGCCCCCATGACTTCACCGCCGGCTGGCTGCTGTTCGCGGGTCGTCTGCACCAAGGGCTTGCGCAACGGCATACAGATCACGGTGCGCAGGTCGAAAGCAACGATACTTTGCCGTTCCTTCACATCGAGCATCTGGCTGGTGTCAGTGACCAGATACTCGGAATTCGAGGTCAACGCTCCGTCGAGCACCGAACGGGAAATCGTCTTGTCATCGAGCAGCGGCTCGCCTTTGGAGTTGCGGCCCGCCGCCAGAGTCAGTGTTCCTTCGACATCACGTAGAAAAATGTAGCCGCGTTCGGCGCGCGTGAGTTTGAGCGTGGCATCAAGCAGCGTGACCAGGATTTCATCGAGCACGCCAATTGTGTTCAGCTTGCGCGCCGCCTCCATGAACAACGTGAGTTTCTCGAGATCGCTCGCTTCGGGAGCAATCTGAATGCCCGAGATCTGGCTCAGGAATTCGCGGGCGGTGTTCGAAGTCGCGTGCAGCGGATGAAAGATCAGGTACGCGATATCGCGAGCGCCAAATTCCAGGCGATCATTCCGCTGCAGTTTATGGCGCTCGACCTTTTCTCCGTTGACGAACGTGCCATGTTTGCTGCCGAGATCGACGACGAAGAACTCTCCGTTTTCGGAAACGATGGAAGCGTGCTCGCGCGAGACGCGCGGATCCGCGATCACCAGATCGCGATCCACCTTGCGGCCTACGGTGTACGGCGTGTGATTCAGCGACAGCGTTTGCTGATCACTCCCCTGCACAAAAATCGCGATGGGAAAGATGCTGGAAATCCCCGAATGCGAAGAAGCCGACATGTACCTTGGACACTCCTACGGCCGTACCCGATGCGCTCGGTCTATTCGTTCGGCACGGCCCCCCGAAGCATTCTACGACGAGCTCGGCCCGGCCGACCCGCGAAAAGTCCTCTGATAGTAATTGATGAGCATCAGCGCAGCCACTGCCACCGGCGTCTGCGGCACAGTCCAGAAGGGGACGGCCCAGGTCCGCCAGATCGTCCCGGAAGAAACGAAAAACGACAGTCCGGCAAGTATGACAGCGCTGACCCACGGCCATACGACAAAAGCTGCCGTCAGCAGAAAAACGACACGCACGACCCCGTTGCTCCCCCAGATTGTTTTTCTCTCCCGGACCAATAGGAGAAGCGCCGGAAACAACAGCACTTGGTTATAGGCAGAGTAGGTGGGAATCAGAAGCAGAGTGGCTGCGAGTGTTAGGCTTAGCGTGAAAACGAAGGGCCGCGCATCTGCGGTTCGTCGACGCTCCCTCCAGCAAACCCAGACCACGGCAACCAGGATCAATAACTCAAGAGCGATGCTGTATGGCATGCCCACGAGCGCATCCAAGATGGTTCTTCCGTCCGTGTAGCTCTTGTATTCCCGCGCCGCCTGTATGAACCGCGGGATCCAGTGGGGCAAATACCACTCGGAGGCTCCGCATAACAATGCCATCGTTAGTAGGAACGACGCGGCCCATCGGTACCGGTGGCGCAGGTCGGCGAGAGTCCATAGGGCAAGCCACAACAGCAATAGCCAGACCAGCTGCGGCTTGATGGTGGCACAGGCCAGCACGATTCCGGCGGCGATCGGCAAGTCGCGCGACAGCAGAAACATGGCGATTGCCAGCAGGCCAACCACGAACAGTGTCAGTTGCTGAAGCTTCAAACCCTGCATAACTGGAATGCTCCCCAGCGCAAGAGCGGCGAAGGTGATCTGCATCGATAGCGCCGGGGACCAGCACAACACCCGCAACCACAGGGCAATGCTTGTGATCGTCAGCCAAGCGAGAAGCCAGAGGAATCGGCTGCGCACGATGTCGAACGGAAGGCGGATTGTGGGGGCAAGCCCGAAGGCCACGTAGATGGGATAAGCGAATCCTTGTTGATCTTTGGGATCCCCGGCGCGGGAGGGGTCAAGAACGCGCCCGTAATAACCAGCTTGAATCTCCCGCGTGACGGCCGGACTGTAAGGATCGCGGCCATGCAACAACAATTCCCTTGCCCCCAGCCATCGCGGATACAGGTCAGAGAGGTTGCCGCGCGGCCGGTCGTGGAGAGCAGCGTCGGACTTCTGATGGGGAATCATGATTCGACTGACGTAGGTCCACACGCCCGCCCAGCACAGGGTGGAGACGAGAACCGCAACGACAGGCGAAGCAGCGAAATGCCCTTTGCTCATGCCAATGTGAAGAATCCGTGTACGAGCTGCTCCAACCGTTGAACCGCGATCTCGACGAGATGCCGCTTCATGGTACAACTGATCGCACGAAAACTCTTCGACAATGCCTTCGACGCGATGGCGAATCGCAATTTCTTCGGCAATCGGGGTAGCCAGCGGGCTTTTCTGCTGGTTCCTGATGAAGCATTTCCATCAGGATGCCGCCGATTTACGGTGGGCCATTCACGCCGCACAGCGATTGGTGGCGGGTCAGAACCCATATGACACGCCGTACGAACAGTACCCGCTGACTGCTGCAATCTTTGCTCTGCCCTTGATTCATCTTCCACCTCAAATTGCAGCCGGCATCTTCTGGGGGATCAGTTCGGCTCTATTGGCATTTGGAGTCACGCGCCACAGCTATACTCGCCTGCTTATTTTTCTCGCGTTTCCCTACTGGGCTGGCATCCTGACCGTGCAATGGTCGCCTGTGATCGCCGCTAGCGCCTTTTTTCCGCTGCTCTTGCCCGTTACCATGGCCAAGCCGCAACTGGGGCTGCCGGTTTTTCTCACCCACCTGAGCCGCCGCGGCGTGGCCGCGTGCGCGGCATTCGGCCTATTGAGTCTCGTGTGGATGCCAAAATGGCCAATTCTATGGCTGGGCCAACTTGGAAATTATCAGCACTTCTTCCCGCTCTCAATTCTGCCCGGCCCGCTGCTCTTCCTCGCCTGGCTGCGCTGGCGTGATCGGGATGCGATCTTTCTATTTCTCTCAGCGTGCATGCCCCAGCGCTGGTTTTTTGACTGCTTCATTCTTTGGCTGATTCCAAAATCGCGCCGCGAAATTCTCGTCGTGACGTTGTGTAGTTGGGGGGTAGGGATCTGGCGCTGGTATCATTACCCGCGCACCATGCATCAGATCGGTCTTTGGAGTATTCTCGGCTTCTACCTTCCCATGCTCGCGATTATCCTTTTGCGGCCGCACCCAGTTCCCGAAAATGCCGGTTCCTGAATCTCGAACTACGTGAGCCTATCGGTCGCGCAAATTTTCGCAAGTTGCGATTTAATGGTCCCCGACCCGCATGAGATTTCTTGAAGTCACCCGTTCGCACTTTGTCGGCGTCGTCCTCTTCCTGGGCCTGCTGGCAATGACCGCTCGCAATGCCGTCGATCCCGACCTGTGGTGGCACCTGCGCGCCGGGCAATGGATTGTCGAGAACGGGCGCATCCCTCACGTCGACACCTTCTCCTTCACCCGCGCAGGTCATGCCTGGATCGCCCATGAATGGCTGTCGGAAGTGATTTTCTATCAGTTGTGGAAACATGGTGGGCCGATCGCGTTGATCATTTTCTCCGCTGTGGTCACCAGCGCCGGCTTCATGGTGCTGTACCTGCGTTGTCCAGGAAAGCGGTCCTTGGCCGCGGCGGCTACAGCCATCGGGGCGCTCGCCGCTGCGCCATGCTGGGGAGTACGCCCGCAGATGTTCACGTTCGCGTGCGCCAGCCTTTTGCTATGGCTGATTTGGCGTGGCGAAAGTCGTCCTGCCCTTCTTCTCTGGATACCGCCGCTCTTTTTGCTTTGGTTGAACTTGCACGGCGGCTTCGCATTGGCGCTCGCGTTATTGGTCGCGTATGGCGCGGGTTTGCTGGTTGAAGCAGCTTTGGGCACCACGCCTTGGCGGCAGGCCCGGCCAATCCTTACGCGAGTGCTACTGCTTTTTCTTGCCTGCGTGGCGCTGGTGCCGCTGAATCCCAGCGGGGCGCGTCTCTATCGTTATCCGTTCGATACCGTGCGTTCGCCAACGATGCGTTCCTTTATCGTTGAGTGGTTCTCACCGAATTTTCACGAAGCGCTCTATTTACCCTTCCTGGTCTTATGCCTCCTGCTTTTGACGGCATTTGCCAGCGGGCGAGCCAAGCCGAAAGCGCGGGTCCTTGTTCCCGTCCTGTTCACGCTCCTCGCTGCGCTCGACGCCGTCCGCCACATACCGATTTTCGTTTTGACGGCGATTCCTGTGCTGGCAGGAGCCTTGCCGGTTCGATCAGGCTGGAGGGAGGGCTTTCTCCGGCGCGCGCAATCCCGGCCCCGGCTGTTCTTCCCCGCTGCCATCGTCACGCTGATGCTGATCTTCGTCGTGGTGAGGTGGACGATCCTCGGTCGCCATCAAAGCGCCCTGGAGGCCAAAGAGTTCCCGCAAAAGGCAGTTTCGTTCCTCCGGGAAAACCAACAACCCCAGCGAATTTTTGTCTACTACGACTGGGGAGGCTATGCGATCTGGAAGCTTTATCCGGAATATCGAGTATTCGCCGACGGACGGGCAGACCTTTACGGGGACGATCTGCTGGAATCGATTCGCACCTTGGTGCAACTTCGAAGCGGATGGCAGGAGATTATCCAAAGATGGCAAATTGAGACGGTGCTGATCCCTCCGAACTGCGCTTTGGCGCAGGCTCTACCTCTGGAGCCCAATTGGCATGTAATTTTCAGCGATTCCAAGGCAATTTTGCTCGTTAAAGGGAAAAATTCGGTTGAAACACCCCAAAGTTTGGTCATTTTGCCCCCCAAAAGTGAAAAAATGTTTCCCAGAGACGAGCCGAATCTGCGAAACTAAGGCGCATACGGAGACGTGTTCGAGAGCCCGTCCCGTATTCATAGGTTTCAAACCGAAAGCAGAAGGAGTCTGGAATGGCAAATCTAGCTAAACTCTTGTTGCACAATGAGGAAGGGCAGGACATTGCCGAATACGCGGTGATGCTGGCCGTGATTCTTGTCATTGTGATTGGCACCGTCCGATTGATCGGCGGCAACGCCAACAATGTCTTTTCGCAGGTCGCCAGCTCAATCCAGTAAGTCCGAGAAAGCGTAACTGATGTCGTCGAACGCCTCACGACACAAGTGCGTCATCGCAGCCGATAAGCCGTCAGTTGCCGGAGAGTAAAACACCATGAACCGAAGCCGTCTATTGATGATTGGAGGCTTGGCACTTGCCGTGGGCCTGCTGGTTGCCTTCACTGTCTACAATCGGCTACGGACTCCGAACGCCAGCAACGAACCGAGTGTTCGCGTGGTGGTGGCGGCGAACGACATTCAAATTGGAACCAAACTGTCGGATCACGACGTTCGCGTGATCGCACTTCCTATATCGGCGATCCCACCGGGCGCCTATTCTTCGCCGTCGAAAGTTCTGGATCGAGGGGCCGTCCTCCCGATCAACAAAGGTGAATTCATCTTGCCCAGCAAACTTGCCGCCTTGGAAGCCGGAGCGGGTCTCCCTTCGATGATTCCCCAAGGAATGCGCGCCGTATCAGTACGCGTCAACGATGTGGTCTCGGTCGCCGGTTTTGTGCAGCCCGGAACCCGCGTCGATGTACTGGCCACGGGAAGCGAAGGCAACGGCAATGATCGTCAGACCACCACCGTCCTCGAGAATGTGGCTGTGATTGCGGTGGGCAAGAACCTGAATGGTAACGGTCTGACAGAGGGCCCGGCAGCCCCGGTCATCACCTTGCTGGTTTCGCCCGATGACGCGCAGAAGCTGGCCCTGGTTTCCCAGGAAGGCCGCATCCAGTTGTCCTTACGCAATCCGCTGGACACGAAAAAAGGGGCGCTGGGTGCGACGCGCGCGAGTTCGCTGTATCCAGGCGCAGCCCCGGTAGTGGCCGAGTCGAAACCGAGAGTCGCCAGGAAAGTGGTTGCCAAGCCGATGGCAGTCGCGCCCGCGCCATACGCAGTAGAAATGATACGCGGCAGCAAGAGAGACGAAACGAAGCTCGATGAAGGCAAGTAGGCCGGACACGCCGCGGTGACCATGGTCTCGCAAAGTTCCTTGTCGTGAGAATTGGAAGTAACGGATTTACCCTCGATGGATTCACTCGTGCAGCCTCGCAGAGGTGCGAATTAATGAGAGTTCTCAAGCTCGCAGCAGCCGGGCTCCTGCTGTCTGCGACCGTGATAATGGCTTATGCCGCAACCCCCGACGGCAAACCCCAAGATACGACGGCCCCGGCTCCAGCACAGGATAACTCCCAAGCCGCGCCTCCCGCGGGACCGCCTTCGACTGCAACGCCGGGAGCAGCGCCACTGCGCGTCATGGTCGGCAAGTCCCTCCTGATCAATACCACCGAGAGATTGAAACGAGTCTCGGTTACAGATCCAACGGTGGCGGATGCGTTGGCGGTGACACCTACCCAAGTGTTGATCAACGGACTGTCTCCGGGCGAAGTTTCTCTGTTGATCTGGGACGAGTTCGAACGGTCTCGCAGTTTCGATCTGCGAGTAGATGTCGACATCACGGCGGCATCCGAGGAGATCCACCGTCTCTTCCCGAACGAGCAGATCAATGTCACGCCCTCCCGGTCTGCCATTGTGCTTTCTGGACATGTCACCACGGAGGACGTCGCCAAACACGCGGCAGCCTTGGCCTCGGCTTATTCCAAGAACGTTGTCAATGTTCTGACGTTTGGACCGGTGGGGGCGCAGGAAGTGCTGTTAGAAGTGAAGTTCGCGGAAGTGGATCGCACTGCCCTGTCGCAAATCGGGTTCAATTTGTTGTCCACAGGCTCGGGCAATACCATCGGCAGCACGACGACGGGCCAGTTTGGCGGAGTCACAACCGGCACGCTCCCCAGCACGATTGGCGGTGGCCAAGTTCCGTTTACGACGGAAACAACGATCTCGAATGTTCTCAACCTGTTTTTCTTCAATCCGCAAGTTCATCTTGGCGCGGTGATTCAGGCGCTGCAGTCTAAGAATCTTCTGCAGATTCTAGCCGAGCCAAACCTGGTCGCCGTGAATGGCAAGGAAGCCAGCTTTCTCGCGGGCGGTGAATTTCCTTTTCCCGTGGTGCAACCCGGAGCCGGCGGCATATCCACAGTCACAATTCAATTCCGCGAATTCGGGGTACGTCTGAAGTTCACTCCCGTGATTCAGCCCAACGGCAATATTCATTTGCGTGTGGCGCCTGAGGTGAGCACGCTCGATTTCGCCGATGCGGTGACCGTTTCCGGGACGACTGTCCCCGCCATCAGCACGCGGAAAGCAGATACCGAATTCGAGCTTGAAGATGGCCAGAGTTTCGTGATCGCGGGCTTGATGGATAACCGTGTGACGGATATCTACAGCAAAATCCCGGGCCTCGGAGATATTCCGATTCTGGGCAATTTCTTTAAAAGCAAGAGTGCGCAGAAAAGTAACTCGGAGTTGATGGTGTTGTGCACCGTGCGACGGGTTTCGCCGACGTCCCAGCCTCCGAAGGAGCCTGCGAGTCCGGAGCCGTATTTGAACAATAAGAAGTTCGACAGCAAGAAGTAAGTGGATCGGGTTGGCCAGGGGTTCGCCAGAAAGATTTTGGGAGTAAGTCATGCCGGAGTTGTCAGTCGCGGTATTTGCCACGGACAATGACCAGCGCGCGGTGTTGCAGGTCTTGGTCGATGGCACCAGCGTGGCTCGGACTGTGTGCGTCGATGCGACTCTTCCACTTGCAGCCAATGACCCGGTGATACGCCGGACCCACTCCTTTACTCCGGACGTAATTCTGGTGGATATCGCAGCGGACAGCGCCACGGCGCTGCGTGCGATCGAGTTGCTGCACCAGGAATTTCCAAATGCGGCGGTATTTGCCGTCGGACCGATGACACAACCGCAGCTGATTGTCAGCACCATGCGAGCGGGGGTGCGCGAATACATCGAACGCCCGACGAGTACGACCGACTTGTTGGAAGCCTTTGTCCGCCTGACCTCCACGCGCCGGAAACCCGGACGCGAAACTTCGCGTGGCAAGGTATTTACGGTCGTAAATGCCAAAGGAGGCAGCGGCGCCACCACCGTCGCGGTCAATCTTGCTTTGGCGCTGCAGGCGGTTCACCACAGCACTGCGTTGGTGGATCTCGCCCCACTGGGCCATTGCGCATTGCATCTCAACTTGAAGCCGACGTTTACCGTTTCAGATGCGATCACGAATCTGCATCGTCTGGATTCGTCCTTGCTCGAGAGCTTCATGGTCCGTCATGATCGCGGATTGCAGGTTCTGGCGGGACCGTCGCAGCCGACAGCAATTGAACCGACGGCTTCCGATTTTGCACGTCTCTTCGACACTATGGTAGGGCTCTTCCACTACATCGTTGTGGATGCCTCATCCCGATTGGATAGCGCGACGCGCCTGGTCAGTAACCTGTCGGAGAAAATCATGATCATCGTCCACGCCGATGTCGCGTCGCTTTGGAGCGCCGGGCGTGTAGCGCAATATCTTGGGGAGAGTGGAACTCGCGACCGATTCGCACTGGTGTTCAATCGCTATCGCAAGGTCGCTGGCTTCAATGAAGGAGAAACGGAAGCGGCGATCGGGGCGCCCGTGCTATGGCGCATTCCGAACCAGTACTTTGCGGTATCGAGTGCGATTGACCGCGGCGTTCCCCTGATGCAGCAGGGAACGACGGAAATTGCCCGTTCCATTACGGGTCTGGCCGAGCTGTTGACCAGGGATGACCCCGAAGTGAAACGCACGGCGTGGTCGTTGTTCAAGACGGTTTAGGCTAACGGTCCGGGAAAGAGAGTTGGAGTAGAACGCTTTTCAGTATGCCGAATCTTCAAGCATTCGAACGTAGCGATTACCAGCAGGTAAAAGCCGACCTGCACCGAAAAATTCTCGACCGCCTCGACTTGGAAAAACTGGGCCGCGCGACGGGAGACTCGGCACGGGAAGAAGTGCTGATTCTCATCCGCAGTTCAGTGAACAGCGAGGCAGTTCCGCTGAGCTTCGCCGAGCGCGAACAACTGTCCCGCGAAATTCTTGACGAGATTTTCGGGCTCGGACCGCTCGAGCCGCTACTGAAGGATCCAACAATCTCAGACATCCTGGTCAACCGTTTCGATCGTGTCTACGTAGAACGCGGCGGTAAGTTGGAAATCACCGGGCTGTCATTCAAAGACAACCAGCATCTGATGCAGATCATCGACCGCATCGT
>Ga0181531_10000872_pt1 | contig 19652 bp, 22 predicted proteins | sample PEATcosm2014_Bin_38_FD_119743 | JGI IMG/M metagenome (GOLD analysis project Ga0181531, IMG submission 119743) | Peatland microbial communities from MTU Mesocosm Facility, Houghton, MI, USA - PEATcosm2014_Bin11_10_metaG | ecosystem: Environmental > Terrestrial > Soil > Wetlands > Peat | place... | reverse complement strand
GTAGACGCCTTGATCCTTGTGATGCAATGCCCGGATTCCGTATTGCCGGTGTGATCAAATCCGCCGCCTCGCAATTGGAATCATCGTCAATGAGCGATATCGACAGTGTCCTTCGATCCCCATGCGTGCGCAATTGCTGCCTGGACGATGACCTTACCTGTCTCGGCTGCTTTCGGTCCCTCGACGAGATCAAGGAATGGGGGGTTGTCGACGATGACCGACGCAGCCGGATTCTGAAGAACGCCGAGCAGCGCAAACTGGCGCGTCAGACGGCCGGCGAGATCTCGCGATAATTCAATTCACTGCGCGTTGATCGCGGGCACGGGTGGACCTGACGGCACCACGGGATTTGGAGGGTGCACCCTATCTCGGCGGCGTAGGCCCTAATTTCCAAGTTGTCGGTATCTCAACGGTCGTCGTAACCGGCGCTCCATCCACGCTTGCCGGAAGCAGGCCTCCGTGAATAAAGGTATCCAGGCAAGCTTGATCTAGCCGCGGGTAGCCTGTGGACAGCGTAAGACTCACGTCACGAACCGCGCCATCGGCGGTAACTGTTAATTTAACCTTGCAGGTGCCTTCTTCGTGAAGACGCCGCGACATCGCCGGATAATTTTCTCCGATGCGCAGAGGGTGCCCGGGATCTGCACGAACTTTCGTCGTGATAACCGAGCTCGTACTTGCGTCCTGCGCCGGCGCGATGAGCGGCATTAGCTCGAACGCGAGTGCTAACCAAAGGAAATTGAGCTCACTCATGGAAGTCGCCTGCACAGTGTCATTCAGAGCCACAATGACGCCCTCGCTAATCGGTGAATGGGATGTTCGAGCATCGGCGCCCGCTCACCGCTTGCCGCGAACGGCGGCATAGCGGCGGCGATTTCTGTATGTCGAGTGACCGAAACTGGTCAATCACGGTCTCGAGATCCTCATATACGTCACCACATCGACCGCGCCGCCGTTTGCCTTCGGCTTTCGATCGCGCCCGAGTTCCTGGCCTGTATTCTCATCAAAGACCCCTGGCTCATAGCGTTTAGCGCAAACGTGGTAGGAACTATCATCGCGGCATAGGACACGCTCCAACCACAGTAGTCCGTCATTATCGCTTCTCGCCACCACCAGATCGCCTGTCGTACCAAACAACAGCGAACCGGCCGCAGACGCAAATTGCGCCTCATGCACGATATTTGCGGGCACCAGCATTCTGAGGCGAACATTGCCGATGCCGGGAATCCCAAACGTCTGAATCGACGCCCAACCCGCCAGTCTGGCTTGAAACGTGGCTGCATCCATGGCAGGCGGCTCCCCCGGATGCCACTGCCCCGCGACCTTAAGGTACGCGGCGTAAAATCCGTCCCGGCTTTTGTCCTCGATCGTTCGCAATGGTCCCGTCGTACCGATGACCAAAATGCCTGGCTGGACGCCGGCGCTTACAGTGTCGCCGGTGGCGGGCTTGGTGGCTGTCGAAGTTGCCGCGTTTTCTTGTAATTGCTCTCTGACCTGCGCGACTTTCTTGTCGTCTGGCGCATGGTGCGCCGGTCCGATACCGTCCGCCGTTACCGAACAACCTGCCGCGACAATCGCAAGGACGACCATCGAAGAAAGCCTTTTCAACATGTGCTTTACCAAGCGCGAGGATTTGCGCGCAGGTGAATTCACTCTCTCAACCCGCGGCCGTCCGGCGTGAATGCCGGCCCTAGGGCGTCACGACCCAGAGCACGGTGGCAAGGGAATGAACTCATTACCTATGGCTTCGTCAGTAATTGAGCAAGCGAGTTCTTCGGTGCGCTCGCCGTCCGGGACACGCGCTCAGGCCTGCAACATGTGTTGGCTGCAATTAGTTGCTCACAATCCTCGAGCCTGCGGCACTCACAGCGAAAGCTGGCGTTCAAGATCGAGCGCATTCGATTGAGGCGCGCGGTCAGCAGGTCCAGCTCGTCGATCTTGCGTTTCGCCATTGCACGCCATCGCAATGAAGGTTTAGTACCAGTGGGGAAACCGTCCAAGAATGTCCGCGTCTCGCCGATCGAAAAGCCGGCGGCGCGAGCCAGAAGGATAATCCTTATCCGACCGAGTGCAGCTTGATCATATCGCCTGCGATTTGAAACACGCGCTGGCGATGGAAGCAGCCCTGCTTTCTCATAAAAGCGCAATGCAGACGCCGCCACTCCGGCTTGGCGAGCCAGCTCGCCGATCATCACGCCTTTCATCGCAAGCTCCTCGGCACGACCCAATCTCACAAAATGCTTGACTTGAAGCGCACTTTAACTCGTAGGCTTCGGCAAAGGTAGCTTGGGGCAGGACGCGGTCACTGTAAGGAGAAGCGCGTGGATTGCAAAACCGGTCGGTTTCTAATTGGTCTTCTGAGTCTATTGGTGTGCACGGTCGGACGAACGAACGACGTTTCGGCCGTCCCCGCTGTTGTCGTTGTGGCCATATCGGACCCGCGCAGACCGCAAGAACAGACGAAGCTCGACGCAGCTCGGAAGCCCGCGCTTTCGGTTGTGTTTTCCGGAGCGAAACCGGGCGATCGCATTGCCGACGTGATGTCGGGCAATGGCTATTTTACGCGCATTCTCAGCGACGTTGTGGGTCCGAGCGGCCGCGTCTACGCCTACATTCCAAGCGAACAGATTGCGCATTGTTCTCCTAGTGAAATCGCCGGCACGAAAGCAATTGCCGTAGATCAGAGCTACCGCAACGTGACATTACTCACGGGCTCACTCGCCGAATTTCGACCGCCCGAAAAGCTTGATTTGATATGGATGTCGCAAAGTTATCACGATCTACACAACTCCTTTCTCGGGCCGGCGAATGTTACGGCCCTGAACAAGACGATCTTCGAGGCGTTGAAGCCGGGCGGAGTTTTCCTGGTTATCGACCATGTGGCACAAGCCGGATCCGGGCTGCGGGATACGGAAACACTGCATCGAATCGATCCGATTCGCATGAAAAATGAGATTGAAGAAGCAGGATTCGTGCTCGAAGCGCAAAGCGATGCGCTTCGCAATGCTGACGACGATCATAAGCTGGCCATTTTCGATCCGAGCATTCGCGGCAGGACGGACCAAGTACTGTTCCGATTCCGCAAGCCCCAATAAAGCGTCAGCTGAGCGCGCTAGCGCCGACTGCCTGAAGACAATGAATCCGAGCATTTGATGCGTGTCGTTGTAAGGCCGGGCATTTCAAGTTTGCAACTTCTCATCTGCGGCGTCTGCCCGAATGTCGTTCGTGCTGACGCAACGGACTGGGCATAGGACCGCAGGTGACCCAAAGCGGAAGAGCACCTTCGACCCACCGCAGACCATCCTGAACGTCCGGTAACGGAAACTCTGCCGAGGGGGCTTTGTGCAGATCTTCTGTCAAATCAGGATCGGCGCCAGCCTTTAGATCGCACACGAACCATCCAGAATGCAAGCAGAACCAGCGGCAGAAACTGCGGCAAGAAGAAAACTGTCGGCACGTGATAGGGGCCGGGCAGCAGTCGCGCGAATCCGTTTGTAAATCCCGAACCCGCCGCCAAGGTGAGACCCAGGCACATGCGCCAAAGGTGCCGGGAAATGCGCGGCACACCGGACAGTGCACCGCCAAGAACCACCCGTGCATCGCCGATGGCTGCAATGACGAGTATTGATGTAAAGCTGTAGATGGCAACGAGCACCGGGCCTTTGAACGGGACAGCGCTCTTGAACAGCGGGGCGAAACCCACGGCCAGCTGAAAGGACAGCATTACAAAAGGGGCGCAAAGGCACAGCGCAATGGCTAGGGCGGCCTTTTCGAACGGGCCGTTCGTGCCGGCTTTTCGGCGGACTGACATCCAGCCTGTCGAAACCAGGTAAATGGCGAAAGCCCCGATGAACACGTTCGTCAGCTGATCGGGTTCCGCCACGGCCAGATAGATTGCGAGAACACTCATCACGAGCATAGAGACAACGAAGATGGTGCCGGCCCTTCGGTGCAGAGGGCCGCCCTTATGGGCGAACACCGCTACCGTCCCAGAAACGAGGCCCATCGCACCGCCGACGACATGAACTACGAAGGCGAGCACCGTGATTCCGTGAAACAGTTGACTTGGCGCCGATTGACCGGTCATGCGCCACCCTCCTGGGATCTCGGGTTCATAGCGATTGGGTCGTCAGATTTTCGATCACGGCTGGTGACACCGCAGTGGGGAGGCGTTACCCAAAGACACAGTTCGCTCGAGAATGTTTCAGTTTCTGCGCGGCTAGGCCGAATCTTCTCGGGTGCCGTCCGATCAAGTCATCTGTCTCGGATCGACCCTCAGCTGACGGAGTTGATCGGCCGCTATCGGGCGACCCAGTAAAGCCGCGCGCGGGATGCGGTATTCCTCTCGTCATTGACAGGGAATATTGTTGACCGTAAAATGGAATCATGAAGACCACAGTTAATATTCCCGATAGCGACCTTGCAGACGCTATCCGATTCACCAAGGCAAAGACGAAGCGCGAAGCAATCGTCACGGCCATCCAGGAATTCAACCGCCGTAAGCGCATGGCCGAACTCACCAAGCACGCGGGAACCTGCAAGGATCTGGTGAGCGTCGAGGAACTCTTGCAGCAACGTCGCAAAGGCTGAGTTGCCGTGATCCTGGTCGACTCCTCCTCCTGGATTCACATGCTTCGACCGAATGGTGACGCGGCTGTCAGAGACCGGGTTACGCGTGCACTCGATGCAGGTGATGCCTGTTGGTGCCCTATCATCCGATTGGAGTTATGGAGTGGCGCAGGCGGCGATCGTGACAAGAAGGTGCTTAGGGATTTTGAACGGCTCCTGCCGGAACTCGCCATCGACAATGCAGTTTGGAATGCCGCCTTCGATCTCGCACGACGCGCGCGTTCGGCCGGTATCTCGGTCCCCGCCACTGATATCTTGATCGCCGCGTGCGCGCGACACCACCAAGTCGAGCTTGAACACGCCGACTCAGATTTTTCGCGCCTTGAAAAGCTTTAGCACAGCGGCGTTCCTGTCAAGGATGTCGACCCATCCGGGTCGTCGGGCCGCCACGGATTGGGAAATGCCTCTCAAAGCGCGCCGCCGCCGCATCCGACCCGGTGCCGCCATTCCCCAGTGACTGCTATCGGGCATACAGAATTGCAAGCCATCGATATACCGGAAGCGTTTGGTGAGCCAACGCGTCCCCCGAGTTTGCAAGAAGCTCAGGGTCTCATACGACCCTGTGTGGTTTGATCGAGATGGATGCCGCAGTGCGGGCAGCTAGGGAATCCCGGGTCAAACAGCACTTGCCGGGATACTGCCGAAAGAGTTCTGTGACAATTGGGGCATCTGAAGGTGATCAAGAACAGCAGCATGACGGCAATCTCTACGATCCCCACGGCACTGACTCGAAACGAATGATTGAGCGGCGTACTCGAATGGAGCCATAAAAGTCCCAACGCAGGGATCATCATCACACCGCAAATCATCAGCCGGTACCGATACTTCATTTGGCCGCGGATCGTCATATCGACATCCTCCGGTTCGTGGCAGTTTTTCAATATATGCCGCGTGGATTCTACCGGCAAGAATCACCGGGCAAGTCGCCGGCGAATTCACCCTGTCGACCCGAAGCCGTCGGTGGTCAGTGTCGGCTTTGCGGCATCAGACGATTGTTAGGGGGTATTTACACGCACGCCCTTCGACAAAGACAACTCAACGAACTCCGTTTGGTACGGCGCGTAGACAATGAGTCCATTTGTTTTGGCGAATACGACGAATCCAACGTCTTTCCGAATTCCGCGCGTGGCACCATCTATATCAATCACATTCCGAGGCAGTGATGCCTCAAACACGGAATCGTCACCCAAACGGCGCCAATATACGGTCGAAGGATCGAAGGCGCGCCAGAAGAATACGAGATTGTCGAACGCGCCCAGGAACACATCATCCGGGCGAAGGCCATAAAGCTTCCGAGCCGTAGCTTGTATGTCGGGAATGAGGTCGACCTCGTTCCCGCGCGCTCGATATCCGACGTAGGTACGAGCCGTATACTCCCATCGGTGAAAATTGTCAGTCCAAGTGCCGCCACTGCTAGTAAATGCCGAGTCGGGGTCAAGAGGATAGAGCTGTTCGGGGATTTCCATCCTGTCCTTCGAGAAGTGGTAATTTTGATCGATCAGGACCCGAATCTTACGTGTGGCCATTCCACCCATCAGCCCCACACCGACCGTTGACGGTTCGTCTTCGTAAATCACAATCGAGCCCGGCGCTCGAGTTGCAATCTTCAGGCCAGGCTGTCCCGAACCGATTTGCGGTCGATCAGCCGCGTAGCTCGATACGACGAACGCTAGGATTCCAATGAGCCCTGCCGTGCAATTCGCCAGCGACGTCACGTGCATGCCCTCTAACCAGCAACTAGGCGACAGAAGCGTCGTGATTTAATGCGATCAATATGTCCATATCGTGAACTTCCTGTGTTGCGGCTGAGCTTCGCCCTTAGCGTACCGCAGGTGACGAACGTCTGCTTAGTGGCAAATATTTTTATAGGGTGAAGGATCGGGATTGGCCGGCTGGTGACCGGCGCGCTGTTGGAATCGCCGACGAATCTACGCTCTCGACTCTTAGAAGGCGCTGGCCAATCACTGCTCTTGGGCAACGAAGAAGTGATTCAAGACTTCGACGACCGACATAACAGAATCTGATCGCCCAATAAGTTCCACCCACCATGCGCGGCGGCGGCGTTCGGATCTGATTTTCTAATTTGTATCTTACCAACGATCGCGATTCGCTTGCTCGCCTCACGGAATCGGACAGGAATAAACCAGAGCAAATCCGGCTTACCATTCCAGTTACCGTGGTGTTTGAAAAGCCACTTTCTTTCTTCAAAGAAGGCCAACGTAGGGAGCTCCTCGTCGAGGTAGTCAAGTCCCGCGACGAGATTTTTTCCCCACTCCGGATTTTCGTTGTTTACCTTGAGCACCAATGCCGCAGTATAGCGGCCATCTGCGATCCGCACGGCCAAGCAATCACCCACTTCAAAAGGTGCGCTGCGCAAGATGGTCTTCGGAGGCGAGGAGGGTTTCGGGTTCGCTAGCTGAACTTTTTCTAGGAATTTATCGAGGGCGCTCTTCCGCTTCGCAAGACCCTTTGGATCATCGCGCCAAATATCAAGCCCTCGCTCGGACTCGATGTCATGTCTGACTCGAGCGAGAACCGCGTCATCCACCTTTCCGTACGTCCATTGGATCAATGCGATTGCTTGCCACAAGAGCGGCGCATCGTCGAGATCGTCTTCCAATTCTTTGAAATACGTGATCGCCCGTGAGGATGCGTCGGCTAGGGAAGCGCCCTCCTTGAGACGATCAAGCATAAAGTCCCTAACGTCTGCGACCGTGTCGTTAGCGGCGATGCCAGGTCCCCAGCTACCCATCTACCTTTCTCCACTAGTTCGCTGCGTAGCGATCGTCGTTGGCTATCCGAATACGAAACCCTTCGTTCCGTAGAATAGCGGATAGCTTGAATGGCAGCTTACCGGAGGGCATTTACTGCCATCGAATGTCCGGTCCTGGCCGAACTGCGGCCGATTGGCTGCTCCAAACCGGTCGTTCACCGCAAGGAATCGGAACTTCTCGGCAGATGTCGCCCATCGGGCCACCGCGGCCGCTCGTGTGCGACTGCTGCTGGGTAACACAAAAACTGCCGCGCTAGATCGCTAGCCACGCTTCCGCTCAAACTTGGCGATGATCGTCGTCGGGGGTACCTCAAAATTCTTTAGGAGCGCGGGACACAGCCACCCCTCGATATCGAGATCGTGACTGAAGTACCAATTGCCGCCGAGATCTGCACTTTGCCATTCAAGCTGCGCGGTGAAACCCGGAAATGGCGCGGCCGAAAATAATAGGCGGAATCCCATCTCCGCATTTGATATATGCGCAGTCAGCCGATCGATGATGACTTCGGCACCGTCGACAAAATGCCCATGTAAGACTCCGTCTTTGGGATCATCACTACCTACAGTCCCTCACATCGATATGGATAGATTGCATTCAGTGCATTCATACAATAGACGTCGTCGAGCACCGTAACCAAGATATAAACATATGAGTGCATTCCGAATGTCCGGCTCGCACGATCACATCGTGAGGCTCACCGTATTCCGTGGGCGGTGGGTGCAGATACGCACCTGCGACCTGCAACTTACAAGAGTCACCCGGCAACGGCTGATTGCGGGAAGTTCGGCAGTCACTGCAGGCATTCCAATCCGGCGCTGAGCTTCCCAATCAATTCACGAGCAGATACTTGACTGAGTCAACTATCTCGCTAATATATTGAAATGCACAGCAGATCGGCGCCACCGGAAAGCCTTAACGCTCAAGTCGAAACGATACGGCAATTCAACCGCTTTTTTACGCAACGAATCGGCGTGTTGGATGAGAGCTTGCTGGATAGCGGCCTGACGTTGACTCAGGCGCGCGTGTTATTCGAAATTGGCACCACCCAAATATGCACGGCCGGCGACCTGATCTCCCTGTTGAGGCTTGACGCGGGCTACCTCAGTCGGATTCTTCAGGAATTCGTGGACTCCGGCTTGGTGAACCGCAAGCCGTCGCCCGATGACGGTAGACGAACACTTCTCGCACTTACGCCCATTGGACGGAAGAAATTTAGAGAGCTCGACCGTCGTTCGCGTTTGCGCATCGGCGAATTGATTAGCCCGCTGTCTGCGCCTAAGCGGCACCAATTGCTGCACGGCATACGAGCTCTTCAAGAGTCTCTTTCCGCAATCCCACCTGCAGAAAGACGGAGCGTTACTATTCGGCCATATCGCGTCGGTGACATCGGCTGGTCGATCGAGCGCCACGGACAGCTGTATTCCGACGAGTTCGGTTGGAATGGGGAATTCGAAGCACTGGTCGCCACGCTCTTTGCCAAATTCGCCACTGAGCATAGAGCGGGCTCTGAGCAATTTTGGATCGCGGAGGTCGACAATCAACGGGCTGGCTGCGTGTTTGTCGTGCGCTCCGACAAGGACCCGCACTCGGCTCAGCTACGCTGTCTGTTGGTGGACCCCATTGCACGGGGACTCGGGATTGGTCGGCGGCTCGTGGACGAGTGTATTGCATTCTCAATGGCTGCTGGCTACCGAAGAATCCTATTGTGGACGAATGATGTGCTGGTGTCGGCACGACGAATATACGAAGCCGCGGGCTTTTCACTGATCGAGGAATCGCCTCACCACAGCTTCGGCCATGACCTGGTAGGACAGTTTTGGAGTCGAGATCTTTAGATAGTTTGGCGAAGCCGCGTTTTGTCCAAAAGCTTTTCTGAATCTGATCAGTCGCGTGTACGGATCGCGAGGCTTTGCGTGGCCCTGCCGACAAGCCCATGACCGTCGTAGAGCATCGATTCGGCGAGTCCGGAGCCGTTCGAGCCGAGCCAAGTTCGCGCATCCAGACAGATCCATTCGCCCATCGGTTTGCGCAGCAAATTGATTGTCAGGTCCAAATTGACAAAGGTGTACTGGGCAAAATCGAGAACCGCACTAATGCCATTGCCCGAATCAGCGGCCACTGCGACACGCTGATACACACTTGGTTCCTCGTTCTCGAACAAGGGATGGCGCAGACGGAACCAAATCGCGCATGGGCCCCTGAAGAAAACTCCATGCGCAATCCGGGTTTCCACCAAATCGAAATACCCGACTCTTTTGGCGCCGAACGGAAAGATGGCCGGCGGCGAGTCATCCGGCCCGCGCGGTGCAAGCGGCAGCGGGTGGCCAGCCAGAACATCCGGCAACTTCAGATCGTGCTCACGCTGGGCCAATGCCGTTACGTTAGCAATCTCTTTGTCCTCCACGATGAGCCGGGCGGAGAAATGGCCGGTGTTTCGCCCGACGTAATTGGTGCTGACCTCGATCCCGAAGTCGCGGATCGGCACCGGGCGCAGCAAGTTCGCAGTGAGCCGCGAGAGATGCGTGAGCCCCAGCTTGACTGCTGCATTTTCGATTGCACGGCACATAAGGGCAATCGGCGGACCGGCGTGTTGGTGATCGGGATGCCACGGGCCACGCGTCAATGAGCTTGGGCGGTATGAGTCTCCGTTTGACGCCGCATAGGCGGTCGAGGGCATCGATTCCGTGGCGCTGGTCATTATCCCACCAACTCACGGTCTAGGTCCGTTGTGTCCAGCTCGAAGACATGATTGTCATAGTCGAAAAAATAGAGCGCGGAGTCCGCCCTGCCGAGAAAGAACTCCAGGTTCATTCTTTTGAGTTTCTCCGCTGTTTCCAGAAGCGTCGACTTTGAAACCGAGAACGCGATGTGATCACCGCTACGGGGACGATCTACTTCCGCCTGCACGAGAACTAACCATGTTCGGCCAAGTCTTACGTACGTCTCGTCATGGCCATCGACATCCTTGCGCACCACGATCGCCGCGCCGAACAAGTCCTTAAACAGCGTGGCCGTTCTGCTCGAGTCTTTTACGATCAGGGCGATATGGCCAATGGTGTCGAGCATAGGTCGTCCAATGCGAAAAACCCGCAACGAGTCCGGCATAACCATACGCCAGCGGTGCCACCCGAGCTAGCCATGCGATACGGGCAATCGGCAGTGTCCGCCTTGAGGTCATGGCGTCGGTGCGATCTCGCAGGATCGCGCGACTCCGAAGGTCTGAAACCGTAATGCCATAATCTTTAGCTATCTTCACGCCCGCCCGCGCCGCGCAGCGTCGCCGGACCTTGGCACAAGAATTTAAAATGCGTAGGAGATATTTCATGACCATCCCGAGCACGACTCGCCGCCTGGGCGCCGCCGCATCACTAGTGGCAGTCCTTTTGCCATTCGCCGCCCATGCCGACGGCGATCGCGGCTATATTCGCGCCGCCGTGCCGGAAGGCGCGATCGAGCACATCCTCGTGATCAATCTTGAGAATGAGAGTGAGAACGTGACCTTCGGTGGCTGCCCAGCAACCCCCCCTCCCGGCAACGCCAACTATCTGAACTGCACGCTTCTTAAGGAAGGCGAGCTGATCCAGAACTACTACGCGACCAGCCATGTGAGCCTAGGCAATTACATCGCCGAAGTGTCGGGCCAGGAAACCAATGCGACGCTCAACAGCGATTGCATCGATGCGGCTTCGTTGGCGAATCCCCCGGTTGTCGGCCAATTCACCAACATCACGCCGGGTACCGACGCCGATGCAACCGCGAATCCCCAGTATGCCGGCCAGGTGGTCGGTGACGGCTGCGTCTTCCCGAAGCGCACGTGGACCTCACACGGTGCCGAAACGATCGGCGACCAGCTGGACCGGGCTTTTCCATGGATTGACGAATACCATTTGCGTTGGCGCGAATACGCCGAGGACATGGGAAACGATGTCTCGCGCGATTTCGGCACGCCGGACCCGCTCGGCGGCACGGACTGCGCGCACCCCAGCATCGGCACGCCCGACTTGACGAACAGCGCCCAGGGCAGTCCGATCGTAGATCAATACGCCGACCGGCACGCGCCGTTCGTTTACTTCCATTCGGTGATCGACGATCAGGCGCGCTGTAACCGGCACGTCGTGCCTCTCGGCAGCGTGCTCGTAGGCACTAACGGCAGCGCCGATGTGTTCTCCGGTCACCTTTATGACGACTTGCAACGCATTGAAACCACGCCGAAATTCATGTTCGTCACACCGAATCTCTGTGATGACGGACATGACGCCACGTGTGCGGGTGTCAACGTGGAAGGCGGGAAGACCGGCGGCCTCACCGGCGCAAATCTATGGCTCGCGCATTGGGTGCCGATGATACTGGCATCCCCGGCATACCAGAGCGGCAAGCTGCTGGTGGTCATCACGGTCGACGAGTCCGGCGCGGACACCGGCACGGGGGCGAATGCATGTCCCAATGCCGTTCAGGCCACCTGCCTGTCACCGACCGGACCGAACCTGCGCAATCCGGGCTGGAGTCCTCTGCTCGGGCTTTTTTATCCCGGCTATCCGACGACCGATCCGCCCGCGTACACGCTTCCGGGCGGCGGCCAGATTGGAACCGTACTGCTGAACAAGCGGCTGATCGCACCGGGCACCGTGAATACCTCGGGCTACTACAACCACTACTCGGCGCTGCGCAGCTATGAGGATCTTTTGGGTTTGACCGAAGGCGGCGATGACGGCCACGGCCATTTGGGCTATGCCGGCACCGCCGGGCTGCTGCCGTTCGGCAAGGACGTGTTCAACGCCCTGCGTTGGTGAGAGGCGACGTGGGGCTCTGCTGCGGCGATTCCTCGCCGAGCAGGGCTCCCGCAACGCAGAGATTGCACAGCTTTCTCACACCGCATTCGCTCCAAAATACGGTTCATCCGAGCTTGCGGGTGCCGCATTCATCCACACAAGAACAAACAAGCAAACCGCGTGAGGCAAGCTGAAAGCCCCAAACCAAAAGACTGCATCGCCATCGACGATCAGCACTCGGATTGTTTCGCCGATCGCCAAAATCACGATCGAAATGCGGTAGAGCTGAGCAACCATGGGAAGGGCCAACCCTCGGGCGAAGCGGATCAGCAAAAAGGTGAATGTTGCGACGTGCAAAATGCCCAATCAAAGTGTCTGCACGATCGAGCCACCCTTCCAGGAACCAAGCAGCTTTAACGCTGCTTGAAGCGCACTGCCGTTGTAGCCACCGAGTACGGCGAACGAATATACGAAGACCGACCCCACAAGCGCGGAAAGCAATGCGGGCAGCGACAGGATTGCGCTGCCCACAGCGATTCCGAGTCTCTGCCCTCGTTTCAACATTTGCCTGACACCGGGCCTTGGTGGAATTCTCTTTGTTCGCAGATTCGAAAACGACAGCACCAATCATAACAAGAGTCGCGATGTCCGTGAGTCGCCGCGCGATCCGGCGATGGTGTCCCAGAAAGGACGCAGCGCCGACTCATGCCGCACGGGCCGCACCGTTTGTGTCGGCCGAGCTGCCTCGTCATCGTACCCCTCGGCAATTGGCCCCGACGATGGGCTCCGTTAAACTGTTCGCCGTCAAATGATTCGGTACGGCGTGCGAAGCCTGGTTCAGCCGGCGGGCTTTTTCTCTCCGAATTGCGGAATTGCATCGTGGAAAACACCAGGGAGAATGCGGTCGATACGGTTCTGCGATTTCTCGCGTGCATCAATCAGCGCAATGCCGACGAGCTGGCTGAATTGATGACCGAGGATCACACCTTCATCGATTCGCTCGGCCACTCGGTCACCGGGCGCGAGCAGATGCGCTCGGGCTGGCGCGGTTACTTTGCGTTTTGCCCTGATTACTGGGTATCGCATGAACAGGTCATCGCCGACGACAACTTGGTCGCGGTGTTCGGCGCCGCAGGCGGCACGATTGCAATCGACAGTGAACTTCCGTTGGAGAACACGTGGCGCACATCTGCCGCATGGCTCGCGATCGTGGACCGCGGGCTCGTGAAACAGTGGCGGGTCTATGCCGACAACAAGCCGGTGTACGACATCATGGCGAGGGTCAGGCCAAGATCGGAACCGTAAACTCGAAAGACATAGTGCGTCGCGACCGACTCCGGTGCATGTGTGTGCTGGCACCGTGCATGCAACGTGTCTTCTTGCCGAGAATCGCCTTAGCGCTTGCGATTGCTCACGGGTCCCGCGAGGCGAGGCCGGGAGCGGCTGGAGTACGCAAGCGCCCCTGCCAGCAGCACGAATGCGCCATTTAAGAAAAACGAAACCTCCCCAAGGCTGTTGCGATGGCTGAGTACTTCGAGGGAAACGCCGAGAGAACCTCGAGAGGCAGACGCGGGATCGATCGCGACCGGGGGCATTTTGATCTCCACGAACAACAACGCAATGGCCGCAATTGCGACCACGAGCGCTGTTAGCGATGAGAATTGAACTCGCATGGCATTTACTCCTGCTCAGCATCCGGCGCCGGTTGCAGCACGACGCGGACATGGGAAACCGATTCGACGCGGCAGCGGCCGCGGCGCTATAGGGTTTATCGGCCGACGAGGGCAAAAGCTGAGAAACCCTTGCGACTTTTTGAACGGGGCTGCGCAGAAGTGTTGCTGCCGACATACAACTCGACGAAATACCATAAAATACAATGATATAGCACCGGCATTTTCGCAACAATATTGCGCTGAGCTGGGCGGACCAAAGCGGTAATCGGACATAAGGCGGCGCCTGTTATGCCCGATGCGATGGGGCGTTACGCCGCCCTACCGCATGCGCCCGGTTTTAGGATTTGATGGGTCGAGGCGGGATCCCGCCGCAGTTCGGACACTGCCCCGACAGTATCCTCTCCGCGCACGGTCGACAGTACGTGCACTCGTGGCTGCAGATCATTGCGTCGTTCGCGTGCTGCGGTAGATCACGGTTGCAGCATTCACAATTCGGGCGAAGCTCCAGCACGATCGCCTCCTCTCCAAAAATCCGCGCGAGCCATCAAACGTCTACTATGCCGTCTCGCGAAAAGTGGTGGGCCCGCTCAGCACAGCATCGAATCGCCGTTGTCATCGTGGCCTCACCGATTGGAACACAACGACTGAAAGATCGTTGGTGTTGAACAAACCGCGACCAGGGACGAGCTTCAAGCTCCACCGGTCGCCACCCATGACCACCGAATAGATCCTGCTGTCAGGATCGAATACCGTCCATGTCCCGGTGTGGCCATCGGTGGTGCGCACGGTTCCATTGTCGTCAAAATGGATTGCGAGACTGCTCTGGCAATCGAAATCCGGGGCGCAGACCATCACCGAATAGGTTCCTACGATGCGATCCCTGCCGATCGGGGCACTGGAACCCACTGCCGCGACGCTGTACGCGATTGCCGGCCCGGTTGCCGTGATGGCATAGTCGCCGCCGGCGCGGACCAGGCACGTTCCGTTGGTGGCCAGTTCGACCACCGCCTCACCCGGTTCAGAAAAGGTGGCGGGCATGTCGACCACGGCCGCAGCGCCACGCGAAGTAACCGCCTTGGTAAAGGTCCAAGCGTGGCCGACGTCGCTGACGGTCACGTTCATCGTCGCGGTCGTCGGATTGCCGAACAAGCCCATGGAGGAGAAGCGCACGTCGAGCTTGCCCGCACCTTTGCTGTATTTGAACGACCAGTATTGCGGACCCACCATACAGTCCAGGGTCCCCCGGTTTTCTCCCGGAGCGAGATGCGCAGGCGCTCTTGGATCCAGCGATTGGGCAGACAGTGGAGCAGCGAGCCCGATCAGGAAACCCGTCAAGCAAACACCGCCGAATCGCGCACGCACCATCATTGGATCCCCCTGTCGTTTGGTAAACGATAGTGACCTGAACAAGTTGGCCACATCGGCTCCCTCGGCCCGTTTTTCTGCAATTTAGCATGGCCCGAATCACGCTGCGGACCGGTTCACCCCTCCGGCCATCCACTGGCTTCACGGGCGACGCCTTCGGCGGCAGCCCAGTGGGATATTCCCATCGACGGACGCCGCGCGACAGTCCAAGACGTCCGCGGATGGAAGATTGGTGGGCCCGCTCACCATCGAATTATCGCGTCAATTACTTGATTATATAGATATTTCGCCAATTCGAAGATTGCAGTTACCCTCATAGTTACCCCGCAATCGGCGGCGTTGAATCCGTCGCAAAAAGAGGCATTCAAGTTAGGCGTCAGTGCCAGCAATGGTGGCGATTTCAAGTAGCGCTGGCGAGCTACGATAGAATCCCACACATGGAATCCCCTCCGCTACCGGACTCCGCATCCAGCTTGTTCGGTCACGTGACCGCGGAAAAGGCCGGTCTATACCGCGCCACCATGGAGGTATTCGCTCTCGCCAAGCGCCAGTTTCGTTTACACCTACGTCCCGACGAAGTTCTTCGGGAAGCACGCTGGCCGGGGCAGTCGCCGAGCTTGGATGAATTGCAGCTGGCCCTCGCCCAGCTCGTCGACTGGGGAAACCTGCTGGCGCAGCCCGATACTTCACGTGTGACCAGTGTCGAGGACTTCTATCGAAAGCGTCTCCTCTATCGAATGACCTCGGGCGGCGAGGCGGTTGAAGCGGGTCTTCAGGTGTTCACAGCCACCCTGGCTCGTCGAGCCGAGCTTCAGTCGGTCGCCCTAGAGGACATTCGGTCCCGGCTCTTGGGTCTAAGTGAGCTTACACGCGCATCCCCGCTCGACACCGCTAAGGCCCATATAGCATTGCGCGATCTGGCACATGTGTTCGAAAGTCTGGCCGCCAATGCTGAAGCGTTCATGGCGGGACTGGCCCGCGCGATCGACCTGCAGAGAGCGGATGTCGCCGTCGTCATGACCTTCAAAGCCAAGCTCATCGACTATCTTGAGCGATTCCTCGGCGATCTGGTGACTCGCTCAAGCCAGATCGCCGGACTCTTGCGCGAATTGGCACCAATAGAGACCGTACTGTTGACGGCAGCCTCGGAACGCGAAGCGAGAGATGCCGCACCGGGAGACTTGCCTAGTGAAACAGAGGCAATCGCAATTCGTTTGTCTGCATGGAGGGAGCGATGGGAAGGATTGCGTCGCTGGTTTGTGTCGGATGGCCGTGGCATGTCGCAATCGGAGCTATTGCGTAAGAGTGCGTTGGGGGCGATCCCTCGGCTGTTGCAGGCGGTTTCGACATTGAATGAACGACGCGCCGGACGCAGCGATCGTGCGGCGGATTTTCGTCGGCTAGGTCTGTGGTTCATGGATGCGGGCAGCGAAAAGAACGCACACCGATTATGGCGCGCTGCTTTTGCATTATCGCCCACGAGACACTTGGGACTCCTCGCGAAGTTTGAAGATGGCGGAACGAGCGTGTCTTGGAAGGACGCGCCGGGCGTCGAAGTTTTTCCCCAATTGCGCCAGCGCGCCTCACTGCCCACGCGAGGCGCCCCACCAAAAATCAGAGATCGCAGCACGGAACGCGCTCTGCTGGCCGCCCAGGTCGCGAACGAAACAGCCCAGACGGACGCCGCGCGGCGTCGGCTGGCTACGGGCAAAGAAACGCGCCTGTCTGCATTGGGGAGACTCGACCGCCATGCCTTCGGTCTCTTTCTGACGCTGTTGGGGGAAGCCCTGGCCGCGCAGACTGATCCGCAGAAACCAGTGGAACGCTTGACGGGAGATGGCACGTTGATCATCCGGCTGACAGCCCTGGGACCCGAAACTCGTGCCGTGCTGGAAACTGAAGTCGGTCGCTTCGCAGGCCGAGACTATAGCGTAGTCATTCGGGAGGTCTGAAGTGATAGGTTCCGAAGTGGGTCTCGCCGATGTTCTCGCGCACCAAATGAGCGACGAGCGTGAGCGCGCATTGCGAGCTTTATTGATGAGTCCGTTACTGCCGGGCGGCAGTGAAGAGCTGGTCCTGGTCCGCCGCCAATCCGAATTTCTGCGCAATTGGTTTGCCCGCGAGACGGGCTGGCGTCTGCACGTCGAGCGCAGCTTTGCGCGTCTCTACAAGACGCCGGCCAATACCGCCGATTCGAGCCGGGGCCTACCGGATTTCGATCGCGAGCGCTACGTCCTATTGTGTCTCGCATGTGCCGTGCTCGAGCGCGGTGAATCGCAAATAACACTACAACGCCTCGGAGAGGAGCTGTTGGAGGCTGTGACGGATCCAGAACTCGCTGCGCGCGGATTTACATTCACTTTGCAATCGCAGCAACAACGCCGCGCACTCGTTCAGGTTTGTCGATTTCTGTTGGAGCATGGTGTACTTTCGCGCGTTGTCGGCGATGAAGAGACCTACGTCGACCGATCCGGCGATGTCCTTTACGACGTGAACCGTCGAGTGTTGGCGACCTTGCCGGCGAGCGCACGAGGAGCGAGCCTCATTGCGGCAACCTCGCCGGGTCTCGGATTCGCGCAGATTCTCGAAGCGCTCGTCGAGGAATATGTTCCAGACAGCGCGGCAGGGCGGAACACAGCCGCGCGGCACCGGCTGAGCCGGCAATTGCTCGATGATCCCGTCGTCTATCACGACGAACTGACCGAAGAGGAACGCCAATATCTGGCGAGCCAACGTGGCCCCATGGCAACGCGTCTGGCACAAGCCGCGAAGCTGACTCCCGAGTTCCGGATGGAAGGTTTGGCGCTGGTCGACGAAACCGGCGACCTGTCGGACAAACGACTCCCGGCCGTGGGTACCCAGTCACACGTCACTCTGCTCATTGCCGAATACCTTGGACAATCCGCCCGGCTCGAGTCAGACAGGCTGTATTCGTTGCATGAGCTGGCCGCGTTCGTGCGTGATGCGGCGGATCGCTACGGACGGTACTGGAGGAAGGAAGCGCGCGCACCCGGGGCTGAGATGGAACTCGCCCAGCATGCCGCCGATCAGCTGGAGGCACTGAAGTTGGTTCGATATGTCCAGGGCGGCATACAGGCGCGAGCCGCCCTCATGCGATTCGCGATCCGTGACGCGCAGATAAAGATGCGAACGGATGGCGACGGCGCACGGGATAACCTGTGACGCCGGAAGCTTCAGCGATTCCCCTCCCACAGCCGACACGCTCGCGGTGGGGACCGCTGCGTGTTGGGCTCGTCGAACTCTATCGCTACGACGTGGAGGAATTCTGGTTCCGGGACGGGCATTTGCTCCTGCGGGGCAATAATGGCTCCGGTAAGTCGAAGATCCTGGCCCTGACGCTGCCATTTCTGCTGGATGCCAATCTGTCACCTTCGCGCGTCGAACCGGACGGGGACCGCAGTAAACAGATGGAATGGAATCTCCTGATGGGTTCCGAGTACGAGCGCCGGATCGGCTACTCGTGGATTGAATTCGGACGTGTGGACGAGTCGGGGCAGAAGCGCACGCTAACCCTAGGCTGCGGCCTTCGTGCCGTGGCTGGCCGTAGCGGCACTGATCCCTGGTACTTCATCACGGACCAACGTATCGGCGCCGATCTGTGGCTGACGACCCCACAGCGCACAGCCCTATCTCGAGACAGGCTGGAGGAGGCGATCGGAACACGCGGTCATGTCTTCAACACAGCGCAAGACTATAAACGCGCCGTGGATGAAAGGCTCTTCCGGCTGGGCGAGGAACGTTACGCGGCCCTTGTCAACACGCTCATCCAGCTTCGCCAGCCGCAACTGTCGAAGATGCCGGACGAGGGCCGGCTATCGAATGCGCTATCCGAATCGCTGACACCGCTGGATCGAGGAGCTCTGCAGGATGTTGCCGATGCGATGGGGCAGTTGGAAGAATTGCGGCGCGAGCTTGAAGAAATACAGGCCATGCGCAAGGCAGTTGGCGCGTTTGGAGAACGCTATCGGCGCTACGCGCAAGTAGCGACCCGGCGGCGTGCACGAACATTGCGGCAGGCACAGACAGTCTTCGACGATTGCAGCCGCGAGTTAAACGCGGCAGAAGTGACTCTCGAGAAAGCCCTGCTCGAAGTCGCCAGTTGGCGCTCGGCAGTCCAGCAAATGGACGAGCAGCTGGCGGCGGACGCAGAGCGAGTGAGCGTTCTGGAAACCCATCCCACTATGCAGGATGCCAGGCGAATCGAAGATGCCCGCAGACGTGAAGACGATTTCCGGACAAATGTTGCCCAGGCGGAGGGGCGGTTCATGACCGCCCGTCACAGGGTCGCTGGAGAACTGGAAGGCTTGGAGGTTCGCAGCCGTGATACGGAAGGCACGCGATCGCGATTAACCGAGATCCAGCTAACCGCCGCCGCGCTAGCTGAGTCCTGCGGCATCGCAAGCACGCACGCCCAGGCCCTC
>Ga0181531_10000871_pt1 | contig 19657 bp, 14 predicted proteins | sample PEATcosm2014_Bin_38_FD_119743 | JGI IMG/M metagenome (GOLD analysis project Ga0181531, IMG submission 119743) | Peatland microbial communities from MTU Mesocosm Facility, Houghton, MI, USA - PEATcosm2014_Bin11_10_metaG | ecosystem: Environmental > Terrestrial > Soil > Wetlands > Peat | place... | reverse complement strand
GGCATCCCCGCCTTCTTCACCCCCGCCGGAGCCGGCACCCTCGTTGCCGAAGGCAAAGAGACCCGCACGTTCGAAGGGCGCCCCCACCTCCTCGAATCCTGGCTCCGCGCCGACTTTGCCCTCGTCAAAGCCTGGAAGGGCGACCGGGTCGGCAACCTCATCTATAGAAAGACTGCTCGCAATTTCAATCCCATGATGGCGACGGCTGCTCGTATCACCATCGCCGAAGTCGAAGAGGTCGTCGACACCGGCGCCCTCGACCCCGACCACATCATCACCCCAAGCGTCTACGTCAAGCGCATCCTGCAGGGTACGAATTACGAAAAACGAATCGAACGCCGCACGGTCGGGCGAGTTTAAGAAGAAGTGTCACCCTCAGCAAACGTTCCCATTCTGTAGCGCCGCTTGCGCGACAATGAATTGAATCGGCGAGCCGAAGGGCCCGCATTTCGACGGTGCGACGCCCGCAAGAGGCTGTAAACTCACTCTCGAATGTCCGAAAAAATCCTCGCCGCCCTGGCCCAGTTCATCATCGCCATCATCTCCGCCTCCGGCTACGCAGGCGTCGCCTTGCTTATGGCTATCGAATCGGCCTGCGTCCCCCTGCCCTCCGAAATCATCATGCCCTTCGCCGGGTACCTGGTTCACACCGGCCGCCTCAACCTCTTGTGGGTCGCCACCGCAGGCGCCATCGGTTGCAACCTCGGCTCCGCCCTCGCCTACTGGATCGGCGCATGGGGCGGACGCCCCGTCATCGCCCGCTGGGGCCGCTTCGTCCTCCTCGACCACCACGACGTCGACCGCGCCGAGCACTTCTTCGCCCGCTACGGTGGCATCACTGTCTTCCTCGCCCGCCTCATGCCCGTCGTCCGCACCTTCATCGCGCTCCCCGCCGGCATCGCCAAAATGCCCCGGTTCCGCTTCCACCTCTACACTTTCCTCGGCTCGTGGCCCTGGTGTTTCGTCCTCGCCTACGCGGGCATGAAGATGGGCCAGGCCTGGGACTCCGACCCGCGCTTCAAAGCCTGGTTCCACCGCTTCCACCTCGGCGTCGAACTCCTCCTCCTCATCGCCATCCTCTGGTTCCTCTGGACCCACTGGCGCAACCGCGTCAGCCCCGAAGAAGTCTAGCTGGGTGCGCGCTAAACGCCGCTTTCCTGAACGCTGATGGCCGCACGCTGAACGCTGCCGTTCCGGCTTGCCATTCCACCCCATAAGCGAGAGACTGACTGTTTGGCATCAGGCATTTTTCCTAATACGAAAGGCAGTGAAAGAAATGGCAGGGACTAAAGGGTCCGCAATTCAACCCGCCAAAGGCAAGCTGGGAGTCATGACCGTCGGGATGGGCGCCGTCGCCACCACCCTCATCGCAGGCGTCGAAGCCGTCCGCAAAGGCCTCGCCAAGCCCATCGGCTCCGTCACCCAAATGGGCACCATCCGCCTCGGCAAACGCACCGACAACCGTACCCCCCTCATTAAAGAATTCGTCCCCCTCGCCGACATCAACGACATCGTCTTCACCGGCTGGGACATCTTCCCCGAAAACATGTTCGAAGCCGCCAGCCACGCCGCTGTCCTCGACCGCGATCACCTCGCCAGCATCAAGCCCTTCCTCGAAGCCATCCAGCCCATGCCAGCCGTCTTCGACCAGTTCTACGTCAAGCGCCTCCACGGCACCCACGTCAAAACCGGCAAAAGTAAGTGCGACCTCGCCCAGCAACTCCGCTCCGACATCCAGAAATTCAAGTCCCAGGTCGATCGAGTGGTCGTCATCTGGTGCGGATCTACTGAAATATTTCTGGAGCCCGCCCCCTGCCACGCCACCGTCGAGTCCTTCGAGAAGGCCCTCGTCGACAACGACCCCGCCATTGCCCCCTCGCAGATCTACGCCTACGCCGCCCTCAAAGAAGGCGTCCCCTTCGCCAATGGCGCGCCCAACCTCACCGTCGACCTGCCCTGCATGATCGAGCTTTCCCGCCAGACCGGCGCGCCCATCTGCGGCAAGGACTTCAAGACTGGCCAGACCCTCCTTAAAACCGTCCTCGCCCCCGCCTTCAAAGCCCGCATGTTAGGAGTCGCCGGCTGGTACTCGACCAACATCCTCGGCAACCGCGACGGCGAAGTCCTCGACGATCCCGAGTCCTTCAAGACCAAAGAAGAATCGAAGCTCGGCGTCCTCGACTATATCCTCCAGCCCGATAAGTACCCCGACTTATACGGCAACATCTACCACAAGGTTCGGATCAACTACTACCCGCCCCGCGGCGACAACAAAGAAGGCTGGGATAACATCGATATCTTCGGCTGGCTCGGCTACCCCATGCAGATCAAAGTCGACTTCCTCTGCCGCGACTCCATCCTCGCCGCCCCCATCGCCCTCGACCTGGTCCTGTTCTTAGACCTGGCCCAGCGCACTCCCGAACTTCGCAACATTGGTATTCAGGAGTGGCTCAGCTTCTTCTTCAAAAGCCCCCAAAGTGCCCCAGGCCTCTACCCCGAACACGACCTCTTCATCCAGTCGATGAAGCTCAAAAACACGTTGCGCCACATCATGGGCGAAGACCTGATCACCCACCTCGGGTTGGAATACTACGACTGACTGGCCACTCCGGCGGAACCTGCACGATGGATCGACTGTTCCTGATATTTCCAGTCGAGCGGGTCGCCCGCAGCTGGGATAGAGAAAGATCCTGCGTAACGCAAATTACGATCTCACTTGAGAATTCGGCCTTCGCCTTCACGCCCTATCGAATAGACTGGAGTTTGACCATTTGAGGGCTTGAAGATGCTTGTCGTGATGAAGGCGCAGGCGACCAAAGAAGAAATTCAGGCGGTCTGCGAACATATTGAGTCGCTGGGGTATCGCGCCCATCCGCTGCCTGGGGCACAGCGCACCGCGATCGGGATCACCGGGAACCAGGGCGAGGTGGATCGCGGAAACATCGAGGAACTGGCGGGGGTTGCGGAGGTCATCCGCGTTTCGAAGCCCTACAAACTGGTGAGCCGCGACGTGAAGGAAGAGGACACGGTTATCCGATTCGCGGGGACCGATGCGACGTTTGGCGGCGCGCGACTGGCGATGATTGCCGGGCCGTGCTCGATCGAGTCGCGGGAGCAGGCTTTCGCGATTGCGGAGCAGGTGTCGCTGGCGGGGGCGCAGTTCTTCCGGGGCGGGGCTTACAAGCCGCGGACTTCTCCCTATGCATTTCAGGGACTGGGGGAAGAGGCGCTGAAGATCATGGCGGAAATTCGCGAGCGCTTTGGGCTGCGAATCGTAACGGAGGCCATCGATCACGACTCTCTGGAACTGGTCGCGGAGTATGCGGACGTGATCCAGATTGGCGCTCGGAACATGCAGAACTTTTCGCTGCTGAAGGCGGCGGGGCGCAAGCGCAGGCCGGTGCTGCTGAAACGCGGGCTGGCCGCGACGCTCGATGAGTTTCTGATGGCGGCCGAGTACATCATGAGCGAGGGCAACTATGAAGTGATCCTGTGCGAGCGCGGAGTACGGACGTTCGCGGATCACACCCGGAACACGCTGGACCTGAGCATTGTGCCGGCGGTCCAGAGGCTGAGCCATTTGCCGATCCTGGTGGATCCGAGCCACGGGACCGGGCAGCGGAACAAGGTGCTGCCGATGGCGCGCGGAGCGGTGGCTGTGGGCGCGGACGGAATCATCGTCGAGGTGCACAACCAGCCGGATAAGGCGCTGTCGGACGGGATGCAGTCGATTTTGCCGGAGCAGTTTGTGCAACTGATGGATGAGTGCGCGCAGATTGCGGCGGTACTGGGTCGCAGCGTTCCTCGGGGGATTCATGTCGAGGAGGGCGCGAGCGTGGTTTCGGCGCGTTAGAGTCGATTCCCTTCTTGCTTACAAGCTGGTCCTTGGCGGGATTGGGTCGCGGTCTCGGACGAGTATTCTAAACGCGCGCATGGATTCAGGCACACATGTGGTACGAACCCGTCCCGCAGGGGCTAAAGCCCCCGTTCTCTGGAGGGCGGTTGCGGCACGACTAAAGTCGTGCCCTGAGACAAAACATGACGCTCTTGCAATCGGGCGAGGCTTTCGCTCGGTCGGACGTGGGTCTGGTGCAGGGAGGGCCGCAGCGCTTTTACTGCTGATCCCTTTACTGCTGGTCCCGGGATGCCGACGGAGGCATTTCCCACAATACCCGTCAGATTTTCGCGAGTACGCCTGGGTGACAAATGGCGGCGGGAACTCGGTGACCGTTCTCGATCTGGTGCACATGACGACGGCGGCGACGATCCCGGTCGGAGCGGATCCCACGCAAATTGCGACAAGCCCGACGCGGAATGAGGTTTACGTCGTCAATTCGGGAAGCGCTTCTGTAAGTGTGATCGACGCGGTTACAAATAAGGTTGTGGCGACCATTCCGGTTCACCGCGAGCCGTCGTCGATGGACGTGGAAGCCCTGGGGGAGCGGGGATACGTTGCGAACGCCGGTTCAAACAACGTGTCAGTGCTCGATTTGGCAAAGCGGAGCGAGATTGCGGCGGTTGGAGTGGGGGAATCGCCAGGGCTGGTGCGGGTCTCGCCGGACGGGGCAACGCTGGTGGTTACGAACCGCGGCGGCGGAAGCGTGAGCGTCATCGATCCGCGCCGACTGAAGATACGGGCGGTTTTCAGCGGATGCCCGGGGGCGTCAGACGCCGTGATTCTTCCGGACTCGTCCAAAACGTTTGTTGCTTGCCTGGGCGGGCATCAGGTAATGGCGATTGGCCTGGCTCGTCCGGCAAGCCAGAATCCTGTGGATCGCGCGGACCATCTGCTGGCGTTGCTGGATGTGGGGCCGTCGCCGGTGCATCTGGCGTTGAAGCCGGACGGCGGGGAAATCTTCGTGTCGAACTTCGGCAGCGATACGATCTCTGAGATCGCGACGGGCGCGAACGAAGTGGGCGGGGCCTATCTGATGGGAGCGGAGCCGTGGGGCGGCGTGGTGAGCGCGGACAACTCCACACTGTGGGTGAGCAGCAGCGGCGACAATACGGTCGCCGCATACTCGATCGACGATGGGCAACGCATCAATACAGTGCAGGTGGGCGATGGGCCGGGGCCGCTGGCGCTCTCCGGCAATGGGTTTCTGCTGCTGGCCGTCGACGAGCAGGCGGGAGACATTTCGGTCGTGCGGACGATCAGCTACACCCCGCGCGGGCAACCGATCACGGGATCGCTGTTCACGGTTTTTGCGGCGGGAAAAGGACCGAACGCGATCGCGGTGAAGAGCTTTAACGTGCGAGCCGGTGGCCCGTAGCCTGGAGCCAGGATGATGCGAGCCATTAGCTCCTGGCCAATCCAACTTTGGATCTGCGCCAGACGATGGCGAGCTCTTCGCGATCCAGGATCTTGCGCACCTGCAGGCGGGCATGATTGGACCACGGGCCGACTGGATCAAGCTTCACGTAGGCGATCCAGTGCCGGAGGGCGCGGCGGCGCTCGTTGCTGCGCTCGAGGGCGAGCGCGAGGTTGTAATGCGCGTCGGCGTATCCAGGGGAGAGGCGAATCGCAGCCTTGTAGGCTTCGACTGCTTCGGGCAGGCGCTGGAGTTCGTCGAGCGCGTTGCCCAGGTCGAAGAAGGCCAGCGCATAGTCGGGATTGGCAACAGTAGCGCGACGGTAGAGCTGCTCAGCCCGCTCGAACTGGCGCTGGTTATACAGGATAGTTCCGAGATTGATGGCAGCCGGGGCATGTTCGCCGAGAGAGAGCGTCTCTTCGTAGAGTGCGGCAGCTTCGGCGATCTTGCCCTGCTCTTCGCAACGGACGCCCTGAAAGAACAGGACGCCAATCTGATTTTGAATCTGGGTAGCGGAAGGGGGCGCGTCCTCGACGATCGCAAGGCGGGCGCCGCCGCCTTCGAAATCGAACTCGAACTGGCCGGCGATAGGATCCATCGTCGTGCCGAGGTGGCGGAATACGAGACGAGGTCCGCGTTTGGCGACACCGGCTTCGAGGAGGGGATTGGGAATTCCGGAAACCGCCTTCATGGCCTGAACGCTGGCGCTGATGTTCGAAGCGGAAATTCGCTGAGCGCGGAGATCGCGAAGTTTTCCAAGCTGGACGAGGTCCTGGAAGCCGTAGTCGGCAGCCATGGCAATCAGTCCAGCTCTCTCCCATGCGCTGAGTTGCCGGGAGGAGATGCGCAATATGCGAAGTACATCCTGGCGGCTATATAGATTCACTGGGGCGGAACACCGCTCCTGATGTTCACCACGATTATCCAGGGGCCGAGTGGTGGGAGCAAGGGCGCGGGCGCAAAAATCCGTGGATAAGGAGGTACGAAAAAGATACGTATCTGCGCGGGTTCATCGGGGCACAGAGTCAGACGGAGGGTTGAACGCTGCGCCTGCGTTCGTCGATGACGATTGTCTCAGCGAGACGGTCCTGCGCGCACATCCGGTTCGCGCTCCAGAAGAATTGCAGAAAGCCAAGGCCGCCTTCGAGGACAGCGGCTCCGTAGCCGAGCGAACGCTCGATGGATTGCCAGAGGCCGAGACGACGGCTGTTGAGCGAGACGGCACGGGTGCGGGCGAGCCATTTGCCTGGAGTGCGTCCGTTTCCGAGGAAGTTGAAGAGGCCGAAATAGAGCAGCGCAAAGACGATGTTGCCAGGCTCATGAAAGTCCCAAACGACATGAACGGCGTGCTCGTGGAGGATCCTGATGCGCCAGAGGATTTCAAGCGGCGCCCAGAGGAAGACGGCGAGCAAGAGGTCGATGGTGTAGCCGAGAAGACGTTGCCAGAAGGTGGCGAGGGGCAGGCCTTCGAGCTCTTTCGCGCGCGCGGTTTCGTGAGCGTGAAAGCGGCGCGGGCCTGAGCGGGAGGGAATTTTTTGGGCGGTTGTGGACACGGTTGTGTTGGTGAAGAGGGTACCACGGCGGGTTGGCAGGCCGGTGGGAATCCCGAGGCTCAGCCTGACATTCTTGACACGCATATACAACGTATATACGTTGAGAGATGTGGACGTCCGGTATTCGTTTCGCGGGCTGTCGTTCGAATGGGCTAAAGAGAAAGCTGCGACGAATCTCAGGAAACACGGGGTCTCATTCGACTGGCTTGTGAAGTATTCATGGATCCGCTGTTGCGCCTGAAAGATGCGGGAGACGAGGATGGCTTCGCGCAGGCCGTGATCGGCGAAACTCTGGACGAGCATTTGCTGTTCGTGGTTCACATGATGAGAAACGACGATGTGATTCGGATTGTTTCGGCTCGTCCGGTCACTTCGCATGAGAGGCGAGAATATGAGGAATAGCGGAAAGAAGACGCGGCCCGTGAAAAGCGAGACGCAGCGCGTTTGGAAGCGGCTGCGCCGGGACCGGCCGATGAGCACCATCAGTATCCGCATGCCGGAAGACGTGATCGACGATTTGAAAGACATCGCCCCGGCTTTGGGCTACTCGGGATATCAGCCTCTCATCCGCGCGTATATTGGGCGCGGGCTTCGGAAGGACCTGGAAAAGCTCGACCGCTCGCCGGGGCAGGCGTTGGCCGAAAGCCTGCGCAAAAGGGGCATGAGCGACAGCATGATCGCCGACGTGATTGCAGAGGCGAAGGTGGGCTGAGTTATTGGCCCTGGCCGCTGACTCCCGATGTGGCAGGCGTGGCTGGCGGCGTCGCAGACGGAGCGGGGCGGATGAGCACGGCGGTGCGCGGGAAGGTGAAGGTACCGCCCGCGTCGTCGATGACGTTGATCTGGCAGATGTAGGTTCCGGGCTTGAGGCTGTCGAGCGGCACGTCGAATTGAAACGCGACGGCGTCGCGCGTGGGAACGTTGAGCTGCGTGGCCTGGACCAGCGGCGTTTCGAAGGCCTTCGCTGAGCCGGAAAGAAACTCGATGCTGGTCATCACGCGGACAGGCGGTGGAGCGTTCTTGTCAGGCTTACCGGTATTTGCGGGTACCGACGCACCGGCTGCGGCGGTTGCGTGGGCTGGATCGTAGACCTCATAAAGCAGATACATGTGCTGATCCTGCCGGAAGACGTGAGGCAGGTTCGGGACTAACTGCTGGCCGTCGCGGACTAAGGGGCTGTCCTGCTTTTTGCCGGCGGGCATGCGCTGGCTGGCCAGGACGACCGAGCTCATCTTGAGGGGGACCTTCTTCAGATCAGGGACGGTGAGGTCGGTTTCGAAGGAGCCCATGCGGCCGGTCACGTTTTCGCGCACGACGAACTTGACGTGATACTTGCCGACGGGCAGATTGAAGCCGGTGGTGTATTGCACGTTTTTCTGCTGGACCTGCTGAGACTGATCGATGGCGAGCTTGACGGTGTCGCGGATATCGCCGATGTCGTGACCGGCAGTGTCGCGGACCTGGCCGATGATGTCAAGTGTGGCCTTGTCGCGGTCGCCACCTTTGACGAAGGGGATCTGGGAGCCGGGGACGACGAGAGACATGGGCACGAAGAAGCGGTTGTCGCCGTTTCGGAAATAGAGGGCCTGGAGATAGACGGCCATATCGGTCGCAGGCAGATCGCTGGCGAGTTCTTCTTCGAGCTGGCGCTCGCGCTCATCTTTGGTCGCGTGCTGGTAATCGGCGGGAGCGTAATAGCCGGGCCGGTATTCAAGCTTGACGTCGCCACGATCGACTTTGATGGTAAGCCGGCGATAGCGGCCGTCGCGGCGAAGGTCGGTGGAGTGGTACCCGATGACGTAGTAGGCGGAGGTGTCGCGCTGGATGCGGTCGAAGGCGGGTGAGAAGTCGTTCGAGTCGAAGAAGGCTTTGCCGCCGGTGTCCGACGAGAGCGTAGCCATGACTTCCTGGGTATTGAAATTGGAGTCGAGGTTGTTCTGGAGCGCCGCACCATTGAAGGAATTCGCGCCGCGCAGGTTGCCGGTGGTGGCGTCGCCGAGGGGCGAGATGGCCTGGAGGCCGCGGGCGTCGACGCTATAGATTGAGACGTTGGCGCGCACGGCGGAGTTGATGGCCGCGTGCAGTGACGCCTGATTTTCGATGCCGTCTCGCTGGATGCCGCCGGAGAAGTAGAGCAGCGACTTTTTCTCGTTGAGGTAGCCGAGAGATTTTGCGATGTCTTCAATCGCGAAGAGCTCGCGGTCGGTGTTGATGTCGTTGTACTCGGATTCGTCGGGGGTAAAGGAGCTGGCGTCTTCGACCTGGTTGGCGGTGCTGGTGGCGCCGGCTGCGAAACCCTGCTGCTCGGTGCCGCCATAGGTGTTCACGGCCTTGAGCAGCAGGTCTTTGCTGGCGGTGAAGTCCTGGTCGAGGGAGAGAGTGGCATCGAGCGAAACGACGGCTACCAGGTCTGCGGGGTGCATTTGCTTGTTGATATAGTTGCGGGCGGCGTCCTGCGCCCGATCAATGTCATCGGGCTGCATCGAGGTGAGGTCGAAGAACATGACGATGAGGCGATGATTGCGCAGCTCTTCCTGGGTCGCGGTGCCAGATTTCGCGCCGAAGACGCCGTTGGGCGCGGAGGCATTGATGGTGGCTTCGTTCAGCGAGGCGGCCTGGTCGACGCTTTCAAAATCGAAGCTGGCGATGTGTTGCGGCTTGCCGTCTTCAATGACGGTGAAATCTTTTTCGGTAAGTCCCTTCACAACCTGGCCGGTTTTCTTGTCGCGGACGACGATGTTGGTGAGGACGAGATCGCTGTTCACCTTGAGAGTGAAAGTGGAACTGTTCGTGTTTGGGGGCTGCTGGGTTTGAGCGGTTGTCTGATCCTGTGGGCGTGCGGAGGCCAGTAGCGCCATGCTTGCGACGACGGCGATCGTTGCGGAGAATCGGCTTCTCATATGTATTCGCCTAAAATCTATACCGGCCCATGAACGTGAAAGACCGCATCCCGGCGGTTGAGATGACTTCACCATAGGTGCCCGATCCGAGGGTTGAGTCGACTCCGGAGTACTGCACCGTATTGAAGACGTTATCGGCCGTGGCGCGCATCTCGAACGTCTTCGTATCCCCGAAGCGCAGGCTCTTCGAAGCGGACATATCGACGGAGATCGTGCCTGGTCCGGGGATGCTGAGGCGCGAGGCGGTTCCGTAGACGCCAGCCGGCGGCGCGAATGCCTCCTTGTTAAACCAGTTGTTCAGCGTACCGCCGCCTGCCATCAGGGATACCCCCGGCACGCGATCAGGACGCAGAGAATTCGTGGTGCCGCGCGAGACGTCATCGACAGTCGCTTCGTAGTGCGGGGTAAGAGGATTACCGGTTGCGATCGAATAGCTCCCGGAGAAATTCATATTGGCGAACGCGTGACCCATCCAACCGGTGGTCAGCACATGGGTGTCGGGACCGAAGGGGAGCTCATAGACGAAGTTACCGCTGACTCTGTGACGAACGTCGAAGCTGGAGTTGGATTCTTCGGCGAGAATGTCCTGCCAGTTCTGGACGATGCTGGTGCTGGTGCCTCCGTTGCCGCCGATGGTCGAGGCATCGTCGATCGAGTGCGAATAGGTGTAGGTGGCTTGCAGAGAGATGCCGGCGCTCATGCGCTTGCGCGCGCTGAAGGTGAGCGCGTTGTAATTCGAAAACGCCACGGAGTCCTCGTAGTCATAGAACACGCCGCTGAGGGAGGTGGTTGCGTTTCGGCCGGGCGCATCGATGATGTCGAGCCGGCTGCCTTTCGATCCGTTGTAGCCAAGGTTGAGCAGGACGTTCCACGGCAGGGTGCGCTGCAGATTCAGGTTCCACACCTGCACATAAGGAAGACGGTAATTTTTGTTGACGGAGTAATTGCCATCGGTCTGTGGAGCTGGGAATCCATTGGCCAGACAGAAGGGGGAGCAGCCGAAGACGCTGGCTCCGCTGCCGGCCGTGCTGATGACGTTGCTCTGGACGTCGGCGAAGGGCGGCTCAAAGGCGAAATTCTGCACGAATTTCACATACTGGCCGACGGTGTAGTTGATGCCATAGCCACCGCGGATGACGGTGTCCTTGAATGGATGGGAGGCGAAGCCGATGCGCGGAGAGAAATTGTCTTTCTCGGGATAGATGAGGTCGCGCGGATACTTTCCGGTGAAGGGGCCGACTCCATTCGAGGTAACCGTGGCGACCGACGCGAAATCGTTGCGGGTATCGAGAGTGGCGAGGCGGTCGTTCCTCTCGGAATAGGGCGAGTAGTAGTCGTAGCGGAGACCGAAGAGGAAGGTGAGGTTCTTCATAGCGCGCCAGTCATCCTGAGCGTAGCCGTCCATCTCGTTCTGGCGAAGGTGCGCTTCCTGATAGGCAGCCTGGAGGGTAGTTTCCTGAGGCAGGCCGAGGAGCAGATCGGCAAGGGAGGAGCCACTTTCCGCGAGGCCGTTGACTCCCGTGTTGCCGGTGCCGCTGGTTCCACTGGAACCCGGCTGCTGCGTGAAGAGACCGGTGAAGACGTAGGTTCCGGTGGAGTTGGTGTTGCCGATCATGTCGTCGAAGACGCGCCGGAGATCGCCACCGAAGCGGAGGTTGTGTTTTCCGTGAACCCAGGCAATTTGCTCGCCGAGACCGACCGTTTCCGCCAATTGGAAGCTGGGCTGCTGCTCGCTGAGGCCGGTGAATTGATTAAGCGTAACGCTCGGCAGACCCCACAGCGGCGGAGAATCGGGCAGCCCGGTCAGGCCCAGCTGCGGAGCGATGTCGTTTATGTAACTGAAGTAGTTACTTACCTGAGTGTGGGTCTGGTTCCAGGTCCCGGTAAGGTTGCTGGTGAGCCTGCCCTTGCCAATGGAGTAGCCCAGTTGCAGCGAGTACTGGTGAGTCTGATTCTTGCCGCCCAGGTCTGGAAAGAGATTCAGGCTGTCGGAAGCCGAGTGGCTGTAATTGAAATTCGCACTAATGCTTTGCGTGATGCCCGGGTTGCCCTGGCCGAGATACTGCCGCGCCATGCGCACGATGCCATTGGCGCCGCCGGCGTTCTTGCCAAAACTATGGTTGAAGCGAACACCGATCTGCGTTTGATTGGTCGTCGCTGAGGTAAGGCGCTGGTAATTTTCGTTTTGGCCTGTGAGGTTGGGGAGCGGCACGTAGTTCAGCAGCGCGGTTGCCTGGGGCTGAATCTCGCTGGCGGGGATGCACTGCGAGCTGGGATTTCCGGCGTCGGGTCCGCTGGCGCATGGGCCGTAAGGCAGGCCAGTGCTGGGATCGTAGACGGTGATTTTGGCGCCGCCAGGAGTGGTGAGTCCAGTGAAGTCGCCAGTGCGCTCGGCGAGCGTAGGTACGGTTCCGTATTCGTCGAAGGGCGAGGAGGAGCGCGTACCGGAGAGTGTGAAGAAGAGGAAGTCGTTTTTATCGTTGGTCAGAATTTTCGGAATGTAGGGCGCAGAGAGGAAGGTGAGGCCAAATCGGTTGGATTCATAGGATGGTTGTTGAATGGGCTGACCGCGCAGGGCGAAGTCGTCGGCATTGAGCGCGCCATTGCCGCCGTTCCAGAAAATTGCGCCGTGGGGCTGGTTGGGTTTGAAGTTGCGGAAATTGCCGCGCATGCCACCACCGCCGCCGCGTCCGCCACCACCACCGAAGCCTCCTCCGCCGCCGAATCCACCGCCACCGCCAAATCCGCCACCACCGGGACCACCACCGGGGCCACCTTGTCCGGCCTGGCCACTGAGGGACTGGTTCAGTTCGGCGGTGTCCTGCATGCGTCCGAAGTCGACGCCCGCGAACGGGTTCGTGGTGCCGGTTTGGCCGTTGACGGCGACCGATTCACCCGAAGAAAAATCGGAATTACCTGCCAGCGAGGGGAGGGCAGCACCGGATTGTTCGCCGCCGGCTCCGGCCTGGATGAGGTCGGAGGCTGCGCCGAGCAGGTTGAGGCTCTGCGCGCCACCACCAGCCATCAACTGGCGCGCCGCGCTAGCCAAGTTGGTCTGCTGCTCCTGCTGCTCGGCGCGGGAGGCGAGCATGATGGAGAAGTCCGCGGTCTGGTCGTGCGTGGTGGCATTGAGGACAGCTTCTTTTGTGACCGGGGCGAAAGCGGCAAGCTCGGTCTTGAGCACGTAGCGGCCATTCTGCGGAATGGCGAGTGTGTAGCTGCCGGTGACGTCGGTGGTGGTGGAGTATTTCTTGCCGGTGAGCGAATTGCTCGCGGTCACGGCGACGCCGGGGAGGGGGATGTTGCCATCCTTGATAGCGCCGTGGATGGTGCCCCCGGTTTGGGTCGGCGCTGGCGCGGGGCTGGCGGGTGCCGGCGGCAATTGCACGTCGGGAGGGGGTGGTGTGGCCTGGGGGTGCGGCGCTGGTTGCGGAGTGGGCGAGGCTGTTTGGGCGATGGCGAGCGATCCCGACAGGAGCAGGGAGACAGCAAGAGCGGGGAGGCGCGCGAGTAGCGTCATGGGTTAGTTTTGCTGGGGGTTGGGCTGCTGCGGGGGCGTGGATCCCGTGGGTGTGCCTTCAGGCTGCGGCTGCTGCGGGATCTGAGAGCCTGGAGCATTGGGATTGCCTGGGCCGCCTGGACCGTTGCCGAAGCGTCCCTGACCATGCTCGCCCTGGCCGGGTTGGCGAGGCTCCATGACAACAAGATTGGTCCCGAGGAACGATCCATCTTTCACCGAGCCATCGGCGCGGAGCATGTCGCCGACCTTGATATCGGGGAAGGTGATGTCGGTGGCGTTGCCGCGAGCGCCCTTGTGAAACGTGGTGTTCTCGTCGACGGTGACGGTCTGAGTGACTTTATCGGGGCGTTCGACAGTCAGGGTCAGATCTTTGATCGCGGTGATCTTGCCCGCCGTCCAGGTCTTGCCGAACTCGGCGCGCATCTTCTCCATCTGCGCGGCCTGCTCGGGGGTGAGAACCATGACGAACATGGCGCCGACGGTCTTAGCCTGCTCGTCGAGGTTTCCTCCGGCGACGATGGTGTCGCCGATGTGGATGTCGGAGATTTTCGCTTCTTCGCGATCCTTGCGGATATGCGTGTTCGGTCCGGTTTCTACCTTGTAGACCTGGCTCTGTTCGTCCTTGATGGTGATCTCGGTGCCGGAGATTGCGGTAACTTTGCCGTGGGCATTGTTGCCGCCCATCATGAACATGCCGCCGCCACCCATTCCGCCGCCGCGGCCGGCGCGCTGCTGGGACTGGCCTTGATCCTGGGCCGAAAGAATGTGCGCTGTGCACAAAGCAACAACAGAGGCGCAAAGCGCGAACGCTGCGAGACGGGACCGGAGAAAACTCATACGCGTACCCTTCAGAACAGCCCCTTACCGGAATTGCGGCAGGGGATTGCGGGCCGTTCTGATTATGCCCGAATAGACGTGCCCTGCGCTGGAAAGACGCGTTCCGGCGCCGGAGAGCCCAGGGCCTGTTAACACTATTGGAATGGTGGCGACGGGAGACAGTTTTGCTCAGTTCGAGGAGGGAGGAGCGACAGATACCGGCTGTACCTTAGCGGCGACAGACGAAGAAATGAGGGAAATTGGCCCCGTCCCTCCGGGTTGCGGCGCAAATCTGGCCATACTTCGTTGTCGCCCTTGACAGTGGGGCCGTCACGGCCCGCGGGCTCCGCCTCGTCTGGCCGGATTTTCGCTCGCACCGCCATCCATCCCGATAGTGTTAACAAGCCCTGCGCGAAGCTGGCGCATTAGACGGACATCAAGGCAAAAGGTGTCCTGGGTGTTATGGCGGATGGGCTGGCACAGGAAAACCGGGCCTCAAGCCGTCAAATCACGCCGAAAATGAAACGTCCGCAAAAGTTTGCGCATCTTTATGTGCGTCTCAACCATGAGAGTGGTACTCTGACGGGCAACCCCAAACCCGCCCCCGCTCTCCCCCGCTGGGAAGAATCCAAACAAGGACGGGCCAATGAGCGTACTCACACCAGCAGTACTCGCCGAGGAGTTTTGTCGCGTGCGGAGCCGGAGCCTCGCGCTCTGCGCGCCGTTGACTCCGGAAGACATGATGGTGCAGTCCTCGCCCGACGCCAGCCCGGCCAAGTGGCACCTGGCGCATACGACGTGGTTCTTTGAGACTTTTGTTCTGCGGGAATTTCGGCCGGGCCATCGGCCTTTTCATCCGGATTTCATCTGGCTGTTCAACAGCTACTACAACGCGGTTTCAGCGCAACCGGAGAAAAAGCTGCGGGCGTCTTTTTCGCGGCCAACAGCGGAGGAGATCCTGGCGTACCGGCATCATGTGGATGCTGCGATGGAGGATTTCGCTTCTGGCGACGTTCCCGAGGACGCACGGACACGCATCATTCTTGGCCTGAATCATGAGCAGCAGCACCAGGAGCTATTGCTGACGGACATCAAGAATGCGTTCTGGAATAACCCGCTGCATCCGGTATATGCGCGGGGTTCTCGTGAGGCAGTTGCGGAGTCGCCGATCCGCTGGGTCGATTTTACTGGTGGCCTGTTGGAAATTGGTCACAGTGGCAGTGACTTTTGTTTCGACAATGAGACGCCGCGGCACAAAGTCTATCTTGAGTCGTTCCGCCTGGCCTCGCGACCGGTCAGTTGCGCGGAGTATCTGCGCTTCATGGAAGACGGCGGATATAAGCGTTCTGAGCTTTGGCTTGCGGAAGGATGGAGCACCGTGCAGGCCGAGCGCTGGGAGGCTCCGCTCTACTGGCGGCGCGCTGAGAGCGGGAGCTGGGATGTTTTCACGATGGGCGGGTTGGTGGGGCTGGACGATTTGCTGGCTACGCCGGTTTGCCACATCAGCTATTTCGAGGCGGACGCATATGCGCGCTGGGCCGGCAAACGGCTGCCCACCGAAGCGGAGTGGGAATTCGCTGCGGCCGGGGCGCTGGTCACCGGAAATCTGATGGAGACTGAGGCATTCCATCCGAGGGCTATGCCAGATGCATCCCAGTTGGAGCAGGTTCCTGTTGAACACGATTCCGTATGGCAAGGCTCTGTTGATCAAAAGTCCAGAAAGCTGGTTTCTGTCGAACAGGAGTCTAAAAAAGTATCTGTCGAACAGCTTTACGGCGACGTTTGGGAGTGGACCGGCAGCGCTTATCTGCCTTACCCTGGCTTCGGCCCGCTCCCTGGCGCGTTGGGAGAATATAACGGCAAGTTCATGTGCAACCAGATGGTGCTGCGCGGCGGCTCGGTAGCCACCCCCGCCTCCCACATCCGCGCCACCTATCGCAACTTCTTTCCGGCCTCGACGCGCTGGCAGTTCTCCGGCGTTCGCCTGGCTGCCAACTGACCGGAGGCGCAGTTCCCGATGCACGCTCTTTCATCCTTTCCCTGTCTGCCCGAGGCGGTTTCAACGCCGGTGGGCGCCGAAGTATATCGCGGGCTGACCGCGCTGCCCAAGAAACTTTCTCCCTGGCTTTTTTACGATCGGCGCGGCTCGGAGCTATTCGAAGCGATTACAGAACTGCCGGAGTATTACCTGACGCGGACAGAGCGGGAGATCTTCGCGCAATATGCCGATGAGATTCTTGCCGCGGCGGGCGACGACCGCCTGGCCATGATCGAGCTCGGAGCGGGCACTGCGGCGAAGACCGGCGTTCTGCTGGCCGCGGCTGTTCGACGCCAGGAGCGCGTCGGTTATTACCCCATCGACATTTCGGTTTCGGCTCTGGAAGAGGCTCGCACCCGCATTGGCGAAGATTTGCCCCAAGTTGCGGTGCGGCCCATCGTCGCTGACTACACGACGGAACTCAATGAGATTCCGGCACCTGCGTGCAGACGGATAGTGCTCTACATCGGGTCGAGCATCGGCAACTTCGAGCCCGCGGACGCGGGCGCTTTGCTGCGAAATCTGCGCGGCCAGCTTGCACCTGGCGACCTGCTGTTGCTGGGCGTCGATCATATTAAGGATCGCGCGACGCTTTTGCGGGCATACAACGACGGAGCTGGAGTGACGGCGGAGTTCAATCGGAACGTGCTCACACGGATTCAGCGGGAACTGGGCGCGGATTTTCGGCCGCGACTGTTCCGGCATCGCGTTTTGTGGAACGATCGCGAGTCGCGAATCGAAATGCATCTGGAGAGCCTGGTTTCGCAGGAGGTTGCGATTCCATCGTTGGAGCTGACGGTCGGATTTCGGCGGGGCGAAACAATTCATACCGAGAACAGTTACAAATTCACGCCGGAAACGGTTGCGAAACTTATGGGCCGTTCGGGTTTCGCGGTGCGGCGAAACTGGACGGATAGCCGACGCTGGTTTGGGGTCTATTTGGCTGAGGCCGAGTAGCCGGTTCCGAGTTGCCAGTTGCCAGTTGCCAGTTGCCAGTTGCCAGTGAATTAGATTGTCGTGTGCGGTGGAGTTATCTCGCCATTTTTTGTTTGCTGGAATGCGCCGCTGGAGCGCGGAGTAGATTATCGGCATGGATGCTGAGGGTCTGCGCTCGTTCCTGCTTGGTCTGCCTGACGTTTGCGAGACGATGCAGTGGGGCGACAACCTGGTGTATTGGGTTGCAGACAAGGCTATCGGCGGGAAGATGTTCGCGCTGGTGAGCCTTGAGCCTGACCATGGGGCTGTGCTGTCGTTCGCAGCGGGGCCGGAGCGGTTCTCGGAATTGGTGGAGATTGAGGGGGTCTTCCCTGCTCCTTATTTTGCGCGCGCGCACTGGGTGGCTGTGGAGCGGTGGAATACGCTGCCTGCCGGCGAGTTGAAGGAACTGCTGCGGGCGGCTCGGGAGCTGGTCTACGAGAAGCTGCCAGTGAAGACGCGGGCGATGCTGGCGATGAGTCCCGCAGAGAAGAAGAAGGCGATCGCAGCGGCGAAGAAGAAGGCGGCAGCAGCCCGGGGCTAAAGCGTATCTCTCCGCTCGATATTCCATGGCCTGAAGGCTGTGGCTGTTACCGTCGCGCCGCTCGCGGCGCCTGAGGCGGCCCCGGCACAAGCGAGCAAACGATTTACCAATAAGAGATGGGGGCTGTCCTCCGTTGACGGGTTGTTACACCGGATTCGAATACAGAGCCCGTCCACGCCGACATATCCGGTTTATGTACGGACGGGTGAAGCCCCCACACACCCCGCAATCATTGTAAGGGGCTTTTGTTCCGAGATGGTATGGAGAGCTTAGTGTGCGCCGGCGGCGGCCATCAGGGCGGTTCTCTTATCGGGGCCCATCGGGCCCGAGGATCGCCACAGGATGCGTCCCTGACGGTCGATGAGGAGCGAGACCACCTGCTTGTCGTTGGGGATGGTGAGGTCGGCCATGAATTTGTGGCGATCGACCCACAGCGGAATGGTCCAGTGCCACGTCGCGGGATCAGTTTGATCGCTGCGCATCGAGGAGGTTTCCCACCAGCGGAAGATGAAGTTTTCGCGCTCGGCTACGGGGAGCTGGTAGTAGTGAAACTGAAAATTGGAGTGCTGCAGGGCCTGTGCGGCGGGCAGCCACGAGTTGATGTCCGTCTGCTGTTCCGGCTTGAAGGAGATCAGCAACAGATTGGTCTGGCCTTCGAGTTCACCAGGCAGGGCGACCTTCTGCTTGTCGAGGTTGAATGAAGTGACGGGAGGGAACGCGGCTTGCATTTGTTGCTGCGCGATCCCGAGGGATGGAAGCAGACAACACAAGAGCAGAAAAATCAGCAATGGTTTTCGTTGCCGCAATGAGAGGTTCCAAAAGTGGTTCTTGACTGGAAAAGTTCTGGAGGCATGGTATCACCCGCGAGCGCAGGGTTTTGGCGGGTGTGAGTGGTCGACGCGGGTGAATGCGTCCGTGAATTATCATGGAAAGGAGAATGATCCCGCATCCTTTTCAGACTGACGATCCGCGCCTTGCCCCGATTGCAGGGAAAGTCGAGGCAGGCGAGCGGCTGAGCTTCGACGATGGCCTGGCTCTTTATCGCTCCGGCGATGTGCTGGCGGTGGGTTGGCTGGCGAACCTGGTACGCGAACGTATGCACGGAGATGTGACGTATTTCAACGTCAATCGGCATATCAATCCCACCAACGTTTGCGTGGCGGCTTGCCGGCTTTGTGCGTTTGGACGGACGAAGGGCGCGGCTGGCTCGTACACGATGGCGCTGGAGCAGGCGTGGGAGACGGCGGCGTCGGGCTACAGCGAGGCGGTGACGGAGTTTCATATCGTCGGCGGGCTGCATCCAGATTTGCCGTTTGAGTATTTTTTGGATCTGGTGAGCGGGCTGAAGGAGCGGTTTCCGCTGGTCCATATCAAGGCGTTCACGATGGTGGAAGTCGCGTTTCTGGCGAAGCGCGCGAAGCTGACGATTCCGGCGACGCTGGTGAAGTTGAAAGAGGCCGGCGTCGATTCGCTGCCCGGCGGCGGCGCGGAGATTTTTGCGGATCGGATCCGGCACTTCATCTGCGATCACAAGATTGACGGCGATGAGTGGCTGGAGACGGCGCGGGCGGCGCACAATCTCGGCCTCAAATCGAACGCGACGATGCTCTACGGGCATATTGAAAATGACGAAGACCGCGTCGATCATCTGTTGAAGCTGCGGGCGCTGCAGGATGAGACGGGCGGCTTCCAGACGTTTATTCCGCTGGCGTTTCATCCGGATAACACGGCGCTGGGGCACTTGTCGAAGACGACGGGGCTGACCGATATCCGGCAGATCGCCGTGGGGCGATTGCTGCTGGATAATTTCCCGCATATCAAAGCCTACTGGCAGATGATGACGGCGAAGATTGCGCAGATCGCGCTGCGGTTTGGGGCCGATGACATTGACGGCACAGTGATCGAGGAGAAGATTTACCACGATGCCGGCGCGACGACTCCGCAGGGGATGCGGCGGCAGGAGCTGATGCGGCTGATCACCGCGGCAGGGCGGGTTCCT
>Ga0181531_10000869_pt1 | contig 19683 bp, 18 predicted proteins | sample PEATcosm2014_Bin_38_FD_119743 | JGI IMG/M metagenome (GOLD analysis project Ga0181531, IMG submission 119743) | Peatland microbial communities from MTU Mesocosm Facility, Houghton, MI, USA - PEATcosm2014_Bin11_10_metaG | ecosystem: Environmental > Terrestrial > Soil > Wetlands > Peat | place... | reverse complement strand
TGCTGGTCTGGATGGGGATCTTTGCGTTCCTCTATGGACAGCGAATGTGGTTGAACGCCGGCATGCTGAGCATCACGGTGCCCGACAGCGAGTTCTTCCAAAGGTTGCGTTCGGCCGTGAGCTTCCTGGTGCCCATCCCGGCCTTCATCTTTTTTCAGATTGCGGGATTCATTCCCAAACGGGGAAGAGCATTTACGGGCGTGCTGTGTGCACTTTTCCTCATCCTGGTTGGTGCGGTGTTCGCGGGCGGCCCACGGGCGGTGTTGCACGCCATCAACAACACGCTGGTTGTTGTCGCGCTCCCGTTTATCGTTGTGCAGTCGCTGCGGCGGGGTTCGGGCGATCGCGATTTCGTGGTCATGCGCGGCGGACTGCTGTTTTTTGTTGCGCTTGCCTTGTGGGACAACACGCTGGGCCCACATTGGCGCCTCCCGGAAATCGAAGCGTATGGGTTTGCGGTCCTGCTCGCATGCCTGGGGTACGTGGCCGCGCGCCGCACGCTGGAGCGGGACGTCGAGTTGGGAGAGATCCATCGCGAACTGGAACTTGCGCGGGGGATTCAACTTTCCATTCTTCCTTCGGCGTTTCCCGACTCGGCCGCCTTCCGAGTGGCGGCGCGATATGTGCCGATGACGTCGGTGGCCGGCGACCTCTACGATTTCCTGGTCGCCGACGATCGTGAAGCCGGACTGCTGATCGCCGATGTATCGGGGCACGGCGTTCCGGCCGCGCTCATTGCCTCGATGGTGAAGATGGCGGCCATCTCGCAGCGTGCAAACACGGCCCAGCCCGCGCAACTGCTGACCGGCATGAATGCGGCTTTGTGCGGCAACACGCAGGGCCAGTTTGTGACCGCGGCGTATGTTTACATGGATGCCGAGGCGCGAGAGCTGCGCTATGCGGCCGCGGGACATCCGGCGATGCTGCTGCTTCGGAATGGCACGGTAACGGAGATTTCGGAAAATGGGCTGCTGTTGGGGGCCGCGGAGAACGCGACCTACTCCGATAAGACCATGGCGCTCGAGCCCGGCGATCGCCTGTTGCTCTACACCGACGGGCTGGTTGAAGCGCGGAATGCCGAGGGGGAGCTGTTTGGCGACGAGCGGCTGAATGCCGCATTCCACAACACAAAGGGACTTGCGCCGAAGGAAACGGCCGACCGGATTGTGGCCTCCGTTGAGCGATGGGGCAAGGCGCAGGACGACGATCTGACCGTGCTGGTGTGCGACTACCTGGGTGCGGAATGAGGCGCGCAAGGAGCTACAAACGGCATGGAAATCCATGGAAAGTCCGCTTGACGCGCAAGGGATGTTTTTCTTGCAGTCCGGATTCTCGATCAGGGTTTCTCGGGGGCGTTTGCGTGAGTTCGGCCTGGTGCCTTGCCAGTTACCCGCAAGAGACCTTCGAGACTATCCAGTCTTTCGTGAATTGAATGAGTTACCTCCGATGCGCTCAATTCATTCCGGGTCAGAATTGCGCCACCGGCCGCGGGGGCGCCAGTGTGGTCAAAGGACATCCAAATGCCCACCACGAAATCGCTTGCGGACGGGATCCACTTGGGGAAGCGATAGCTCACGGATTCCAAATGAGTCGTCGCGTGAAGATCGATCACCACATGGCCCTCTTCCAGACGAAGCGTCCCCTTGTATTGCAAAGCTGTCGTTCGGGCCTTTTCAGAATCAAAATCCGGAGAGTTAACGTGACGAAAGTCGACGGAGTAGGGCGTAAGGAGCCCTCTTCGGATGTCGAATCTCGCGTGGCAGAGAAGTTTCTTCCCATCCTTCCACGTCCAATGGTATTCATCCCACACTCCGACATACTGCGTCTTTCTCAAGCGCCGGAAGGGATATAGAACGATACTTTTGTAATCGGTGAAGAGAGCGCCGAGAATTGCACCGAAGACAGTTGTCAATATCCAGTTAGGTGGATCAGAGACACGTATCAAGTCAGAACTCCTCCTCAATTCCAGCGCCGATAAAACGCTGCAACTCAGTGTCTTTGACCACTTCGTTGGCCAGATAAGCGTGTCCGCCGATAGCGACATAGATGCCAGGCGGTTGCGTCTGCGCTACGGCCAAAGCAAAGCCCAGGTTGAAAGCAGCTTCCCGTGCATCGATGCAGCCCGGTACAAACGAGCCGGTAAATACTACTGCCTTGCGCAACAATGCAAAGTCCAGCCGGCTTGCAAGAAACGCGGCAGAATCCAGGAGAGTATCGGTTCCGTGGGTAACCACGATCCGAGCCGACCCAGATCGCTCCACAGCTTCCAAGAGGAGCTGACGGTCGCCGTCGTCGAGGTCCAGGCTGTCTTTTCTTGTTATCTCTTTGATTTGAAGTGAAACTTGAAGCCGCAAAAAAGAGCTAATCTCGCCAATGAACGGAGCACCCACTTCCAAACACGCGCTCTTTGGCGAGTATATCTTGTCTATGGTTCCACCAAGGGTTAGAACGTCAATCGTCGGTTGTTGTTCGCAGGGCGGCTGACTTGCGGTCATGCTGGTCCTTGACTTAGAGATGGTCCGGGAATCCCTTCCGCCGCGAATCGCAGATCCTAAAGAGGCGGAACGTAAACAGTGAAGTCGGCGGGAAGCGTGATACCGTGCTCTGGAATGCTGGCCAATGGGACACTGAGAGTTGTGGCCCTTTCCCACGGCTCGGTGGCGCTTCGCACCAAGTACACAGAATGTGAGCCCGGGTAGTAACGGAGCAAATAGTCGGTGACCAGTGAAAACGGTGAAAGACTGGCACGGTCAGAGTGGAGCAAGTCGCCGGCTTGTGCCGGCTGGAAGACCAGAAGCCCTCGAATGGGATCGATCGACCTTTTGTGTAAAAGTAACTCGGTAGCTTCATGGATTTGCAGACCAACCTCTCCTGGATCAATCTGGAGGTCCGCAAAGATCGCGTCGATCGACGACAGGCCGGGCAGCACCAAGGACTTCATCTTGAGCCACTGCGATCCAGCCAGCACCATCCGTGAGAGCGTGGAAAAAAACAATGGATGCCCATAGAGCGCAAGGGCTACCGGGGCGAGAGTTTGAGCTTGGTGTAGCACGTGAGCCGAGATCTCCCGATAGATCAGGCTGCGCCGCACGCCCGGGCGGTAGAACATTGAGAGGTCTTCGGCATCGGCGTCCAGGGTGCGAATCCAGTCCTGCATGGTCGAGCCCGGGTGGATAAAGAAAACTCGCCTGCATTTGGAGAGTGCAGACTCCGTTTCCCGCGTTATGTGACCTGAATGCAGGCCAAGCCCGACCAGGCAGATTGCAACTCGATTCAATCCATCCGCTCTCATTTCGACAGTGGACGCTGGCATTCTCCAACTCCAGTCTGTTTGCCGTTTAATTTGAGGAGTCTGGGAATGCATTTTGCAAAAACGCCAGAATCTCCCGGAGTTCGGCGGTCTTTGCATTGGGGTTGGCGCTCGCCACGATATTCGGGTTGGCGCTCGCTACGTAGTTGGGGTTGGCACTTGCTACGTAGTTGGGGTTGGCGCTTGCTACGTAGTTGGGGTTGGCGCTTGCTACGTAGTTGGGGTTGGCACTTGCTACGTAGTTGGGGTTGGCGCTCGCTACGAAATCTGGGCTGATGTTTGTTTCCAGCGACGGCATAATACCTCCATAAAGGGAATATACCTGAATTCCTGAGCTTGGCAAGCCGGGCGGCTTTGATCAAGTGCGGACCGCAGATTGCAGTCAACACTGTTCGAGACTTGCCGAATTCTCGCCGTGTAAAGCCGGAAGGTTATGCGTAGATGCCGCGCTGCTTGATGGTGAAAGCTACGCGGTCGATGGCCAGCATGTAGGCGGCGATGCGGTTGTTGACGTTGTGGGCCTCGGCGTAGCGCACCACATCGTCGAAGCTGTCGCGCAAGATGGTCTCCAGTTGTTCATTGACGATGGCTTCCTTCCAGAAATAGCCCTGCCGGTCCTGCACCCATTCGAAGTAGCTGGCCGTGACGCCTCCGGCGTTGGCCAGAATGTCGGGCACGATGAAGATCCGCTTCTCGGCCAGAATCTCATCGGCCACGGCGGTGGTGGGGCCGTTGGCGCCTTCGACGACGATGCGCGCCTTGATGCGGTCAGCGTTGCGGCTGGTAATCACATTCTCAGTTGCCGCGGGGATGAGGATGTCACAGTCCAGGACCAGCAATTCCTCGCTGGGCATGGCCTCGGCGCCACGAAAACCAAGGGTCGTGCCGTTGCGGTACTTGTACTCGGTCAGCTGGTGAATGTCGATGCCGTTGGGATTGCACAATCCGCCGTCCAGCTCGGCGATACCCACGATCTTATAGCCGTGCTCCATCATCAGACGGGCGGCGTTCGAACCCACGTTGCCGAATCCTTGAATCACCACCCGGCAGCCGTCGATGGGCAGGTTCAGATAGCTCATGCTTTCGTCGCAAACAACCAGGACGCCGCGCCCGGTGGCCTCCAGGCGGCCGCGCGAGCCGCCGATGTTAAGCGGCTTGCCGGTGACCACGCTGGTGACCGTGTGCCCCATGTGCATGGAGTAGGTGTCCATGATCCAAGCCATGGTCTGCTCGTTGGTGTTCACGTCGGGCGCGGGCACATCCTTCTCCGGCCCGATGAAGTCGATGATCTCCGAGGTGTAGCGGCGGGTCATGCGCTCCAGTTCGCTCTGGCTCATCTGCTTGGGATCGCAGATCACGCCGCCCTTTGCGCCGCCAAAGGGAATGTTGACCACCGCGCATTTCCACGTCATCCAACTGGCCAGCGCACGCACTTCGTCCAGGGTCACATCCGGCGAGTAGCGGATGCCGCCCTTGCAGGGACCGCGGGCGATGGAGTGCTGCACCCGGAAGCCGGTGAACATCTCGATCTTGCCGCTATCCAGGGTGACGGGGAAATGCACGATGATCTCGCGCGAGGGAGTGCTGAGCACCTTCCACAAGCCGGGGTCGAGGTTCAGCTTGCGCGCCGCAAATTCAAAGCGGGCGCTTTGCGCTTCCCAGGGGTTGATCTCGTGGTCCAAAGTGACGGTGGGAATGACACCTGCCATACGTTTCTCCAATATTGGTTGTCGCTCTTGGGCACGCGGATCGCATTCGACAAGCCCAAACCCCTGTGAGTCTAGGCCAGCCGAAGAGTCCCGTCAAGCCGCAGGGACTGAGCCTAGCAAGATCATTCCCGTGCCGACCCTGTCACTTCCAGTCTGGGTCCTGGAGCGCAGAAACCGCTAAGGAGGCCTTGATTAAGGTCAGATGGCCGCGTGCGCATTCCCCCAGGGGCTAATGCCCGCACCTTGTTTATAGAGCAATCCGGGACAGACCCGGGCACTGGAAGCGTGTTCCTGTTTGAACGTGCTGCACGGGGGTTCCGGCGTTTGCTCAATCGATGGTCAAAGCTTTCGTTTCAGTGAGTTTACGCGAGAAACACTGAAACACCCGCCGCACATAAGAATCGGGTGAAGCGAAGATGAAGTCCCTCTTGAACCGGAAGGTGCGGCTTGCATTCGGGATTGCCATGTTGACCCTGTTGCTGATGGGGTCACTCTCCTATCGTTTTATGCTGATCTCGGACCAGGGCAGCCAGTGGGTGAGGCATACCCATCTGGTGATCGAGAACATCCAGGATCTGGCCCTGGCCATGGAAAGCATCGATTCGATCAGCCGCGGGTATGTGCTGACCGGCAACGAGTCCGATCTTATTGCCTACCGGGCGGGCGTATTGAGGGCAGTACAGGACCAGGCGACCATTCGTGTGCTGACGGCGGATAACCAGGCACAGCAAATTCATTTTCCCGCAGTCGAAGCCCTGGCCACGGAGAGGATTCAGCACACGGATACGATCATCGGCGTGCGCCGGAACCAGGGTCTGGAGGCCGCGGTGGCGGCCATCGGCAACGAGCAGGACCAGCAGGTCAAGGATGAGTTTCAAGCCGTGGTGGCGAGTATGCAGGGCGAAGAATTGCGGCTGCTGGCGTCGCGCATGGCGTCCAGCGATCGCGAACGAAGCCTGACCAAGACGATTCTGATCATCGGAACCCTGTTGGGGATTCTGATCGCCGGCGTGGCGGCCTGGGCCGCGGTGCGCGACAGTTCCAAACGCGAAGCGGCCGAGGAATCTCTCCAGCAAAGCGAAGAAAAGTACCGGATGCTGCTGGACGGAGTGCAGGACTACGCGATCTTCATGTTGGACCCGCGGGGCCAGGTGGTGAGTTGGAGCGCCAGCGCGGAACATATCAAAGGATTCACCGCCCAGGAAATTATCGGCCACAACTTTTCCCGATTTTTTGTTCCTGAAGATATCCGGCGTGGGCGGCCGGAGGAGGTTCTCCGCATCGCAGCGGCCAATGGGCGCCACGAAGAGTTCGGCATGCGGGTGCGCAAGGATGGCAGCCAGTTCCTGGCCAGCGTTACCTTCATCGCGTTGCGGGATGCGGCGGGGAATTTGCGCGGCTTCTCCGAGATCTGCCGCGATCTGAGCGAGCATAAGGAATCGGAAGCGCGCTACCGCGGGTTGCTTGAGGCGGCTCCGGACGGGATGGTGGTGGTCGACCAGGAAGGAAAGATCGTCCTGTTGAACGCCCAGGCGGAGAAGCAGTTCGGATACCGGCGCGACGAACTCCTGGGGCAGAAGGTAACGAACATCATTCCCAAGGGGTTCGCGGAGCGGCTGATCGCGGACGGAACCCGGACCGCGGCCGAGGCCCTGGCGCAGCAGATCGGAACAGGGATCGAGCTGAATGGCCGGCGGAGCGATGGCAGCAGCTTTCCCATCGAGATCATGCTGAGCCCTCTGGCAAGCGCCGAGGGAATCCTGGTGACAGCGGCGATTCGCGATATCACCGTGCGCAAGGATGCCGAGAAGCACTTGGCGCAGATGGAGGGCAGGTACCGGGGGCTGCTTGAAGCGGCTCCGGATGCGATGGTGGTGGTAAACGAAAAGGGAGAGATCGTTCTGCTGAATGCCCAGGCGGAGAAGCAGTTCGGATACCGCCGCGACGAACTCCTGGGGCAGAAGGTGACGAACATTATTCCCAAGGGCTTCGCGGAGCGGTTGATCGCGGACGGAACGCGGACCGCGGCCGAGGCTCTGGCGCAGCAAATCGGCACAGGTATCGAACTGAACGGGCTACGCAAGGATGGAAGCGGTTTTCCCATTGAGATCATGCTGAGCCCGCTGGAAAGCGCCGAGGGAATCCTGGTGACGGCGGCAATTCGCGATATCACTGTGCGCAAGGATGCGGAGAAGCATTTGGCGCAGATGGAGAGCAGGTACAGGGGGCTGATGGAGGCGGCTCCGGATGGAATGGTTGTGGTGAATCAGGAAGGCGAAATCGTCCTGTTGAACGCCCGGGCGGAGAAACAGTTCGGATACCGCCGCGATGAACTCCTGGGGCAGAAGGTAAAGAGCATTATTCCGGAGGGCTTTGCGGAGCGGCTGATCGCCGACTCTCTGCGCACCAGCGCGGAAGCTCTGGCTCAGCAGATCGGCATGGGCATTGAGTTGCACGGGCGGCGCAAGGATGGCACCGTGTTTCCGATCGAGATCATGCTGAGCCCGCTGGAGAGCGCCGAGGGCATCCTGGTGACAGCGGCGATTCGCGATATTAGCGAGAGAAAGCAGCTGGCGCGCCAGTTGCACCAAAGCCAGAAGATGGAAGCAGTCGGCCAATTGACGGGTGGAATCGCGCATGACTTCAACAATTTTCTGGGTGTGATCACGGGAAACCTCGATCTGCTGGAGCGGCTGGTGGCGGGCAACGAAGCGGCCGTCAAGCGAATCCAGACCGCGCAAAAGGCGGCAGCGCGGGGCGCGGACATCACGCGCCGCCTGCTTATGTTCTCCAGCACCGAGGAGTTGAAACCGTCGGTGGTGATTCTGGGAGAATCGATTGAGAACATGATCGAGTTGGCCGGCCATGCGCTTGGCGCCGACATCAAGATCACGACCCACGTCGATGCGTTTGTGCCGCCACTCTTCGTCGACCCGGCCGGCCTGGAGAGCGCGCTGCTCAACCTGGTGGTGAATGCGAGGGATGCGATGCCCAAGGGCGGCTCCATCATCATCTCCTCGCTGGTGCAGAACGTGGACGACAGCCATCCCGCGGTGCAAGCCGGCGACTTGAAAGCCGGACGCTACGTTTGCGTAGCGGTCACCGATACAGGGCAAGGCATGTCAAAGGAAACCCTCGAGCGCGCCTTTGAGCCATTCTTTACCACCAAGCCGCGTAACAAAGGCACCGGCCTGGGCCTGGCCATGGTGTATGGCTTCGTGAAGCAGTCCGGCGGCACGGTGCGCGTCTACAGCGAGCTTGGCCAAGGGACTACGGTGTCGCTTTACCTGCCCCTCCCAGCCGCCCTACAGAACCCGGTTTCGGCGGAAACTCCGAAGGCCTTCACCGCAAGAGCGGGCAGTACGGCGCTGGTCGTGGACGATGAGGGCGACCTGGTTGAAGTAGCAATGGCCTACCTCACCGAGATGGGCTTTACCGCCCTGCAAGCCAAAGATGGCGCCAGCGCGCTTGAAATCATCGCGCAGCACCGTGAGATAGACTTGATGGTTACGGATATCGTGATGCCGGGCGGAATGAATGGGGCAGAACTGGTTCAATGGGCCCGCGCTCTGCGCCCCGATCTCAGATTTGTTTACTCCTCCGGGTTTCCCGCGGAAGCATTGGCGGAAAGGAGCATGACTCTGGTCGACGGTCCCCTGTTGCACAAGCCGTATCAACGCGCCGAATTCGTCGCCGTGATCCGCCACGTAATGGAAGCCGTCCATGCCGAACATGCAAGCTGAAGAGCCTGCCCATCTGGCCGGGGATTGCCGGCAGACCGGCCGACCGCGAGCGGAGGAACGATGACCGCGACCCACAGAATCCTGGTAATCGACGATGAAAGCGACGTCGCCGAATTTGTCTCTGCCGCGGCAGAGGCGATGGGATTCCAATGCACCGCGACGACCGATGCAAGAACGGTCGCGAGCGCGCTGACGCCGGATACCACTCTCATCCTGCTGGATCTGATGATGCCGGGAATGGATGGCATTGAGCTGTTGCGGCTTCTCAGCCAGCTCGAATGCAAGGCGGGCATCGTTCTGATGAGCGGCTCCGGCAAGCGCATCATCGAGTCGGCCGGACAATTGGCGAAGATCCTCGGCCTGTCGATCGCGGGCCAATTGCAGAAACCCTTCCGGCTGGCGGAACTTGAGGAGGTTCTGAAGAGACACGCGGAGCCTTCAGAGCTGCCCCATGTGACAGGCCCCCACCCGATCGCCGTTCAGGAAGGGGAACTTCGCAACGCACTCGAACGCGACCAGTTTGTTCTTTACTATCAGCCGCAGATCGATATTGCGACCGGGGGCGTGGTGGGCGTCGAGGCGCTGGTCCGGTGGCAGCATCCGGACCGGGGGCTGATTTTTCCCGACAACTTTATCGGTCGAATGGAGGAACTTGGGCTCATTGACGAACTCGGCTGGGTGGTTGCGAAGCTGGGGATGAGCGAAGTGGGTCAATTTGCCAATGGCGACGGGCAGGTCCCCATGCTGTCGTTGAACCAGTCAGTGTATTCGCTGCACGATCTGAAGTTCCCGGACACACTGGTGTCTCTCGCCGAGAAATACGGCGTATCTCCCGGCAATCTGACGATTGAAATCACAGAGAGCGGCCTGATCAAGGAGCTGTCGCGAACCTTGGATGTATTAACCCGGCTGCGGATGAAACAGGTGAAGTTATCGATCGACGACTTTGGCACGGGCTACGCCATGATGCAACAAGTCAAGAACGTGCCGGCGACAGAACTGAAGATCGACAAATCCTTTGTTCGCGACATGGAGGCCAACGATGGGGATCGCATCATGATCCAGAAGACCATTGAAATGGGACATGACCTCGACATGCATGTGATCGCGGAAGGGGTGGAGACCAAGGAACAACTCGACCTTCTGCGCTTGAAGGGTTGTGACAGCGCGCAAGGATACCTCTTCAGCCGTCCCATTCCGGCAAGAGAGATGGTGACCTGGCTGAAGAATTACCGTCACAGGCCGATTCCGCAAGCCTGACGGCGCCCGCCGCCGGCCCTCAGCGCGGACGCGCATCCTGGCGTGGGGGCGTGCAGGTTGCCAGGGCTGCGCATCCCGCACAATTACACTGGTTTCTGTGAAAACCTCAGCCCACCCGATCCTGCCCAGCCGCAAAGAGTTTCTGGCGCTCGCCAAGGAACATACCCTCGTGCCCGTCTGCCGCATCCTGACGGCCGACCTGGAAACGCCGGTTTCGGCATTCCTGCGGGCGGCTTGGCCGGAGCGGGAGTGTTTTCTGCTGGAGTCGGTGGAGGGCGGCGAGCAGGTGGGCCGCTACACGTTTATCGGGCTCGCGCCGTTCAAGCGCATCGTGGCGCGGGGGCGCGAGATCACCATTACCGAAGGCAAGAAGGTTGTCGACATTGAAGGCGACATCTTTGCCGTGCTACGGCGGGCGCTGGCCGGGCACAAGCCGGCGCGGTTGCCGGGGCTGCCGCCCTTTACCGCCGGAGCGGTGGGCTTTCTCTCCTACGACGCGGTACGCCAGATCGAGCGCCTGCCCGCGCTGACGAAAGACGAGCTGGGCGTTCCCGACGCGTGCATGCTGTTCTTCGACGAGGTGCTGGCCTTCGACCACGTGCGCAAGGAGATCTGGCTGGTGGTCACGGCCGACGTGATGCGCGGCGATCCGGAAGACGCCTATGAAAAGGCCGTTGGACGGCTGGCGAAGCTGGAAAAACGGCTGGCCCGGCCGCTGCCCAAGCTGCCTGCACGGCCAAGCAAGGGCAAGCTCAAGGTGAAACATCGGACCAGCAAGAAGGCTTACCTGGCCGCCGTGGAACGTACCAAGGAGTACATTGCCGCGGGGGATATCTTTCAGGCCGTGCTCTCGCAGCGCTTCGATACCGAGCCGGAGGCGGACAGCTTCCAGGTTTATCGCGCGCTGCGCACCGTGAACCCCAGTCCGTATATGTATTTCCTGCGCTTTGCGCCGGATGGGCCGCTGGGAGGGGCGCCTGAGAAGGGGAAACACTCGTCCAAAGGGTCAAAAGGGTCGGAGACCCCACTGGAGTTGGCGGGGTCGTCGCCGGAGCTGCTAGTGCGTGTGCACGAGGGCAAGGTGGAGTATCGGCCGATCGCCGGAACCCGCCCACGCGGGGCCACGGAGAAGGAAGACCAGGCGCTGGCCGACGAGATGCTCCACGACGAAAAGGAGCGCGCCGAACACGTGATGCTGGTGGACCTGGGCCGCAACGATGTGGGCCGGGTGAGCGAGTTCGGCAGCGTGAAAGTGGACCGGCTGATGTTCGTCGAGCGCTACTCGCACGTGATGCACATTGTGAGCACCATCGAGGGGCGGCTGAAGCCGGAACTGACCGCCGTCGACGCCCTGCGCGCCTGCTTCCCTGCCGGCACGCTCTCGGGCGCGCCCAAGGTGCGGGCCATGGAAATTATCGAAGAGCTGGAACCGGCACGCAGGGGTACGTATGGCGGGGCGGTGCTCTATGCGGATTTTTCCGGGAATCTCGACTCCTGCATCGCCATCCGCTCCATGCTGGCCATCGGCGGCAAGGGGTACGTGCAGGCTGGAGCGGGGATTGTGGCCGACTCAGTGCCGGAACTGGAGCATCAGGAGGCAATTAACAAGGCGTCGGCGGTGATTCGGGCGATCGAGAGGGCAAGGGAGATTTAGGGAGTAGGGAGTAGGGAACAGGCCGCTTACACCGGGTGATGCGATCGTTGTGGATAGCTGCTGTGGCAGACCCTCCTATTGGCGGAAGTTCGCCAGAATGGTTATGGTCTCCACGCCTCAATTCTCCAAAATGGATAACCGCCGGAGACCAGGGCGGCGCCGAAGAGGAAGACAACACCGAAGACGATGACTCCCGGCATAATGACCCATCGCCCTTGAGCCGCGTCCATGCAGGCATCCAGCAACTGAACAAATCCTACGAGTACCATCAGGTTGCCGAGCGCACGCCTCGCCCCGACCAACAACAGGGCCACAAGCATGCACGCAAGAGCCAGATTGCGCGCAGCCAGGTACCCCGCATAAATGCGCACCGCTCCATTGATCTCGTCGTGGGGTGAGACGAGCATCGCCGGATCAACGAGAGCGATGACTGCACCCATGGCGGCAAGAAGAGCACCTAGAATCACAATCAGGCGCAACCACCAGGCGATGGGCCGATTGATCGAAGCACTTCGCGTTGCTGTCGAAACTCTTCCGCCATTCAGCTGCGCCATACCGGCCCTCCCGCAGCACCGCGGGACGTCCAGTGCTGGTGGGAGCCGATACGGGAAGAAGCTCTCCCTGGTTCCTTTCCTTTGCCTGCACGGGCCGCGTCTCTTACTCGGCGCCGAAGAGGCGCTTGAAGAAACGCCCGATGCTGCCGAAGAAGCCGGACCTTTTCTTGACCGCAGCCGGCTTTGCGGCGGGGGTTGCGGCGGCTGGAGGCGCTGTCTCCGCGGCGGGCGCGGCGGCGTGGTCGGCGCTTTTGTAGACCAGGGGCTCGACCACCTGCGGTGAGGCGGCACTTGGGTTCAGCGGGGCTGCGGAGGGCGCGGGCTTGGCCAGCGGCGCAAGGCCTTCGCTCTGGGCCAGGGGAAACTCGTTGCTTTGGGCGGCGGCGGGAGGTGGGCAGCCGCAGGGCTCCTTTTCCTGGTCCACCACCTCATGCAGACTGCCGTGCTGAAACATGACCCGCTGGCCGGGTTGCACACGGTAGGCCCCGCCATCGAAGACGCTCGAAACCAGCACATAGGGCGCGTTGATGCCTGCGTTGTCCACGCAGGTGTCTCCGTGCTGGCCCAGGCGCACCTTGACCTCGACCGCGCCGGGTCCGCCGATGAGGATGCGGAAGTCGGGGGTGAGCAGGATGTCGGAATTGCGGCCGGTGGCGAAGCTGGCCTCGACTGCGCCCTGGTCCAGGGCCATCAGGAGACCGGGAGTCTCGCCGGAGGGCACGCTGGAGTCGGCGGCCAGCTTGACGGTGGTGGAGGCGCAAACACGCAGCACGCCGCGGTGGGGCAGCACGACCTGGGTGGTCGCGGCGCCTGAGGTGACGGAGCCGCTGGCGGCGATGATGGCCTTGCCCTGGGAGACTTCGAGCGCGCCGGTAACCTTGGCGGCCTGGTCGGGGTCTTTGCTGTCGAGAGGGACGATGGCGATGGGGCCGGCATCTGCAGCTGGGGCCTGGGCCGCGGAAGGAACCTGAGCGCAGAGCAGGGGCGCTAGCGCGAATGCCGCCAGCCCCAGCGCCGCCAACGTGAGAAATCCGGCCGGGGTTGCGACGAGGGTCGTGCTTTTGCCGCGCATTGCTCTTTCCATGGCCTCTACAAGTTCAGGAAGTTGCGGATCATCTGACGGCCGCCCTCGGTGAGGACGCTCTCGGGGTGAAATTGCACGCCCTCGATGGGGAGGGTGCGATGACGGAGGCCCATAATGACCGAACGGTTCCCGGAGCCGTTGCCGTTGGCTGCCGGGGTGCGGGCAGTGACCGTGAGTTCGGCGGGGAGCGAATCCTCCTCGACAATCAGCGAGTGGTAGCGGGTGCAGGTGAGCGGCGTAGGCAGGCCGGCGAAGATGCCCTGGCCGTCGTGCTCGACCGGACTGGTCTTGCCATGCATCAGTTGGCGCGCGCGGACCACGTGACCGCCAAAGGCCTCGCCGATGGCCTGGTGGCCAAGGCATACGCCGAGAATGGGCGCTTTGCCGGCCATGTGCCGGATGAGCGGGACCAGGATGCCCGCTTCGCCGGGGGTGCAGGGACCGGGGGAGAGCAGGATGCGCTCGGGCTTGAGCGCCTCGACCTCCTCGACGGTGAGCTCGTCGTTGCGATAGACCTCGACCTCCGCGCCCAGTTCCCCCAGGTATTGGACGAGGTTGTAGGTGAACGAATCGTAGTTGTCGAGGACAAAGACCATGGTGAAGTTTAGTGTAGCGCGTGGGCGGCGATGACTGTTGAGGGTGGGGCGCCCGGCGTTAAGATATTGGTCGAGCAAACCGCGGAGATTCCATGAGAACCCTTGCAGTTGTTTTTTCCGTTGCCCTTTTGGCGTCCGCGGCGACGGCACAGCAGGCACAGGCTCCGACCGTGGAGATGCGCGACGGGGGCACTTCCGTGCAGCAGATCAAGAAGGGTGTCGTGGCCCAAGTGCTGGAGAGCATCTACATCCCCGCCATCACGGGCGCTCCCTTCACCGCCATCGTGCATGCCGAATGGGTGAGATACCTGCCGGACGGCGGAACCTTCACTCTGGTGAACCAGCGGCCCATCGCTCGCGACAGCGAGGGCAGGATTTACCAGGAGCGGTGGACCCTGGTGCCCAGGAATGGAAAAATCGCATCCGAAAGGACCACCATCCAGATCGGAGATCCCAACGCACACACGCTCTACCACTGCTTCCTCTTCAACAAGCCGCGCAACTGCATACTGGAGACCTTTAACGAAACGACCACAGCGGTTTACAAGCCGGTCATGGGAAAGAGCGGGCCGCTGCCCCACGATCAGGGCTTCAGCTTGCACGAGGAGCTCGGGAAAGACAACATCGAGGGGATCGAGGTGACCGGCGCCCGCGACACCACGACCTACAACGAGGGAGCAATCGGCAATGATCGGCCCACCAGTGTCAAGCGGGAGTTTTGGTACGCACCCAGCCTGGGGATCAACCTTCGCTCCGAGGTGAACGACCCTTCCTTCGGCACGCAGACGTTCACCATCACGGACGTAAGCTTTGCGGAGCCCGACCCGAAGCTCTACGAAGTGCCGGAGGGGTTCGTGGTGGTGGATCGCAGAAGGCCGCCTGCGCCGAGCGAGTAGGGAAGAGTCGATTGAACCTGGCAGAAACTGAAGGCTTTACGTCGGATTGCGCGGATCTCCGCAAAAAACGCTTGACAAGCGACGAGAATCTCCCGCATTATGTGTCGTATACGACGTATCGTATACGACGGAGGTTGAGATGATCACGCTAACCATCGGTTCTGCAATCGGGTATACCTGGGAGGCGGTGGGGGTGGTTTGGCTGATCGGGCTGCTGGGCCGGAAACCCACAATCCGCACCCAGCCGAATACAATTCGGTTCTTTCACTACGGGCTGGGTTTTCTCGGCTTCAGCCTGTTGGGCGGCAACTGGCTCCGGGAGGGTTGGCTGGCTTTGCGTTTTGTTCCGGAAATCCATGCGGTGCGCGTGGCCGGGTTGGCGCTCACGATTGCGGGGTGCCTGTTCGCGATCTGGGCGCGGCTGACGCTGGGCGGGAACTGGAGCGACCGGGTGAGCCTGATGGCGGGGCATGAACTGATCACATGTGGCCCGTATGTTCTCGCGCGGCACCCAATCTACACGGGCTTGCTGGTGGCAGTGGCGGGCACGGCGCTTGCAATTGGGGAATTGCGATGCATTCTCGGGACCTTGGTCATTCTTCTGGCGCTTCTGGTGAAGATGAGCCACGAGGAGCGTCTGCTGCTGCAGGCCTTTCCCGAGGCGTATCCGTCGTACCGGAAACGGGTGAAGGCGTTGATACCGGGGCTGCTGTAGGGCTTATGAGCAAAACAAGAGGACAAGGGACGGGAGGGAGCTGCGGGAGAGCGGAGCTTGCCGCGCTGGCGGAGCAGATGGAGCGCGACCTGAGCGGCATTCGCCGCGTGCTGCGCAGGCCGCTGGAGGCGGAGTTCGCCAAAGGGGAGCTGACCGTCCCACAGCTCGCGGTGATGCAGGTGGTGGTGCGGAACCGGGGGATCAGCCTGAAGGACCTGAGCAGGGAGGTGAGCCTGGCGCACTCGACGGTGAGCGGAATCGTCGACCGGCTGGAGAAACGCGGCATGGTTGAGCGACGGCCGGATGCCGTGGATGGACGGTTGGCCCGGATCCATCCCACGGCGGAGGTGGCGGAATTCATCTCCGCGCGGATTCCAGCGCTGAGCCGGGGACCGCTGGAGAGCGCACTGGAGCGCACGAGCGTGGCGGAGCGGGCGGCGATTGCGGGGGCGCTGAAGAGGCTGCGTGAGCTGCTGGAAGAGGCATGATTCGCGCCGGCTGACGCTGGTTCCGGTTGCGCGACGGCCGCTCATCTGCAAAACTGGCCATGGTCGCCAACGATGGTTCTTCATTTTCTGATTCAAGGGCGGGTGCAAGGGGTCGGCTTCCGGTGGTATGTCCATCGGGAGGCCAGCGAGCTTGACCTGCGCGGATGGGTGCGCAACACCGAGGACGGCGAAGTCGAGGTGGTGGCGCACGGCACGGCCGAAGACCTGGCCGAGCTACGCGCCAGCCTGCATCGCGGCCCGCGCGGTAGCCGGGTAGACCGCGTGATCGAGCACTACCTGGACGAGCGCGAAGCTGCGGACCTGAGCTCGTTCAGGATTGACGGGGCGTGGTAGAGACAGGGGTCAGGGATCAGAGGTCAGGAAACCCCAGGCGAAGGGTCCTTGCGGGCCGTGTTGATCTCTGTTCCCTGATGCCTGTTCCCTCGTCTTTCGTCCCCGACCCTCTATAATCTATAGGGAAGACGAACCGTAACCCGCCTTTTCGCTTCCTGAACAATTTGTTGAAGCCCATTTTCAATCCCAATCGAGGAGCGGACGAACGCATGCCCGAACCAGTCAAGCCGGTCAACATTGAAGCTCTGAAGGCGCTGGTGCGCACAGTGCCCGATTTTCCCAAGCCGGGAATTCTGTTCTACGACATCACCACCTTGCTGAAGGACAAGACCGGCTTTGCGCAACTGATCGATGCGCTGGCGGCGCACTACATCGCGCGCAAGATCGACCTGGTGCTGGGCATCGAGGCGCGGGGATTCATCTTTGGGCCGGCGCTGGCCTACCGGCTGAACGCCGGCTTTGTGCCGGTGCGCAAGCCGCGCAAGTTGCCCGCTCCGGTGGCGCGCGTGACCTATGACCTGGAATACGGCTCCGACATGCTGGAGATTCACCTGGACGCCATTCAGCCGGGCCAGCGCGTGGTGCTGGTGGACGATCTGCTGGCTACCGGAGGCACAATGGAGGCCACCGTAAAGCTGGTGAAGCAGCTGGGCGGGGAGATCGCCGGACTGGCCTTTGCCATCGAACTCGATTTCCTGAAGGGCCGCGACCGCTTCACGGAATACGACGTTTTCAGCCTGCTGCACTACGACGAATAGAGGGCTCCGCAGCGCAGCAAACCCAGCGCCAGCTTCAGGACGCTTCTTCCGGGGCCGGCTCCAGGGCAATTTCCGGGGTGCGGGCCGGAAGCCCTTCTTCGAGGGCCGCGTCGGGGTCCTGGAACATCTGGGCGTCCGCGAACCGGTAGCCAACGTATACATCGGTGAGCAGGTACAGCGGATTGGACGGATCGTCTTCAATCTTCTTGCGTAGCTGCCGGACGAAGGTGCGCAGGTACTCCACCTCTTCGCGGCAATCGGCTCCCCAGACCGCGGTGAGCAGCCGGGCGTAGGTCACCACCCGACCGGCGCGGATCATCAGGCAGTGCAGAATATCGAATTCCTTGCGGGTGAGATGCACCAGTTCGCCGCGCTTGGTTACGCTGCGCTTGACCGGTTCAAGACGAATCTCCCCGATCTCGATGGGCGCGTCTTCGGACCGGACCGGGGCCCGGACGCGGCGAACCGCCGATCGGATGCGCGCGATCAGTTCCCGGGTACTGAAGGGCTTGGTGACGTAATCGTCTGCGCCCAGGTCGAGCGCCTGCACCTTATCCTCTTCCTGGTCGCGAACTGTGAGCATGAGGATGGGCAGCCTGGGGGCAAAGGAGCGAATGCGGCGTAGCGTTTCGATGCCGCCGATGCCCGGCATATTGATGTCGAGCAAAACGGCGTCGTAGGCCCCCGCGCGCAACAACTGCAGAGCCTCCTCACCGCGAGAGGCTTCAGCCACCTGAAACCCGAGTTCGAGCAGCGGTGGCCGCAATGCCCTGCGGATGGCCGACTCGTCGTCGACCACAAGAATGCGAATGGCTGGCTGGCTCATCAGGAACACCTCTTCAGCGCGGGAGCTGGAATGGCCGCAAAAAACGTTGTCCCCTCGATCTCGTCGCTTGTGACCCAAACATAACCGCCATGAATGAGCGCGACCCGCTTGGCCACGGAAAGACCGATGCCGGTGCCGGCGGCCCGGTTCGAATAGGTCGAGGAACGGAAATAACGGTCGAAGATGCGCTCACGGTCCGACATGGGGATCACTGGGCCGTAGCTATGCACCGAAAAGATGGCCTCCGCGTTGGCATGGGTGACGCGGATGGTGACCGTGGTGCCGAAGATCGAGTATTTGCACGCGTTATCAACGTACTGGGTCAGCAACATGACCATCAACTGGTGATCGCAGCAGACAACCAGGTCGTCATCCGGCAGATCGATCAATACCTTCATGCTGGCCAACCGTTCCCGGAGGCCTGCTACAACCTCTTCAATCAGCGATCCTACCCCCACGGGTACGGCGTGAATCGCGACTTCGCCGGCATCCAGGCGGGCGGTGGTCAGCAGGCGATTTGTCAGGTCGTTCAGCAAGTCGGTCTGTTCATCGATGAGCGCAACCAGATCGGCTTGTCCGGGCGAGAGTCTGCCCATCTCTCCCAGGCCCGTCGAGGCCGCGCGGATGGCTGTAAGCGGGGTCTTGTAGGCGTGGGCCAGGCTGTCCAGGACGGTGGCGCGAAGCTGCTCAGTCCGGCGCTCGGTTTCGATGCGACTCTCATTGGCGAAGGCCCGGTAGCGGTCGAAGGTGATGGCAATCAGCGAGGCGATGGCGTTGTTGGTCAACGGGCTGGTCTCGCCGCGCACCACGAGGCTTCCTACAGGCACCGAGCCGAGCCGGACTACGCGGCGCCCCAGCCCCGTTGCGGGATCGTCGTCCGAGGTCTCGAAATAATAAACATTCTGCGCCACCTCTTGCGGATCCGCATCCCAAAGGCCGGCCTGGTAGACATCGTGCAAGTCGGCATCGAAGACAGCCACCGCCTCCAGCGCGAAGATTTCGTGAACCAGTTCGGCCAACTGCGGCCCCGGTTCGACGTGAAGGTTCATCTGCAAAGTGCGGCGGGTGAACTCATAGAGGTCGTGCATCTGTCCGCCCCAGGACTCGGCTTCCTTGGCATGCCCGGTGACGCGGGCGGAAAGCCGGCTGACCACGAGCGCCACCAGCACAAATACAACGAGCGTGACCGAGTTGGCCGGATCCGCCGCAGGATTGAACTGCAACTGGCGCGAGGTGAGATAGCTGTGCACCACCACCGCCGAAAGCGACACGATGACCGCCTGCCAGAAACCGCAAAGCAAGGCGGTGGGAACCACGATGAGCAGGTAAAGAACTACGGCTACAGGCAACAGCCATCCCGACCAGTGTGCAAATGCCGCGACGAGAATGACAGCCACAATACCCAGGGCGCACTCCAGCGCGAACAAAAGCGATCGCAATCCGGAGCCGCGCGCACGCCGGGCGCCAAATGCAAAACGTGCGGGGATGTAGGTTCCAGCCAACCAGACACCAACCTCTCGATTCCGAGCGGGTTTCAGGGAAGCCCGCCAGAACGATGCATCGAAAGCCCCACGTGTTCCCGCAGCCTGAATAGCCATCGCAAGTAAGAACTCATTTGCTGAATCGGCACAGAAGGGGCGTAGAGGAATTTTACAGGACTTCGATGGACAATTCAGGCCGCATCCTGTATGCGCCCTCGTTGCGCAATTGCCAGCTACGGATTTCAAGCCGCGACC
>Ga0181531_10000868_pt1 | contig 19691 bp, 22 predicted proteins | sample PEATcosm2014_Bin_38_FD_119743 | JGI IMG/M metagenome (GOLD analysis project Ga0181531, IMG submission 119743) | Peatland microbial communities from MTU Mesocosm Facility, Houghton, MI, USA - PEATcosm2014_Bin11_10_metaG | ecosystem: Environmental > Terrestrial > Soil > Wetlands > Peat | place... | reverse complement strand
TCGGCGATCTCCTCGCCGCCTTCACTGCGCGTCGCCAATCGCTCGATCGAAGCGCCCATCTCGGCAAGCGTCGCGAACAGGCCCGCGCGCAACGGATTGAGCATCACGCCCTCGATGATCAACTCCGAGCCCGGCGTGATCAGCGCCGCGACCAGCGGAAACGCGGCCGACGACGGATCGGCCGGGACCACGATCGGTCGCGGCGTCAGCTCAGGCTGGCCGGAAAGCGCGATGCGGCGGCCGGCCGGCAAAACGTCAACGCGCAGCTTGGCGCCGAAATGCGCGAGCATCTTTTCGGTGTGATCGCGGGTCGCTTCCGCCTCGATGACGACGGTTTCGCCGGGCGCCGCAAGCCCGGCCAGTAGCACTGCCGACTTCAGCTGCGCCGACGGCACCTGCGGCTCGAATACGATGGGGATCGGATCGCGCGCTCCGGCCAGCGTCAGCGGCAGTCGTCCGTCGCTCGACGTGAGTGTGTGGGCGCCGATCCGCTCCAGCGGTTCGAGCACGCGCCGCATCGGGCGCTTGCGGAGCGAGGCATCACCATTGAACGTCACCGTGACCGGACAGCCGGCGACAGCGCCCAGCATGAGTCGGCAACCGGTGCCGGAATTGCCGAAATCGAGCGGGGCCGCGGGTTGGGAGAAACCGCCGACGCCGATGCCGTGGACGCGCCACTCCCCCTCGTCGCGACGTTCGACTCGCGCGCCTAATGCCCGCACGGCGTTGGCGGTGTTGAGCACGTCCTCGCCTTCGAGCAGCCCCGAAATCTTCGTCTCGCCTACGGCAAGCGCGCCGAGGATCAAGGCCCGGTGCGAGATCGATTTATCGCCTGGCACCCGGATGCGGCCCTTGAGCGGGCCGTGGCGGCGGGCGGTGAGCGGGGCGGGGTCGCTGTGCATAATGGCCTAAAGTCCTGATTCCGCCTGCTCTATCATGGCTATTGACACGCGCACCACGACTAGCCAAGTGAAACACCCGAATTGAAGGATTCCCCCGTGGCGAAAGCGGAACTCGGCACCAAGCGCATCTGTCCCGAGACTGGACGGAAATTCTACGATCTCAACAAAAATCCGGTGATCTCGCCCTATACGGGCAAGATCGTGCCGGTAGAGACGCCAGTGTCGCGCTCGCGGCCGGAGCAGGCGCAGCCCGTGGCGGCACCGACGCCGCGGCCGGCGGCGGTCGTGCCCGCCCCCGTGGAAGAAGAAGTGCTCGTGCCGGAGCCGCAGGAAGCCGAAACGGTTTCGCTGGAAGAAGCCGAAGCCGAGGTGCAAGGGGCGAAAGGGCCGGTCGAGACCGCCGAGCCGGACATCGAAGAAGAGGTTGAGCTGGACGAAACGCTCGACGATGCCGCCTTCATCGAGGAGCAAGAGGAAGAGGACGCCGATGTCACCGACATTATCGGCGGCGACATCGAAACCGAGGAGGAACGCTAGACGGACGTCGGAGAAAAAGACGACGGACGACAACGGCGAGACTTCGTTCGTCTGAAATGAGTGTCCGTCATCCGGTGTTCTGTCGTCTGGAGGGGCCATAGCTCAGTTGGGAGAGCGCTTGAATGGCATTCAAGAGGTCGGCGGTTCGACTCCGCCTGGCTCCACCAACCTCCGCGGCAATTGCCCCTCCGGGCGCGCACAGCGTCGGCGACGGCGGCGCCTAACGTCTTCCGGTACACGCTCGTGTCGTAATTTCTCGTAGGCGCTCGCGTCGTAATTTTGCCCGGAATATTTCGCCTTCATCGCATCGAGCAGCGCGCTATGTTATCGTGGCGCCGCGCGGCACGGGGGCGCATTGAGTATGCATCGATTTTGGGTCGAGGCCGCGTTGCTTTGCGGCCTCGCGCTGGCGACCGCCGGCGCGGTTTCAGCGCAACAGAAGCAGCCGTTTCCCGCCGGCCAGCCGTCGATCATGAACGACGAAGAGGACGCGCAGCCGCCGCCGCTGCAGCAGCCGGCGAAGCCGCCGCGTGCGCGCGGGCAGCAAGCCCCGCCGGCGCTCGAACGCGACCCCGACCTTGACGCGGACGATCAACTTGCGCCCTCGCAGGTCAAACAGCCGATTCCGGCAGCTGTGGCGGCACCGACGGGCGGCGAGAAGCGTACGCGCGCGGCATCGCGGGCGACGGAAGGCAATGCCGAGCCCGGCGCGCCGGCCCGGCCGGCGCGCGCGGTGAAGCAATATGTCATCGCTTGCGATGGTGTGTTCGGCAGAGATTCAAGCCACGCCATGCTCGCCATGGCGTACCAGTCGCGCAACGTCGCCTTCACGCAAGTGGACGCCGCTTCGGGCGCCAAGGTGATGGCGAGCGTCCTGTTCGCGAAAGATCCGAAACGGCGATTGGAAGTATGGTGGTCGAAGCCAGCCACCCGCACCGACACGCATCTCATCGTGATCAACGGCCAGTCGGATTGGATCGCGCCGGGTGAGCTCCGGCTCGGACTGACGCTCGCCGAGCTTGAACGGCTCAACGGCAAGCCGTTCAAGCTTTTGGGTTTCAACAAGGACAACATCGCGACGTTGAGCGACTGGAATGGCGGCCAGCTTTCGGCACTGCCCGGCGGCTGCAAGATCGGCATCAGCCTGCGCGCCGACCCGAAGGCCGCTTCATCCGACGTCAGCGCCGCACCGGCCGACCGCGGCTTCAGCTCCGCCGACGCAGCCTTACGCGCCGCCAACCCGACGGTCAGCGAAATCCTCGTGGCGTATTGAGCTTTCTGTCGCCGCGACCGCGGCCGATTTCCGCCACAGCCACGCGCGGAAGCAGCCATCAAGTCGAACAAAAGCGAACCGTCGCCTTCAGAGTCTTTTCATGACTGGTGTCGGAACCTTCAGCGCGGGTGGCGATTTCGCAGCAGTACGAAAGAGGAGACCTGTTATGTCCAGCTTGAGAATGACCGGTTTGGCGCTCGCCGCCTGCTCGCCTCGGGAATGGCGGCTGGGCAGGCATCGGCCATGCCGGCGAACGGACTAGCGCCGGCGGCCAGCCATCTCGCCGACGGCATCCGGGACGTGCGCTGGGTCTGCGGACCCTATCGATGCTGGTGGGCTCCCGGCCGCTATTGGGCTTATGGCGGACCCGGCCCTTACTGGCGTCGCGGCTGGGGCTGGCGTCATCGCTGGTAAAATTTCACCGCCGCGGCGCGCCAATCGCATCTTAGCCGGTTGCGCTATCGCGGCGGTTTCGCCCCGTTCGCCGGGGCCGTAGTCCCGGCCTTCGGGCCGTGTTCGTACTCGTCGCGCAGAACACGCACGTCACGCGCCATTTCCAGGCACGTGATCAGCTCGGTGTAGCTCGATTCACCGCCCATCCGCGACTCGTTCACGCACGACGTTCTATCGGCGGGTGAAAAGCTCGACCATTGCTTGGCCAGCTCTTCCCGGGTCGCTTGCTCGCTTTCCAGGCAATTCTTCTTCTCTACCGCGATGGCCGGATCGTGGAAGGTGACGCCGCCCTGCTGGGCTATTCCCTCGCAAACCTGCTCTACATTGAGTTCCGGAACGCTGTCGACGGCGGCAACGGGCATCAGCAACAATTGTGCGCCGAGCGCCAACGCAGTGGGCAACATCATAACTCTGCTCCGTCAATCCTTACGTGATTATAACACCGCCGCCGCGGCGTGGAACCCGACAACCGCTCCCCGTAGCGGCAAAAAATATTGACCGGCGGTGATTCCGCCCGCTATGCCTACCGTGCCGGGTGAGGGAGTTAGCATGATCTTCGCACCGCTAGTCGGCACGGCTCTCCTCGTCGCCGTGGCCACCGGGCCTGCGCTCGATTTGACGGGGCAAGCCAGCCTGTCCGCCCAGGAGAAAATCGCCGCGACAGAACCTCTGGTCCGCACGGCGACAGAATGCATCGTGCATGCCGTCATGACCGACCCACGGTACGGCAACAAAGCGGGCGACACGCTCGGCGATTTGATCGTCGCTTCGATGCCGTCGTGCCGAACGTCCGTGCGCGCCATGATCGACGCCTATGACCGTTATTACGGCGAGGGCACCGGCGAAGCGTTCTTCATGGGGCCGTATCTCGACGTGCTGCCGAGGGCCGTCGTCGCCGGATCGAAGAACGCCGCGGCCGCGCAATAGGCGGCGCGTTTTTTCACGGCTTCGGCCCGATCGTTGCGACCACGCGCATGTGAATCGGGTCGACGAGGACGATTTCATCGTCGACGCGCGTGAATTTATAGAGCTTCGCTACGGGATTGTTGGCGAGAATGTCGTCGGGGAGCATGTAAAGCTCGATCATCGGCGGCACCTCGGCGCCGACGACGGTGGCGAACCGGCTGGGCGCCACTTTGCTCCGGTCCTTGTGGACTTCCTGGTAGATAGCGCTGCGCTGCGCAGTGGTGAGCTCGAGCTTCGGCGCCACGCCTTCGGTGTTCACAGTCTCATCGATGCCGGCGGTCTGTGCGCGGGCGACCGCTGCTGCGCTGAGCGCCGTCGCCGCGCCGAACAGTGCCACTGCCGTCATACGATGAATGAGATAGCTCTTCATCGACACCTCCATTTATGACCCACACGCTGCTTAAGGCAGCGCGTGGGTCGCATTCCTTCCATCGTGGCGGCGACTTAGCGCGGGATCGCCTGCACCGCGATGTTGGTATAGCGATCGATCACCAGGATCCGGTCGCTCTCGTAGACATAGCGGTAAGCCGGCATCGCCGCCGACCCGACGCCGGGCGATGCGGTGACAGGTGCCGGCGTGACGACGTCGTAAAGCCGCGGATAAGCCGGAACGACGGCTGGAGGCGCCTGCACCACTTCCGTGTAAGTCGGTTCGGTGATCGCCGCGACCGCCGGCGTGACTGGCGCGGGCACCACGCGTTCGCTGACAGTGGTCCGCGTCGTCGTCACGCGATCGCGCGTGCTTCTCGCCACCCGCCGCCGCGGCGTGGTGGTCGACTCGACCGTGCGTATGGTCTCCACCGTCTGGACCGGCGCGGTCACTACCGGCTGCTGCGCGACGACCGTCGCGCCGGGTTGCTCGATCATGGTCTGCGCCTGCGCGACCGATGTCCCCGCCGCCAGCGCTACACCAAGGGCGAGGTAGGAGATGGGATGTCTCATTGCAAACTCCATGCATGTGCGTTTCGGACGAACGATCCGAGCATGCAGGCCCAACGCCCGCCGCCGCCTTGCGTTCCTCTGAGTGTCGGCTGTCGAAGCCGGCTTCGTACGGGCTTGGAACCAAGTTCCCACGCCGCAAAGTTGACGACGCCAGACCATCTCCCGGCCATACTTTACCGCAGCCGCCCGGCTTCCGAGGCGCGGCCGTGCTTCGATTGACCACGGCAATGGCGAAGTGCAGTCTGCGTCTTTCACGCAGTGCAGATTCGGCGTTTCGGTCGCGCGGTCGCGGGCACCTGGTTGGCGCGGGAGATACCGGCATGTTCGGCATCAGCGATTTGTTCCAGTGGGAGCGTTTCGTCACCCCCACGGTTATCAAGGTGTTCTATTGGCTGGCAGTGGTCATTTCGGTGCTGGTCGGGCTCGCCGGCGCGGTCTCATCGCTCGCCGCTATGGCGTATAATCCCTTTGTCGGCATGATTTTCCTGATCGCGAGCCTGCTCGGCGCCTGCATGGGCGTGGTGGCCTCGCGCATCATCGCCGAATTCGTGCTCATCGTGTTCCGGATCAACGAGCATCTCGGCGCGATCAGGAATCAGGGAACGCTCGGCGGTCAATAGTTTGTCATTGCCGACGATTAGGTAGCGAACCGGAAGTGTACGACGTCGCCGTCCTGCACCACGTACTCCTTGCCTTCGAGCCGCATCTTGCCGGCGTCGCGCGCGCCGGCTTCGCCGCCGCAGGCAACATAGTCGCTATAGGCGATGATTTCGGCGCGGATGAAGCCGTGCTCGAAGTCGGTATGAATGACGCCGGCGGCCTGCGGCGCCTTGGTGCCGCGCGTCACCGTCCAGGCGCGGGTTTCCTTCGGCCCGGCGGTGAAGAACGTTACCAGATCGAGCAGCGCATAGCCGGCGCGGATCAGGCGATCGAGCCCGGCCTCGGTGAGGCCGACGGCGGCGAGATAATCGTCGCGCTCCCCGTGCGCGAGCACGGCAATCTCTGATTCGATCTTGGCGGAGATCACGATCGCGGCGGCGCCTTCTTCCTTGGCGCGGGCCTGCACGCGCTCGGCAAAGGCGTTGCCGTTTGCCGCCGCGGCTTCCTCGACGTTGCAGACGTAAAGCACCGGCAGCGCGGTCAGAAGGCCGAGCATATGGAACGCGCGCTCCTCCTCGGGCTTGCGCTCGGTCAGCCGCGCGGGCTTGCCCTCGCGCAACAGGGCCAGCGCGCGGTTGACGAGATCGACCTGCTCCTTCGCTTCCTTGTCGTTGCCCTTGGCTTTTTTGCTCAAGCCATCGGCGCGCCGCTCCAGGCTTTCGAGGTCGGCGAGCATCAATTCGGTCTCCACCGTCTCGATGTCGGCAACCGGATCGATGCGGCCCTCGACGTGGGTCACGTCGGTATCCTCGAAGCAGCGCACCACATGGACGATGGCGTCGACCTCGCGGATATTGGCGAGGAACTGGTTGCCGAGCCCCTCGCCTTTCGAGGCGCCGCGCACCAGGCCGGCGATGTCAACAAAGGTCAGCCGCGTCGGCACGATCGTCGCCGACTTGGCGAGCGCCGCGAGAATTTCCAGCCGCTTGTCCGGCACCGCCACCTCGCCGACATTCGGCTCGATGGTGCAGAACGGATAGTTCGCCGCCTGCGCCGCCGCGGTTTCGGTCAGCGCGTTGAAGAGCGTCGACTTGCCGACATTCGGCAGGCCGACGATGCCGCATTTGAAGCCCATGAAGTTTATTTACCTGTCAATCGACGGTTCACGTCTCGCCACCATTTCAGCCGGAGCGGGATTCCTGCTCCGATTGGTCGCCGAAACCCTTCGCCACCATGGCGAGGTGGACCTTGTTCTGAAAACTCGCATCCTGGCCGCGCAGCAGAAGCTCGACGTCGGCGGCGAGGATTCCGGTCAGCGCTTCGACCCAGGGGCGCTCGCTCTTGGCGAAGTCGCTGAGCACATAATGCTCGACCAAGTCCTTCTGGCCGGGATGGCCGACCCCGATACGCACCCGCCGGTAATCGTTGCCGATATGCTCGCTGATCGAGCGCAAGCCGTTGTGACCGGCAATGCCGCCCCCGACTTTTACTCGGACCTTTCCGGGCGGCAGCTCGATCTCGTCGTGGAAGACCGTGATGGCGCCGGGCGCAAGCTTGTAGAATTGCGCCGCCTCAGCGACGGCGCGGCCCGATTCATTCATATAGGTGCCGGGCAAGAGCAGCAGCGCGCGCTCGCCACCGATCGGCCCTTCGCAGGCAACGCCCTGGAAACGCCGGCGCCACGGCCCAATGCCGTGGCGCTTGGCGACTTCCTCAAGCACCATGAAGCCGATGTTATGCCGGTTGCCGGCATAGCGCGCTCCCGGATTCCCCAGTCCGACCAGGAGCAGCATCGGGCTCGTCCCGCCTTAGAGCATGATCCGGAGACGTAAAAACCGGTTCTCTGAAAGATCATGCTCCACTCAGCAGCGACCTCACTTCTTCTCGGACCCGCCACGGCCGGCCGGCGCCGCGCCGCGGGCAGCCGGCGCTCCGGCGCCGGCAGCAGCGCCTGGCGCCCCACCGGGAGCAGCACCAGGGGCCGCGCCCGGAGCGGCACCCGGAGCCGCGCCTTCGGCAGGAGCCGAGGCGGCGGCGGCTGCGGCAGCAGCTGCTGCTGCTGCGGCTTCGGCCTGCGCCTTTATCTCTTCGGCGTAACCCGACGGCGGCACCACGGTGACAAGCGTAATGTCCCTTTGCGAGACGACCCGCACGCCTTCCGGCAGCGTCATGTCGCTCAAATGCTTGGAGTGATTGATCTCCAGGCTCGAGACGTCGACCTCGATGGCGCTGGGAATGGCATCGGCGCGGCAACGCACCTCGACGGTATGGGTGACGATCGACACCGTGCCGCCGCGCTTGACGCCCGGAGACTGTTCGGCGTTCTTGACGTGGACCGGAATGTTGACGCGGATCGTGGCGTTCTCGCCGAGCCGCATGAAATCCACATGCAGCGGCAGATCGCGCACGGCGTCGAGCTGGAAGTCGCGGGGAATGACGCGGTGCTTCACGCCGTCGACCTCGACATCATGAATAGTCGTGAGGAAATGGCCGGCATAGATGCGCAACCGCAGCTCGTTGTAATCGAGCGAGATCGGCAGCGGCGGCTGGCCGTCGCCATAGATGATTCCGGGTACCCGGCCGGCGCGACGCTCTGCCCGGGCGGCCCCCTTGCCGGCCCGTGAACGCGCGGCCGCCTTGATCTGATTGACGGTCGCCATGGTGAATCCTTTTAGTCTCTGAGCCAAACGATGCGCTTGTGATGATCCACGGCTGCCTCCAGGGGTGCCAAAGGTCGCATTATCGCCGTGGATGGCGGCGCTTATAGCGGCGTGGGCCGGCAAAAACAAGGAAGGCTTAAGCGGGCACCCAAACCCGTCAGAATCCGCCGGGATTGACCCCCGGCGACGACAAATCTGTGCCATCGCCCGCTGTGGGATTTGCCGCCGCGAGCTTTGCCTCCAGCGCCGCGATGCGGGCCTTGAGCGCTTCGTTTTCCTCGCGGGCGAGCCGCGCCATCTCCTTGACCGCCTCGAATTCCTCACGCTGGACGACGGCGAGATCGCGCAGGATGCGCTCCGCCTGGCTGCGGAACAGCGTCTCGAATTCGCGCCGCACGCCTTGCGCCACACCGGCCGCGTCGTTCATCAACCGGGCAGCCTCGTCGAAGAACCGGTTTGTCGTCTGCACCATGTTCGCCTCTTCGATAGTGGAGCATGAGCCGCATGGCGCGCCTTCGCTTGCCATGCCCATACACAATGGCAATGGTGCGCCGGCCTCGCAAGGGACTTAAAAGCGCCGGAAGGCAACCCGAAAACGCGAGCCGCATGGAAACCCGATGCTGATTCTTCCGATCCTGCCCTTTCCCCAGATCAATCCGGTGCTGATCTCGATCGGGCCGCTGGCGGTGCGCTGGTATGCGCTCGCTTATATCGTTGGCATTATCGCCGGCTGGTTCTATGCGCGCAGCATCATCGCGACGCGAAAATTGTGGGTCGGAGCTTTCCCCATCACCATCGCCGAGTTCGACGATTTCGTCGTCTGGATCACGCTCGGGATCATTGTCGGTGGCCGCATCGGCTATGTGCTGTTCTATAATCTTCCGCACTTTGCCGCGCATCCGCTCGAGATTTTCGAGCTGTGGACAGGCGGCATGTCGTTTCACGGCGGTGTGCTCGGCTGCATCGTCGCCACGATCATTTTCGGACACCTCCGCTCGCTGCCGATCCTGTCGCTCGGCGATGTAACGACGGCGGTGGCGCCGATCGGATTGTTTCTCGGCCGTTTGGCAAACTTCATCAACGGCGAATTGTGGGGGCGGCCGACTGACGTGCCCTGGGCCGTGGTGTTTCCCCACGGCGGCCCCGTTCCGCGCCATCCGAGCCAGCTTTACGAGGCGGCGCTCGAAGGCTTGCTGCTTCTGATCGTGCTCGGCGTGCTGGTGCGGCTCGGCGCGCTCAAGCGCCCCGGTTTGGTCTCCGGCGCCGCCGCAGTCGGCTACGGATTTGCCCGCATCTTCTGCGAATTTTTCCGCGAGCCCGACGCACAGCTCGGCTTTCTGTGGGGCGGCCTCACCATGGGGACACTGCTTTGCATCCCTCTTATCGTCGCGGGTGCCGGTCTCATCGCTTACGCCTTCATGCGCCAACCGATCGTGAAATGAAAAATGGCTGAGGCCTATTCGCCGCTGGAGCGCGAAATCCGCCGATTGATCGGACACGCCGGGCCGATGCCGATCGCCGATTACATGCGGCTTTGCCTGACGCATCCGCAGTACGGCTACTACCTCACGCGCGAGCCGATCGGCGCCGCCGGCGATTTCATCACCGCGCCTGAGATCAGCCAGATGTTCGGCGAGCTCATCGGGCTGTGGATGGCCGCCGCCTGGCAAGCGCTCGGCTCGCCGGAAAACCTGCGCGTGGTTGAGCTCGGTCCCGGGCGCGGAACGATGATGATCGACGCTTTGCGGGCGGCCAAGGCTGCCAAAGCCTTCTACCGCGCGATCGTGCTGCATTTCGTCGAGATCAGCCCGACGCTGCGGCAGGTGCAGCAGGAACGGTTTGAGGGCCACGAGGTGCCGACCTTGTGGCACATGTCACTCGCGGAAATTCCCGCCGGCCCCCTCATCGTCGTCGCCAACGAGTTCATCGATGCGTTGCCCGTTCATCAGGCGGTCAGGCAAGCCAACGGCTGGCATGAGCGCCTCGTCGGCATCGGTCCCGATGGAGATCTTGCACTTACCACCGCGGCCGAAGCGCTGTCGCATTTCGACGCCACCTTGCCGCGCGATTTACGCCAGTCGCCCGAGGGCTCGATTTATGAATGGCGCGCCGACACCGTCGCATTCGAAATCGCCCGGCGCGTGCGCAGCGACGGCGCCGCCTTGATCATCGATTATGGTCACGCCCGGGCCGGGCTCGGCGAAACCCTGCAAGCGGTCGCCGGGCATACTTTTACCGATCCGCTGCTGGCGCCGGGCGAGGCCGATCTGACGGCGCATGTCGATTTCGCCGCGCTGGCGCTAAGCGCGGAAATTATCGGCGCGCGCAGCCAGGGCCCGGTTTCGCAGCGCAGTTTCCTCCGGCAGCTCGGCATCGACCGACGCGCCGCCGCACTGAAAGCGAGCGCGCCGGAAAAAGCCGCCGAGATCGACAGCGCGCTCCACCGGCTGACCGGGACCGGCGCCGAACAGATGGGCGAACTTTTCAAGGTGCTGGCTATCGCCGACCCGAAGCTCGGCGACTTGCCGGGATTCGCGACGGAGTGACTATGATCGAGGCTGCGACGCTTATGCTTCCCGGCATCCGCCACGGCTTCTTCACCCGGGAAGGCGGCGTATCCGGTGGGCTTTACGCGAGCCTCAATGGCGGCCTCGGCTCGCGCGACGACGGGGCCAATGTCGCCGAAAATCGCGCGCGTATGGCGGCAGCGCTCGGCGTCGAACCACTTTGCCTCCTCACCGCCTACCAGATCCACTCACCCGATGTGCTGGTCGCCGAGGGCGCATGGCCGGCGGACGCGCGCCCGCGCGCCGACGCGATCGTCACCCGCGTACCGGGCCTCGCGCTCGGTGTGACCTCGGCCGATTGCGGACCGATCCTCCTCGCCGACGCCGAAGCGCGCGTAATCGGCGCGGCGCATGCCGGCTGGCGCGGCGCGCTCACCGGAATCGCCGAGGCAACCGTCGCGACGATGGAGCGGCTTGGCGCCGAACGCGGCCGGATTCGCGCCGCGCTCGGACCGATGATTCGGCAGGACCATTACGAGGTCGGCGCCGATCTGATGGCGCGCTTTGCCGCCGCAGACGCGGCAAGCGGCCGGTTTTTCAGCCCGGCCGCACGCGAGAACCACGCCATGTTCGATCTCCCCGGCTATATCGCGGAGCGGCTCGCACGGGCCGGCGTGCGGCAGATCGAGGATCTCGGACTTTGCACCTATGCCGATGCCGGCCGGTTCTTCAGCTACCGCCGTTCGACCCATCGCGGCGAAGCCGATTACGGCCGCCACGTGAACGCGATTATGTTGAGAGACAGCGAATAGCGAACGGGGAATCGCGAATAGAGAGTAGCGATTTGCGCCACTTCCCCACTCGCTATTTCGCCATTTGCTTCCCCTGCATACGCCATTCACTATGCGCGGGGACAAGGCCCGGATTCATGTTGCCAGCCCGGTAGGCGGCTTGTATCAGGGCGTTGTTCTTGCCGCATGATCTTGTCCGAAAACGTTTCCACTTTCGGCATCGTGCGGGCGCGGGAGAGCGGAATGGCGAGCAACAATGGAGCGATCAAGCTCGTTGCCGGCAATTCCAACCCTGTGCTGGCCGAGGGAATCGGCGCCTATATCGGCACGCCCCTGACCAAGGCCGTTGTGCGGCGTTTCGCCGACATGGAAATCTTCGTCGAAATCCAGGAGAACGTGCGCGGCGCCGACGTTTTCGTCCTGCAGTCGACCTCGTATCCGGCCAACGATCACCTGATGGAGCTGCTCATCATCATCGATGCGCTGCGCCGCGCCTCGGCGCGCCGCATCACGGCGGTGATCCCCTATTTCGGCTATGCGCGGCAGGACCGCAAACCCGGCCCGCGGACGCCGATTTCAGCCAAGCTGGTCGCCAACCTGATCACGCGTGCCGGCGTCGACCGCGTGCTCACCCTCGATCTGCACGCCGGACAAATCCAGGGCTTCTTCGACATTCCGACCGACAATCTGTTCGCCTCGCCGGTCATGGTCCGGGACATCAAGCAGCGCTTCGACCTTTCCGAGTTGATCGTGGTCTCTCCGGATGTCGGCGGCGTGGTGCGCGCGCGCGGGCTTGCCAAACGCATCAATGTACCGCTCGCCATCATCGATAAAAGGCGCGAACGGCCTGGCGAATCCGAAGTCGCCAACGTCATCGGCGAGGTCGACGGCCGCATTTGCATCCTGGTCGATGATATCGTGGATTCCGGCGGTACTTTGCTGAACGCCGCCGACGCGCTTTTGGAAAAGGGCGCCAACGCGGTCTACGCCTATATCAGCCACGGCGTGCTTTCCGGCGGCGCGGTCGCCCGGGTTAACAAGTCGAACCTGAAAGAGCTGGTGATCACCGATTCGATCCAGCCGACGGAAGAGGTCAAAACCTCCGCCAATATCCGCGTGCTCTCGATCGCCACCCTGATCGGCGAAGCCATCAACCGCACGGCTTCCGAGGAATCGGTTTCGAGCCTGTTTTTCGACTGACGCGGGCTTTCGGCCCCCTCCCCCCTCCCCCCGAGTCAACTTGTCGCAGTTCGCGCCTGTGGACGGGGAGTCACTTGCGCATTGTGCGCGGGCCGCAAATCACTTCATGAGTGCAGGCAAGTGCTAGCCGGCCGCAACAGAGGCTTTGGCCGGAGAATCGGGGCGTTTATATTGTGCGTGCCGACTGATTCGCGGAATCGAGTCAATCCGCGGGTGCGAGTTGTTCCTGCGGCAAATCGCAGCCCGGCCGATGTCCAGTGGCGTGCGCATTTCCACTTCAACAGTCTGTGGAGGCGGCATGTCCCTCATCGAGGTTGTACGAGATCAAGGCAACAATCCGCTCGACGTAGTCGAGCACATGGCCGCCGGCAACAGCTGGCCGTTCGAGCGGGCGGGCGAGGACGAGATCGCGCTCGTCGTCACCGGGCGCTGGACCAACTATCAAGTCTCCTTCACCTGGATGAGCGAGATCGAAGCGCTGCATCTGGCCTGCGCCTTCGACATGCGGGTACCCGATCCGCGGCTTGCCGAAGTGCAGCAGCTCGTGGCGCTGGTCAACGAGCAATTGTGGATCGGGCATTTCGACATCTGGATGCAGAACGGCGTGGTGATGTTCCGCCACGCGCTTTTGCTCGCGGGCGGCGTCACCGCCTCGGACCGGCAATGCGAAGCGGTGCTCGGCAGCGCGCTCGACGCCTGCGAGCGTTATTTCCCCGCGTTCCAGTTCGTGGTCTGGGCGGGCAAGACTGCGCGCGAGGCGATGGACGCCGCCTTGTTCGAGACTTCCGGCGAGGCGTGACCGCCGGCGATGAGTGCCCCAAGCCTGGATTTGCGCGATGTGTCCGGCCTTCTGGTCCTCGTCGGCGCCGGCAAGATGGGCGGCGCGCTGCTCGAGGGGTGGCTGCGTCTCGGGCTTACGCCAGTTCAGGTCGTGGTGATCGAACCGCAGCCTGAGCCGCACATTTCCGCGCTGGCCGCGCGCGGCGTGCGGCTCAATCCCGACATCGGTGCGCTGAAAAACGTTGCCGCCGTCATCATCGCTGTTAAGCCGCAAATCGCCACCGAAGCGTTGCCGGCGCTCATGCCGCTGATCGGTCCTTCGACCGTCGTCGTGTCGATCATGGCCGGGCGAACGCTGCAATCTCTGTCCACGACGCTCAAGAACGGACGTGCGTTCATCCGCGCAATGCCAAACCTGCCGGCCTCGATCGGCCGCGGCATTACCGTTGCCGTGCCGCTTCGCGCGAGCGCCGCACAGCGCGATCTCGCAGATCGGCTGCTTGCCGCGACCGGCGCGGTCGAATGGGTCGACGACGAGACGTTGCTCGACGCTGTGACGGCCGTGTCGGGCTCGGGACCGGCTTACGTCTTTCTGCTGGCGGAAGCGCTGGCGCAAGCCGGCGTGGCCGCGGGCCTCCCGCAGGATCTGGCGGAAAAACTCGCGCGCGAAACCGTGGCCGGCGCCGGCGAACTCCTGCACCGCTCCGATCGCGACGCCGCAACATTGCGCACGAACGTCACCTCGCCAGGTGGCACCACCGCCGCGGCGCTCGATGTGCTGATGGGAGACGATGGACTGGCGCCACTCCTGAAGAAGGCGATTGCCGCGGCCACCGAGCGCTCGCGCAAGCTCGCCGGCTGATCCGGCGACCTGTTCAGGTCGGCGGCTTTGCGTTATCGGTGATGCCGCGCGTTCCAAGTTGTGAGGAGTTCGGCCATGGCACGCAATCCGGCACGCAACCCTGCTCGCAGACCGGCCCGCAAAGTAGCTCGCAAAGCCGCCGCAAAATCTACCCGCGCCTCCTCCGCCCGGCGCCCGGCCGGGGCGGCCGCGCCAACGACCGAGCGCGAGAAAATTATCGCCGCATTCCTCTCGCTTCTTGCCGACAAACGGTTCGAGACCATTGGGCTTGCCGACGTCGCCAGCCGCGCCAAAATTTCCTTGGCGCAATTGCGCGGCGAATTTTCCTCGACCTTCGCCATCCTGGTCGCGCACACCAAGGCCACCGATCGTGCCGTGCTGGGCGAGGATCTGAGCGAGATGGAAGACGAGCCGGCGCGCGAGCGGCTGTTCGACGTGCTGATGCGGCGTCTCGAGATATTGGGGCCGCATCGCGCGGCGATCCGCTCGCTCATCCGCTCGGCGCGCCGCGATCCGCCCTTCGCCATGGCGCTCAACGGGCTTGCCGTGCGCTCGCAGCGATGGATGCTGACCGCAGCCGGCATCGGCTCCGCCGGCCCGCTCGGCATGATCCGCGCGCAGGGGCTCGCGGTGCTGTTCGGTTCGGTGCTCGGTACCTGGATCGACGATGACGATCCGGGGCAGGCGCGAACCATGGCGGCGCTCGACCGCGCACTCGCACGCGGCCAGCGCTTTGTCGGTTTGCTCGACGATTTGCTTGCCATCCCCACCCGGCTCTGCCGGTCGCGCTCCCGGCGCCGGCGGCGGCGCGGCGAGCATTCCGGTGAACGGGCCACCGCCTGATCGGGTGCGGAAAGGATCGGCTCGTTTCCCGCCACGAGCCCTTACCCTTTCTTGACCATCGCCACTAAATGCCGGGCGACAAAAGAACTTTTGCAGGGTCTGACCTTAAGCTCGCGGCGCAGGAATGACGGGCTAAAAGCACCCCCCCTGCAGGGCGTAAATTAGAATCTCTACAAACACAGGCGTTTTTGATTGAAATCAATTCCGGCCGGAACTAGATATGGATAGTTACGAGTGAGACCAATGCCGAGCCTGGCCCCCTGATGATCGTCTGCTCCTGCAACGTACTGACCGACCACGACGTGCGGGCGACTTTGTCCGGCAGCGAGGCCATGCCGCGCACCGCAGGCGAAGTTTATGGCTGCCTCGGCTGCAGCGCCCAATGCGGGCGTTGCGCGCGCACCATCCGCCGCATCATGGACGAAGCGCTCGGCACGACAGATGCTGCGTGCTGCCGCGACTGACGGCGCTTTTTCTTAAAACTTTCCACTGCCGCAAGCTCCAAACGGTTCGCCGCCGCAACGCCTTTGCGCGGGCGCGACAAAAGCGGTAGTCAAAGCCCGGCGAGCGCCGGCCAGCGGCGGCATTGCACAGCGGAGACGATCATGCGAGGCGAGCCGGGAGTGGTCGATTACCTCAATAAGGCACTCCGGCATGAATTGACCGCGGTCAATCAGTATTGGCTGCATTACCGCCTGCTCGACAATTGGGGCTACAAATCGCTCGCCAAACAATGGCGCAAGGAATCAATCGAAGAGATGGAGCACGCCGACACCTTGGTCGAGCGCATCATCTTCCTCGATGGCTTTCCCAACATGCAAGTGCTCGATCCGCTGCATATCGGCCAGACGGTCAAGGAGGTACTGGATTGCGACCTGCGCGCCGAGATGTCGGCTCGCGCTCTCTACGAGGAGGCCGCCACCCATTGCCATAGCGTCAAGGATTACGTCTCCCGCGACCTGTTCGAGAAATTGATGCATGACGAGGAAGAGCACATCGATTTCCTCGAAACCCAGTTGGACCTGGTCGCCAAACTCGGGCCCGAGCTTTACGCCCAGCATCACATCGGCAAGCTCGACGAGGACAAGGACTGACCGGGGTCGGCCTTTCGCGCGCATTCGCGTCCCCGACTCGCGGCCACAAGTCTTAGCGAAAGTTTAACGCTCGAATCTTCGCGTTCGCCGCGCGCGGTGGCCGATGCGCGCCGGCACGCGTTGAAACTTAACAAACACGGTTAAGAGTTAAGGTTAAGACCCGCTTAAGGTTTTCCTGACATTTTTGCTCCGTTCAGCGACGCGGGCCGCGTGCAAACGCGGTCACGCCGAAAGGGAACGAAGCGAATGGTGCGCGTCAAAACCCTCATCGCCGCCGCGGCCGCCGCCCTCGTCGGCGCCGCCGCGCATGCAGCGCACATGCCGATGCCGCCGCCGCCACAAATGCCGATGCCGATCCCCATGGTGATCGAGCAGCCGATCGGCGGCTGGTATTTGCGCGGCGACATCGGTGTCGGCATACAGACTTTTTCGTCGTTCAATTTCACGCAGACCAATTCCGCGTTCGTGTGGCCGTCGAGCTGGACGATCGTGCAGCAGGACCTGCAGGACACGACCATCTTCGGCGGCGGCGTCGGCTACCAATTCAACAATTGGCTGCGCATGGATGTCACCGGTGAATATCGCACCAAGGCGATGTTCAAGGCGACTGGCAGCTACACCAACAACTGCGCCGGCGGCGGGATCTGCTTCGATATCAATCAGGGCAACTACTCGGCCGCGGTCTTTATGGCCAACGTCTATTTCGATCTCGGCACCTGGTGGTGCCTGACGCCCTATATCGGTTTCGGCCTCGGCGGCGCCTACAACACCATTACCAGCATCCAGGATACCGGCATCAACTCCAGCGGCACCAACGGCTTCGGCTATGCCGCCACCAACAACTCGAGCCTGAGCTTCGCCTGGAACGCTCAACTTGGCCTGACCTACAACGTCAACAACAATTTCAAGGTCGATTTCAACTTCCGCTATCTCAATCTCGGTTCGCCGCAAAGCGCGATCGTCGAATGTCAGAACACGACCACTTGTCCGTCGGCGTTCTACACGTTCAAGGACACCAGTTCGCTGGACTTCCGCATCGGTTTCCGCTGGCTGTTCCAGTCTGAAGGCGGCGTCGGAGTCATGTCGATGCTGGCGCCGCAGCCGGTGTTTGCGCCACAGCCGGTCTATGCGCCGCAGCCGGCCTACGCGCCGCAGCCGGCCTACGCGCCGCAGCCCTTGTATGCCCCGCAGCAATACGCCCCGGCGCCGCAATACGTCCCGGCACCGCAATATGCACCGGCACCGCAATACGCACCGCCGCTGCCGCCGCTGCAAAGCCGCGGTTAACCACCACCGCCGCCGGGGCCGAGCTAACCCTCCATTAAGGTTAATGCCCGATGATCGGGCTGCTCTGTGGACGCCAAAAAAGATTGAAAGGGCGGCCGATGCGTCGGGTGTTCTGTGTTCTGCTGGTGTTGGGGCTGACGTCGCCCGCGTTGGCAGACGACGACTATCCGTTTCTGCGCAGCGCGCTGACCGTCGGACCGGCGACCTTCACCAAGTGGAGCGGCTTCTACTTCGGTGGCCAGCTCGGCTACGCCGAGTCGAATGTTGACTTCACCTCCGCAACCCAACCGTTGGTAAGCTACAGCCTGCGCAACACGACGCTCGAAGACGTCGCCGCACCGTCCAAATATCAGGTGCTCGGCAGGTCGGCTGCCGATGCGGCCGGTTACGGTGGCTTTATGGGTTACAACACCCAGTGGCAGGACTTGATCGTGGGTGTCGAAGGCAATTACACGCACACATCCTTTGACGCCACGGCGCCCGTCAACACGATCTCCCGCCTGACAACGGTCAGTGGCAGCACCTACAGCATCAATATCGCCGGCACTGGCAACTTGCAGCTTACGGATTATGCCTCGCTTCGGGCGCGGGCCGGACCGGTCATTGGCAACTTCCTCCCCTATGGCTTCGCCGGCATCGCGGTCGGACGCGGCAGCTACAACGTCACCTCGCTGGTCTACGGACAGCAGAATCCGTCATCGCCGCCGCACGTTCCTTGCGATTTGGTGCTGGCGCCGACATGTGTTGACTATTCCTTCTCCGGCTCCGGCAGTCAGAGCAACGCGCTCCTCTACGGCTTCACGTTGGGCGGCGGACTCGACTGGGCAGTAACCCCGAATGTTTTCGTGCGCAGCGAGTTTGAATTCGTGCAGTTCGCGCCGATCGCCAGCATCAACGTTTCCATCGTCGGCGCCCGCGTGGGCGCCGGCTTCAAGTTCTAACCAGACCGCACATCCTTAAAACTTGAGATCTGTGAGCAACGGACGGTCAGTGTCCGTTTTGCCCAAAGCGGACTCATGACCGCGTTCGCGCAATGTCCGCGCTGCGCCATTTGCAGATATCTCGGCCGGTTCAATACCTGGCCCGTTAGCGGTTGCCACCATCGTTGCCGGCTGAGCAATTTTGCTCAGACGCCGCCGAGCGCGCGGGCCGAGGCTCTCAAGTAGCACAACTGATCAAAAAATACCGAGCGCCCGCAAAACGTTACGCTTGGATATTGGTTGAAGACAAGGAGCAAACTTAAATGAACTCAGCGATTGCAGTCAAAACAAATCCAAATGCAACTCTTGAGTCGATAAGCGCGAGAGGCCCAATGACCTCGGCGACGCGCGCCAACTCGTTTCCCGTCGGGTATCACGATCTGCACCCGGACATCAGCATCAACTTTCAGCTGAACCGCTTCTACGGCTGGGTCGGCGACGACTCCATGCTAACCGAGATGCGCGAGGCGGCGGCCGGCTTGGCCGGCGTGCAAGACTATCCGGCCTTCACCAAGATATTCCTTGAACTCGGAGACAAGGCGCTCATCCGGCACGAGACGCTCAAGGGCGCTTATTACCTGCGCCTGGCCGAGTTCTTTCTGCTCACCGACGATCCGCGCAAGCTGCCCACGCGCCAGCGCTTCGTCGACCTGGTTCTCGGTCACTTTCAAATCCCGTCCTCGGCATGCAGCCGCATTCCCTATGGGTCCAGCTGGCTGCCCGCCTATCGCCTCACCCCGGCGAAGCCCACCAAGGGCACATTCGTCGTATTCGGCGGCTTCGACAGCTATATCGAGGAGTGGTTGCCCGCCGCGCTGTTTTTTCGCGACGCCGGCTACGACACGATCATGTTCGAGGGGCCCGGCCAGGGAGCAGCGCTCGAACTGGCGCACCTGAAGATGAGTCCGGATTGGGAGAAGCCGGTCAAAGCGGTGCTGGACTTCTTCCACCTCGACGCGGTCACGTTGATGGGCTTCTCCCTCGGCGGCGGGCTGGTCATTCGCGCCGCCGCCT
>Ga0181531_10000867_pt1 | contig 19696 bp, 19 predicted proteins | sample PEATcosm2014_Bin_38_FD_119743 | JGI IMG/M metagenome (GOLD analysis project Ga0181531, IMG submission 119743) | Peatland microbial communities from MTU Mesocosm Facility, Houghton, MI, USA - PEATcosm2014_Bin11_10_metaG | ecosystem: Environmental > Terrestrial > Soil > Wetlands > Peat | place... | reverse complement strand
GTGATGGGATTGCGTTTGTGCGGCATGGCGCTGGAACCTTTTTGTCCCTGGGTGAACGGCTCCTCGGCTTCGAGGACTTCCGTGCGCTGGAGGTGGCGAAATTCAACGGCCCAGCGTTCAATGCTCGCGCCGACGAGGGCGAGCATGGTCTGAAATTCGGCGTGGATGTCGCGCTGGACGACCTGTGTGGCAATCGGCGCGGGCCGGAGGCCGAGCTTTTTGCAGACGAAATTCTCAACGTCCGGGGAGAGGTGCGCATTGGTGCCGACGGCGCCGGAAAGTTTGCCGACGGCGGCGACCTTGCGGGCGCGTTCGAGGCGTTCGAGCGCGCGGCCAAATTCATCGTGCATCAGCGCGAGCTTGAGGCCGAAGGTGGTCGGTTCGCCGTGGATGCCGTGGCTGCGGCCGATGCAGGGCGTCATCTGATATTCCTTCGCGCGCCGGGCGATTATGGGCAGCAGCTTCTTCACGTCGGCGATGAGAATGTCCGCGCTCTGGACCATCTGGACGGCGAAGGCGGTGTCCACGATGTCGCTGGACGTAAGGCCGAAATGGAACCAGCGGCTGGCGTTGTCGTTGATTTTTTCGGCGACAGCGGTGGTGAAGCCGATGACGTCGTGGTTGAGCGTCTTTTCGAGTTCACGCTGGCGGGCGACGAGGCCGGGGAGGTCGGCAAGCCATTGGTCGGCGCCGGCCTTCATTTTGGCGAAGTCGGCCTTGGGCACGGTGCCCTCGGCAACAAGCGCCTCGCTGGCGAGCGATTCGATTTGCAGCCAGAGATGGAGTTTGTTTTCGTCGGTCCATATGGCCCGCATCTCCGGCCGGGAATAGCGCGTAATCATGGGACAAGAATAAGCAAATCGTTAAAACGTTGAAATGTTAAATCGTTGCATCGGAAAAAGAGCCGCATGCAAGCCGATGTAACCATGCAACCATTCACGATTCAACGCTTCACCATTTTCGTGCGGGCTTTTTCGAGAATTTCGCGTTCGCGCGCCGTCAGGCTGTGGATGCCGTGCGCGGAGATTTTTTCGAGAATCGGATCCACCTCGTTTTTCAGAAATTCATCGGTGGATTCGTCGTCCGGTTTGTCAACTGCCGAACTCCAGAGCGCGCCTTTGCCCGCGCGCCTGACGGAAAGTTCGCGCGGGGCGGAGCGACGGGCGGAAAATTTCCAGTCCGGCCACTGGCCTTGAATGAACAGGCGCACATAAAATCCGCCGGTCAGGATGCCGCCGAGATGCGCGGCGTTGGCGATGCCGCTGTTGGGCATCAACATGCCGAGGAACGCCAGACCAAGGCTGACCGCGAGCAGAATTTTGCCCGTCATGTTGACTGGAATAAAATAAATCAGCATGGTGAACCGCTCCGTCCAGTGCAGGATGGCAAAGGCCGCGACCAGTCCATACGCGCCCGCGGAAGCGCCGACAACCGGGCCGTCGAAGGACGGAATCCAATACGCGAATAGCATCTGCACCAGTCCGCCGATGACTCCGCTCGACAAATAGAGCGTGAGAAAATGGCGGCGACCAAGCGCGGTTTCCACCGGGCGTCCAAAAAAATAAATGGCCAGCGAATTGAAAATGATGTGCATCCAGCCGGCGTGCATGAATTGAAACGTCAGCAACTGCCAGACGAAGCCGTGTTTCAAACCGGTCAGGCTCAAAGAGAAATAGTTGTATTCAATTTCAGCCGCGGGCTGGGAATTCGCCGCCGCCAATTGCACGATGAACACTGCGGCGTTGATAATCAGCAACGCGACGGTGAACGACACCAGCGGCTCGTGATAAGCCGGCTGGCGCATATAATCTCGATCTTCAAGCATGACAGCAAAAATTTAAGGCCGGGCGGAAAATTATCAACGGACTTTTTGCCGCCACCACAGCAACAGTTCCAATCCCGTCCGGTTCGGATAGGAACGCGGCACGATCTCCTCAACCAGTTCAAAATGCGGCGAAAACCGCCGCCACAATTCATCACGGGTCGTGCCGAACGGCGGGCCGTCCTTGTCGGGAATCAAATAATTGACCGCCAGATATTGGCCGTCCGGTTTCAGCCAGCGCAACACCGCGCGGACATAATCGTCGCGTTTCGGTGGTTGGATGGCGCAGAAGAGCGTATGTTCAAAAATCCAGTCAAACAATTGCGGCGGCTCGTCGCGGAGAAAATCAGCGAGCAGGAATTGCGCGGTGAGTCCGGCAGTTTTTGTCTTCTCTGCGGCGAGTTGGATGGCGCCCGGCGCGATGTCGAATCCGAAGGTGTCAAAACCGGACCGCGCGAATTCGCGAACATCGTGGCCGGTGCCGCAACCGGGAACGCAGACGGTTCCGCGCGGCAAATCCGGGTGCGCCGCCAGAAAATCCACCAAGCCGGGCGAAGGCGCGCCTTTTTCCCAAGGCATGTCGCCGGATTGATAGCGGGATTCCCAGTATTCGCGGCTCATCTTTTCCTCCTCGTCGTCGTTCTCGTCTCGATTCCGGTTTCTCGATTACGAGAACGAGGCGGACGAGGCGGACGGACTGATTTGTCCATCCACCAGTTCAATCACGCGCGGCGCGATGGCGGCGACCTTTGCATCGTGCGTGGCGATGACGAGCGTGGTTTGGTTTTCCGTCCGCAGCGACTGGAGCAGTTCCATGATTTCGCCGCCGGTGTGCGAATCCAGATTGCCGGTCGGCTCGTCGGCGAGCAGCAGCAGCGGTTGATTGATGAGTGCGCGGGCGATGGCCACGCGCTGCTGTTCGCCGCCGGAAAGCTCGGAAGGCTTGTGGTCGAGCCGGTCCTTGAGGCCGACGCGGGCGAGCAATCCACCGGCGCGCTGCTTCGCATCACGGGTGGAAATCCGCGCGACGCGGGCGGGCAGGCAGACATTTTCCAGCGCGGTCAATTCCGGCAGGAGATGATAGGATTGAAAAACAAAGCCCACGCTGCGGTTGCGGAAGTGCGTAAGCCTGCCTTCGGAAAATTCCGAGAGCTTCTGGCCGCAAAAAAAGATTTCACCCGCGTTCGGTGTGTCGAGTCCGCCGATGAGATGGAGCAACGTGCTTTTGCCCGCGCCCGACGCGCCGCGCAACGCGAGGAAGCCGCCGGCCGCGATCTCCACGTCCACGCCGCGCAACACTTCCAGCGAGCGCCTGCCCATGACGTAGGTTTTGGCGAGTCCGCGCGCGGACAGGAGCGGTTCATTCATAGCGCAGCGCCTCCACGGGTTTCAACCGCCCCGCCCGCACCGCCGGCAGCAGTCCGCCGAGAATACAGATGATAAACGAGCTGGCGCAGATGACCGCCACGTCGCGCGGCGTGATCAGCGCGGGCAGTTCGCCAAAGCCATAGACCGACGCCGGAAACAGCTCCCAGCCGGTCGCCCACCGCATGAAATGCAGAAACTCATTGCGATACGTCACCGCCAGCATTCCCAAACCGTAGCCGGAAGCGACGCCGATGACGCCGATGATCGCGCTTTGGGCCAGGAAAATGCCGGAGATTTGCAGCCTGGTCGCGCCGAGCGCCTTGAGCATTCCGATCTCCCGCGTTTTCTGGATGACAAAGGTGATCTGCGCGCTCAAGATGCACAACGCCGCCACCAGCACGATGAAAAACAGCAGGTAGAACATCACGTTTTTCTCCACCACCAGCGCGCTGAGGATGCCGGAATCCAGCTCCATCCAGGTGGTCACGGAATAATTGGGGCCGAGCGCGCGGGACAATTCCTGCTTCACCGCCCCGGCCCGATTCGGATCGTCGAGCGTCACCAACAAACCGTGCGCGGCATCGTCCAGGTCATACAAATCCTGCGCATTCTCCAGCGACGCGACAATGACCCGCGCATTGAAGTCATAATACCCGGCGTCAAAAATCCCGCGCACCTCATAGTCATCCGGCAGAATCGCCTCGTCCTGCTTTTGATCGTGCGCTATCTTCATCTTCTTGATTTCGCGCGCGGAATAAATGGAAAGATGATCGCCGACCGACAGCCGCAGGTTGTTCGCGAAATCCACGCCCACGATCAGGCCGCGCCCGCTCAGGTCGTATTTCCCCTCCACCAGGTCGTGCGGGAGATTGCTGATCCTGCCCTCGGAGGCCGGGTCAACGCCCCGCAACATCGGCGCGTCCTGGAGCGCCGGATGGTTCGTGTCACCCGCCGTCTCCACCAGCACGGGACCCATGATAAATGGCGAGACGCCCCGGACACTTTTATTTTTGGCAACGACCCCGGACACGTCCGCATAATTCTTCATGGGCGTGGCGCTCTGCGTGGCCGCGTCCCACTGCATGATGGTGAGATGCGGTTTGAAGCCGAGAATCTTGTCGCGCAGATCGTGGTCGAACCCGCTCATCACGCTGATGACGATGATAAGCACGGCGACGCCGAGCGCGACGCCAAGGATGGAAATGAGCGTGATGACCGAGACAAACGTCCGTTTGGGCCGCAGATAGCGCAGCGCCAGGAACAATTCAAACGGCAGTCGAGACATGGCGGCAGGCTAAATGTTTTGCGCTGGAGTTCAAGCTTCCGCTTGTTGGCGGGACCGGCCAAAGCCCGGACTCCAATTATTTATTTGAACGGATTTCCCTTTGTCTGCGGTTCAGGAATTCGCGGCAGAAAAAGCTGGCTCAAGAACAGGTAAATCCAGCCCAGCGCGAAATGCGCCGCAAAAAGGAATCCGAGCGAAACCAGATCCAGGAAGCCGCCGTTGTAAAACAAAACGCCCGCCGCCATCAGCAGCGCGCCCGGCAGCAGCGCCGCGCCGGACAATTTCCAGCATGCGCGGAAATTCAACTCGCGATTGGCGTAAAATCCGAGAAGCCAGACCGGCAGAAAATAAAGCGTCGCCAGAATCCACCAGCTCGCCAGCAAACCCACCGTCACCGCCGCGGCGGCAATGAATAAAATATCCGCCACCCACGCGCCCCAGAGCGGTTCGAGTTCCGTGCGGTTGAAGGGCGCGATGCGATCCGGGAGGTAAAAAATTTCCGAATAACCGGGCAGCAGCGAAAAAATCCGGATCGAGTCCCCGCCAAATTCAATTTGCACGTCGGCGGTGGAATGGATCTGGCCGGAATGATTCAGGTCAACATCGAACGCCAGGAATTTTCCCTCGGCGAGCAATTGCGACGGGTCGCCGTGCCAGTCCAGTTTGCCGGAGCGGATTTCGCCATCGGCGGGCAGTTTTTGGATCGCCGCGCTGATGGTGGGAAAACAGCCGTCGTCAAAAAACCAGACGACCGACACGGCGGCGAGCAGCGCGACGATGAATTGCACGAGCAGGAGCCGTCCCAATTTCGCGCGCGCGAACGCCGCCACGCCGCGCGGCGTCAGCGGTTCCCAGGCGAAAGTTGAAGCGCCAACATTCATTCAGCATCAAACCCTCCTCGCCCTCGCCTGCGTTCGCGCAACCGAAAAACAAAAACTAGGACGAGGGACAAGAACGGTTTTGAAAATCAGGCTTTTTTTTCCTCCGGCGGATTTTGCGGATGCTGGGCCGTCGGCGGCGGCGCGAGGACGACCGGCACGGGATAGCGGAGCTTCATCACGTCGTCCACCATCACCTCGACGAAACAGGTTCCGGCGGTCTTGAATTCGACGTTGCCAAAGACCATGACGCCGGTGGCATGCAGCGCCGGGTCGCGCAATTCGAATTTCGTTTCAGCCTTGCAGAGCACCGTGGTCTGGTCGGGCGCGATGAGCCGGATGTTTTCAGTGAACTGGCCGAGGCCCGCCGTCCAGCGGTTGAAGACGCAGAGCCGGCCGGCGACGACCGGCAGTTGCGGCACGCGGATTAAGTTGATGACGCCGATCAGGAAAAGGTTGCCGTTGGCTTCCTGACGGATCTCTTCGCACAGCAGCGAGGCTTGCAGATCGGGCAAAATTCGGGTGGCGTTCATAAATCAGTTCTTGGTTGAGAGTTGAGGGTTGAGAGACAATTCAGCGGCGCGCACGGTGTTTTGCATCAACATGGCAATTGTCATTGGGCCGACGCCGCCGGGGTTCGGCGTGATTTTGCCGGCGATTTTCTGGACGGCGGCAAAATCCACGTCGCCGACGAGCTTGCCGTTCACGCGGTTGACGCCCACATCAATCACGGTTGCGCCAAGCTTGACCATGTCGGCCTTCACAAATTCGGCGACACCCATCGCGGCGATCAAAATGTCCGCGTGCCGGCAATGCGCTGCGATGTCGCGTGTGGCCGAATGGCAGATTGTGACCGTCGCGTTGGCGTTTTTGCCTTTTTGACAAAGCATCGCCGCCATCGGCTTGCCGACGATGTTGCCGCGGCCAAGCACGACGACTTCCGCGCCATCGGTTTTCACATTTGAGCGCACGAGCAATTCGACGATGCCCGCCGGCGTGCAGGGCCGGAAGCCGGTTGCGTCACCGAGCATCAATTTGCCGACGTTGACCGGGTGAAAGCCGTCCACATCCTTTTCCGGCGACACGGCGGAAAAGATTTTCGATTCGCGGATATGTTTCGGCAGCGGCGCCTGCACGAGGATTCCGTGCAGGCGCGGGTCCGAATTCAATTTTGAAATCAGCGCGAGCAGTTCCGTCTCGGAGGTTTTTTCCGGCAGGACGTGCGTTTCGGAAAAGAGGCCGAGTTCGGCGCAGGCTTTTTCCTTGCGTCCAACGTAGACTTTGGACGCCGGATCGTCACCGACGCGCACGAACGCGAGGCCCGGCGTCGCGCCGCGCTGCTTTAGCGCCGCGGCGCGCTGCGCCAGCTCGCGCAGGACTTGCGCGGCGATGGCGCGCCCGTCAATGACGTTGGCCGTTTGCCCTGGGGCTTCGGTAGATGACTGTTGGGACGGCATTTGTGTCAATAACCAGGATGCGCTGGACGGTCAGAACGGGAATATCCGCCCACCGCGCCGCAAGCCCCTCTTCGCCGGTGACAATGATTCTCATGCCGACGTAGCGGCTCAAATCCAGGTTGGTCGTCGTCGAGTAAAGGAAATTCACGTTCACGTCCGTCGTGGGGTCATACAATTCATAAGTCGTCGGCGTGATCAGGCTGCCGACGTGGCGGACGACGCCTTCGTGCGAAACAACGCGCGGAGCCGGCGGAACATTTGTGTCAACTACCGTCGCTTCGGGCGCGGCGGTTTCAATGGCGGGTGGCGTGGTGGCTGCCGTTGTTGCCGGGGCGCTCGTTTGTTCGGTGACAATGGGCTGGGCTTCCGGAACCGGTGTCGGCGTCGGGGCGGGCGCGGCTTCCGTCGGCGTCGCGGTGTTGGCTTCAACCGGAGCCACCGCTTCCTGTTTCAAATACATTGCGGCGACGAAGGAGTAGGCGCTGGCCGGCGCTTCGATTTTCGTCCAGCCATCCTTTGTTGTGACCGGGCTGATCGGCGTGCCCTTTTCGAGAACGCCGAGCACGCTGTAATTTTCGCCCGGCCCGGCGCGCAGGTTTAATTTCCTGGCGGTAACCACATTGTTCGCGGCGTCAACGTATTTGGCGTTGACCCACACATGGGCATTTGTCGGGTAGGCGATTTTCGCCCATTGCGCCGGTTCGCCCGCCGCGTGTTTGTCGAGATTGATCTGGCTCAAAACTGTCACGGCATCACCCAGGGACAGGTGCGAGAGCACTTCGCCTTGGAGGCCGGCCTGGCCGCGCACGATGAGATTGCTCACCGTGACTTCCGCCGGGCCGGGGATCAGCGTGACGGTTGGTTCTTTCAGCTTCGCGGCTTTGGCGGGCGCGGCGGCGTGTTTCTTGTGCTTCACGGGCGCGGGGATTGCCGGCGAGGGGGCGGCGGCAGCGGGCGCAGCCGTGCTCTCGGCCATTGGTGAAGTGACCGGCGGCGGAATCGCCGGCAGTGAATTGGTGTTGTTCTGCGCAACGGCGACCGTCGCGATCATCAGTCCCAGTGTCAACCAGCAATGCTTTTTCATAAATCTGCAAGTAAAGTTTTAATTTCTGTTTCTGTCAATGTCCGCCAGCGGCCCGGCTTCAATTCGCCAAGTTTTATTTTTCCGATCTGAATCCGCTGCAACCGCTTCACGATCAACCCCTGCGATTCAAACAGCCGCCGCACCTCGCGGTTTTTGCCCTCGCCCAGTTCCAGTTCCACCACGCTGCGCGCCCGGCTTCCCGAAACCAGCCGCGCCGACAACGCCTTCAATCTCTCGCCGCCGTCAAAAATGCCCTGCGTGGACCGCTTCAGCATTTCCCCGTTCACCTCGCCCTCGACGGTCGCCACGTATTTCTTGCGAACGCCATAACGTGGGTGGGTCAGCCGCAATGCGAATTGTCCATCATTCGTCAGAAAAATCAATCCTTCGCTGTTGAAATCCAGACGACCCACGGAATGGATCGCTTGCCATTCCTTCGGCAATAAATCATAAATCGTCGGCCGGCCCAGTTCATCCGCGTGGGAGCAGACGCAGCCAGCCGGTTTATGCATTGCCACATAACGCTTGCGCCGGACGCGAACCGGCTTGCCATCCGCCGTCACTCCGTCGTGAACCGGATCAACCTTCGTTCCGAGCTGGCGGACAATTTTGCCATTGACGGCGATGCGTCCGTCCAGAATGAACTGCTCCGCCGCGCGCCGCGAAGCCACGCCGGCCTCGGCCAGGAATTTTTGCAAACGGAGGGGCAAGTCGTTAAATCGTTGAATTGTTGAACCGTTACATCGTCAAACCGGTTCAACGATTCACGATGCAACGATGTAACGATTTAAGGCTCACACTTCCGGTTTCGTCTTGCGCAAACCGGTGATGCGGTCGCCGTCCTTCCACTGACCGCGCTTCTTGAGGAGTTCGGTGCGCTCGAAGCGCTTGAGGACATTGCGCTTGCCGCCGAGCTTGGACACCGCGCGCAGGCTGGGATGCTGTGACATAAATTTTCTTTCGGTTCAATTAACGGTAAAAACGAGCGCACAGCATACCAGAACAAATCGTTCCTGCAACGATGAATTTACCGCTTCAATTCCTGCAAACATTTGGATCCCGCTTCCGGTGTCGCCATCAATTTTCGCGGAGACCGCGCTTGCGCGCGAACCAGAAAACCCCGCCGCCGGTTCCCAAAAGCACCGCGGCTTGCAGCGAGAGCAGGATGATCGTGCCCGTCTTGTGACCGGCCGGCCAGGCCACCACGGCGCTCACGGTCCATGGCTGCGGTTTCAGCGGGGTTTCTCTTTCGACGATCTGGCGTTGCGGTTGTTGCACGCCCATTTTCACGACCACGTTGGTGTCTCCGCCACGCGCCTGCCAGTTGGCGGAATTGTTGCGACCCGAACCCGATTGCGACCACACGAAAATTTGTATCGGCCCGTCACAAACCTTGAACTTGAAATGCCCGTTCTCGTCCGTTCTCGCGTTGCCATTCGGCTGGCCGTTGCCGTTGATATTGACCTGCGCGCCGGCCAGCGGTTTGTTGTCGGTGCCCAACACCTGTCCGGCCAGCTGGCGGTCGGCGGTCTTCAATTTGAACGGCGGCAACTGGATGCTGTTGGTCCGGCTTTGGGTTTTCCCGACGCCTTTGTTCGCGGAGCCATAACCGTTTGCGGTCACATAAACGTGGTATTGCTGCCCCATCGGCAGGGCTGGAATGGTGAACGTTCCATCGGAGTTCATCTTGATTGGCTGGTAATCCACCATGCCGCCCATGTTCCCGGCCATGAAGTTTAAGTTGATGTTCGCGCGGGCCAGCGGCGCGCCTTTCGCGTCCTGCACGGTCCCGGAAATGGAAAGGCCCGGCTCCAGATGCAGTGTCACGCTTGTTTTATTCGTTCCAATTGGTTCAATCGCCGCAAGATTCCGTCCGACATCGCGCGCGATGACGAAATATTTCGCGCCGCGCATTCCGGGCTGCGACTGCCAGTTGACAGAATAGTCGCCGCTGGCATCGGTCTCGGCGGTGTCTATCGCTCCCCAGGTTGGCGTCACTACCACGCTCGCGCCGACGGCGGGTTTGCCGGAAGAATCATAAATGGTGCCGGTCAATGTTTGTGGTGGCGCCACCACAGCATAGCGGTTTCTGGCATCGAAACGAATCACCACATTCGTATCACCGCCCATGGCCTGGGCTGAACCAGAAGCGCCTTTCAAGTTGGCTGACACCGTCACCGCACCTTCACAGACCGCGTCAAAAACAAATCGTCCATCGGCATCGGTGATCGCGTTGCCGTTTGGCTGGCCCTCGCCCTGCATCCAGATTTGAGCGCCGGCGACGGGCGCGCGGTTTGCGCCCAACACGCGGCCCGCGAGCCGGCGGTCGGCGAGCTTGACGACTAGCGGGGGAAAATCATAGCGATCCGCCTTCGGGTCCGCCGCGTCCATCTCCTGATTCGCGCTGCCATAGCCACGGGCGGAAACATACCAGCCGTAACGCTGTCCCAGCGGCAACGCCTCCATCAGGATGCGGCCCTGTTCGTCTGAATGAACAGGCTGACGGCTGATCGTAAAGCTCGAGTTTTCCATTTGCAGCGAAATATACGCCGTCACGTTTGTGACGGCCCGGCCCCGGATGTCCTGCACGCGACCGGACACGCTCATCGCCGGTTGCAACGTCAAATCCAGGTTGGTCGTTGACGCTTCCATTTCCTGCATGGCCGCAAGCTTTCGCTCAGGATGGCGCGCAAGCAGGTAAAAACTCTGGTTCTGCCATCCGCCCCAGGAGGGTTTTTGCCAGCTCAATTCGTAATGCCCATTCGCGTCGGTTTTTGCGCCCGTATTGTCATTCCCGTAATTTGGAAACACCCCGACACTCGCGCCCGCAACCGGCGCACCGGAAGCGTCGCGCACTACGCCCGTGACCTTGAATGGTTCAGCCAGCTCAACCGGGACTTGAGTCGTTTGTCCCTCCGTCACTGTGGCTTGTGTTTGCGCTTGAGACCAATCCAGTTTGTTCGCGAAGACATTGAATTGCCCCGGTGGCAATCGAAAGTAAGCCACCCCATTCGTTCCCGTTGAGCCGCCGCGATTGTAATCCTCGCTGTTCACTGATATGCCCACGTCTGCGAGAAGTTCGTGATTATCCTTTCCGCGGACGGTCACTTCCATGACACCACCTTTGTAAGCTTGCAGCTGCACATCCGGCACAGCTTGGCCGGCGGCAACTGTGACCGGAACCGCATCCGCGATCCAGTCGGCGATGGGCTCGTTGGTGAAATTTGCCATCACCTGATAAGCACCGGCGGGAACATCGGAAATCTGAAATGATCCGTCCGCGGCGGACACATTTGCATCCTGGTCGAACAGAAAATTTCCCATCCCCGGCGTCGCGGGCTGAAGGCCGACCATTGCGGATGCAAGCGGCTGGCCGGTTCCGCGCACGACGACTTTTCCGGTGACGCTTCCAGCCGGGTCGAGCGTGAGGGTGATGTCTTCCTGTCCGGCGTGAAATGGCAGTTCATCGTATCGGAACGAATTCGCGGTTTGATGCAGCGCGTGGCCGGATTTTTTCACCGTGAGAATGGCCTGCGCATCGTCGGGAAAATTTTCGATGCGGAATCTTCCATCCGCCGAAGTCCGCACGGAAAAAAGTTCGCGGGCGGTTTTGCCAAATACAAAGTTGGGCTGGCCGATGTCACTCAAGGTTTTGTCTAACGCGGATGAAACCCAGACTTCCGCATCTGCCACCGGCTGGCCTGCATCATCCACCACCACGCCCGCGAGCGTGGATGATGCGCCGAGGACGATTTTTTGAGGTTCCTGCGGCGCTGCATACCAGGTCCGCCAGCCCGGCGCGACCCCGGCCTTCGTCACCAGCACGAGACCCATTCCGTTAAACATCGGAAATGCAAACGCGCCCTGGCCATCCGTGGTCACATGTTGCTTCGCTTCCATATCAATTCGTCCGAAACCAAAACTCGTGCGGACCAATGGATATTGATAAAAATCCACGGCGGCGCCTGCCACCGGATTGCCCTGCGCATCCACGACCGTGCCGGAAAATTTCGCAACGTCATCGGCGGCGGCGCTCAAGTTCAACGTCAGCGCCAATGCCAGCAGCAGGGAGAATTTCTGGAATGTTTTCATGATCGAAACTCCTTCGCCATTTACCGTTTCAATATCTGGCAGCCGTAAAGCCCGCCGGCCGTCATGCCCGCGTGCGCCTGAAACTCCAACTTCACCTGGTCTTTCCCGCGGGTCAGGCCCGCCGGGATTTTGTATTCCATATCAACAAAATGCCCGGGCGCGATGTCCGTGAGGTTCTGCGTAGCAATGATCTGGTCGTCCACCGCGATGTCAAACACATGGCCCTTCTTTTCGCTGCCCGAGTAACGGCAGTTCAACGTCAGCGCCTCGTCCGGCAGGACTTTCATCATGTAGCTGAACGACCCGCCGCGGGTCGCGCTGCGGAATGATTTCCCATTGCTCACCGTCGTGTATTGCATCTGGCCGTCCACGTCATGGTCGTCCTCATTGTCGCCGATTGTTACTTCATCCACAATCCGCGGCGCAATGGCCGCGATGGCTTCCGGCGACTCGCGCAGCACCTTCACCGGGCTGAAATGCCAGTGTTCCAAAAGGAAGGTCGCGGCCACCACCAGCGCCGCCATCAGCACGCAGTAACTGATGAGCAGGCCGGCGTTGGCCATTTTCTCTCCTTCCAAAAAGATGTTGCGGCGCATCCGCGCTTTGGCCACATGTCCGAAAATTATTCCCGGAATCGAACCGAGCGGCACGAACACCGAGCAAATCAGCGACGCCGCCGCCAGCGCGGAAAAGCGCCCGGGATCTTGTTTTTGGCCCGTGGCCGCGGGGGCCAACGATGGCGCGGGCAGCGGCGAGGCCGGAGCTACCGATGCAGCGTCGGGTATGGTTATGGACTTTTGGCAAGTGGGGCAGACAATTTGGGCGCCGCTGTAAGCAGTGTCGCCCAGAATTTTCTGGCCGCACTCCGGACAAAGGAATCTGAATTCGCTCATCGGAACGCTCTTTCTCTCGTGGGTATCTAATGCCAGCCTACAAGCTGGCGAAGCCGATGCAACATTAAATTAAGCCTGGCGGTTAGCCACCATTCACCACTTCAATTCCGGCAGCCGGCGCGCGACTTCCTCGGCATTGGCGCGGCTGTTGAAGGCGCTGATGCGGAAATAGCCTTCGCCCTTCGAGCCGAAACCGCTGCCGGGTGTGATGACCACGTTCGCGTCGTTCAGAATCTTGTCGAATGCCTGCCAGCTCGTGACGCCTTTCGGCGCGCGCACCCAGATGTAAGGCGCATTCACGCCGCCGAAAACTTTCAACCCGGCCTTCTTCGCGCCGGCGCGCAGCACTTTCGCGTTGCCCAGATAATGCCTGATGAGTTCGGCCACCTGCGCCTTGCCTTCCGGCGAATAAAGCGCTTCCGCGCCGCGCTGGACAATGTAGCTGACGCCGTTGAATTTCGTGGTCTGCCGCCGCGCCCAGAGCGGATGCAGTGGTTTGAACTCGCCGGATTTCGTCTGCGCGTTGAGCGATTTCGGAACAACGGTGAACGCGCAGCGCACGCCGGTGAACCCGCCGTTTTTCGAGCAACTGCGGAATTCGATTGCGCATGCGCGCGCGCCGGGGATTTCGTAAATCGAATGCGGCAGGTTCGCGTCGGTGATGTAAGCCTCGTAAGCCGCGTCAAATAAAATCACGGACTTGTGCTCGAGCGCATATTTCACCCACGCCTCAAGCTGTTCGCGCGTGGCCGCCGCTCCGGTCGGATTGTTCGGCGAGCAGAGGTAAATCACGTCCACATGCTTCTTCGGCGGTTCGGGAATGAAGCCATTGCGGGGTTTGCATGGCAGATAAACCAGCCTGGCGTAAGTGCCGGCACTGGTGGCCGACCGCAAGGGCTTCGCCTCGCCGGTGTGGCCGGCCATAACGTTCGTGTCCACATAAACCGGATAAACCGGATCGCTGATGGCAATTTTATTTTTCGCGCCGAGGATGTCGAGGATGTTGCCGCAATCGCACTTCGAGCCGTCGCTGACAAAAATCTCGTCATCGGCGATTTCAATGCCGCGGTCACGGAAATCATTTTTTGCAATTGCGGCCCGCAACCATTCGTAGCCCTGTTCCGGGCCGTAGCCTTTGAAGGTTTCACGCACGCCCATTTCGTCCACGGCCTTGCGCATGGCGGCGATGACGGCGGCCGGCAGCGGTTCGGTCACGTCGCCGATGCCGCAGCGGATGAGGCGTTTGGCGGCTTCGGGATTTGCGTCACAAAATGCCTTCACGCGCCGGCCAATTTCGGGAAAAAGGTAGCCGGCTTTGAGCTTCAAAAAATTGTCGTTGAGAAATGCCATGTCAAAATGTTCCTAATGTTAATCGTAATCCTAATCGTAATCGAACGAAAAAGATTAAGAGCAGGATTACGATTAGGATTAAGTTTAGAGCAAAAATCCAGCGAGACTCGCGGTCATGTAGGCCGCGAGCAAACCGCCGAGCATCGCGCGGAAACCGATCTTGGCCATCTCGCTCCGGCGCTCCGGAGCGAGCGAACCAATGCCGCCGACCTGGATGGCAATGCTCGCGAAGTTCGCGAAGCCGCACAGCGCGTAGGTGGCGATCATGAAGCTGCGCGGGTCGAGCGCGAGCTGTTTCGCGTTGGTCGTGAGGTCGAGGTAGGCGACGAATTCGTTGAGCACGACGCGTTCGCCAAGGATTTGGCCGATGCTCACGCAATCCTGCGCCGGCACGCCCATGAGCCAGGCAAACGGCGCGTTCACCCAGCCGAACATGGTTTGCAGCGTGGCCGGATGGCTGATGCCGAAATGCGCCTGCGGCCAGGTGACGAGATAATTCGCCAGCGCGATCATGGCGATGAACGCGATGAGCATGGCGATGACGTTCAGCGCGAGATGAAAACCGTCGCCCGCGCCGCGGCAGATGGCGTCAATGGAATTGGCCGTCGTGCGCGGCACGGTGGCGGGCGCGCTGGCGGCGGTTTCGCTTTTTTGGGTTTCCGGCAGGAGAATTTTTGCGATCAGCAGCGCGGCGGGGCAGTTCAGCACCGACGCAGTGAGCAGATGCCCGGCGGTGTTTGGATAGCCCGCGCGCATTCCCATCGCCGCATACACCGCCGCGACGCCGCCGGCGATGTGCGCCATGCCGCAGACCATGATGGTCATGAGTTCGCTGTGCGTCAGGCGCGGAACGTAGGGCCGGATCATCAGCGGCGCCTCGGTCTGGCCCATGAAAATGTTCGCGGCGGCGGAAAGCGTTTCGCTGCCGCTGGTGCGCATGATTTTGCGCATCACCCACGCGAAGGCGTGGACGACCTTCTGCAAAATGCCCCAGTGATAGAGCAGCGACGAAAGGCTCGCGACGATGATGATGGTGCCCATGACGAGGATGGCGAAAATGACGGAATTATCCGGGCCGAATTTTTCCGAAAGCAGATTTTCGTCGGCGAGCGGGCCAAAAACAAACTTGCAGCCTTCGTTGGAAAACTGGATGAGCTTCTGGATGACTTTGCCGGCGAAATCAAACAGCAGGCCGCCCCACGGCGTTTTCAAAATCAGCAGGGCCAGCGTGAATTGCAGGCCGACGCCCCAGACGACCGTGCGCCAGGGAAACAGTCTGCGGTTGTAGGAAATCATCCAGGCAACCGCGATCATCGTGAACCAGCCGAGCAGACTGATGAGTTTGAGTTCCATCATTTCAGGCAGACGTGTTTGCAGACCTCCTTGTAAACGTGCGGATGCAGCACGCCGACGAACGGCAGATTGCGGTAGCGCTCGGCAAAGTCAAGCCCGTAGCCGACGGCAAAAAGGTCGGGAATTTCAAAGCCGACGTAATCCGCCATCACTTTTTCCACGCGGCGGGACGGTTTGTCGAGCAGCACGCAGATTTTGATCCGGCGCGGCTTGAGCGCGCGGATTTTGGGCAGCACGCGGCTCATCGTCCGGCCGGTGTCGAGGATGTCGTCAATCAGCAGCACATCGCGCCCGCGCACATCGAGGCGCAGTTCCTTCGTGAAAACCAGTTCGCCGGATTCCGTGCCGAGGCCATAGCTGGAAACGCCAATGAAATCCAGGCGCAGCGGCAGGTTGAGATGGCGGATCAAATCGGCGAGGAACATCACCGTGCCGTTCAAGAGCGAGACGACGACGGTTTCGCGCCCGCGAAAATCACGCTCGATTTCGCGCGCCAGGGCCTTGATGCGCCGGGCGATTTGCCCGTCGGTGATGAGGACGCTTTCGACTTCCTTGCGCCAGCGCACGGGAACGGAGGTTTTGGATTTCGCGATCACGCTTGCGGGTTTGCCACTGGCAAACTTTTTGTGGCCATGGTTAGTTGCCGCGCCAGCCAGTCGGCTTCGGGCTTGTTGTTCAAATTTTTTGCGAGCGTGAATTCCCGGCCGTCGCGCGCGCGGACTTTTAAATCGTAATAAGCCGAATGACCAGCGGTCGCGCCCACATCCGCCGTGAAATTTGCCGCGTCGGCGATTTTCAGCGCGTGTTGTTTTTTGAAAATGAGCCAGGAGGTTTCAATTTTTAATTCACCGGCGGCAACCGCGACGCGGCTCCGGTGAAACCAAAGGTCGAAGGAAAAGGCGATCATCAGCAAATCCAGCACGCCGAAAACAAACGGGAAGAGGAACGGCGCGTGTTTCCAAACGAGCAGAATCACGATGCCCGTCCAAATCAGGCAGAAAAGGGTCGCGCCGGACGCGAAGCCGGGATTGCGCGCGGCGGGGAAGATGAATTCCTTGCCGCCTTCAGCCAAATCGTTGACTTGGATTTTTGAATGAGTTTGTTTCCGAACTTCGTCGAGCGACATTTGATATTGCAAAGTCGGGTCGGCGGCGATTGCCGGCGGTCCGGGCAGTTTGAAAACGGGCACTTCAAACGCGGCGTGAAAATTCGGCCCGCGCAATTTGGCCGAGGCTTCGAGCCGCCAGTGAATGCCATCGCCGGGACTGGCGGTTGATTCCGGCAGGTTTTCGGGCAATTTGAAATAGACCGGAACGCCGGTGGCGTTTGCATCGGTTTGCGGCAAGTCGGCGCACAGCCATTTTTCGTCCTGCCAGAGGATTTTTTCCGTCGTGGTGCGATTATTTCCAGAGCCGCCGGTCGTGCGGCGGAGGCAGCTCAAACGCAAATGCAAACCGTGCTGCGGCGCCAATTTGGCTTTCACCTGGATTTCGCCTTCGAGCGTGCCGCCGGCCGCGGCGGGAACGGCGGCCATTTCAAAAATGCTCTGGCCGAACTTGCGCCACGCGAGCGTCGTGTTCAACGCGAAATAAATCATGGCGAGGCCGATGACGGGAAAAATCAGGGCGATGAGCGCGGCGTGGTTGCCCTGGTGTAATTGCGGCAGCACGACGGCCAGGGAAATGGCGGCGGACGCGGCGCACCAAAACGCGACAAAAATCCAGAGCAGCCAGACGGCCTTGCGCGAAGATGAAGTGATCCGGCCGGCGGCCCAGTCTTTTCGTCTGAGCCACGGTTTGTCGTCGCCGGCTTTTGCGGCGCCGGCATGGAGCGCGTGTTTTTTTGCGCTGATTCCGAAAATGAGCGCGATAAGCCCGCCGCAAACGACGGCCGCGCTCAAAAGCCCCATCGCTTTTTGCCGGTTCAATCCGCCGAGCAAGCCGTCATGCAGCAGCAGCACGATTGCGAAAATGGCCATGAACGCAAATGGAATGGACAGCAGCGTCGCGCGTTTGCGTGCGGCTTTGGGATCGGGCGGCGCGGAAGATTCCTCCTTGAAAATCCAGTTTTTCATCGCGCCAATCAAATGTGCCTGTTGTCGTTTTCGTCTTTCACGGTGTAACCGGTTTCCTGGCGCTTGAAGTTCACCTCGTTCTTTTTGACGTAGGCGGCGAACACGTCGTCGGCGCTCATGCCGAGCACCTGCGCCAGGCTGATGAGAAAATGAAACAGGTCCACCACCTCGACGCGCGCGTTTTGCTCGTCGAACTTCTGGTATTTGGCCCACCATTTCCACGGCACGCTGTCGGTGAGTTCGGCCATTTCCTGTGACATCGCGCGGCAGTAATTCAAAATCCATTTTGTTTTGTCCGCCTCGCTCATGCCGTCGGTGTGGACGCCGATGCGTTCGTTGAGCGCCTTTTGCATGAGGAACAATTCACGGAGCTGGTCAGGTTTTTCCATGTGCGGAGCATACAAAGGCGGCGACGAGTGACGAGTCAAAAATTCCGGCTCGTCCCCGTTCCCGTCCGCGATTTTTCGATTACGAGAACGAGGACGACGACGAGAACGAACCGGCCTGAAAACTTTGCGCTTTGAACTTCGGGTGCGAAAGCCTATAAAAGCTCCATGTTGCCGACACTTTTAGCCAATGGCGGCGCGATGGTCTGGTTGATTTTGATCGCCGGGGCCGTCGCGCTGGTCGTGTTCGTTGAGCGGGCGTTGTTCTGCCACCGCTCGCAGATCAATTCCGCCGAGTTTCTCAACGGCGTGCGCACCGTGCTCAAGCGCGACAATGTGGTCGAGGCCATTTCCATCTGCGATGCCACGCCGGGACCGGTCGCGCGCATCGTCAAGACCGCCATTCTCAACCGCGACAAGGGCCGCGAGCGCGTGCGCGAGGCCGTCGAGGAAGCCGGACTCACCGAGGTGCCACAGCTCGAAGAACGGTTGAACCTGCTGGCCACCATCGCGCAAATCGCGCCGCTGCTCGGCCTGCTCGGCACCATCCTCGGTTTCATGAATACTTTCCAGGGGCTGCAAAAGGACGGCCTTTATGCGCACATCAGCGGCGAACACTCGCTGGCGGAGGGCATTTGGTATGCGCTCATCTGCGCGGCGGCGGGCATCGCCGTGGCCATTCCCGCGCACGCCGGCTACAATTATCTCGTCAGCCGCATCAACAAAATCGTCCTCGACATGGAACGCGCCGCCGGCGAAATCGTCAACATCGTCACCGAAAACGGCGACGCCAAGGCGCCATGAAATTCCCGCGCAACGCCAAAATTTTGCGCAGCCCGTTTGAAGTGGCGCCGTTCGCGGCTGTCCTTTTTTTGCTCGTGCTTTTTCTGATGCTGGGCGCGCTTTTGCCGGCGCCGGGAATTCAGTTTCGACTGCAACCGCCAACGGCAGGCGATTTGCCCGGCACCGGCCAGCCGACCGTGGCCATGGCTGTTGATTCCGCCGGGCGATTTTATTTTGCGAACCAGATTGTCAGCGAGGCGCAATTGAACTCCAGTTTGAGCAACGCGGTGAAAAAATCCCGCGCACCGCTCACGCTCGTCATCCACGCCGACAAAGCCGTGACGGAAGACCAGTTGATTCAACTGGCGTTGCTTGCGAGTCACGCCGGCATTCAAAACGCGCTGCTCGCCACGCTGCCGGGTGCGGCCGGCGCGTCCACCCGGCCATGAATGAGGCTCATGCCGATTCGTCTGCGCCGGAGGTGGCCGGCGCGAAGTCCCAACCTGAACGACCGGGCGGAGGCTGGCCGCAAAAGCGGTGGCTGACGCTCGTGGCGCTCGTTTTTGGCGCGCAGGTGGCCCTCATTTTTACGCTCGGCGAAAAACAATTCCCGCCGCCGCGCGCCGTGGCAAATGTTCCGCAACTCACGCTGGCGGACAGCTCCAGTGAATTGATTGTGCTGGATGACCCGACCCTCTTTGCGTTGCCGCATGCGAACGATTTTCCTCTTAAAATTTATACCAGCCCTCCGCCAGATATTCGTTGGACAGAACCGCCGGGCGAGCTGCCGTCGCCCGCCGTTGAAAACCTCGGCGCGGTTTTCACCCGGTTCATGCGGACAAACCCGTTCGCCGCGCCACTGCTCGATTTC
>Ga0181531_10000866_pt1 | contig 19709 bp, 19 predicted proteins | sample PEATcosm2014_Bin_38_FD_119743 | JGI IMG/M metagenome (GOLD analysis project Ga0181531, IMG submission 119743) | Peatland microbial communities from MTU Mesocosm Facility, Houghton, MI, USA - PEATcosm2014_Bin11_10_metaG | ecosystem: Environmental > Terrestrial > Soil > Wetlands > Peat | place... | reverse complement strand
TGGACCCGCTGGGGCCGGAGGCCCCAGACCCCCATTCCTAAAGAGTCGTTGGGGGAACGGCGAAGCCTAAAATATTCTGTTATTCATTGGCTTCGCCAAATAGTTAAGGAAAAGCCGCGCAGCGCTATTGGGGGTCTGGGGCCGCCGGCCCCAGCGGGTCCAGGGCAGAGCCCTGGCCTTGCTTCGCTTCACAGCTTCGCAAGACCGGCGTGTTACGGTGCGCGTATGGCACTGCTGAAAATATGGGGCGCGTCACGACGCCTTGCGCCACCGGAGATTGAGACTGGGCTTGTGAAGCCGCCCGAAGCCGCTACGCCGGTGCCGCGGCGGGACTTGCTGTACGCGGCCGAAATGGTGGAGGCGGAACTGGAAAGTGCCGCGGCGCTGTGTCGCCGGCAGAGCGCGCGAGGCGCGGCGCAACTGCATTTGGCGGCACGTTCGGCGGGGCTGATCCTGGCCGAGGCTGGCCAGGTGGCGGAGGCCGCGCGCGCCGCCAGCAGCAACGTGACCGCGGTCGCGGCGGCCAGCGAACAGATCTCCGCGGTGGGGCGCGAGATCGCAGGGCAGGCGGCGCGGTCGCTGACCGCGTCGCGTCAGTCGGTTGCGGAAACCCGTGCTGCCGCGGCTTCGATCGGCGCGCTCACCGCGGCGGCGGCGGCGATCGACGACGTGGTGCGCGCGATAGCCGCGATCGCGTCGCGCACCAATTTGTTGGCATTGAACGCGACGATCGAGGCGGCGCGGGCGGGCGAGGCCGGCCGCGGTTTCGCGATCGTGGCGGCGGAGGTGAAGGAGCTTTCTCGGCAGACGGCGGCGTCGACGCGCGACATTGCGGCGCGGATCGCCAGCATGCAGGTGGCGACGCGGGCGAGCGTCGTGGCGATTGCGCGCGCCAATGAGGCGGCGTCGGGGATCGAGGAGGCGAGCGGCGCGGTGGCGACCGCGGTGCAGGCGCAGGAAGCGACCATCCGCGACGTGAGCGGGCGGCTGCAGGACATCGCGCGGGAGACCGCGCGCGTGGCCGACCTGACCGGCGACGTGGCTGGTCATAGTGCGCGCGTGCTGGCGGCTACGGATGAAGCGCAAGCGGATGCCACGCGAACCGATGCCACGATTGAAGCGTTACGCGGCGACCTGACGGTTCAATTGCGTCGCGCCGCGAGCGGTGATGCGGCCAGCATGCCGCTGGCAATGGCTGCCAATCTGCGCGCGGGGGTCAGCACCTTGCCGGTAACAATGTTGGAGCTGTCAGAAACGGGCGCATTGGTAAGGCTCGCCGAGGACGCGACGCTGCCTCAGGGTGTGCTGCTGGCGCTGGACGTGGCGGGGGTCGGCGCGCTGGCGGCGACGTTGCTGGCGGCCAGCAGGGGACGTGCGGCGTTAGCCTTGCAGCCGGGGGCGGAGCAGGTCGTCGCGCTTCGCGCAAAGCTTGTCGCCTTGCGCGACGATGCGGACCGATTAGGCGCCCACGCCCATGGTTGCGCGGAACAGGTAATGGCGGTGCTGGAAGGCGCGGTGCGCGACGGCGGCTTGGGCCGGGCGGCAATGTTCGACACCGTGTACCGCCGCGCCGCGGGGAGCGACCCGGCGCAATTCGTGACCGATTTCACCGACGTGGCGGACCGCCTGGTGCGGCCGGTGCTCGACGCGGCGCTTGCGTTCGATGCGCGCGTGGTCGGTGTATTCATCGTTGACTGCAACGGATATGCGCCGACGCACAATAGTAAGGTCTCGCAGCCGCAGCGGCCGGACGACCCGGTTTGGAATGCGCGAAACTGCCGTAACCGCTGGATTTTCGACGACCGTGCGGGCCTCGCGGCCGGGCGCACCACGCGGGAGATTTTGCTGCAATGTTACGAACGCGATATGGGCGGGGGGGAGCGTATGACGATCAGCGAGGCGGATGTGCCGATCGTCGTTGCTGGCGCGCATTGGGGCGCGCTGCGGCTGATGTACCGGCCGGTGTAGCCGGTGAGGCAGCAAGCGTAGCGCGGGTGAAGCGCAGCGCAAGCCCGAGAACAACAGGCGCCGACCAAGCAGCTGACAATGTTCGGCAAGTTGGATAGTGTTCTCTTTGACACCGAAGTTGCGTGGTCAGGCAGATGCACCGATATCCAGGTCGTTCGCGACTTCTCGCATGGGTTTCCCGGTGTGGCATGGCGTCGGAGCGAAACAGGCATATCATCATTGCCGCGGCGCTGTTGGCGACGTCCGGGGCGTGTGCGCACCCCCAGCACGTGGTGCCTCCTGCCATCACTCTGAGCGTGGAGCAGCCGGCCTACACCGGCATGCCAACTTGGCTGCATTTGACGGTGCGCGATGAATGCCTGGAGGAGCCTGGCCCGAGTTTCCCATTAAACGAATATCTTTGGATGCGGGACGATGGGCCCGAGGTGACGCTGGAGGGAAAACCTGTTGCCCGCACGCCGTTCACGGATGTTGACCTTGAGCACAGGGTGCGGCTGCCGGGGTCGCGGCCTTGCCAACGTGCGCTGCCGATGGGGCCGGAGCATGACCATCGATTTGTCCTCAGCGGCGCCTATATCTTCGACCAACCTGGTCATTACAAGGTACGCTGGTTGACGGCGGATAATTTCGACCGCCGTGTTCCCGTCGCCACATCCGACTGGTTCGATTTTAGTGTCGAGGCCTCAACACCTTATCAGCGAAAAGTGTGGTTGGACAGCATGTTGCCGCGGTTCCTGCTGCCAGACATCGAACCCCAGAGCAATATCGATTCAGATTATATACCAACGCACCTGGTGGCATGGCGTGACCCTGGGTAATACCAACCCGCGCAGTGATCGACTCTCCCCTGAAGGCCAGGGCTCTGCCCTGGACCCGCTGGGGCCGTCACGCCTTGGCGTGCTGCGCACGACGGCCCCAGACCCCTATTAGCGCTGCGCGGCTTTTCTTTGCTTCCTGGGCGAAGCCTTTACCTGGAATAGGTTTTTGGCTTCGCCGTTCTCCAAACGATTCCTTATGAATGGGGGTCTGGGGCCTACGGCCCCAGCGGGTCCAGGGCAGAGCCCTGGCCTTTCTTGCTTACTTCGCCAATCGTGCCAGCAAGCGCGCGTGCGCTCGGGTGCCGTGATCGAGGCAGCTTATTTCGAATTTTTCGTTGGGGCTGTGCACCTGGTCGTCCTCGAGGCCGAAGCCCATCAGCAGGCTGTCGAGGCCGAGGATGGTGTGCATGGCTTCCACGACGGGGATGGAGCCGCCGCAGCCGATCGAAACCGGCTTGCGGCCGTATTCATCCAGCAGTGCGGCCTCGGCGGCCGTCACGATCGGGCTGTCCACCGGCACCACGATTGCCGGGTCCGCACTGAATTTCTTGATGCTGATTTTCGCATCGGCCGGCGCCCGCGCCGCGACGAATTGCTCGAACGCCGCGAAAATCTTCTCCGGGTCCTGTCCCGGCACCAGCCGGAACGACACTTTCGCGCCCGCCTCGGCAGCGATCACGGTTTTCGGCCCGGCGCCCTGATAGCCGCCCCAGATGCCGTTGATATCCGCGGTCGGCCGGCCCCACAGCCGTTCCAGGCCCGGCAGCCCGCGCTCGCCCACCGGCACGCTGAGGCCGATACCGCGCAGGAACGCGGCTTCGTCGAAACCGAGCGCCTGCCATTGGCGCGCCTGTTCCTCCGGCAACGGAACCACGTCATCGTAAAAACCAGGCAGTTGCACGCGGCCATTCGCGTCGTGCAGCGCGCCGAGGATGCGGGTCAGCGCGTTGATTGGGTTCAGGGCGCTGCCGCCATAGATGCCGCTATGCAGGTCGCGGTTCGCCGCCCGCAGCGTGATTTCGGTATAGACGATGCCGCGCAGCCGCGTGCTCAGTGCCGGCGTATCGATATCCCACATGCCGGTATCGGAAATCACCGCGGCGTCGGCGTGCAGGGCGGCTGTGTTGGCGCGCAGGAACGGCAGCAGGTTCTGCGTGCCGACCTCTTCCTCGCCCTCGATCAGCACCGTGATGCGGGCCGGCGGCCCGCCGGCGACATCATGCCAGGCGCGGAACGCCTCCAGCCACATCGAAACCTGGCCCTTGTCGTCCACCGCGCCGCGCGCCACCACGCGCGGGCCGTGCTTGCCCTCGACGATCGTGGGTTCGAACGGTGCCGAGTGCCAAAGCTCCAGCGGCTCGGCCGGCTGCACATCGTAATGGCCATAATACAGCAAATGCGGGCCGCCGGCGGTGCCGGGGTGGTCGGCGATCACCACCGGGTGGCCGCCGGTTTCGCACAGCCGCGCGGCAAAGCCGGAGCCGCGCAGATGGTCCGCGGCCCAGTCCGCTGCGCGGCGGCAATCGGCCGCGTGGTCGGGTTGCGCGCTGATGCTGGGGATGCGCAGGAAATCGAACAGCCGCGCATGGGCTTCGGCACGTGTGGCATCGATGTGGGCCAGCACCTGGCCCAGCACGGGGGATTGGTAGGTCATGCCGCCAGTATCGCGTGGCCGGCCCCGGCGCGAAAGGGGGGCCGGGATGACGCGATCAGGGCCCGGTGATCACCACATTGTCGAACACCTCGCCGCGCGGGCTCGAGGCGCCGCTGTTCGGCGAATAGTCGTAGAGCCCCACAGCCCCGCTGGGAAAATCGCCGGTGGTGAGCGTGGTCAGCGGCGTGGTGGCGCCGCCGACATAGAGCGAATAGCTGTTGCCCTTCACGACAATCTTCAGCTTCTGCGTGGAGCCCTGCGCACCGGCAAGCGGCGCCGGATTCAACTGGCCGGAGAACACGCCGTTCTGCACCTCGTGCCAGTAGAAGCCGTTATAGGTGCCGGAACTGCCGCCGGTGACGAGCAGCACACCATTGATCAGTCCGCCATTATAGGCGCTCCGTAGCCACACGCCGCCGTCATTGAGGTCCTTCACGGTGACCTTGACGGTGAAATTGGTCAGCGCCGGGTGCGTAGCGACGCTGGAGTAGGTCACCGGGTGGGTGGTGCCGTTGCCCGGCACGCTGGCATCGTAGGTGCCTTGCAGCGCCCGCCACTGGCCCGACTCGTTGCCCCAGTCGGGCTTGGCACCGCCGGTGAAATTGTCCTTGAAGATCACTGATCCGTAGGCCGCTCCGGCAGTAGTGGCGGCGAACACCAGCGTGGCAAGAAAAAGACGCATCGCATCCTCCCACGGTCGGCGTCAGTGATCCCGGTTCGCCGCCGTTTCCGCCGCAGCATTTGGCATTTTCATGGGCCGGTCAACAAGGCAGCGCCGGTACCGCTGACATGCCGCCGACGCCGCCGGCGGCTGGTTTGCACCAAGTCATACCACCGGACCGAGCGCCGACAATCGTGACTCCCGCGATCAACGCCCGGTGCGGGGCCCCTGGCTTTCGGCCCTCGAATCGCGTTTCTTGTTTCATACCAAACAGGCCAGGCGCGGGGAGGCGGACCATGTGGCGAACGATCCTGGGGGTCATCGGTGGGCTTATGGCCTGGGCCGCGATCGCGACGCTGCTCGATATCGGGTTGCGCCACGCGCTGCCAGGCTATGCGCAAGCCGAACCGGCGTTGGCCTTCACCCTCCCCATGGAGATCGGGCGGCTTTCGCTGGCGGTGCTCGCCTCGCTCGGCACCGGCGTAACAGTTCGCGCGATCGCGCCCGCGAGCAAACGGGCGCCGTGGATCACCGGGCTCCTGATCCTGGCGCTTTTCCTGCCCGTCCACATCCAGATCTGGTCGCGCCTGCCGGTCTGGTATCACCTATTCTTCCTGAGCACCCTGGCGCCATTGGTGGCTCTAGGGGCTCAGCTACGGCTGCGTGACCGAGGCGGCCTGAGCGGCGACAGATTGAACGCCGGCGCTTGATCATCGCGCGCCGTCGTGGCCCCCAGGGGCCTTTCTTGGGGGAAGCAAACACATGCCTGCCACCGATCCGTTGCTGAGCCTGGTCGGCACCGAAGTCAGCCTGTCCGACTGGCTCACCGTCGACCAGGAGCGGATCGACCAATTCGCCGAGGTCACCGGCGACCACCAATGGATCCATGTCGATCGCGAACGCTCCGCCGCCGGACCGTTCGGCACCACGATCGCGCATGGCTTCCTGACATTGTCGTTGTTGCCGAAACTGAGCAGCCAGCGCTGGCTGGCGCTGCCCGGCGTGCTCGGCGCGCTGAATTATGGACTGGACCGCGTGCGATTTTTAACACCGGTAAAATGCGGCGCGCGCGTGCGTAACCGTGTGAAAATGTTGGCGCTGGAGGACAAAGGCCCCGGTCGCACACTCATTACGAACGAAAGCACCATGGAGATCGAGGGCGAGGAAAAGCCTGCATTCGTGGCAACCACGCTGGTTATGGTGCTTTCGGCGCCGTAGCGCCGGCGCTCATCCGATCGCGCCTGAGCGCGCCAGCCTGTCCGCCGTTTCGCCATCGATTCCCAGCAAATCCCCCAGCACCGTCCGCGTATGCGCCCCCAGCGCCGGTGGCGGCAGCACCGCCCCAACCTCCACGTCGGAGAAGCGCAAGGGGCAACGCACCGCCGGCACGTCCCCCATCTCGGGCGATACTTGCGAAAACGCCATGCCACGATGGCGCACCTGCGGATCGGCAAAAACCTGATCCAGCGTATTGATCGGCCCCGCCGGGACACCCCCCGCCTCCAGCGCCGCCAATATCTCTGCCTGATCCCACTGCACCAGCAACGCCTGCAAATGCGCGATCAGCGCCTCGCGGTTCGCCACCCGCGCCGCATTAGTCGCATAGCGCGGATCGGTGGCCAGCGCCGGCTGCCCGAGCACACCGCACAATTTGCGAAATTGGCCGTCGTTTCCGCCGGCTACCGTAATGTCACCGTTGCGCGTAGAAAAAGCCTGATACGGCACGATGCTGGCATGGGCATTGCCCAAACGCCGCGGGTTCTGGCCGGTTACCAGAAAACTCAGTGCCTGGTTCGCCATCGTCGCGACCTGCACATCGAGCAGCGCCACGTCGATCTGCTGGCCCTCGCCGGTGCGCGCGCGCTGGTGCAACGCGGCGAGGATGCCATTGCAGGCATACATGCCGGTCATGATGTCGGTGATGGCCACGCCCGCGCGCATCGGCTCACCATCCGGCACGCCGGTCACCCCCATCAGCCCGCCCATGCCCTGCACGATGAAATCGTACCCGGGCCGTTCCGCGTAAGGGCCATCCTGGCCGAATCCGGTGATCGAGCAATAGATCAGAAGCGGCGCAACTTCCCGCAAGCGCTCATAATCCAGCCCATATTTCGCCAAACCGCCAACCTTGAAATTCTCCACCAGCACGTCGCAATGCGGCGCCATGTCGCGCACCAGCGCCGCGCCTTCCGGTTTCGCAATATCGATCGCCACCGAGTGCTTGCCGCGGTTCGCCGACATGAAATAACTCGCCATGCGCGCGCCCGGCTTAACGCTGCTCTCCCGAAACGGCGGGCCCCAGCCGCGCGTGTCGTCGCCCTCGCCCGGCCGCTCGATCTTGAACACCGTGGCACCCAGATCGGCCAGCAACTGCGTGCACCATGGCCCCGCCAGCACCCGGCTCAGATCCAGCACCCGTATCCCGTCCAGCGCGCCCATAAAAACTCCCCGCGTTCCCGGCACGCCACCCACCAAGCCCGCCCCGCCCTGTCAATGCGCGGCCCGGCAGTGGACGAGGCGCGAAAACTCGGCAAACTGCGCCCGCCGCCCCGCGCGGCCGCCGGGGGAGCCACCAGGGAAAGCGAATGTCATCCAAGATCGACTACGAACTCGCGGCCGGCGTCGCCACCGTGCGCCTCAACGATCCCGCCACGCTGAACGCCCTCACCACCGAGGTCACCGACGACCTGCACGAAGCCGCCCGCCGCGCCGGACGCGAGGCGCGCGCCCTGCTGCTCTGCGGCGCCGGCCGAAGCTTTTGCAGCGGCTGGAACCTCACCACCACCGCCCCAAGCGCCGCCGAAACCTTCGACGCCGGCCGCGCCCTGGAAAACCACGTCAATCCCCTGATGCGCGCCCTGCGCGACCTGCCAATCCCCTGGATCGCCGCGGTGCACGGCGCTGCCGCCGGCGTCGGCGCAAGCCTCGCCCTCTCCGCCGACCTGATCGTCGCCGGCGAAAGCGCCTACTTCCTGCAAGCCTTCCGCCGCATCGGCCTGGTGCCGGACGGCGGCGCCACCTGGCTGCTCGCCAAAGCCGCCGGCCGCGCCCGCGCCATGGAACTCATGCTGCTCGGCGAAAAACTCCCGGCCCCCAAAGCGCTGGAATGGGGCCTGATCAACCGTGTCGTCCCCGACGCCGATGTGCTCGCAACCGCCACCGCCCTGGCCGCGGAACTCGCCGCTGGCCCCACCCTGGCGCTGGCCATGATCCGCCGCGCCGCCTGGGCCGCAACCGCCTCGGATCTCGACACGGCACTCAACACCGAACGCAGCCTGCAAACCGACGCCGGCCAAACCGAGGATTTCCGTGAGGGGGTTCTGGCGTTCTTCGAGAAACGACCGGCTAAGTTCAAAGGAAAGTAAAAAGGCCAGGGGCTCTGCCCCCTGGACCCCCGACGGCGTGCCGCCGCTGGCATAAGCGCTGCGCGGCACAGAGCATATCAGGGAGGTTCCACTGCAACTACACACAAAGCACTACGGCGACATCGCCATGCATGAAACGGGAAGCGGCCCGCCCGTGGTCTTCATCCATGGCAGCGGCCCGGGTGCCAGCGGCCCCTCGAACTTCCGTTATAACATCGACGCTTTCGCCCAGGCCGGCTTCCGCGTGCTCGCCCCCGACCTGATCGGCTACGGCGCCTCTGGCAAACCGACCGGCATCGACTACACGCTCGACCTCTTCGCCGATACGCTGCTGGCGGCCCTCGACGCGGCAAAGATCCAGCGCGCCCACCTGGTCGGCAACTCCCTCGGCGGTGCCATCGCCCTGCGCATCGCGCTCGAACAACCCGAACGCGTCGATCGCCTCGTCATGATGGCCCCCGGCGGCATCGAAACCCGCGAAACCTATTTCGCCATGCCCGGCATTGCCCGCATGGTCGGCGATTTCACCAGCCCCGACTTCAGCCTCGCCGACATGCGTCAAATCATCACGAATCTCGTGCATGACCCCGCCATCGTCACCGATGACCTAGTCGCCGAACGCTACGCCGTCGCCCGCACACAACCAAAAGACGTTTTGGCCCGCATGCGCGTGCCCGATCTCTCCCCTCGCCTCGGCGAACTGAAAATGCCCATTCTGGGCTTCTGGGGCATCAATGACGGTTTTTGTCCCGCCTCCGGCGCCGAAAAATTCATCCGCGCCTGTCCGGATGCACGTTTTGTCACGTACAGCAATGTCGGCCACTGGGTCATGGTAGAACGCGCCGCCGAATTCAATCAAATCGCCCTTGGCTTCCTGCGTGGCTGAAACAGCAGAACTGGCCGCGGAGCTTTATGCCGCCCTGCGCGGCCGCTACACCGTGCCCCCACTCGCCGCACGCCACCCGCATCTGACGATCGACGACGCCTACGCCATCTCGCTCGATTTCCTGCGCCGCCGCGAAGCCGACGGTGAGCGCGTGATCGGCAAGAAAATAGGTGTAACCAGCAAACCCGTGCAGGACATGCTCGGCGTGCACCAGCCGGATTTTGGATTTCTCACCGACGCGATGTGGGTCGCCGACGCCTCCACCATCGACATAAAAGCCCAAAACCTGATCCAGCCCCGCGCCGAAGCCGAAATCGCGTTCGTGCTTGCAAGCAACCTCGCCGGCCCCAGCGTCACCGCCGAAGCCGTTCTCGCGGCCACCGAATTCATCGTGCCATGCTTCGAAATTGTCGACTCCCGCATAGAGAATTGGAAGATCGGCATTATCGATACGGTCTCTGACAACGCCTCCTGCGGTGTGTTCGTTCTCGGCACGGCACGCGTCCCGCCCGCAAACCTAGATCTCCCCGCCTTGCACGTCCGCGTGACAAAAAACGGCAAGTTCCTCAGCGAAGGCCTCGGTTCCGCTGTGCAAGGCTCGCCCCTGAATGCGGTCGCCTGGCTCGCCAACACGCTTGGCCGCTACGGCGTCCCGCTCAAGGCCGGAGAAATAATCCTTTCCGGCTCCCTCGTACCGCTGGAACCGGCCGCGGCCGGCGACCACTTTGAAATGAATCTCGAAGGCATCGGCGGCGCCACCATCCGCTTCGCCTGACCGGAGGCCCAAATGAACAAAACCAAGGTCGCCATTATCGGCTCCGGCAACATCGGCACTGATCTGATGATGAAAATCATCCACCGCTCGCGCCACCTCGAGCTCGCCTGCCTGGTCGGCATCGATCCGGACTCCGAAGGCCTCGCCCGCGCGCGGGCCCTCGGCATCCCCTGCACGCACGAGGGCCTGCCCGGCTTGCGAAGCCGCCCCGACTATACCGAAATAAAAATCGTGTTCGACGCCACCAGCGCTTATGCCCACCGCGCCCACGACGAAGCGCTTCGCGCCGACGGCAAACGCGTGGTTGACCTTACGCCTGCCGCGCTTGGCCCCTTTACGGTTCCCGCGGTGAACATGCGCGCCCATGCCGATGCGCCGAATGTCAACATGGTCAGCTGCGGCGGCCAGGCTACCATCCCGATCGTTGCTGCCGTTTCGCAGGTCGCCCATGTCATGTACGCGGAAATTGTTGCTTCCGTGTCGTCACGCTCGGCCGGTCCCGGCACGCGCGCAAACATTGACGAATTCACCCGCACCACGGCGCGTGGCCTGGAGGTGGTGGGCGGCGCCGACCGCGGCAAGGCGATTATCATTCTGAACCCGGCCGAGCCGCCCATGATCATGCGCGACACGATTTTTACGTTGAGCGAAGGCGCTGACGAGGCCGCGATCGAGCAGTCGGTGCACCGGATGGTGCGTGCGGTGCAGGCCTATGTGCCGGGCTACCGGCTGAAGCAGCAAGTGCAGTTCGAGCGTTTTGGCGACAACAACAAACTGCACATGCCCGGCCACGGCGATTTCACCGGCGTAAAAAGCTCGGTGTTTCTGGAGGTAGAGGGCGCCGGCGACTATTTACCCCCCTATGCCGGCAACCTGGACATCATGACCGCCGCGGCAATGGCGACAGCCGAGTTGATGACATAGCGAGTCTCGTAAATGAATCGGGGTCTGGGGCCTACGGCCCCAGCGGGTCCAGGGCAGAGCCCTGGCCTTAACCTTCCTTTGGCTTATCCTACGGAACCTCCGGCTTCTGGTGCGAGTACCCCTGCGGCAGTGCGAACACGTCGGCCCCCTGCGCCGCGTATTTCACATCCACCGCTTCCATCAGCACCGCGCTTTCGTTGCGTGCGCGCAGCAGCACGCCGTCTTGCGTATAGCACGCCACTGTCTCCTGCCCCCGCGTGTCGCGTGTGTGCCATTCGGTGCAATCCAGCCCAGCCACGCGTGCCGTTCCGACCCGGGTGAATGCCGCACCGCCGCCCGGCTGCGCCGCGCTGTCCGGCGCCGGCAGATCGACGATTTCGTGGCTTTCGTCGCGCACCATCGCCATCTGCTTCGTTGCAAAATCCAGCATCATCCAGTTGCCTGAGGTCGGCAGATCGACTCGCTGGCGGCGCAAGGACGCGGAAAAGCGCAGGCGCTGCAGGATCGCCATGTCGGTGCCGCCCGCCACCGGCACCTTGTAGGTGACATCCACATCGCGCGTCGGCTGCACCTGCGGTGTTTCCGCCAGGCACGGCAGCGGCAGCAGCAATGCCGCACACACGGCGAGCCGCCTCACCGCGGGGCTCCGATCTCGTCCAGCCGGATCGGGCTGCGCTGAAAACCGGCAGGGATTTCGAATGCATCGCCGGGCGCCACGCCATACGCCACCCGCGTGGCTCGCACCGTGCCCAGTGCCCCCTTGCGAGCGGAGGCCGCATCGGCCTCCAGGATGACCCCATCCGCGGTGACGCAGCCGTCTGCCTGGCCTTGCGCCGAGCTTGCGTGCCACCGCGTGCAATCGCGCCCTGCTACGCGTGCGCGGCCTGCCTTGGCGAACACCGCGCCGCGCAATACCCCTTCCGCCGGGTCGTACCGCCTTATGTTCATTTCGGAGTATGCGCGCAGGATCGGGAGCAGGAAGGCGGCGGTGCCGGTTGTGCGGTCGACCAGCAACGTTGTCGGCAAGTCCGCGCTGGTAATGCGCAAATGCTGGCCGCCGGCCTCGATCTCCACGCGCACATCCACGCTCGCGTAGCCGGCGGGCTGCACGACGTAGTCTACGGTGACGTCTCGCGCGGGCACCAGGCGGGGATCTGCTTCGCATGGAGAGGAAATAAGCAAAAGAAGAAAAAGGCTGGTGGGGCGCGCCGCCCCCCCAGACCCAAGTCCTAAATTAAGGCGCATCAATGCGGCGCCTTCACGACAACGCTCGGGAGGCGGCGGCCAGGGTTTTGATTTCGCCGATCAGGGCTTCGGGCGTCGGTGCGGCGAGCCATCGCGCGGGCATGGCGGCGGCGCGGTCGAGCAGCACCTTGTATTGCTTGCGCGGGATTTCCCTTGCCCCGAATTGCGCCAGGTGCGCGGTGACGAACTGCGTGTCGAGCAGCAAAAATCCGCCGAGCCGCAGCCGCGCCACCAGATGCACCAGCGCCGCCTTGCTGGCATCGCGCGCCCGCGAAAACATGCTTTCGCCGAAGAACGCGCCGCCCAGCACCACGCCGTACAGGCCGCCGGCCAGCTTGCCGTCCAGGTAGGCCTCCACGCTGTGCGCGTGGCCCTCGCCATGCAGGGCGGTAAACAGACGTTCGATGTCCTGATTGATCCAGGTATCCTCGCGCCCGCCCGCGGCCTCCGCGCAACCGGCAATGACGCCGGAAAAATCCCGGTCCGCGGCAATTTCGTAGGTGCCGCTCAGCACCGTGCGCGCCAGCCGCCTGGACAGATGAAAGCCGCCGAGCGGCAGAATGCCGCGCAGCTCCGGGTCCAGCCAATAGAGCCGTTCGCCGCGGCGTGTTTCGGCCATGGGGAACAGGCCGGCGCGATAGGCGCGCAGCATCAGGTCTGGAGTAACCTCGAAGTGGCGGCGGGACATGGCACCACAACCTAACAGATCGAAAGCCGGCAGTCGCGCGGTAGTATGCGTCACGCGCGATTTCCGCTCCGCGAATGGAAACCCTTTCGCATCTTCCCCGGCTTGGCTAAACCAGCCCATGCCTCTCGACGACCGCACCTTTCCGAGCGCCGAGGCGGCCTTGTTCCGCCGTAACCGGCGCCGCGTGGCGGTCTGGCTGTTCGCGGTCGCGTTCATGATCTGGGGCATGGTGCTGCTCGGCGGCGCCACGCGGCTCACCGGATCGGGCCTCTCGATCATGGAGTGGGCCCCGCTCTCCGGCGCGCTGCCGCCGCTCTCGCAGGCCGAATGGGCCCGCCTGTTCGGCGAATACAAGCAGATCCCGCAATACACGCTGCTGCATCCGGGCATGGACCTGGATGGTTTTAAGCAGATTTTCTGGCTGGAATGGACCCACCGCGCCTGGGGCCGCCTGGTTGGCGTGGTGTTCCTGCTGCCGCTGATCTGGTTCGCCGTCACCGGCGCGATCGAGCGCCGGCTGGTGCCGCGCCTGCTGCTGCTGTTCGGCATTGGCGGGCTGCAGGGCGCGGTCGGCTGGTTCATGGTCTCCTCCGGCTTTTTCCCGGACAGCACCGCGGTCTCCCCCTACCGCCTGGTGATCCATCTCGCGCTGGCGCTGTGCCTGTTCGCCGCCATTCTGTGGACCGCGCTCAGCACCGCCGATCCGGTGCCGACCTCCATTCTCGGCGGCCAGCGCCTGCGCCGCCTGTGTCAGCTATCCACGGTCATGGTGGCGCTCACGATCATCGCCGGCGGGTTCACGGCCGGGCTGCATGCCGGGCTGCAATATAACAGCTTTCCGCTGATGGATGGGCGCCTGGTCCCCGCGGGCTACAGCGCCCTGCACCCGGCGCTGCTGAACCTGACGGAAAACCCGATCGCGGTGCAGTTCAATCACCGCCTGCTGGCGACGCTGACCGCGATCACCGTGCTGACGGCCCTGATTACCGGCCTGCGGCTGTCGCTGCCGCGCCAGGCCCGCCAGGCGATGCTGCTGTTGGGCGCCGCCGTGTTGCTGCAATATGCCCTCGGCGTCGCGACCTTGTTGAGCGTCGTGGCGATCCCGGTGGCGCTCGCGCATCAGGCAACCGCGGTACTGCTGCTGGCGGCGGCGCTTACGGCCACCCATACTTTGCGAGGTGCAAAGTAGGTCGTCGGTCGTCGGTCGTCGGAAGTGGAGCATGCTTCCGACGACCGATGACCGACGACTGACGACTGGAGTACACATGTCCGCCCTCGCCACCACCGACGACCTATTCTTCGGCCGCGCCGACGCGACGCTGGACCGCGACACCGCGGCGCGGATGACGCGCGACGCGTTGCACGGCACCGACGACGGCGAATTGTTCCTCGAATACCGCGAGTCAGAGTCGATTTCGCTCGAGGACGGCCGCATCCGCGCCGCCGGTTTCGACACGGCACTCGGTTTTGGCCTGCGCGCCGTGCTCGGCGAGGAAACCGGCTACGCCCACGCCGGCGAGCTGTCGGAAGCCGCCCTGGCCCGCGCTGCGGCCACGGTCAGCGCCATCCGTGCCGGCCGCGGTGGCATGTCCTCGGAGCGGCCGCGGCAGACCAACGCGCGCCTGTACACCGACGAAAGCCCTTTCGCCGACGGCAGTTTCGCCGATCGCGCCGGCTTGCTCGCCGCGATCGACAGCTACGCCCGCGGCCGCAATCCGCACGTCGCCCAGGTCATGGCCTCGCTGCACGGCGAGTGGCAGGCGGTGCAAATCATCCGCGCCGACGGCAGCCGCACCGCCGATCTGCGCCCGCTCGTGCGGCTCAACGTATCGGTGGTCGTGGAACGCGACGGCAAGCGCGAAAGCGGCACCCACGGCCTCGGTGGCCGCGAGCATTTCGGCCGCCTGCTCCGCGAGCAGACGTGGCAGGACGCGGTCGACGAAGCACTGCGCCAGGCCTTGCTGAAACTCGACGCGGTCGCCGCCCCGGCCGGCGAGATGGAGGTCGTGCTCGGCGCCGGCTGGCCCGGCATTCTGCTGCACGAAGCCATCGGGCACGGCCTGGAGGGCGATTTCAACCGCAAGAAGACCTCCGCGTTCTCCGGCCTGATGGGCCAGCGCGTCGCGGCCAAGGGCGTCACGGTGGTGGATGACGGCACGCTGCCCGACCGGCGCGGTTCGCTTACGGTGGACGACGAAGGCACACCGACGAGCCGCACCGTGCTGATCGAGGACGGCGTGCTGACCGGTTTTATGCAGGACCGGCTGAACGCGCGCCTGATGGGGGTGCGCCCCACCGGCAATGGGCGGCGCGAAAGTTATGCCCACGTGCCTATGCCGCGCATGACCAACACCATCATGCTTGGCGGCAGGGACCGTAAATCGGACATGATCGCGTCGGTAAAGAACGGTCTTTACGCAGTGAATTTTGGCGGCGGCCAGGTCGATATCGTATCCGGAAAGTTCGTGTTCTCGGCCAGCGAGGCCTACCTGATCGAGAACGGCCGCATCACCGCGCCGGTGAAAGGCGCCACGCTGATCGGCAACGGACCCGATGCGCTGACGAAAGTCACCGGCGTCGGCGACGACCTGGAACTCGATCCCGGCATCGGCACCTGCGGCAAAAGCGGCCAGGGCGTGCCGGTGGGCGTGGGGCAACCTACGCTCAAGATGCGCGGGCTTACGGTCGGGGGGACTGTGTGAGGTAAGGAAGGCCAGGGCTCTGCCCTGGACCCGCTGGGGCCGTCACGCCTTGGCGTGCTGCGCACGACGGCCCCAGACCCCGATTCATTAGGGTCAGTGGACAGCGAGGGGGGCAACGCGGACGCGGTGACGTTCGAGTTGCCCCCCTCCCTGTCCACTGACTTAACGAATAGGTTCTAAGGACTTGTCCTTAGCGGGGGTGCAGGGGGCAGAGCCCCCTGGCCTTCCTCGCTTCACATGAGGCACGGGGATGTGGCTGATGATCGGGCGCGCTGGCCTGGTTCCTGCTCTGCTCGGTGCGCTGGCATGTGCGCTGCCCGGCCGCGCGGCGGCGCAGGAACTCTGCCCGCCGGCGGCCGCCATGCCGGTGCCGCGCCTGCCGCACTCGCGGCTGGCGCTGGCCACCAATCAGCCCATCCTGATCGTCGCCTTGGGGTCCTCCTCGACGCGCGGCTGGATGGCGACGGACATCGGGCACGCCTACCCGTCGTGGCTGCAGCGGGTACTGAATGACGCGCTGCCGAAGGCGGCGATCGCCGTGATCAACCGCGGCGTCGGCGGACAGGATGCGCCGGAGGAGCTGGCGCGGCTGTATCAGGATGTGCTGGTGCTGCGGCCGCAGCTGGTGATCTGGCAGGCCGGCGCCAACGGCGCGATCCGCGACGCCTCGCCGGCGGCGTTCAAGATCCTGATGCAGGAAGGCATCGGCGAGCTGAAGGCGGCCGGCGTCGACGTGATCCTGATGGACAACCAGCGCGCGCCGAAAATTCTTTCGGCACCGGAACACGCGCAAATGGACCAGGCGCTGCACGAAGTCACCGCCGCGACCGGCGTAAACCTGTTTTCGCGCGGCGCGCTGATGGATCAGTGGGCGGCGACCGGTGCGACACTGGACGATTACATCGCACCCGACGGTTTGCACATGAATAATCGCGGTTATTATTGCTTGGCACAGGCGCTTGGGGGGGCGATCGCAGCAGCGCTGCGGCAGCCTCTGGCGGCGCAGACGGCGGGGGTGAAGTAAAGGAAAGGCCAGGGCTCTGCCCTGGACCCGCTGGGGCCGGAGGCCCCAGACCCCCATTCATTAAGACGCGTTGGGGGAACGGCGAAGCCAAAAAATCCATTTCGTTTAATGGCTTCGCCAAGAAGCCAGCAAAAGCCGCGCAGCGCTAAATGGGGTCTGGGGCCTACGGCCCCAGCGGGTCCAGGGCAGAGCCCTGGCCTTCGTTTATCTACCTAGCCCGCCGTATCCTAGCGCCGGTCCGGACCATCCTCAACGCAAGAGTAACGTCGCCAGCAGGGCCAACGCCAACAAAGCGGCCACGCCTTGCCAAAACCGTACCGGCGCGCGCTCATACAACGTTTGCGGCCGGCGGGGCGGGGCCGCGGCACGGCCAGGCCCCGCTTCCATTTCCAGCGCGAATTCGCTCATTTCGGAAAAACGTTCGGCCGGATCGGTCGCGATCGCGCGGGCCAGTGCGGCCTGCAGCCACGCTGGCAGGTCCGGGCGCAGCGCGCAGAGCTCCTTTGGACGGTCGCGCCGCGGGCGGCTCACCGCATCCGCGTTGCCGTACGGGAACTCACCTGTAAACGCCTGGAACATCGTGACGCCGAGCGCATAGATGTCGGTCGCTTCGTTGCCTGCCTCGCCGGCGAACATTTCGGGTGCCATGTAGGCAATCGTGCCGGGAATGTCGGCCGGCGGGAAATCCTCCAGGCCGGGTATTCGTACCACGCCGAGATCGATCAGCTTGAGCGATCCTGCCGCCTCGAGAATGACATTGTCCGGCTTGATGTCGCGATGGATGATGCCGACGCGGTGCAGCGACGAGGCGGCGCGGGCCAGCTTGATCGCGATATTGCGGCCTTCCTCGAGGCCGATCGACGGCGCGCGGGCCAGCCGCGTCTCGAGCAATTCGCCGGTGTACAACGGCATCACCGTGTAGAGGCAGGTTTGCCGGCCGGGCGGCAATTCGATGATGCGCCCGACCCACGGGCTGTTGACGCGTGCGCCGACCCAGGCCTCGCGCACGAACGCGGCGCGATGGGTTGCTACCGCGGCGACTTGCGGTTTGGGGAATTTCACCGCGACGTCGCCGCCCTCGATTTCGTCCACCGCACCGAACAGGCGGCTGTAGCTGCCATCGGACAGCAATGCCTTCAGAACAAAACCATCGACCGTCTCGCCACCGGAAGGTACCGGGATCAAGGGCAAATTCATGATGGCGGTGTCGATGTCGGCGGAGGACGCGGTCGGCAGCGCGACGACATCGAGCACCAGCGCCGTTGCGTTGTCGGTGCCGCCGGCGTCGAGTGAAGCCGCGGCCAGCGCGCGGGCGGCGTCGCCTGGTGCCGCTCGTTCGCGCAGGATGTCGGCGATGCCCTCGTCGGTCAGGAACCCGTGCACGCCGTCGCTGCAGAGCAGGAAGCGATCATGCAGGGCCAGCGGGTGGGAGGCGTAGTCCAGGCGCACCTCTGCCTCGACGCCGAGCGCGCGGGTGAGCACGTGCGAGCGCCCGTGGCCGGTTTCGCGCACATGATCCGTCGTCAGACAGATCAGGCGCTCGCCGCGCAGACGGTAGGCGCGGGTGTCGCCGACGTGGAGCAGGTGCGCCATGCGGCCGCGCAGCACGAGCACGGTGAGGGTACATCCCATGCCGGTCAGCGCCGCATCGTGCTGGCCCTGGAAATGGATCCAGCCGTTCAGTGCGTTGACGATCCGTGCGGCCGCGCGGCGCACCTCCATGGTTTCCGCAACGTCGCAGAATCCGTCGAGCACGCCGCGCACCGCGGCTTCCGCCGCGACGCGGCCGCCCTTGGCGCCGCCGATGCCGTCGGCGATCGCCGCGACGATTTCGGCGCGCGGCGTCGGCAGCTCGGCGCCGAACACGGCGCCGGCGAAATCCTCATTGCGCTTGCGCGGGCCGGTTTCGGAGCAGAAGCCGACGCTGGCGCGGACGCCGCCGACACGCTCAGCCAAGGCGGCGTCCCCCCGGCGGGGGCGGGCCGGTTCCGCGTGGTTGAGGCAGACTTGTCAAGGCGCCTTGACGGCTAAAACTTACAATTGTCGTACAGGAAGTAACCGCCCGTGCTCGACGCCACGATGACGGTCAGCTTTCCGGAATCGCGATCGAGGGTGTAATTGCCGCCATCCTTGGCGTCATGCCAGGAAATTTCGTGGTCGCCGATGCGGGCCGCATTGGCGTCCACCGTCGCGCGATCATAGTCGATCCTGATCTGCCAGCTCACGCCGCTGCTTGGATTGGTGCAGGTGACCGCGTGCTCGCCGGCCTGCGCCGCGGCCGCGGCCGGGCAGGCGGGCTGGCAAACCGCCAGCAGGGCGATCGCCGGGGCGACCAGCCGGGTTGGCAACATTGTCATGCCTGCAGGGCCATCGATCGCTCCATAGTCAATTCCAGTCTGCTTGCAAACGATGGGTGGGCGGCAAACCGGCGCACCGGGCCGGCGCCTCCGATCCCGGCCGCGCGCCGGCTGGGATCGCGGTTTTGCCTGGGTTTTATACGATTTGCCGAGTTTTTAATCAAATCTTTATGTGATTCATATCGGTTTGCAACCTCCGGGGCGTGTTGCCCCGACCGTATTGTCCCAACCCGCGCAGTAATCGACTGTCCCAGGAAGGCCAGGGCTCTGCCCTGGACCCGCTGGGGCCGGAGGCCCCAGACCCCATTTAGCGCTGCGCGGCTTTTCCTGACCCTTAGTCGAAGCCATTAAATGAAATGGATTATTTGGCTTCGCCGTTTCCCCAAACGACTCTTAAACGAATGGGGTCTGGGGCCTCCGGCCCCAGCGGGTCCAGGGCAGAGCCCTGGCCTTCCTCGTTGTGCTAATCCTTACCCGGGTTGGTATTAACCATGAAATCGGCGCGGCAAGGTTGCGTGGCATAGAATTTGCTCGCTCAAGCTTTCGCCGTTTGCGTCTCGGTCTTGCGTCCTTGCAGACGGATCTTGCGTCCAGGCAGGGAGGTTCTGCCTCCGATGCTTCGGGCGCGCGAATTTAGCGAAG
>Ga0181531_10000864_pt1 | contig 19726 bp, 13 predicted proteins | sample PEATcosm2014_Bin_38_FD_119743 | JGI IMG/M metagenome (GOLD analysis project Ga0181531, IMG submission 119743) | Peatland microbial communities from MTU Mesocosm Facility, Houghton, MI, USA - PEATcosm2014_Bin11_10_metaG | ecosystem: Environmental > Terrestrial > Soil > Wetlands > Peat | place... | reverse complement strand
GGGCAGCCACTTGTTATTTCCTAATCGAGATTACGAGTTTCTTTTCAAAGCACGGTCGAGAGTCTGGTCGAGCGCGGCTTTGGCCTTGTCGTACTCTTCGGCGGAGACTTTGCCCTGCTTGCGATCGAGTTCCAACTGGAACAATTCTTCCTTCAGCGCTTCGAGCAGCAGCCCGGTGCGCCCGATAGGCGCAGCCTTGATGGCCGACGACGGAGGCGCAGAGATTTCGGCCAATTCTTCATCGGCCATTGCATCGGGCAAAGGGGACTTCGAGCGGCCGACAATCAGAATTGCGCCTGCGGTCAACACCACTCCGAAACCGCCGAGAATGAACCAGCGGTATTTTTCCAGCGGATCGGGCGCGTCAATCGGCGGCCCCAATCCTCCGCCGGGACGGTCGGCAGCAGATGCGGTGTCGCTGTTCGGCGCGGGGGCAGGTGTTGGCGTTCCCGCGCTGTCATCCTTCGAGTCTTCCAATACTCCAGTACCGGCGATCGCGAAACCGAGTGGCTGATTCGGGCTAGCGTTGGTGACCACTTGTACGATCGCATCCGATTGGCGAGGATCATCCATCGCCTTGAACAGCGAGCCGTCGTTTGGCGAGAAGGTCATGCTCTTGGGCAGCATCACCACGAAATGCTGCGTGCCATAAAGCAGCTTGGGCTGCACTTCGAGTTTGCCGGTGTAAGGCAGTTCGTAAACCACCTGAAACTGGGTTTCACCGGGGCGCAGTGGAAAATTGAAAGCGTAGCGGTTCTTTTCTTTTTGCGGGACCGGCTCCGAGTTGATAGGTTGCCCGCCGGAGGTCATGGCCATGGACTGGTCCACGTGCGCGCCGTCGGGGAGATAGAACTCGAAATTCTTGTCGTTCATCTGGGTTCGCGGCGGTTCCGATGTGTTGTTGACCACGAAAAGGATAATGCCCTCGAGTTGATTGTCCTTGGCCTGGAAACGGCGCACGTCGGCGGTGACGCTGATGGCGTCGAGTTTTTTTACCACGTCGAAGACTTCCACATCTGCGGTGGTGCTGCCCGGGGGCGCCATGTGATGGTAGGTGACGCCCTGATGAATGACGCGAATGAGATGAGGGCCGTTGTCATCGACTTTCAAAGTAAAGTTGCCGGAGGCATCGGACTTGGTATGCGCGGCCTCTTCCATGCCGTTGCCAAGCTTGATGAGGATGACTTCATCCCCGGCCGAGGGCTTGTTGGTGGTGCCGTCGGTAACTTTTCCGGCGAGGGTCTGCGCTGCGGCGAAACCGCAGAGCGCGGCGCCGAGCAGAGTGAAGAGCAAGAAAGATTTTAGTGCAGGCAAGATTTTCATCGGGCTTTATTTAATCGGATCGTTTTCATTGGATCGTGGGTTGTGGCCTTCATCTCGTAATTTTAATTCTGGCGCGCTGGGCAACGGCACTCTGCTGGATGCGCTCCATTTCCGCAAGAATGCCCGCAGCTTCGTCTTCCAGGGAAGTTTTCATGCCCTGATAATCGCCTTCGGGCAGCTTGCCCGCCTTGTAATCGAAATTCAAGTCGCGCAGGTTCTCGTAAACGGCATCGCGGCGTTCCTTGAGATAGCCGAGCCGCGTTTTCTCGGGCCCGAGCCGCAACGTTCCCGGGAGATAGAAGACATAAAGCAGGACCGCCAGCCCGAGCATGGCGCAAAAAATGAGCGCGGTCACAGGTCAGTCTCCCGGCGCGCCTGCTGGCGAAGACGATCAAGATCGGCGCTGGGCGCGGGTTGAGGAACCCCGGCATGGGCCAGCAGCGGGCGCGACTTCCAGGCGCGAACGATGAATGCGGTCAATACGATGCCCAGCACGAGCACCAGATAAGGCACAATCCACGCGACACGATTAAAGCCTTTGTCGGTGGGCGCGGCGATAACGGTGGTCCCGTATTTCTGGATGAACCATTGCAGCGTCATGTCGTCATTTTCATGATCGACGGCGGCGACCAGTTCAGAACGCATGCGGTCGGAGTAGCTGCATCCGACGTGATTGCACTCGAGCAGAATCTGATTGCAGCCGCAGACGCACATCATGCGATGGCCGAGATCGTTGACCCGGGCGGCTTCGTCGCCTGCGCCGAGCAGTCCAAATATCGCGAAAAGTAAAAGCGCCAGGGACAAAATTCGGGTGCGCATCAGTCGCCCGCTCCTACCGGCTCGGCCTGCACGACGCGAGCGGTCGCGGCGACGCGTGACGCGACTGCCTGCGTTTGCTCATTGGGAATCATGGCGACCACGGTCCCGGCGATAACAATCCAGACGCCGATCCAAATCCACATGACCAGCGGGTTCAAGTGAACTTTGATGATGGGGCGGCCCGTGTCCTGATTCTGGCCTTCGTAGACGATGTACAAATCTTCAGCCAGGGTGGAGCGGTTGGCGACGATGGTGGAAGTCTGCTGGCTGGCTTTGTAGAAGCGGCGCTCCGGCGTCATGGTGGCAAGCTTCTTGCCGTTCTTGAAGACGTCCATCACAGCCCACTGGCTGCCATAATTCGGATTGTCGTCTTCCGTATACGAGTTGCAAACCAGCGTGTAGGGGCCGATGGCGAGGTTGTCGCCGAAGGCCATTTCTTTTTCGGCGTCTTTGTTGAAGGCCGAGCCGGCAAAGCCGATGACAATGACGATGACTCCGAAATGCACCAGATAGCCGCCGTAGCGCCGGGTGTTGCGCCGCGTCAGTTGCAGCATTGCGGGGAAAAGACTTTGGCCGGTATGCCCGGCAATGACGCGGCCACCGCGGACAAATTCAGAAATTACGGTGAGCGCGACCATCACCGACAACATGATGGCCATCAGAGAATAAAAATAGGATTGGTCCTGCCAGGGACGCATCCCGAAAGCGACCAACAGAATGCCGATGGCGAGCGCGCCCAGAGCTGGAGTTTTGAAATTTCGCTTCAGGCTTTCCCAGGAAGTGCGGCGCCACGCGAGGAGCGGGCCCAGAGCGGTGAGCAGAAGTAACAGCAACGCCACGGGAATGTTGACGCGATTGAAAAATGGCGGGCCGACGGTGACTTTGGTTCCCTGCACCCACTCGGAAATTTTTGGGAAGAGCGTCCCCCACAGAATCGTGAAGCAGGCGACAAGAAAGAGCAGGTTGTTGAAGAGGAAGCTCGATTCGCGCGAAATCAGCGATTCGAGTTTGTGTTCGCTGCGCAGGTGTTTGTGATTCTGAAGATAGAGCACAAGGCAGACGACGAAGATGATTGCCAGAAAGGCGACGAACCAGTTGCCGATGGAAGATTGCGCAAAGGCATGCACGGAACTGACGAGCCCGCTGCGGGTCAGCATGGTGCCGAAAATCGAAAGCATGAAAGTGGAGAAGATCAGCCACATGTTCCAGGTTTTGAGCATGCCGCGCTTTTCCTGCATCATGACCGAGTGCAAAAACGCCGTGCCTGTCAGCCAGGGCATGAGCGAGGCGTTCTCCACGGGGTCCCATCCCCAATAGCCGCCCCAGCCAAGCACGGAGTAGGCCCAATGCATGCCGAGAAAAATGCCGCAGGTGAGAAAGCCCCAGGTCACCATGGTCCAGCGGCGGGTGATGTGAATCCATTTTTCGCCTGGGTAGCGCATGGCCAGTGCGCCCAGCGCAAAAGCGAAGGGCACAGTAAAACCAACGTACCCGAGATAAAGCATGGGCGGATGAATCACCATCTCGGGATATTGCAGCAGCGGATTCAATCCGGTGCCGTCAGCCGGAAGCGAGCCTTGCATCAACGCGAAGGGCGGAGCGGCGAAGTTCAGCAGCAACAGGAAAAACACCTGCACCGCGGCAATCACGACCGATGCGTATGCAAACAAACGCACATCGGTTTTGTAGCGGAGGCGAAGAACGAAGCCATAGGCCGAAAGAAGAAGCGACCAAAACAGCAGTGAGCCTTCCTGGCCTGACCAGAGCGTGGCGAACTTATAAGGCGCAGGAAGATCGCGGTTGCTGTGGTGGTAGATGTAGGCGATGGAAAAATCGTTGGCAAAGGCGCAAACCACCAGCACCAGCGCGGCAAGAAAAATAACGCCGAAGGTCGCTATGCCCGCGCGGCGCGCGGTTTCGCCCAGACGTTCCGACACCGGGCCTTTTTGCACCAAGGCAACAAAGCCTGCAAGAAACGAATATCCGGCAAGCGCGAGGGCCAGGATGAGCGCGAAGCTGCCAATTTGCGACATGGGGGATAGCTCTTTAATCAATGCCCCGCCCTTCGGGAATGGTGCGGGCGCGGGAAAAGATTATTAATGTCATAACTTTACCACCTGCGAGGGCGGGGCGGAATGGCGGGCATTGGAACGACAGTCGCTGGGACTAAGTAGTATCCCGATGTCCCAACGAGGTGCGAGCCGGCACTTTCTCCCGCAACAGGTTGCTTAAGGAACTTGCATTATCCGTTGCAAGAGCGCGCTTTGGAACGGTATAAAACAGGAAGTCCGACTGGAGGATGACGAATAGCGTAGCCGTTTCGAGAAAGGCAGTAATTCCTGGCCAGTCAACACGCGACTCCGAGTTCGACGTGCCGGAGCGAAAGCCGTTTTCATTGAACTCGTACCAAATCTCTTTGTCTTGCGTTCCTGTGAATTGAAGTTTGACCCTTGTTCTTTGTGCAATCAAGCCCGTCGCGAATACGAGCCAAACCAGGACCACAACTATGAGAGAAATAGGCTGCAGTTTGCCGCTCGGCTGGAACCCAATACCAACCAACATCAAAGCACACAGTAGTCCGCATTGCACAAGCCCAGCCCATTTAATTTTAGTAGGCAGATTGCGAAGGACTAGCTTGTAGGCTTTTGCGAACTCGTCGCTTTCCAGAACAAAGCGAGCGTTTATCGTCTTTAGTGGCGGCATGCCTCAGAGATTACCATTCAGGTCAACGAATGTCCGCTCCAAGTAGTTGTAGCAGCACATTACACTGGCATAGCCGACCAATGGCAAAACGCAGAAGCGATTACGAATGGTCTATTCGGTCGCCAACTACGGAGCTCAGCAACTTGCGGCCGCCTTTGTTGACTCAGCAATCACCCCTCCGTAAGATGAAGCGACTAAAGCATGGTCTTAATGATTGGCGTCCCATGATTGGCCAAACCATCTCGCACTATCGCATCGTCGAAAAACTCGGTGGCGGCGGGATGGGCGTTGTCTACAAAGCCGAAGACACAAGACTGCACCGGTTTGTAGCCCTCAAATTTCTTCCTCCGGATGTAGCCCGCAACCCGCAGGCGCTGGCGCGTTTTGAGCGCGAGGCGCAAGCGGCGTCGGCGTTGAACCATCCGAACATCTGCACCATCTATGACATCGGCGAAGAGGACGGGCAAGCGTTCATCGCCATGGAATTCCTGGATGGCATGACGTTGAAGCATCGCATCGGCGGCAAGCCCATGGAGACGGACGTTTTACTCAGCCTTGCCCTGGAGATTGCCGACGCGCTCAATGCAGCGCACGCCAAAGGGGTGGTGCATCGCGACATCAAGCCCGCGAATATTTTTGTCACGGAGAGCGGGCACGCGAAAATTCTCGATTTCGGTCTGGCAAAGGTTGCCGCCACGAGCACTTCCGCCAGCCAGATTGCGTCCGAGAACACGCAGAGCGTAGCGGCCGACGAGCACCTGACCAGCCCCGGCACGACGCTGGGCACAATCGCATACATGTCGCCGGAGCAGGCGCGGGGAAAAGAGTTGGATGCGCGCAGCGATCTTTTTTCTTTTGGCGCGGTGCTTTATGAAATGGCGACTGGGGCGTTGCCGTTTCGGGGAGAGACTTCGGCGGTTATCTTCAAATCAATCCTCGATGCGACACCAGCCCCGCCGTTGCGCCTGAATCCGGACCTTCCGCCACGACTGGAAGACATTATCTCGAAGTGCCTGGAAAAGGATCGCGAAGTGCGGTACCAGTCGGCGGCGGATTTGAGGGCTGATCTCACGCGGGCGAAACGGGCGGGCGAATCAGAGCGCCATCAGACCTCAGAACAGGGGCCGTCGCAGTGGCCTTCTTATCGAAAGGCGTCGCTCGCCGGAGCGGGATTGCTGGTGGCCGTTTTGGCAGTCGTGGCGATCCGCCATTACGAATCCTCCGCGCATCCGCCGCAGGCAGCCAAGAGCGAGGCCAATGGGAGCGAATCCAAGCCCGCAGTGGAAACGATTGCAGTGCTTCCCTTTCATGATCTATCCGAAGCCGCGAGCGATAGCTGGGCCATTGGTATCACAGACGCGATTATCAGCCGGCTCGCGTCGCTGCAAAATCTGGCGGTGCGGCCGACGACATCGGTATTGAAGTACGCCAAGGAAACTCCGGACCCGACCGAAGTGGCCAAGGCGCTGGGTGTGCAGAATGTTCTTGAAGGAACCTACCAGCGCTCCGCCGACATCATTCGCGTCACCGTGCAACTGATTGATGGCAGCACAGGAAGCGCAAAATGGTCACAACGTTACGACCTGCATAGCGCCGACATCCTGACCTTTGAAGACCAGATTGCCAGCAAAGTTGTGGAGGGCTTGCAGGTTGAAATTTCTCCCAGCGAGCAGAAATCCATCGAGCTACCTGCAACCAGTAATGTGGAAGCCTATAACGATTATTTGCAGGCTCGTTTCTATCTGAACGAATACCTGGCTTATTCCAAACCGGACAGCCTCGAGAATGGGAAGCGGCTGCTCACGCATGCCGTTTCGCTCGACAAAGATTTTGGAGACGCGTATGCGCTCTTCGCCGAGATTTGTGTATTGCAGAGCGCAAACTTCTCGGTGGGGGCCGAAGAGAACCTGAAGAGCGGCGAGACGGCCGCGCAAGAAGCGTTGCGAATTAATCCGCAATCGTTGGCGGGACTGACGGCGCTCGGCGGACTCTATGCCGAGCAGGGCCGCGAACAGGAGGCAATCCGCACACTCCGAAAAGCGGTTGCGCTTGCTCCCAACAGTGAAAACGCGTTGCAAAATCTTGGCTACGCGTATTACTACGCGGGCCTCAATGAACTCTCCGTGCAGGCGTACGACCGGATTATTAAGTTGAATCCGATTCTGTCCCAGCCCCACTGGATGCGCGCACGCGGGCTACTTTATGGCGGAAAGGCGCCCGAAGCCGAACAGGAAATGCGCCAGTTGCTTGCAAGTCGCCCCGATCTCTTCAAGGCGCTGGCCTACTTCGGTTGCATTCTCTATTACGAAGGAAAACTGGATGAAGCCCAACCCTATTTGGAGCGTTCAGTCGCGCTCTCGCGCGAATCTGGTGACGATGCGCCGCCGCAGTTGCTGGCATTTCTTTACGCGTCCAGACATCAGCGGGAGAAGATTGATCCCAAAATATTTCAGCGCCGGCCAGAGCAGATCGTCGACGGCGACTCCGCGTACTGGACCGGCGGAGTCTATGCGCTACTGGGAGAACGCGAGCAGGCCCTCGCCTGGTTGAAGCGTACTGTGGAACTAGGGAACGTAAATTATCCCTGGTTCCAGCGCGACAAGAACTACGACAGCCTGCGGTCGGATCCCGAGTATCAGAAGATCATGGAAGGCGTTCGCCAACGCTGGGAAGCAAACAAGGAAGAGTTTGACCCAAGCCGATGACGGGAAAACGCCAGCCAATCGCGGGGAGCTGAAGTGCCTCCCATTCGCGCATTTATCGAAAGGTGATAGGACCTTTACGCGCTCTTCTGATGCGCGAACGCTTCTTTTACTTCGCGCTCGGCGCGGGCCCAATCTTCCTGAGGATTGCCCGGCGCGCCGTGACGTTCGAGAAAAATCTGATAGGCGCGCTGGCGGATGGCCGATTCCAAATCTTTCGCCGCGGCGGGCAAAGGCTCTGCGGCGGAGAGCTTGGGAGCGGGCTTTTGTTGGGGCATCGTCTGTTCGGGCATCTGCTGTTCGGGCATCTGGGGCGCGCTGGAAGCGGCCATTTTTTCGGCCTGCGTGGCCGGTTCGGCCGATGCGGGCGTGTCCACTCCCACCATCGGAGCGCCGTTGGGCTTGCCGTTTTTCTTGCTGCGGATTGAAGTCGTTTTGGGGGATTTTGCTTTTGCCATTATCGGGTACTCCTTACAAGTGCCGAGGTGAATTAATGAATCGAATTGCTGTAAAAACCACATAAATCATTTGCTCACGAGGAAAACCTACCCCGCATCTATGAAAAAAGGATGTCTTTATCATAACCCTTGCGAAGCTGTGGATGGGCGCAAATTAGGTGAAATGGGGATGAAAATCAGGAGTTGCTGCTGGCGGCGAAAAGCAGGTTCCTCGACTGCGCAAGACCGATTCGCAAAGCGAATCGGTCTTGCTCCGCTCGGAATGACGCTATGGTTGGGTTATTTCAACGACGCTTGCAGCTTCTTCGACTTCTCTTCCACGCCTTTGGCCAACTTTTCTTTGTGCTGAGTGAGCTTCTTGGCGACTTCGGCGTCGGCGAGGCCGATCATCTGCGCGGCGAGAATTCCGGCGTTAGTCGCGCCGGGTTTGCCGATGGCTACAGTTGCGACCGGAATGCCAGCCGGCATTTGGACGGTCGCCAAAAGCGAATCCATGCCATTCAACGAAGTCGCTGGCATGGGTACGCCGATGACCGGCAACGTCGTATGCGCCGCGATGACGCCAGCGAGATGCGCCGCGCCGCCGGCCCCGGCGATGATGACGCGAATGCCACGCCCAGCGGCGTCTCTCGCGTATGCAGCGGTGCGGTCGGGCGAACGATGCGCCGATGTCACATCAATTTCGTAGCCGATGCCAAAATCTTCGAGGGCCTTGCCGGCCTCGCGCATGATTTCAAGATCGGAATCACTGCCCATCACGATGGATACTTGCGGTTTGCTCATTTATTCCTTCCTTTATGAATTATTTCTTTAGCGCCCTTACCGCAATGTCTTTGCGGTAGTGCGCTCCTTCAAAACTAATTTTACCGGCGGCTTCATAGGCCCGGGCAACAGCCGATTCTAAATCACCAGCCCGTGCCGTCACGCCTAATACCCGTCCACCCGCCGTGTAGTATTCGCCGTCGCGCTTTGAAGTTCCCGCATGGAAAACTTTCACGCCGTCGATTTTTTCCGCATCCGCCAACCCGCTGATCTTTTTCCCTACTGCGTACGCCCCCGGATATCCGTCGGAAGCCATGACTACACATACTGTTGCGTCCTGAGACCATTTGAAGTCGCCATCGCTGACGCGGCCATCCACCGAAGCTTCCAGCGCATCGAGCAAATCGCTTTCGAGGCGCATGAGAATCGGCTGCGTCTCCGGATCGCCGAAGCGGCAGTTGAACTCGAGCACCATCGGGCCTTTCGCCGTCATCATTAATCCGCAATACAAAATCCCTTTGTATTCGGAGCCTTCGGCCTTCATTCCCGCCACCACCGGGCGCGCCACATGCTGCACCAGCCAGTCGCGCATGGCGTTGTCCATGATGGCAGGAGTTGAATAGGCTCCCATGCCCCCGGTATTCGGTCCGGTGTCGCCGTCGCCGACGCGTTTGTGGTCCTGCGCGGCGACCAGTGGCGAAACCCGCTCGCCGTCGCTGATTACAAGAAACGAAAGCTCATCGCCCTTTAAACATTCTTCGAGGACGACGCGCGCGCCCGCTTCGCCGACCAGCTTACCGCTGAACATTTCGGCCGCAGCTTCGGCAGCTTCTTCTTTAGTGGCGCAGATGACGACGCCCTTACCAGCAGCGAGTCCATCGGCTTTGACCACCACTGGCGTAGAAAAATGTCCCAGAGCTTTGCGGAACTCTTCCATCGAATCGCAAATCGCATAGTGCGCCGTGGGGATGCGATGGCGCTGCATGAATTCTTTCGCAAAGCTCTTGCTCGATTCGAGTTGCGCCGCTGCGGCGGTGGGGCCAAAGATGCGCCATCCCCGGCGCGTGAATTCGTCCACAACGCCCAATTGCAGCGGCAATTCCGGGCCGACGACGGTGAGATCAGGCTGAACACGATTCGCCAGCTCAACCAGCGAGTCCACGCTTTTCACGTCTACGGGAACGCATTCTGCATCATCCGCAATGCCGCCGTTGCCGGGCGCACAATAAATCTTGGCGATTCGCGGAGATTGCCGCAGCTTCCATACCAGCGCGTGCTCGCGCCCTCCGCTGCCGATGACAAGAACTTTCATGGGGAGAATTTAGGTTAGGGAATCAGGAGGAGAGATGTCAAACGGGTGTACGCCTTTCATTGACTTGGTTTTGCGTCCCGCCTAACATGACTGACACGTAAACAAACCGCACAAACAAGAATGATCGGGCAAACCATCTCGCACTACCGCATTATCGAAAAGCTGGGCGGGGGAGGCATGGGTGTCGTCTATAAAGCTGAAGACACGCGCCTGCACCGCTTTGTCGCGCTGAAATTTCTGCCCGACGATGTGGCCGCCGACCCGCAAGCTCTTGCCCGTTTTGAGCGGGAAGCACAGGCAGCCTCGGCGCTGAACCATCCCAACATCTGTACGATTCACGATATCGGCGAGGAGAACGGTAAAGCCTTCATCGCCATGGAATACCTCGACGGCGTCACGCTGAAGCATAAGATCACTGCGCGCGCGATGGAGACTAGCGAAACGCTCTCGCTCGCGATTGAGATTGCTGACGCGCTCGACGCCGCGCACTCTAAAGGAATTGTCCATCGCGACATCAAGCCCGCGAACATTTTTGTGACAGAACGAGGCCACGCCAAGATTCTTGATTTTGGGCTGGCCAAGGTTGCGCCGGCTCATAGTTCGTCAAGCCAAATCTCACTCACGCGCACCATGGATGAACCACATCTCACGAGTCCCGGGATGATGGTGGGAACGGTCGCTTACATGTCGCCGGAGCAAGTGCGAGGCAAGCAGCTCGATACCCGCACAGACCTCTTTTCTTTTGGCGCCGTGCTGTATGAAATGGCGACGGGGCAACTGCCATTTCGTGGCGAGAGCTCTGGCGTTATTTTCAACGCAATTCTCGAGCGCGCCCCAGTTCCCGCGGTGCGATTGAATCCTGACCTGCTACCTAAGCTCGAAGAAATTATCGGGAAAGCGCTGGAAAAAGATGTGACGCTGCGTTACCAACATGCAGCAGACATGAACGCCGATCTGCGACGTTTGAAGCGGGATTCGGAATCCGGGCGCCAGCATTCGGCAATCCCCGAGGTCTCCGCGGGCGCTTCGGCGACGTCTCTCGCGGCGCAACAATCGGGCGTAGGCGCATACAGCCGAAGACCCGTCTGGCAGAAAGTGGCTGTGAGTTTGGCTCTGTCCGCCATCGTTTCTTATGGCGTGTATCGGTTCCTGCCGAAACCAGATCCCGTTCCCTTCCAGAATATTTCGTTGACCAAAATCACTGAGAACGGAAACGCACCGGCTGCGGCCATCTCTCCAGACGGGAAATATATGCTTTATGTCGTCAGTGAGCATGGCCAGCAATCGTTGTGGCTGCGCAACTTGCCCAGCGGCAGCAACACACAGGTCATTCCGCCGATGTCCACCGCGGACTACTCGAGCCTTTCGTTTTCTCCCGACGGCAATTACTTTCTTTACGCCAGCAATCAGAATGGTACGTTCACTTACCGCTTCCTCTATCGCGCGCCGCTGCTCGGCGGCACGCCTGAAAAAATTCTTTCCGACATTGATTCGGACATCACATTTTCTCCCGATGGACACACGTTCGCCTACATTGTCCTCAACGATCCGGTCCAGGGCCGGTTTCGGCTAAACACTCATAACCTTGATTCCGGCGAAGAACGCACGCTCGTCGATCTCCCTTTGAGCAGCTCCATGTGGTCGCCCAGTTGGTCTCCCGATGGCAAAACGATTGCCGGCGTGTCGCTAGTGTCCGCTCCCCACCTTGGAGAGCTGCTCGCCGTGGATGTCCAAAGCGGAAAGCTGACAACCTGGCTCAGCACGGATGATCGTGAGATCCGGGAGGCAGTCTGGATGCCGTCAGGCAAGGGCCTTCTCGCACTGGTACGGGAGCGCGATTCGGGTTTTAGAAACAGCCAGGTCGCGTGGGTTTCCTATCCCGACGGTAAATGGTCTCCAGTCACCCGCGATACGAGTTCTTATCATTCGTTTTCTGTCGCCGCCAATGGGCAGGTTGCGTCTGCGGTGCAGGATGAAGTTCACTGGGAAACGGATCTCGTCTCAGGAACTGGCGCGACGGGTCAGGTCCAGCCAGTCGTCTCAGACAACCCGATTTTGGGTTTTACCTGGGCCGCCAACAATCTGCTTGTCATTGAGACCAGCTCGAGCCTGAGTCTGTTGAACGCAAACGGCGGCTCCGGGGTAGCGGCCCAGACGCTTAATGTCGGCGGCACGCTTTTTCCATCGCAGCCCGCCGCCTGCCCAGATGGACGTTACGTTTTGTTCACAGCTTTTGACCCCTCAACCGGCGCCGCCAACTTGTGGCGCATGGACGCTGGCGGCGGCGGATTAACGAAATTGGCGCCAATCGTAATGGACCGCGCCAGCCCGGTTTGCTCCCGCGATGGCCGCTCCGCGTTTTACGCGCTTGCTTCCGACGCGGGCGGGGCCGTCATGAAAGTTTCCATCGATGGAGGATCGCCACAGAGACTCGGAGACCTCTTGGTCGTAAGCCGTCTTGCTCTCTCCCCAGACGGAAGCCGCCTGGCTTTCCTTTCATTTCACGACGCGGATGTTGATCCCGTTTTGGCGGTGATTTCGGCCGAGAATGGAAAGACCTTGCAGGTTGCAAAATTTCAGAAGCCGCCGGGTGATACGTTCCGTTTTTCTCCCGACGGAAGCGCCGTTATTTATCCCACGCGAGACGCCGGCGTGGACAATCTATGGTCACAGCCGCTGGACGGCTCCCCCGGCCATAAGCTGACGAACTTTGACTCGCAACATATCGAAGACTTCCGCTGGTCATTTGATGGAAGCAAACTCGCGGTTCTCCGCAGCCGCCGCGATTCTAACGTAGTGTTGATGCGGGACAAAAACCCTTAATCGATTGGCGAGCGAGAAGACCATTCACAGCCGCAAAAGAAACGCCGCCCGAAGGCGGCGCATCCGTCCTGCAACCTTGATTTAGCGGTGTCCGCCGCCCCCGTGGCCTCCGCCACCACCTGAACTGTGCCCGCCACCAGAGCTACCGTGGAATCCACCGCCGCCGCCGGAGCTATGCGACCCACCATACGAACCCCCGCCATAGCTGCGGCCGGAGTATCCTCCGCCATAGCTGCGGCCGGAGTAACCGCCTCCACCATAACTGCGGCCGTAGCTTCCGCCACCGTAATTGCGGCTGGAGTAGCGTTCGTAGTCGCCGTAGCCGCGCGATCCGCCGTAACTGCTGCTCCCGTTATAAGAACGCGAGGCATATTGCTGCGGCGCTGGCCGCACTGGGCCCGTCGGCCGCGGCACGTTGTTATATCCGCCACGGCTTGACGAACCGTTGTAGCCGCGATTCGACGTCGAGTTTTCTGCCGGGCGCACCGTGCTTCCCGCAGGCGGACGCGGAACCGACGAATGGTTCATCGCCATCTGCGTAGGCTGGGAACGAGTGCTCCCGACGTTGCCATGCGAAGTCGGCATTCCACCGGCCGAAGGCGGACGCGGAACGTAGTGGCTAGATGCCGACGTTGAGGTTTGTCCTACGCGGCTTGGCGTTGTCGTGCCCGGGCGCGCGACTCCAGAGGTCCCCCGGTTCGCGGTGTTTTCCGCTCCGCGATTCGTGTTTTCGGCGCCGCGGTTGGAGTTTTGAACTCCGCGATTGCCAATGTTGTTATTCTGCGAAGCCCGCGCTGATTCCATCGCCGAAGTACGCGCCGGTGGCGTCAAGCGGCTCACGGTTGCTCGTGATTCCACAGAACGCGGCGCAGCCGCTGCCGGCTTGCCTGCATTCGCTCCCAACATGCTTGTACGTGTCGGCGCAACGTTCGGGCGGCCCACGCTCGGCGCATTTTTCAAAGCGCTGGTTGGAACGCGCGACATGGTCTTATTTACCGGCGAAGAGCTCGTTAGCGTGCTCTTGGGCGCGGCGGTGAAACCGCCGGGACGGTTCATGTTTGCGTGGTTCATGGCATTCGCCGTGCCGGTGTGGTTGTAATAATTGTTGGTGACGTTATTGATATTGGTGATCCGCGTGTTTGTGACATTCACGCTACGGAAGTAGCCGCGGCTCGCGCCGTACCAGGGATGAAATGGCTCACGCCATCCCAGGGCACACCAGCCGTATCCTACATGGCCCCAGCCCCAACCCCAGCCAAATCCCCAGCCCCAACCCCATCCCCAGCCGCCGTACCATGCGACCAGCGCGGGAGCCCAGATCGGGCGCGCATAGTAAGGTCCGGGAATCCATCCCCAATATCCGCCAACGTAAGCCCAGCGGCCATAGTGGAAGGGAGCGAAACCCCAAGCAGCATCATCCACCCAAGTCCATCCCCAAGGGGAAATCCAAACCCAATGTCCGTAGCGATAAGGCGCCCAACCGACAGGAACGGAATTCGGATACCAGACATTGCCGTAGGTGGAATCGTCTTTCCATTGGCCGTATTGCGCGAGATCATCGGCGCCGACCATGCCTTCGCCGACGTAACGCGAAGAGGCGGAGAGGTCGCGATCTTGGGTACGGTCGCGGTTGCTTGCCCATTGATCAAATGCATCCGGGCCCGGAGCGGATTGTTCCGTGTGGGCGAGATTCGTGCCGGTGAAGCGCACTTGTTTACCTGCGCTGACGCGGACGCTTTGACCTTGTCCGGTCGACTCACCTTCGCCACGGCGAACCGTCACTAAGGTCGAGTCGCCCGTGGAATCCACTTCAAAGCGATAGTTGCCCGCCTTCTTGATCGTGAACGCCTGGTTCGGCGTATCTACCTCGTAGGTTTCGCCGTCGAAGAGTTTACGCACTACGACATTCATCGTGCCCTGATGCAATTGCAATTGCACGATGTTGTCAGTGACGTTGCTCATCGTCAGACTGGTTTCAGAACCAATGCGCACGACGGCGTTGCCGAGACCGAGCTCAGCGCGCGAGTTCTTGTCAGCCCAAATGTTGTCGGCGGTGGTCAATGGACGATTCAGCGAACCCTGCACCCAGTCGTTTACACCGCCCGGTTGAATAGAAACCGAGCCGTCCATGTATTGCAAACGAGCCACGCGACCCGGAGGATCCTTGCTCGGATCCTGGTCGACGGGAGCGGCATCCTGCTGCGCCTCAGCAGGATCGCTTTGCGCTTCGTCATTGTTTGCTTGGGCATTATCGATCTGGCCGTTTTGGTCTGGCGCAGCGACGTACGGAGACGGACGGGCCGAATCGCCCGTGGCCGCAGAGGAGTCGGAAGCAGCCGGAGGAAGATCTTGTTCAGTGGGAGCTTGCGCCGAGGTCAGAACGGGGGAAATTAACCAACCCAGCATTAAGATGCTTGCATAAATTGCGCTTTGCCTACGCTTCATTTCATCACCTGGAACAGACCCCTGTTCCTAAACTTGTAAACCCGTCATGAAGCCAGTAGTTGCGCGGGGTTTCATGGCTCAGTTTGTTGGATGCTGCGCTTCGCCGGACGCTCCTCCTATTTGGGCCTGGTTGTTATGTTATTGATAAAGAGCATCTTGGCGATGCGCTAATGCTTGCCGCCTTCGCCTCCTCCATTGCCGCCATGCGAGTGCTGCCAGAAACCGTGGTGCGATTTAGCGGGTTTGCTCGTGGAGCCATTCCCATTCCGCCCTTCATTAGAATTGCCCGAAGAATTGCCCGACGCGTGCCCTGCACTTGAGTTCGACTGCGGCGGACGCGGAACCGCATGCGGATTCATCGCGTTATCGCGGCCGTTGTTGAGCGGGTTCCGCATCTGCGAGCGCAATTGCTGCTGGGTTTGTGAATCCAGCGGACGTCCTGGGTTTTGTGCCAATGCTTCCCGCTGCCGCGCGAATGGAATTGGCCGCGGCGGCGGTTGCTGACGCGTGACCACCGAATGAGGGCTGGCGGAGGCCGGGGGACGCGATGCCGGAGAACCCGCGTTCGGGCCGAGCACGCTATTTCGCGTGGGGGTGACGGGAGCAGCGGACTGCATCGGCGCTTTCGCAGCTTCCGATGCGGGCACGGTAACTCCTGCCTTATCTATAGGCTCTGAATTCGCCAACGCGCTGGTAGGCGCAGCCGTCATGGCGCCCGGCACGTTGCGGTTGGCATAGTTGACCGTTCCCGCATTCGAGGTATTGACTGTGCCGGGGCGAGCTGTCCCGTTGTTCACGGTTCCATTATTGATGGTGCCGTTGTTGTAAACGTTTGTGACGTTGGTGACGTTCACGTTGTTGACGATGGTGCGGCCGCCGTAAACGGGGTAATAAGGCTCACGATATCCAAGCGGGAACCAGCCCACGCCACCGCCGATTCCGAAACCCACACCAAAGGAGACGCCGACACCCCATCCCGGGCCGCCGACCCAGCCGACGAGTGCCGGAGCATACACGGGACGAACATAGACGGGCCCCGGGCACCATCCCCAATATCCGCCGACGAAAACCCATCGCCCATAGTGCGCGGGGGCATAACCCCACGGCGCAGCATCAACCCATGTCCATCCCCAGGGAGCGATCCAAGCCCAGTGTCCATAGCGATAAGGCGCCCATCCAGGAGCAACTGCCGGCGCCCACACTGGACCGTAGCCCGGAAGGTCGTGCCACTGGCCATAGGCGTCAAGATCCGACGCGCCGGAAATATCCTGCGAGACGTATTTCGCTGAAACCGCCTTGGCGTCGCGCTCATCGCGTTCGCGGCACCAATCATCAAAGCCATCTGGCGTACCGGCGGCGACGGTCTTATGCTCGAGCGATTGTCCGTTGCTAAACGTCGCCTCCTGGCCGTCAGTCAATTTCACCGCTGGACCTTGCGCAGTCGCTTCGCCTTCGCCCTTCCACACGGTGATCTTTGTTGTACCGGCGTTGGGATCCATATCGAAGCGGTAGTTGCCCGGCTTGTCTACAGTGAAGGCGAGATTTTGCGTGTCCACTTCATAGACTTCGCCGTCATGAAGCTTTCGTACATTCAAATCGAGCGAGCCCTGATCCAGTTCAATCTGCACGGTTTGATCGCTGACGTTGGTCAGAGTCATGCTGGTTTCAGCGCCGATGCGTATTACGCCGGTGCCCAGGTGCAACTCGGCGCGCGAGTCTTTGTCAGCCCAGACCTTGTCGGCGGTGGTAAGGGGACGATTCACCGCGCCTTCGACCCAATCGTTGACTCCAGCAGGCTGAATGGACACCTGACCGGAAACATAGTGGAGATCAACGGCGCGGCCGGGCACGTTGGCTCCCACCTCCGCGTTATTTTCGGGTGCAGAAGAAGGCGGAGGTGGAGTTTGCGCTTGCATAGGCGCAGGCGGCGCACTCGGCGGTGGAGCGCCCTGTGGTGGCGGAGGCGGCCCTTGCGCCAGCAATGCTGAAAGAGACAGGATGACGATGAATAATGTGACGGACGCGGCACGGCGCGAAATGTTCATGTTTCTCCAGAAACGTGTAAAAAGCGGGCTCATTGAACCTGTTCGACAACCCCAAACTTACTTGTATTGTTTCATAACCCCGCCGGACGAGGTAAGTTGCGGCGGGACCGCGTCTAAGCCGGGGCACGAAGACGCATGTTTCGCGTCACAGCAGGCTGTGTCTCAAGATACAGCGACGCAAGGCCGGCCCAAGCGAATCTTGATACACCGCGCCAAACGGGTTCCCCTGGCCAGAGCGAACGGGTCGAAAGGCCCGCCCCGATTGGCGCGGTTTGTATCACAGCCACGCATAGTAAGGCCCGGAAGGTCACGAGAGCTCAGGAATTCTTTGTATCGGAAAACATTCACAGAAGTGACGTACGTCACAGCGTTGCATCGAGGTGTTGTGCCAATCTACAGTCGCAGCGCTGATCCATGAAGGTTCCAGGCAAGCCAAATTGCTTCGGACAAGGCAACAGGCGGCCGATCCGCCATGATCAGCGCTGATTTGATACGAAAGCGAGGTAAAAGCCATGTCAGAATTATTCCTGCCCCGTAATGAAGAAAAAATCGCAATCCTGCCCGCGAAATCGGAGGGCATGAAATCCCGCGTCGCGGAAATGTTCGATAAAATCTCCCGCCGCGCCTACGAGTTGTTTGACGGCAATGGACGCGAATTTGGCCATGACCTGGAACACTGGTTCAATGCCGAGATGCAACTGCTGCATCCCGTGCACGTGCGAATTACGGAGTCCGGCAACAACCTGGAGATCGAAGCGGAAGTGCCGGGGTTTAACGAAAAGGACCTGCAAGTCAGCGCGGAACCGATGCAAGTGACGATTTCCGGTAAGCGCGAAAGCGCAAAGCAAGAAAAGAAAGGCAAGACGGTGTACACGGAGTCGTGCTCCGGTCAGGTTTTGCGGATCGTCGACCTGCCAGTGATGGTGGATGCCGAGAAAGTCACAGCCACGTTGAAAAACGGCATGCTGCAATTGACGCTGCCAAAGGCAGTGCGGGCGAAGACCGTGGAGATTCGCTCGGCCGCTGCGTAAAAGCTAACTCACTCTGGACGGGCAGGGCGCAACCCGCTCTGCCTGTTTAATTTGTGTGTGATGGCGAGATTTTCGGCTCCTGGCCATTTACCCGGTTCGGCTACAATTAACGGGGGAGAGTTGGCCGAGTGGTTGATGGCACCGGTCTTGAAAACCGGCATACCTTAACGGGTATCGGGGGTTCGAATCCCTCACTCTCCGCCATTCAGTCTGAGCTGCAGAGAATCCTTGCTGTATTTCCTCGAAAACCTTCGATTATTGCCGCAATTCTGCGAATATTAGCAGCAAAGCGGACAAGAGAAACTAGCTCGGTCAGCTGGCAGTAGGCAGATTTCCGGCTCTTTTCTCTGCGAGCGGAATTGGCAGTCCGCTTTCGACCACTACACCAGGCGAATGCTCGGCGATCTTAAATCGATGAGCCGGCGAAGGGACTTGACTCTTGTCTCGAGTGACCACGACCTGCAATAAGAGGCAAACGTTCCCGCGTCAAGAAGCAAGTAACAACGCGGTTGAAACGCGATCGCAATCAATCTGGAAAGCGTTTGACGATTAACGAGAGATATTGATGCACAAAGCAACGGCCATGCTGCCTTCACCCACGCTGCTGGAAACGCGCTTGATCGAGTTGTAGCGAACGTCGCCCACACAGAAAGAGCCCGGAAGATTTGTTTCCAGCAGAAATGGAGCACGATCTCCCGCCCAACCTGGCTGGTCACTCACCTCGCGCCCCGTGCGTACGTAGCCGTTTTCGCGTTGCAGTTGAGGTGGCAACCAATGGGTTACTGCATCGGCGCCGATCATGACAAACACGGATTGGAGGCTTGGCTATAATAGCCATTCATCTCGCTCCATGTGCTGAGCCAGGTCGTCCCGCAGCCCTGTGTAGCCACTCTCGCCTGATACCAGCTCGCGGAGCTCTCAGTCATGAGGTCGTCAAAGCCCTTGAAGACTGCACCCATTAAAAGCAGTTGGCGGCCATTGTCCCCCTTGCACCCGTTCAGTATCCCGCCGTTAGCAGCGCATATAGCGTTCACCGTGATTGCAGGAAGTGTTGATGATTCCTTGGCCCGCGGCGACCGTCATAGATATTCCCTCCTGTTCGCAGACTGCAAACCCATCCACCAACAGGCGCGACAATCGCGACACATACAGCCTAAGGGTGAGTCACCACTCGGCTGGTGGCTGCTTTGTGTCGGCATACGGGCCGATCCAAAGTGCCAGTTGCATCTGAATTGACTTGCACCACGCCAGATGCATCTTGGCCACCTCTTCGGCGGAATTTCCCTTCGCCGCGAGATACGGT
>Ga0181531_10000863_pt1 | contig 19729 bp, 19 predicted proteins | sample PEATcosm2014_Bin_38_FD_119743 | JGI IMG/M metagenome (GOLD analysis project Ga0181531, IMG submission 119743) | Peatland microbial communities from MTU Mesocosm Facility, Houghton, MI, USA - PEATcosm2014_Bin11_10_metaG | ecosystem: Environmental > Terrestrial > Soil > Wetlands > Peat | place... | reverse complement strand
GGGCCAGATCGGGAGTGTCTGCCACCTTGCCGCGATACAAGTCGATGGCGAGCGCGACATATCCCTGGTCAGCGAGCTTGTCAGCCTGCTGCTTGACCCAATCGTTGAGTCCCCAATATTCATGGACGACGATAAGCGCCGGGAATGGGCCCTTCCCGGCCGGGGTGTACAGAATCGCGTTGACAGTTTCGTCACCCGACTTGTAGGAAACGGGCTTGCTTTCGGCGGCAAAGGCGGAGAACAAACAGGCAAAGGTCAGAGCAGCGAGCGTCAAAGTGCGGAGAAAAGTTTTCATCGCGCAGGCCTCGTAGCGTCAGCCTTTCGATGCTACAAGCAATATCTTCGATTGGAAAAAAATCGTTTCTTAGCGGATTGGTTGAGGTCTCGATCAAGTTGAACGAATCCTAGGGCGTACCTTCGAAGAGGGGCCAGAGTCCATCAGCCGTAACACGGTAGATGGCATAGGCACTGCCATCGGCGGTCGTACGGCGGAAAAGCAGTTCTCCGCGCCCGTCCCCGTCGGCGTCAACCGCATCGATGAGTTCCATGCGCGGCGTTACATCGAGATGATCGGAATCTGTCTCAGAAAAGAACAGTTTTTGCACTTCGCCTTCGAGGTTGGTGCGCGCGATGAGGGTGATCTCTTGCGGACTTTCGAGGTGTCCGGTTGGCGCAGCCGGCGGCTGGGTTTTCGCGGAAAGCACAAGTACAGGTTCGTTCGAGTTAGAGAGATCGAAGATCCGCAGACGCACATCGTTGAAGTCGGGCTTGGGCGTCTTGCCGGATTTGTGATTGGTCTTGATCGCGGTCTTGGATGGTGATTTTGCGTTGGTGACGGCCGCGCCCTTTGCCGCCGCACGGGCTTGCGCGCTGATCTGGGTTGCTGCGAGATCGAGCATTTTATTGCGATAGATGGCCTCTTCGGCGGGTTTGACGTCATAGATGTAGGGCCGCGGATCGGGACCCGCCGCGTCGGAAATCGCGGGAATCAAAGTGATCTGAGGCGCGGGAGCAGCGGTGCCGGCGGGGTTGGGTTTCGCCGGCGATGTCGCCGGTGCCGAAGCGGTCAAGGCAGGCAGCGCGTCGAAGGTTGTAAAAGGCTCGTGCTGTTCGGAGGGATCGGGCTTTCCGCGGCGCAGGCGCGGTCGATTCGGATCCTGCATGGGTTCGTCGGCGGGTACAGGGGCTGAAGCTGTTGTAGCCGGCTTCGGAGCGTCGGTGGCAGATGGCTTGGGGGTTCCGGGCGGAATCGAGGCTCCATTGGACGGTGGCGCAGACGGAGGTGATGCCGGTTTCTGATCTTTGCCGGTTTGGTCTTTGGGCTGGTCTTTGTCTTGATTGCTGTCTTTGTCCTTACCGGCGCTCGATTTGGAACTGGTGTCGACGTCGCCCTTGCCGCTCTCGCGACGATGCAGCACCGGAGGACCGTCGGGGTCCTCAATCACGGGGGTGGCATATTTCTTGCTTTTTTCCGGAGGGCGCAATCCCGCTGGCAGCCAGCTGCCTTCAGCAATCCAGGTATGGTTCAGTTGACCGGGCTGGGTGACGGTGAACAGACCCTGCGAGACTCCGGAAACGAAGGCCTCATATACCGTGGCGTATTCGAGCGCCATAGGCACGGGTGATGCTTTATAAGAACCGGCGTCGTAGAACTTCCCATCCATCATGATGGCGATCGGGATGATCCGGCCCTTGCCGCCTTTGGGTGAAAGCTGAACCAGTCCGAGAGCGCGCGGGCCCTTATCCACCGGCGCCTTGCGACTATAGGGCGGATTAATGATTTGCGCGGCCAGTAATGCGCCGAGCAGGGAAAGTGTGAGGCTCGAGATGACGCCGCATGCAGCCTTGCGATATAACGATGAGCGGCGAGGAGAAAATCCCATGGAAGTTAATGATAAATCCCCGGACTTTAGTACGACGGACGAGAACGGCAACAAGGTTGCCCTGAAAGATTTCCGCGGCAAGACAGTGGTGTTGTATTTCTACCCGAAAGCCGACACGCCGGGCTGCACCAAGGAAGCGTGCAGCTTCCGTGACAGCTATTCTGCCATCAAGAAAACGGGAGTTGTGTTGCTGGGAATCTCGAGGGACACGGCGGACTCGCAGAAGAAGTTTCAGGAAAAGTTCGGGCTGCCGTTTCCGCTGCTGGCGGATCCCGATAAGAAAATCGCGAACCTGTTCGGCGTGGTGAAAGAAAAGAACATGTACGGCAAAAAAGTTGAGGGCATAGCGCGCACTACGTTCGTGATCGGTCCCGACGGGAAAATCAAGCACATCTTCAACAACGTCAAGCCCGAAGGCCATGCAGACGAGGTACTGGCCTATCTGAAGCAAGCGGCATGACGGCTCCGGTGAATCGCACATGAACTCGCTTGCCCGCACGCGCCTGCTGAATGCGGAATTCTTCGATCGCGATCCGCGAAGGGTGGCGCGGGCCCTGTTGGGAAAATTACTGATAAGAAAAACCCCGAGAGAGCTCCTCGCCGGACGCATCGTGGAAACAGAAGCGTATCTCGGACAAGGCGACGCAGCCGCGCACTCGGCATCGGGCAGGACGGCACGCAATTCCGTTCTCTTCGGCCCTCCTGGACGCGCTTACGTGTACTTCATTTACGGCAGTCATTATTGCCTGAACGTCTCCTGCCTTCCCGATGGTGTTCCTGGGGGCGTGCTCTTTCGCGCGCTGGAACCTATCACCGGACTAGAAGCAATGGCTAAGGCGCGCGGCATCACCTTGCCGCAACACAGCAACGGCCAGAGTCCTGCGGTACTCAAGGCAATTTCCTCCGGCCCGGGACGTATGGCGGAGGCCCTCGGAGTCACCCGCGAACGTGACAATGGAAAGAGCCTGGTGAGCCTAAGGTCCGATCTCCGTATCGTGGACGACGGATTTCGTGTGCGGAAAATCTCGGTCACTCCCCGCATTGGAATCGTGAAGTCGGCGGAGGAACCCCTGCGTTATATCATCGCCGGAAATCCGTTTGTTTCAGGAAGAAGCTCTTAGGACTTTGCGCTTTCCAATGCGCAGCTACGACAACTTTGCGTATTCTGTTTTCGCCTGCTTCAAGAGAGGCACATCAGGGTCGGCGTCTTTCCAATAAGCGAAGAAATCCTGATAGGCAGTTCGTGACTTGGCGGTGTCACCTTGTTGCGCGTAGGCACGTGCGGCGCCAAGCCGTGCCAGCACATAGAGCGGGCTGACGGGATTCATGCCGCGGCGATCACTGATTTTCTGAAATTCAACCAGGGCCTTCGCTGGCTCGTGCTGGTCGAGATAAGCCTCGCCGCGCAGGTAGAGGACCCAGTAATCCAGGGGTGCAGTCGGACCCGTTCCGAATTCGAAGGGCCGCGCATCTTCCAAGGCGCTAATAGCGACGGCTGGCTGTTTGCGCTGCAGCGCAATGACGGCCCGCGAGACAGCCAGTTCTCCCTTGTTCAGAATGGTGTCGTCGGGATATTTCTTTGCCAGATCGGCGATCGTCTTTTCAGCGCGGCCGGTGTCTCCGATGCGCGCGAATACTTGCGCGACGCCGCTATTGACGCTGCGGTCGTCGGTCAAAGCCGCGGCAGACTGGGCTAACTCGCGAGCTTTATCCGGATTGCCAAACTCCGCCTCGATCGAGCCTTGGCTGGCTAAGACAGCTGCAGCAAAATCCTTGTCTTCTCCCTCTGCTTTCTGGACAGAGGTGTTGCATGCTTCGCGGCCAGCCTGCACCTGGCCGCCGAAATATTTGGCATTGCAACTGAGCGACAGGATGAAGAACTGATCGGCTGAGCTTGTGGCACTATCGATGGCGTGTTGCATCGCCGCCTTGTCGCCCCGAATAAACGCGAGGTTGTAGCCGATCAAGACGGTGGAAAATGATTCCGCTTTTTGGGCAGCGGCCTGATCGAGCATGGCCCGCGCTTCATCGTAGCGTCCGAGCGATACATACCCACCAGCCACGTTCTGGTACGCAAAGACATCCTTGGGGTCAATTCGCATGGCTAACTGCGCGTTCGCGAGAGCCTTTTCGGGTTGGCCCACCGCACTGTACGCGAGAGCCAGATTGTCGGAGGGCACATTGTCGCGCGGGTAAGCCTGCTTCCATTGTTCGTAAATGTCGATCGCCTTTTCGAGTTGACCCACGGACTCGTAATAGTGGGCAGAGATATAAAGTTTCTCGCGTTCGCTCGCCCGATCCCGCAGATCGAACGCTTTCTGCAATGCATCGCTGCTGAGAGTCTTAGCCCCGAGGTTGTTGTAGGCAACGCCCAGGGTACCGTAGGCCATGGCGAAATTCGGATCGAGCTCAACCGCATGCTTCAGATAGGGTATGGCGCGATCGTCGTGCAACGTATTGTGCTCGGTTTGGCCCTGGCTAAAGGCCTGCAGGGCTTCGAGCGATGAGGTAGTTGCCTGCTCCAGAGGCTTGGCAAAAGCCTGCACCGAGCCGAGCGATTCCCCGAGTTTGCCGCGCAAAGATGAGGCGGCGCTGTCGAGGGCCTTGAGTACCTGCTCTTTGCTCGAGGCCTCAACTTGTTCGCGGGCGAGCGTGTCTCCAGTCTGGGCATTGATCGCCGAAAGAGTGACCACATAGGAGCTACCTAGGCTGGAGATGGATCCCTCAATCACCGCTTTGGCACCTTCGCGCTGGCTGATTTCGCGCGCGACGTCGCTGGTAATGCGTTCGCCGGGCTGGCGGCCCATGAAGCCGAGCGTTTTTCGGATGCGGGATTCGGGCAGAATATTGAGAAATGGCGACTGCTCGAGCTGCACGGCAAGCGCTTGTTTCAAGGTTCCGTCAAACACCGGATCACCAGTGGTGTTGACAAAGTCGGCAAGCACGATCGTGTCTTTGGCGGTCAGCGCACTGCCGTGACGCGATCGCAGAAAGAAGAGTGTCCCGACGATGGCAGCGACCACAACTGCGGCAGCGATCGCCGGGATTTTCCAGGGCCGCTTCGACGCTGCGATCGGCGGCATGGCCGAAGCAGTCCCGCTGACTGATAACTGTGGGCTCGAAGAGACGGCGGCAGGTCCTGCAACCGCAGACGGTGCTGATGGTTGGCTGCCCGAGGCAGGGCCGGATGACGGCGCCACCGGGCCCGATCCTGAATCGTGCGCCGCAGCTACCGATCCGGAACTCGCAGCTACCGCGCGTCCAGTGTCGGTGTCACGCTTAAGGCGCTGCAGGTCGGCGCGGATGTCAGCTGCGTGCTGGTAGCGGAGATTGCGGTCCTTCTCGAGTGCTTTATTGATGATGTCTTCGAGTTTTGGCGGCAGATCCGGATTCAAGCGGACCGGCGGAGCCGGAGCGCGATCAAGAATCGCCTGAAAAATCAGCGCCGAGGTTTCACCGCGAAAAGGCACGACGCCGGTCGCCATTTCATAAAGCACAGCTCCAAAAGAAAAGAGGTCGGTTCGCGAATCAAGCTCTTTGCCTTTCGCCTGTTCGGGAGACATATAGGCAACAGTGCCGATGGTCGAACCCGGACTCGTGAGATGTTCTTCGGCGACAGTGGCTTCTACGGTCACGCCCGAGGCTTCAGAGGCCTGCTTCGCGGGCTGGGTGACTTTGGCCAGTCCGAAATCCAAGATTTTTGCGTGCCCGCGTTTCGTGACAAAAATATTCGCAGGCTTGATATCGCGATGAACAATGCCCTGGGCGTGCGCAGCATCGAGGGCATCGGCTACTTCGACGCCCAGCGACAAGAGAGCGTCCAATTCCATCGGGCGATTGGCTATGACGTGTTTCAGCGTCGATCCGTCAAGGAACTCCATGACGATGAAGGCCTTGCCGTCCTGCTCGCCGATGTCGTAAATGGTGCAGATATTGGGATGATTGAGGGCGGAAGCCGCTTTGGCTTCGCGACGGAAGCGCTCGAGCGCCTGACGGTCCTGGGAGAGGTTTTCGGGAAGAAACTTGAGCGCAACGAAGCGGTCGAGGCGGGTGTCTTCGGCTTTATAAACGATCCCCATCCCGCCGCCGCCGAGTTTTTCGACGATGCGGTAATGCGAGAAAACCTCGCCGACCATTTTTGCGCTCCCGGACGCAGGGCTGAATATTACGGTTCAGGATTCGGGAAGTCAATCCAACTGGCTGGTCACACCAATAAGGAATCCAGCACTACATTGTCGATCAGGCGGGTGGATCCAACATATGCAGCTACGGCGACTAGCGTCCCCTGAGAGACGCGCTCGATAGGGTCCAGCGTGTCAGGATCGACGATGTCAAAATAGTCGAGCCGCACGTCCGCTTCCTTAGTGACGACTTCCTTACCAGCGGAGATGAGTTGGAAAGCATTCGTTTCCCCTGCGCGAAAATCCTGCTCCACCCGCTGTAACGAACGGTGCAGCACGAGAGCGCGGACGCGCTCCTGCGGATTCAGGTAGACGTTGCGCGAGCTCATCGCCAGTCCATCAGGCTCGCGAACGATAGGACAACCGACAGTCTCTAACGGAAAGTTCAGATCATGGACCATGCGCCGAATAATTGCTAGTTGCGCGGCATCCTTTTGTCCAAAAAAGGCAGCTTGCGGCTCGATGATGTGAAACAGCTTGGCGACGATAGTGGTGACGCCGCGGAAATGGCCGGGGCGCGAACTTCCGTCAAGCTTTTCGCTCAGACCCTCGACCACCACCCAGCTGACTTGGCCATGCGGATATATCTCTTCGACAGGGGGAGCGAAGAGGATCTCGACACCCTCTTTTTCCAGCAGTTGCCAATCGCGCTCGAACTGGCGCGGATATTTGGCCAAATCTTCCGTGGGTCCGAATTGCGTGGGGTTGACGAAGATCGAGACGGCGACCACATCGCATTGCCCTTTGGCAGCCCGCACCAGGGACAAGTGTCCATCATGAAGAGCTCCCATGGTCGGAACCAGGCCCAGTCGTCTGCCGCCCGTTCGTTCGCGTCCACAAGCAGCGCGCACTTCGGAAATTGTCGAACAGATCTTCACAAAGAATTTTCAGAGACCCGCGCTGTCACGGCGCTTCACGAAATTGGACATCCAACTCTTTCAGAGTTCCCAGCAATAGGGCACGGTTCTTGCGAACGTCAGCTTTAGTTTGCTCACTGGCATCTTTGGGGACAGCCTGAGCGATCAACACGACGCGGCCATAGGGCCACGCCTCCGAGCCCAACGAAACCAATTGGGCGGGAATTTCTTCCGGCTTCAGAATATGGATCTCGCGGTTTGACAAATCGACGAACCCAATGCCGTCTTCGCGCACGACCAGATACGGATTCTTCCAAGCCGTCATGTCAGCGAAGTTCGGATACTTCGACGGATCGGGCGCAGGAATCGATTCGAGTCCGGTGGGCTGCGCGGTTTCGGTGGGCGCGGCTTCCGGTTGCGGAGGCTTGGAACAGGCGGTCAGAAGGGCCGTCAGAACGAAAAAGGCAAATGTTCGCTTGAGGTCGTACACAACCTTGTTCTCCACCTGCCATTATCGCCGCATGGCCTGTTTGCGGTGGAGTACCGTTTCGAGTGCCGTCTGCGTCTCTTTGGGCAGATGGTAGGACTCGGCGTCAGTGGGGAACTGGTGTGAAACGACGTCGGCTTTGAAAGCCAGCACGGACTCGGTGATGAGCGCGGCCGCGTCTCCATAGCGGCGAACGAATTTCGCCGGTTGTCCGAATGTCAGGTTGACCAGATCATGGAAGACCAGCACCTGGCCATCGCAGTCCGGCCCGGCGCCGATGCCGATGGTTGGTGTTTCGACTTCGGCCGTGATCATCGACGCAACTTCGCGCGGAATGCCCTCGAGGTAAATACAGGCGACTCCGGCGCGATCGAGCGCGACGGCATCGCGCATCAGTTGCTCAATCGCATTCAGCGTCTTGCCCTGAACTTTGTAGCCCCCCATCACGTTGACCGATTGCGGTGTAAGGCCGATGTGTCCGGCGACCGGAATCTCCGCATCGATCACGCGGCGAATCAAGTCCGCCCGTTTTTCACCGCCTTCCATCTTGACGGCTTCCGCGCCACCTTCTTTTATAAAACGAGCGGCGTTCTGAATTGCGTCCTTAGGGTCGACTTGATACGAGCCATAGGGCATATCGGCAACGAGGAATCCGTGTTTGACGCCGCGGCGCACCGCTCGAACATGGTGCAGCATTTCGTCCACTGTGACCGAAAGTGTGTTGTCGTAGCCGAGCATCGTCATGGCTAGCGAGTCGCCAACGAGCACGATGTCGATGCCCGCTTCATCCACCAGACGGGCAGTGGCGTAGTCGTACGCGGTCAGGCAAGTAATGGGGTCATGCTGAAACTTCTTTTCGCGGAGTGTAGAGGTAGTAAATTTCCGGCGAGGTTCGCCGATCGGTGTGAGACTCACGATGTCCTCCAGTGCCCCTCCGCAAACCGGGCGGATAGAGCCTGTGCCACATCTATTGATATTACGAAGAGGATTGTAGCTGCAAATCGTCCCGGTGACCAGTCACCAGTCGGTGGTTACCAATTCGGTACGCGAAACCCTTTGTTCTCAATCTATAAGTCGGACCGGGGTCGCGTGACGCTAGGCGCTGGCTGCGTTCTCACTGCCGAGCGGCAGGAAATATTGCGTGCCCTTGATGGGAGCGGAAACCTTTTTCAAGAGTTCCTGCAGGTCCTCGTTGCGGTCGACAAAGTCAATGTCACTCGTATTCACGATCAGGAGGTCGGACTGGGTGTAGTGAAAGAAGAAGTGCTCATACGCCTTGACGACTTCCATCAGGTAGTCTTCGCTGATAGCTTTTTCACCGACGACATTCTTCTTCTTGAGACGTTTTTTCAGCACTTCCGGCGTGGCTTGCAAATAGATGACGAGATCGGGCGTCGGCAACTGCTCGCGGAAATGATTGAAGTAGCGATTGTAAGTATCGAGTTCCTGATCGTTGAGATTGAGACAAGCGAACAGCTTGTCTTTTTCGAAAATGTAATCGGAGACGACAGTTTTGTTCGAGTGGGGTCCGAGGTCGAGCGCGCGCAGTTGCTCGAAACGGCGAATCAGAAATGCCAGTTGCGTCTGGAATCCAGCGCCGGGCTCGCCATCGTAGAACGCCTTCAGAAAGGGGTTGTCTTCGGGCTCGATGACGCGCTGGGCGGCGAGACGCTCTCCGAGAACCCGTGCCAGGGTGCTTTTCCCCACTCGTATGGGACCTTCGACCGCGATGTAACGGGGAAGTTCGAAAAGCTTGGCCATGGCAGGACGTGAGCAGAATATATTGCTTCGCTCGAACGCGCAATTGTGGATTAGAGTCGTCGATTGTTGTCAGCGGTCGCGGTTCGCGCAGGGCGGTCCGCCAATGTGATCGAAACAAATCGTCCCTTCTCGCCGACTGAAGCTCGCCGGCCATTGAGCATATAGAATTTGATCCATGCTCCCTGCGATCGCCGGACTTATGTCCCTGGCTGCGGCTTCCGCAGCCGGTTACCAGTCGATGGCTCCGACTGGGCAGTGGTTCGGGCAGACATTTTGCGGCGGAACTCGTGGGATTAAACGGATCGCACTAACCTATGACGACGGACCGAACGATCCGCACACACTGAAGTTGCTAGACGTACTGGCCAAGCATGATGTGCGAGCGACATTTTTCATGATTGGCCAGTTCGTGCGCGAACGTCCTGACATAGCCCGCGCAGTGGCAGAAGCCGGGCAGGTTGTGGGCAATCACACATTCACGCATCCCGTCCTGACCTTCAAATCATCAGCAGAAACTCGCTCGCAGCTGGTGGATTGCCGTCAGGCGTTAGATGACACCATCGGCAACCACTCGCAGCTATTTCGTCCGCCATTTGGGGCGAGGCGTCCGGCAACACTGCAGATCGCACGGACGCTCGGGCTGGAGACAGTAATGTGGAGTGTGACGGGATACGACTGGAATGCGCCTCTGGCGGCGGTGATCGAGAAGAAGGTCATCCGACAGGTGCACGGCGGAGACGTGGTCCTGCTGCACGACGGCGGACATCGCGGGATGGGGGCGGACCGGGCGCAGACGGTGATCGCGACAGACAGTTTGATCCGGCGATATAAAGATCAGGGCTATGAGTTTGTGACAGTCGAACAGATGATGGCGCAGAGTCGTACGTAATCGTGGGTTGGCGGACCAGACGGGCGGTGCTCGGAAAGGTCTGTAGGAGCATTGATTCGGATGAACCGCCACCAAGGTTTGTCTCTCCACGTGACTATCTACGCATGCACGATGGCAAACGCCTGCTTCGCAGCGCCGATCGTCTGCTGCACATCGCGTTCGCTGTGCGCGGCGCCCAAGAATGCAGCCTCGAATTGCGATGGTGGTAAATAGATTCCGTTTTCGAGCATCGCGCGAAAAAAAATTCCGAACGCTTTGGTATCACTTTTCTCGGCAGAAGCCCAATCGGTAACTGGACCCGTTGTAAAGAACCATGTAAACATCGAGCCGACGCGATTGTGGCACATGGTCACGCCGGCATCTTTGGCGGCGGCCGCGACTCCCGTGACCACTTCTCCGGCGAGTTTGTCGAGCTTTGCGTAGATATCCTTGTGGTCGCGCAGATGGCTGAGCGTGGCGTAGCCGGCAGCCATCGCCAGCGGATTTCCCGACAGTGTGCCGGCTTGGTACACGGGACCAAGCGGAGCGATGAGATCCATGATTTCGCTCGAGCCACCATAAGCACCCACAGGCAGCCCTCCGCCAACAATCTTGCCCATCGTAGTCAGGTCGGGCTCGATCTTGTAGAGTTCCTGAGCTCCGCCATAGGCGAGGCGGAATCCGGTCATGACCTCGTCGAAGATGAGCAGTGCTCCGTCACGCTTGGTGACGGCGCGCAATGTTTCGAGGTATCCGAGATTCGGAGGCACGCATCCCATATTGCCGACGACCGGCTCGACGATGACGCAGGCGATCTGATGCTTGTATTTTTCAAAGGCCTGCTCGATCGCGGCTGTGTCGTTGAACGGAAGAGCGAGCGTAAACTGGGTGAATTCTTCCGGAACCCCTGCCGACCCCGGAATACCCAACGTGGCGACACCCGACCCTGCTTTCACGAGCAGCGCATCCGAGTGTCCGTGATAGCAGCCTTCGAACTTGATAATGTATTTCCGTTTCGTGTATCCGCGCGCCAGGCGAATCGCTGACATGGTCGCTTCCGTGCCGGAGCTGACGAAACGGACTCTCTGCATGTGTGGAAAAGCGGAAATCACCAATTCGGCAAGATCGGCTTCCGCTGGAGTCGAGGCCCCGAAGCTCGTGCCCTTGCGGGCCGCCGCGGTTATGGCATCGACCACCGCGGGTAGGGCGTGCCCGAGAATGAGCGGTCCCCAGGAACCGATGTAGTCGACATACTCATTGCCATCAGCGTCCCAGATGTGCGAACCTTCGCCTCGCACAATGTACAACGGATCGCCTCCGACGCTGCGAAATGCACGAACCGGGGAATTCACACCACCGGGAATCAACCGTTCGGCGCGTTTTTGCAGGCTCCGCGATTGCTCGATCTTGCGGGACATAGATCCTCCACACACCGGCTCCCTCGTACAGCGAAGGATTCATCGATCAATATAGCAGCGGAGATGGAGGGCCCGGCAGCGCGGGAGATCACAAGAGGATGTGATGCTCGACACTCGGAATTTCGCGGGCGCGCAACTCCCATAGTAAGTTCAACAGATCTGGTAATAACCATTGCGGCGTCCAACTTCGACTTTGAGCCCGAACAGTTTTGCCATTCTCTCCGCCTGCAGTACCTCTTCCTTGCGCCCGTCGGCCAGTACGCGGCCATTCGACAGGAGAACCGCGCGTTCGATCTCCGGAACGATATCGGCGAGTTCATGGGTTACGAGGATGATCCCGATGCCAGAGCGCGCCAGGACACGCATGGTTTCGCGCAGGTCGTGTTGGGCGCGGATGTCCAGCGAATTGCTGGGCTCGTCAAATAACAAGGCCTGGGGCTCGTGGACCAGCGCGCGGGCGATGAGGACGCGCTTTGCTTCGCCCGATGACATTTCGGCGACGGCGCGATCGGCGAGATGCGAAACTCCGAGCCGCAGCAACGCGGCTTCGGCCATTTCTCTATGGGCCGGATCGACATTGTGGCTCGGGAAAATGCGCGTGCTGCTGAAAAAACCGGAGAGCACGACGTCGAGGCCGCTGGAATCCCCGGTACAGGAAGACATCAGATCGTTCGAAACGATGCCGAGGAGAGAGCGGAGTTCAAAAACATTCCAACTTTTCTTGCCGAGAATCGCCATCGAGGAATTGTCGCGGACAACGGGATAGCACTCGCGCATGATTGTCTTGATCAGGGTGGATTTTCCGCAACCATTCGGCCCGAGCACCACGAGATGTTCGTGGGCACGCACCCGGAGCGTGAAGTCATCAAGGGCGATCTTCTCTCCCCGCATCACTCGGATGTTTTGCAAATCGAGGAGAGGTGGTTGATCCTCGGGTGAATTCGAATTCATCGGACTTTTACAAAACTGCAATATTCCTGCAATCTCCCGCCGTTATCTTAACGGCAGTTGCCCTTCTAACCGGGAGGGTTTATTAGGACGGCCTTGGGGGGCTCCGGGCTGTCCTTTTTCATTGCAGGTTAGGTCCTCGGCCAAGTCTCCCGGACTCATTTCAGATACGAGCGAACGATCTCGATGAGTTCGTCGGTTGCGAGAGCCTGCTCAGAACTGGCCTTCTTTGGGTCGATGACATGAAAGCGGATATGGCCTTCGAGCAATTCCGCCATCAATCCGTTCATGGCGCCGCGCGCAGCAGTGATCAACTGCAGAACGTCGGAGCAATCCTGATCGGCCTCGAGGGCACGTTCGATAGCGGCAATCTGCCCTTTGATGCGCTTGATGCGAAGGATCAGTTTGGGTTTTTCTTCGACAGTGTGCATTTTTGAATTTGATTCATAGTATACTCCCCTATAGTATACAAAGCAAGTCTTGCCGGAAGGGACCCCGGCGAGGGATCAGAAAGGCAAAAAGATCCCCGGCGGTGGCGGGTCATAAAAGAGTATGCGCCGTCATCGGGGCTGCCGTGATTGCAATCACGATGAAGCGTGATCGGAAATCTCGAGGAAAGGCGCGGCGAGCAGGTAGCGTCGGGTCATGATATTGAAATTGAAATTCATTTTCATCACGGACCCCGGCTCTCGGCGACTGATCGCCCGATTTCGCGCGCCCGCTGTTTGGACAACTCTCCTGTTCGGGGCCTTGAGTCTGTACGCGCGGGCACAGGCGCCGGACGCCGCAGGGCCACAGACCACCACTACGGGCGCTTCCTTCCCTGCCCCGCCTCAATCTCGAACGAATACGGCCGACTCGACCGCGGGTGATGCAATCGCCGACCCGGAATCAATGCTGCCGCATCTTAAGGACACGCGCTTCTGGTTGTCGGGGCAGATGAACTTTATCTTTCAAGTTCATCCTGACTTTCCCGCCACCTATAGCGGCACGCATAGCCTGAATCCGAACTATGAGAAGGCAACCTCGCGCGTGCTCACGCTCTATACCGGAGTTCGACTCAACAATTCGACCGAACTGCTGGTCGACATCGAAGAAGCTGGCGGTGCGGCGCTCAGCCAGGGGTTCGGGCTCGCCGGAAACACCGACCTGGATATCGTGCGTAATCCTGAACTGAGCAAAGCACCGTACCTTGGCCGGGGCATGATTCACAAAGTCTTCGCCTTGAGCAAAGACAAGATCGAAAATGAGCGAAGTTTCTTGTCGCTTTTCGACGAACTGCCCCGACGCCGCCTGGAAGTCCGACTCGGTAAATTCAGCATGCCCGATTTTTTTGACATCGATTCGGTAGGCAGCGATACCCACTTTCAATTCATTAACTGGTCGGTTGACAATAACGGCGTATGGGATTACGCCGCGGACACACGCGGTTACACGGTAGGACTGGTGGCGGATTACGAGGACCGGAACTGGGGATTCCGCTTTGCCGAAGCGCTAATGCCAAAGGTGGCAAACGGAATCGATCTCGTGTACCGGCCGTGGCAGGTGCACGCGGAGAACTGGGAATATGAACTGCGGCGTGGCGCTCTACCGAAGAAGGCGGGGGTTGTCCGGCTGCTCGCCTATCGAAACTCTGCGAACATGGGCATTTATCGCGACGCAAACAGCCAATTTGAGGAGGGCGCGGTCAAGGTCCCGGACATCACAAACCATCCCTGGCACGTCACCCACAAGTATGGCTTTGGAATCAATGTTGAACAGACTCTGACCAAGAATTTCACGGCGTATGCGCGCTGGGGGTGGGACAACGGGAGGACCGAATCCTTCGCGTATACCGAGATTGATTCCACCTTCAATCAAGGTATCGGGGCAAGCGGCGCGCTATGGCATCGTAAGCAAGACCGCGCCGGCTTAGCTTTCGTGTCGAACGGTATCAAAAAGGACCACCAGGTATACCTGGCTAATGGAGGGCTGGGTTTTCTGCTGGGTGATGGCGGCCTCACCTACGGTCGGGAAAATATTTTCGAAACCTATTACACGGCGCACGTCTGGCGCGGAATCTATATCGCTCCCGGCGCCCAGCACATCAACAATCCTGGATACAACCGTGAACGCGGACCGGTCGTCGTTCCCACTCTACGCGCCCACGTGGAATTCTAGGGCTTTCCAACAAGGGGCACGGCAACGGGGCGCAAGGCGGCTCCCAGTCAAAGCGGGCGTTGGACTCCGGCTTCCCACTTCTGCACGGTGTGAAATGCCCACGCCATGCGGGGAGTATTGTGCGCGATCCCGAAGCGGCCCTGAGAATCCAGAAGAATGATGCCACCGTGGCCGTTGAGACGCTGTTTGAGATAGTTCATAGCTTCTTTCGCGACCCACTCGGGGATATTGCCTGCTTCGACGCGATCGGCGGCCCATTTCGCGAGTACCAGCTTCATGATCGGCTCTCCCCATCCGGTAGTGGACGCGGCCGCGCTGAGGTTATCGGCGTAACAGCCACAACCGATCAGAGACGAGTCGCCCAGCCGGCCCGGAGCCTTGTTCAGGGTGCCTCCCGTGGATGTAGCGGCGGCAATGTTGCCGTTGTGATCGAGAGCGACAGCCCCGACAGTATCGTGGGAAATGGTTGGAGCAAACAAATCATTGCCGTGGGTTAACGTCTGTGACTGATACTCGCGCAAGCGTTCGATCTCGCGAGGAATGATGAGATCCTCGTTGCGACAGAGGGCGATACCATGCTCGCCGGCGAAGCGCTCAGCGCCTTCGGCTACAAAATAAACGTGCGGGCTATCACTGAGAATCTTACGAGCGGCCCGAACCGGATTACGCAGCCGCTCCACGCAGCCGACGCCGCCGCCACGCAGCGTTGCTCCGTCCATGATGAACGCGTCCAGTTGGACTTTTCCGTCCCGATTCAGAAAGCTGCCGCGGCCGGCGTCAAAGGTTTCGTCGTCTTCCATTACGACTACGGCCTCTTCGATGGCGTCGAGGGCAGAGCCACCCCGCTCGAGCACCCGCCACCCATGGGCGGAAGCGTTCCGCACGCCATCGAGGTGGGCCTCGACCATGTCATCGGGGATATCCCAGGCGCCGCCGTGAACGACTAGAACAGGATTGGTTGACAAGTGCGGTGTCCCTAAGAAAGTTCGGCGTCTAGTCTAGCATTCGGGCGCGGGGGTTTAGGCGGCGCGCCCGGCGAGCGGGGCGTCCATCTCTCGAGTACGCTGCCAGGTATAGATGACGCGGTGAACCACGGTGATGGTGGAGAGCACGGCAATGACCCAGAGGACGGGTGCCATGACATTGAACAGAGCGCCGATGATGAGTAGCACCAGGCGTTCAGGACGTTCCATGAAACCAACGCGGCAGGTGCCGATCAGTGACTCGGCCCGAGCGCGCGCGTAACTGACCATAATGGCGCTGATCATTGCCAGGGTGGCCAGCACGACATAAAAAAAACGGTTGCCACGACCGTAGAACACCAGCAATCCCAAGAAGAGCGAGGCATCGCTATAACGGTCGACAATGGAATCGAAGAAGCCGCCAAACCGTGTGACCTGATTGGAAGCGCGAGCGACACGACCATCAACCAGATCGAAGAATCCCGAGCCGATAATCACGAGGCCGGCATAAAAGAACATACGGCGCTCGTTGTCGCCATTGGCGTATCCGAATAAGAATGCCGCGTAGCTATTCACCACCAGGCCCATCAGAGTTAAGAAGTTGGGATTGATGCGAGAAAGGGCAAGCAGACGAACAATGGCGTCAAGGAGAACACCGCAAGCGCGACCAACTCCGCTAGTCCAGCTCATGAGGCCGATCTCGTTCGGTTTTTCTCTAGGCCGAGGCTCATTCCGATTTTTGTTCTGCCTGCGTCTTGGTTTCCGCGAGATCGTGCATCGTGGAGAGCTTCAGAACTTCCATCTCGCGGCTACCACCGGGTGTAACGACCGTCGCGGTATCGCCCACCTTCTTGTTCAGGAGAGCACGTCCGATCGGCGAGGTGGTCGAGATTTTGCCGGCGGCGACATCCGACTGCTCGCTGGCGACTAACTCGTATTGCATTTCCTCATTCTTGGTGCTGTCGAAGACCGTTACCAACGAGCCGAGACCGACCTTGTCCTTGGGAATATTGTTCATGTTGACCAGGGATAGGTCAGCAAGCCGCTGGCCCAGTTGCCGGACGCGAGCTTTCAGATATTCCTGGCGCTGCTTGGCTGTGTGGTACTCGGCGTTCTCGCTGAGGTCACCCAGAGCGACAGCCTTCTTGAGTTCTCTGGGAATGTCGAAGGCCAATTCGTGCTCGAGGGTATTCAGTTCATCCCGAAGCTTCTTCTTAATGTCTTCCGTCATGCACTGGGCATTATAAACCGGATCGGACAGGGACAGGAGCGCGCTCCGAAGTCATGCTCAAGCCACTGAGACTAAGTAACTTAGGCTTAAGAAACCTTGCAGCTGGCCTGAGAGGCGTTATTTCTTGGTCTTTGGGGCGTTCGAACCTGCTTCTCTACTGGAACTCGAACCCTTCGAGATTGCCTTCGGCGCGGCCGTCGGCTAGACTAGAGGGAGTTCTCCTGCCCCGGGCGAGGGCCCATCCATGAGTAGTAGCGACCGCGTTTTCCACATCGGCGATAAGGTCGTATATCCCAACCACGGCGTAGGAATCATCGAACAAATCAGCAGCCGGACCATCGGACCCACCGTGGAGAAGTTCTATCTCCTTAAAATTGCGGCAAGCAGCCTGAAGGTGATGGTCCCATTTGCCAATGTGAATAACGTCGGAATGCGGCCGGTCGTGCGCAATGGCGAGGTGGAAAAGATTGTTGATTACCTCTCGTCGGGGGAGTGTGTCAACGCAGCGGACTGGAAAGATCGTTTCAAAGAGAACTCCGACCGGATGCGGACGGGGTCGCTCTGGGACGTGGCTGCGGTGCTTAAGAGCCTGCTGATTCTGGGACAGGCCAAGTCGCTCTCCTTTCGCGAGAAGAAGATGCTGGAACGAGCTCGATACCTGCTTGTGAGCGAGATCGCGATCTCCCGTAACTGCGAGGAGAGTCTGATCGAACAGGCGCTGACCAAGGCACTGACCAAGTGCAATCTGCGGTTCCCTGAAATTTCCGAATTAGCTTCGTAGGGCGTTTCTCGACATTGTCGACAGATAAATGCTACATCTAGTCCCGTTCAGGCAAGTCTGTCTTGTGGGCTTCCATCCAGGATTGGAGAATTAAGATCGCGGCCATGCGGTCGACCGCCTGGCCCCTCTTCTTGATGGAGAGATCGGTTTCGCGCAGGAGGCGGTTGGCTTGGGTGGACGTCCAGCGTTCGTCCCAGAGATGGACCGTCAGGCCGAAGTGAGCTTCGAGGTCGTCAGCGAAACGGCGCATTTTCTCGGACTGCGTTCCTTCTGCCCCACTCAACCGCAGCGGTAACCCCATGACAATCTCGCGGATGTTGTATTGTTTCAGGACCACTCCGAGAGCTTCGAGATCGCGACGTTTGTTCTGCCGCTGGATCGTCTCCAGCCCCTGAGCCGTAATCCCCAGCGGGTCGGTGACCGCAACGCCGATTCTTTTCGATCCAACGTCGAGGGCGAGAATTCGGCCGCGAGCGAGCGGAAGCGGATTCATCGGTTCATTGTAGATGGAATCTGTCTCTCCCCCCTGCACGGGCCTACCGCCCTCCGGTGGCCCATCGATTTTCGTTCGTTGTAATTCGGGTGATGCAAATCGCGCAAAGGTCAGGCAGAATTGGTGTCCTGATTCGGACAGGGACGAGTACACCTATGGAAACAATCAACGCCCAAGGCGCACATCACTGGTCGTTGACGCTGTTGGGAGTGGGTCTGATCATCGTCTTCGCCTACTATGGCGAGTCGGTATTAGCCGTGCTTTTCTTTTCCATTTTGCTGAGTTTCATGCTCTCGCCGGTGGTGCAAGCGATCGAATATCTTCACGTTCCGCGTGCGACGGCAGCACTCATCAGTGTCGTGACGCTCGTGGCCGTGTTGTACGGCATCACCGCGGCTTCCTATAACCGTGCGATTATCTTCGCCGACAATGTGCCGAAGTACTCGCAGAAAATCCGGTTGATCGTGCAGCCTTTCCAGCAGGATGCGGAACGATTGGAGAAAACGGGCGAAGTAGTGGGAGAGCCTGAGCCATCGAACGTTATTGCGGTGCGGGAAGTGCAAAGCTGGCCCCAGGTCTTGACCCACGGAGCGGGAACATTGACAGACATATTGCTGGCCGCGTCGTTTATCCCGTTTCTGGCCTATTTTCTGCTGACATGGCAGAGCCACGCGCGGTCAGCCACGGTGATGCTGTTTCCGTTGCATCACCGGCACACGGCGTTTGTAACCCTGGGACTGATCGGTAAAATGCTGCAAAGTTTTATCGTTGGCAACCTGCTGATCGGCCTGTTGATCTCGAGTGTCAGCGTGGCCATTTTTGGTCTGCTGCACGTTCCCTTCTTTTACTTCGTCGGTTTTCTCAGCGGATTCCTCAGCCTCGTACCTTACCTGGGAGTGGTTCTGGCGATCGGGCCGCCGATTCTAGTCGGCCTCGGGCAACTCGAGGCTGGAGACCTGGTGTTCGTAGTGTTCTGCGTTGTGGCATTGCATCTGTTCGCGCTAAACGTTCTTTATCCCAAGCTGCTGGGGAGCCGGCTGCGGATCAATCCACTGGCCGTTACCATCGCGTTGCTGTTCTGGGGAGCCGTGTGGGGCGCGGTGGGATTGGTCCTGGCCATTCCAATCACGGGTGCGATCAAGATCATCTTTGACCATGTGGACTCGATGAAACCCTATGCCGACTGGCTCGGAGAATAACGACCAACCTTCCGACATAGCACTCCGGCGATTTTGTTGCCACTTCAAAATGCCTCTACACTAGAACCTTGCGCGCGCTGATTACATTGGTTTTGATTGCCGCTCTCGTCGTAGGTGGCTGGCTTGCATGGCTCATTTACTCCCCTGTAATGCCTCCCTCAAATGCCTCGCTGCTGCTGCATTCCGGCTATTCGACCCGCAGGATTGCGGTTGAGCTCAAAAAAGCAGGTGTGATTCGCAGCGTCTTCGCCTTCCGTTTGTGGCATTTTGCGCATCCGAAACCGTCGCTGAAGGCTGGCGAATACGTCTTTGAGCATCCCGCAAATCTCACTGAGGTCTATGGCAGGATCATTCGGGGCGACATTTATTTTCACGTCGTCACTATCCCCGAAGGCTACACAATGTTCGATATTGCGAAGGCGATGGAAGACGCCGGGCTCGGTCCAGCCAGTGATTTCCTGAACATAGCCGAAACCAAGACGCAGCTGATTTCCGATCTT